>ENA-OQHA01000288-OQHA01000288.1-human-gut-metagenome-genome-assembly--contig:-NODE-288-length-26420-cov-8.305709_pt1 | contig 26420 bp, 32 predicted proteins | sample MGYA00242558_ERZ504707 | MGnify/ENA primary metagenome ERZ504707 (study PRJEB26092, sample SAMD00036197) | human gut metagenome | host: Homo sapiens | study: EMG produced TPA metagenomics assembly of...
GAAGCTGGTCTTGATTCTCCATACGAGGATTTATCTGATATCGACAATTTATCTGACGAGGAACAATCTACAATAATTACGGAGCAGAAAGCACGCATCTCAAACGTATATAATAAGATTCAGAAAGTCTAACTATTAAAAGTCAAGGTTAAAATGAAGATTTTTTGAGTAAATTGCAGAAATGCTTTTCAGATATATTTGAACCTTGAAAACTGCATGACAATAAGAGCATCTTTGCAGGTGCTCTAAAAGGAGATATGAAGTTAAATTTTATGCTGCTCTATGATAAAGCTGCCCTGACTTTTCTAGTTGGTAAATAACCCTGACCAGTTTCTTGGCAGCATGGGATATGGCAACATTATAGTGTTTGCCTTCGGAACGCTTCTTTGCAAGATAAGCAGAGAACTGATTATCCCAAATGCAGACAAATTTTGTCGCATTAAACAGCGCATAGCGGAGGTAACGGGAACCACGCTTTTCCATGTGAGAATAACAGCCGTCAAGCTGACCTGATTGGTAAGTAGAGGGAGAAGTCCTGCATAGGCAAGTATCTTGTCAGGGGAACTAAAACGGTTGAAGTCGCCAATCTCAGCAATGATCATCGCACCCATTCGGTAATTGATACCGGGGATGGAAAGAATTGGAGAGCGGATTTCGTCCATAATGGATTTAATGGAGCATTCTATTTCATCAATCTCAGAAGTTAATTCCTGAATAAGCCGAATTGTGTGCTTTAGTTCAAGAGATTTTGCAGGCATATTTGAACCGATGGAATGTTTGGCGGCATTTCGGATTTCTATGGCTTTTTCCTTATTGTAGTGTCCCTTAGAAGCATTCGCCAGCAGATTTGTGAGGCGAGTCAGATGGCATGAAGCAATCTGAGCAGAAGAAGGAAACTCGGCTAAGAGTGCGTATATAGAAACCATGTGAAGACTAGGAACAAGTTTTCCAGTTCAGGGAAAAGGATGTTAACAAGGCGTGAGATAGAAGTTTTCAGTTTTGCTCGTTCTTGTACTTTATCAAACCTGTATCTGGTTAATGACTTAAGCTCTTCGTTGTGATAAGATGTGTTTGAGTAGGACTGTAAGTTTACTCCAGACATCATCATAAGAGCAATCGTATGGGCATCCACTTTATCGGTTTTTGTCTGTCTAAGGCTAAGACTTTTACGAAACAGATTGGTATGCAAAGGGTTGATGACAAAGGTGGGGAGACCTTTATCAATGAGAAAACCTAACAGATTGTAATTGTAGTGTCCGGTAGCTTCCAGTCCTACTTTTACGTTAGAAAAATCATTTGTTAAGGAAGAAATCTTTTGAAAGAGGTCATGGAAACCATCCGCATTGTTTGGAATAGTAAATGCGTTAAAAAGCACTTCTCCTTCTGAGTTTGTGATAAAACAATCGTGTTTGTCTTTTGCAACATCAATACCAATATAAATCATGGCAAATCTCCTTTGAATATATTTGACACTGTTTTAGAACCACAGTTGCTCTTCGCAGTTGTGAACTCGTTCTAAATAAACCGTCATGCGGTATCTAACTGATTAACAATCAAGCAAAGAGACTGTGGCTGGACACTTTCTGAAACCATCAAAGTGGTAGAGAGGAAACACCAGTCCACAGCATCTTATATATCATAACCATACCTGTAGAAAAGGTAAAGAATGGTTATGATGGAAATAGCATACAGACCTTGGAGAGGGTCTATAAATACTACTACTTTATAATACGAGTGAGGAATTGCCTATGCTAAAAAAACATTTTAAGAAACTTGTAAGTCTTGCACTTACTGCTGTTATGGTTATGGGAATGGCTACGACAGCCTCTGCGGAAGAAACAGCTTCCCAAAATGATATGGGTAACCCGTCTGTCTACCTAAGCGCAACAGACAAATTGACCTTTGCAAAAGAAATGGACGAATTATACGCCAAACAATCTTTATTGAGAAGTTCCCCAACTCCAACAAGAGAGATTGTTGACGCTTTATTATTGCAAGTTCCTAACGCAACTCCCGAAGAAAAAGCCGCTATCAATGCAGAACTTGAAACCTATGGTGTTTATGAATTTGAAGCACCTGTTATTGAAAGTGCTTCAACCTGCGCAACAGATTCGGGTGATGTTGCTTTAGACACTCCTACTATCTACTATGAATCTTGGAGTAAAAATTGGTCAGTCACCTGTGGTGGACATTGGAAAAATAATGAATACGGTGACTCAGTAGGAAATGTCGGCGGTGCAGACGGTTTTGGTGTAGGATATACAAATTCCAGCAACAAATATTCTTCCAAAGTTATGAGTGCTTCTGCCTATATGACAGATGTCAATTCCAATTACCGTGCATCTACTTCCAACCGTTCCGATGGAGACGGAAGTAAAGGCTTTGGTTTTAGAATACAAGACCACTGGAAGTCTGGATATTACGTAGGTCATAAATGGTCTGGTCTTTGCACCTATGACCGTTGGTTTGGTAACTACAATGGTGTAGCAACCGCATACTATATTCATACATACGATTCTGCTTCATTAGAAAGCGTTAGCTTTGGTTTCGACGGAAAAACAGCAGGAATTAGTGCTGATATTACTAATTCCGTGAAATCTTTTACCGCTTTTAGTGCCGATAAATCTTTCGGTGTTTATCCGTAAAATTAAAGGCTACTACCAATTAGGTAGTAGCCTTTTTGTTTTATCCTCTTACATTATCTGCAAGAAACGATAACCCACTCCGAATTAAACTTGCACAATCATTTAATGCAGATGAAATGATAACCGCCGCAATTATAATAGCTATTGCGACCAATGCAAACCCAATCAATGTTTGATAGTTCTTCATACTGTTTCCTCCTTTCTTAATCACCGTGATTAAATATACTCTAACTGCTTACCATTTCCATGTAAAAGTTCTTTCTCAATTTCTTCTTTCCCACGAATAACTCAAGCATAGGTTAGCACTTTGGGATTGTCCGTTGCAATTCCTACCTCTTTCCCGATACATTTCAGAATACAATAATAACTTTCGTTAAAATCTTCAATATCCGTAAATGAGGTTCATAGTCAACACTTCCGTCTTCGTATTCCTTACGAATAATCGCATGGAAACGTCCTATCTGATACTTTCCTACTTTCATCTACCACCACTCTCCTTTATCGTTGTAGTGCCACCATTCGCCGCTTTCATATTCGATACAAAGATACCCGTCCTTATCTATCCAAACCTTTGCTAAGCCACCCTCGTTCCAATGCTCACACGCTTTTTTATGGGCTTCTTTGTTTCCCACTCCGCTTTTGGTCTGCCTTTTGCCACTGGCTTCTCTGAACCCTCGCTTGCTCCTGCACCTATAATCGACTTAAACGCCGCTTCTTGGTCAAATTTTGCCTTTCCTGCCATTACTCTCTACCTCTCCTTTCAAAAATTCCTCTATAAAGGCTTTATAGTCCTCTGATACGGTGGACTTCTCCGCATACTCAAATATATCTGTTCTGTTTGCCTGTGCTTCCTCTACCGCTACCGCTGACCGAATATAGGTCTTATATATCGGTGCAGAAATGTACTCGCTCAACTGTTCCGTAAGTTCCTTTATCTGCTTGCTGATGTTTGCTCTCGGATTGAACCTTGTAAACAGAATACCCGTTATCTTTACATTAGGATTGCAGTACCGCTGTACGCTCCTTACTGTTTCGTTAAGCTGGTTAATTCCTGTTGTGGCAAATATGCCGCTGTGGTCGGTATCAGAATATCACCTGCCACCGTAAATGCGTTTACGGTCAACACACCCAAAGAGGGCGGCGTGTCTATAATGATATAATCATACTTTTCCGCTACGGGGGCAATAGCTTCTTTCAAACGGTGTTCTTTTCCCGTCTGTGATAACTCTTGCTCTGCTCCTACCAGCATAATGTTTGGTAATATATCATACCCGCCTTTCATACAAAAATCCATTAAAATTATAGCTCAAAATCATTTTATGTGCAATGGAGTTTTTCTTACCGAAAGTGAGTTTGAAAGGCAATCAAAGCCTTGTCATCTGCCACGCCCACGTCTACGAACCGGTGTGATTATCTGCTGTTCCGCTTGTGCTTTTAGCTGCTCCTCTGAAGAATGATTTCTGTTGTATTTCACACGATAATCATATTCCTCGGTAAAATCATCATATACAGACATCTTGTAACGCATACTCCGCATGGATTCTTCGGTATATCCCATTCTGTCCTGATACTTCTTTAGTTCTTCAATTCGGTCATCAGAAGGTGGCGGAAGAAGTTTAGCACGTTTTTCCAGAGAGAGCTTGCGGTATTCTGCTGGAGATGGAAACGGCTTATTTTGAACCGGCACCGTTGACGAATTGTTATCAAGTAATTCGTCTAACTCATCCTCATTATATGGTTCTGCGTCGGTTGAGTTATTTGTTGTGCCAAACTCAGTACTTACCGAGCCTGCGCCTGCATCAAGTCCCTGCCACTCTTTATTGAAGTCATCAAATGCAGCACCATAAAAGAAAGACTCGTCATTCTCCGGTATCTCATGTTTTTCCTGAAACTCGTCATATGCCTCATATACAGAAACATCCGGTTTTCTGGTCGGCTGTGACTCCTGTGTTGGTATCTGCTTTTAGCCTTAGAAGCAGACTCCTTCACTTCCTCCTCATCCTCTTCCCATCTGGGATAATCCTTCATGGACTGACTGGAATGCTCGATGTCCTGCTCCTGCCTTGGATAATCAAACCAATCCTCTTTTTCCTTCTGTTTCATATACTCCCTGATGCCTGCAACCGTGAATCGCTTACCAAGCTTACTGCCTCGTACTGCCTTTACCTTGCCTCCATTACTGCTACGATAGGGAAGGGCATAGCTAATGGTATTACCTTTCAGCCTTACATTCATATGATAGGTTCTTTCTAACATATTCACCACATCATGAATGTTCTGCGTGGTCGGATCATTCATGGCAAGTCTGATATACACACGCATTTCATCCTTGAAAGAAGTTTTCCCCTTTTCTGCATATGATTTTCCGCTAAGGTGCGTTCCTCCCTGGTCTTATCCGGATTGTAGAAGCTGTCACGGACAGAGTGTGTCAAGCCCCGGCTCCTGCACTGTTCTCCAAAATATTCCGACATTTCCACCAGCTCCTTCGGACCTCTCCGAAAGGAAGAACCATCCTTCTGATTACAGTTATTTACCAGAAAATGCACGTGAACATGCTCCGTATCCACATGAACCGCAAACAATACCTCAAATCCCTTTTTCCAGAAGAACTCACGAGCAAAGTCCTCTGCCATCTTGTAAGCCTCTGCATAAGTCAGCTTATCATTGTCCTCCGGATGAAAGGATATTGATAGCTTCTGTGCCAGAATGTCCCGCGGGAAGAACCGGCTATACTTCTTCTGATGCATTTTCCTTGTCATAAGGACACTGTTTGCAAAGTTATCCCGATTGCAGCCAAAAGCATTATATAACTCCGACTTTGTCTTGATAACACTGGAACTTAGCTGTTCCTTCTTCTTCCCCAGAATATAATCTGCAGCACTGTGAAGCTGTGCCACAGACTTGCATGGAGCATATTTTACATTGACATTTCCATATACTGCCATCTAACTCACCACCTTTTCATATAGTTTTAATACTGAGTCTTCCAACCGCCGGAATACTCTCTGGAACGGTTCAAATGCTGTCATGGATATCAAATCCGGATAGGCATTGATATTCCTTGCCAGCTGGTTGATATTGACTCCCTGCTTTTTCAGTTCGTAGCAGACCTCATTCATGACCTCCATAAACTGCTTTAATGTTGTCCCGTCAATCTGCCTGCCCTTGTTGCCCCGGAGCAGATAGTCGATGAAATCAGCGGAAGTCTTATATCCGCTCTCCTTCATCTGTGATTCAAATTCCTGTTTTACACGGTAATCCACACGAGAATAGATTACCTCGTCTCTTGTTCGTTTCCCCATAGTGTCCTCCTTCTTTTTATCTGTAAAAAAAGCCACAAAACTCATTGGTTGAATTGGCATTGCTGCCTTTTCTTCCAATTGTTTCATGGCTTCATTTTTTGGTATTTTCAGTTATTGTGTTTTGGCTACGATTGCACCGGATTATGGCTACATACTAATAGAAATTGTGGTCTGCACCGGTAAATTGCAGTGTCATGCCCCTGTTGTGGTTCTACTGTTGCTCTGCTTTGTAGCCATTTGGTTGCAGATGTTGTCTAAACTGTATCTGTTATAGCTATACTGTCCATAAGAACCGCTATCATCTGCATCCGTCTTGGTATTTCTTCGTAGCCTTTGTGTAAGCGATGCTTCGTCAGCAGGGCACATCATCCCCACAGGTCTGCCTGACGGAAAAAAGACTCCGTCAGACAGACAAAAGCAGCCCTTCGCTTACCGCTTCGGACTGCTTTTTTTCACATCTCTACTACTTATTGAAATCTTCTATTCCCTTTCCGATGTGGTGGGGATGATATAGGCAGGTAGTACCGCTGGCTTGCCAACTCGTCAAAAATAAAATCAGGGTCCCCTCCGGTACCCTGATTTTATTTCCGCCTCATTGTCTGCGCCATCGGTGCTACCTGCTCATGGGCTACGCCCCCGAGACCCCCAGACAGAAAGACACACCATCTACAAAGGGATGGTGTGTCTTTCTGTCTTTACTGCAATTGTACCCGGGAATGTAGCCGATGTTTACTTGGATAATTGAATTGATTATCATCGGCTATATCTTTTTGCTTCTACCCTCATTACAAAACAATAGAATTCTCCCCCAAGTCATTATCCCTCTTTATGATTCGTTTTCTTCTGTTTCTATATCCAGCCTCTGTAAAATATCATATATCACACCAGAATCGTTTAATAAGCTTATAGCAAAACATTTCTTCCCTGCATCTTTTAATGATGCACCAATGTGATACGCTTTTTTGTCATCAATGATTAAAAACCTGTCATGAAATACACCTGTGTAGTTCACTTCAAGTTTGGGATACTGTTGATTGAAAGTTTCAATATCTTTTTCTGACAATCTGGTTTTCCTAACTGTATAAATCGTTACCGATACTTTCTCTTTCTTCTTGGACAGAATATTTAAAGTTCCCACATCGACATAATTATCGACCAATACAAGACTTTTCGTTGCACTAGCTACCAGATCTATCAGTAAGCTAAACGCATCATATATCTGTCCATCAAAAAAGATTTTCTGCTGTGATTCTTCATGGTCAGAAATATATGCAAATACTTTATCAAATTTCTCATTTGTTTCATTTTGATAAGTTATCTGTCTTTCTTCTATTGCATTCATGCGATCATACAAAAGTGACGTGTTTGCCATATATTTACGCATTTCAACAAATGTTTCCATTATCCTGATACTGACTTGTATTGCAATATCACTCCTCAGCACCGCAGAAAGCATTGCAATACCTTGTTCTGTAAAAACATATGGCAGATATCTTCTTCCACCTCTCCCTTCTTTTGAGGTCACAAATTGTGACCTCAAAGAGTCGTACTCTTCCTTTTTTAGTTGAAACCTGAAATTCTCAGGAAATCTTTCAATATTTCTTTTTACAGCCTGATTAAAAGTTTTTGTTTCAACTTGATACAAAATTGCCAAGTCACTATCGAGCATTACCTGTTTTCCTCTAATAACATATATAAGACTCTGAATATGACTCACTTCCATAACCCTATCCTTTACATCTGAATTTACGTCAATCAATTCACTATTATCTTTTGCCATCGAATCCTCCAATCCATTTTTGAAGTCGCAAATTGCGACTTCAAGTCTACAATCTGTGTACTCATTCTGAGGTCACAAACTGTGACCTCAAACAGTATCATCGTGTTCCTTCTTGTTTTGCTTCCCAAATTGCTGTTCATACATAATCTGATACTTTTTCAACCGTGGAATATATTCAGGAGGCTTTCTTCGACCCGCTTCCCACTCTTCCACCGTTCGAAGTGGTATCTGAACCTTTATCTCACACACTCATTGTGTGGTTAATTATATCATGCCACTTCTTCTTTTATCAATTGAAAATCAACACGAATCCATAATTTACACACCAAACGAGTAATCCAGAAACTCATTCTCTTCTGGCTCCGACAGTTCTTGCTTTACAACTTCTATCGGTTGTTCACTGCCCTGTATCGGTTCCGTAACTAGCTTTACCCCCACCGATGCCTCAGCTCCCGGATTTCCCTGCTGATACGGATAAGGCATTATCCCACCAGCCTGCAGTCCCGCCTGAAAAAATGCCTGCTGTTGCATCTGATACATGGCTGCAAGTGCCGGAAGATTTGAAAGAAGCTTCTGCTCCACAGTCTGCACCAGTCTGTCTGCAAAGGCATCTTCCTTTTCCCGACTCTCCAGATATGGATCGTTTTTCTTGGCAAGATGCCTTTCATAATAATCATTAATCGCAGCCACCACAAAAGCATTCTGCGACTTAAAGTCCTGTTCCACTTCAGCGGAATGCAGGCGTTCCCACGCCTGCACGCCTCCCTCATCCGTCATATTGAAACGGATGTTGTGATTCCTGTAGTGCTTTGTCATATTGCCTCACCTACCTTCTGCCTGCTCTTTCCTGATGTCTTAAAAGCATATAGCAGTAATACTCATAGCCCTTTGCATTAGCACGGATATCATTGTTAAAGACTGTATTTTCAGGATTGTACTCGCCGAAATTTTCAACCAGCCTTGCTCCGCCACCCATGAAGTAAACCTTCATCAGCTTCTCATTATATTCATGGTCACGAAGCTTCTGAAAAATCTCCTCCACATAGTCACAAATAGCCTTTTCCACGAGTGATGCATGGGGATCCGGCAGTTCAATCTTTCCGCTACGGAGAATATTATCAATTACATCATCCATAAGATTGTCTCCCGTTTTGTCCTGCACCATATTGTGAATCTTCTGAAAGCACTGGAACACACCAAGCTTCTCGGTCCATGCCTTGCTTTCCATTGGTCTACCGTTATTCAGATACATCAGATTCATGGTACCGTTTCCAATATCTGCAAGAAGCGTTACACCTGCAAAATCCTTCAGATTCTCTGTCACTGCCGAGTAACACTGCGCATAACCGTACATCCTGCAAACTCAATACAATAAAGTCTGTCCTTATAGCCGACCTCCACACTGCTGTTTCTAAGCATATATCTCTTAAAGTCCTCCCTCTGTGCCTGCACCCATTTCAGAGGAAGCCCAACTGCAAGATGAATCCTTGCCCTGTTTACAGAGTCTGTCATTCCTCTTGCTTCCAGTTCCTTTACAATAGCCGGCAAGTGTCAGCATATAATTGTCGTCATCAGTCTGCTTATCTGCCACAAAACCCTTTCTTCCCTCTCCAATGACATAATATCCACCATCGTACTCGATATAATCTCTGCTTAACACAGGTGCGCTGTCATACTTTGCAATTGCTGTCTTAAAGCATCTTCTGGCTGTTTTCATATTTCCGTAGCCATTATCCACACCGATAATCAGTGCTCCGTTCATACTGTATTCTCTAATCTTCTCTGTCATATAATCCTCTCTTTCTCCGGCATCTGTGCCGGTAACCAAAATAAAAAAGTCCATGCATCTGTATCTCTACAAACACATGGACGAATCAACTGCCACTCTTGATATTTAGCGTATCCTTCCTACGAATTACTACACACTTTACTACACACTTTTTTCATCAAATTACACCATTTTATGATAAGTTACGATAGTTTCCTCTCAAATTAAAAATGCCCTCAAAGCCTGTAAAATCAAGCATTTGAGGGCATTCACAAGGGTTAAGATAAAGGAGCAGGTAGGAAATCTATAAATTCTCTCTTGTAACTTTCCATTGTATGTTAATCCTCCTGTATGTTTTCTATAAATTATCTTTGTCAATTTTACCACATTGGGGCGTGCTTTTCAACGTGGAAATTGGTTACAAAAACAGCATCCCTTCATATTAAATGAATATGGGATGCTGTTCATCTGCTTATATATTTTTATCAGATATACTCACTTGTGTTTACGATCACGCCGTCATATACTGACTGCTTTTTGATAAACTCCGCAGCCTTGTCCACATCTCTGCCGTTTTTGTTCCAGTCCTTTGTGAACTCAACTTTGTCGGCTGCAAGCTCCTTCTCCTGCTTTTGGCTGATGAGCAGAAGTACGAGTATTCCGGCATGGCTTAAATGCTTGACTACATTTACGAAGTCCTCACCCTCCTTTGGTGCGTAGAGATAAGTATGGCGTCCGTCTATATTTAAGGCTTTCTCGACATCCTCCACAAAGCCGCGGTTTACACCATCCACTCCGTCTACAAATACGGCGGTGATTGCCTTCTGGCCCTTGATTGCAGCTCTTACGTTTCTGTCTACTCTGCCCTCATAGAGGCCGCTTTCCTCTGTGTGTACCTCTTCAACCACACCACAGGCAGATGTCATATCCGTCACACGGTCGATTAAGATGAACTCACCGAGTGTCTTGTGATTTTTGAACTTATCGCAGACTATCTTGTCCGAGAATGCAATCTTTACAACTGCTATCTCGTTCTTTTTAAGCTTGTCGGCAGGCTTTTCCTCACCTGTGTTTACGTCGATAGTATGCTCTATCTCTGTTACGATGCCCGGTATTGACTTGGTACCTAGCTTGAAGAAGAAATTCTTTCCCTTAAAGAGCTCATCATCATCCATCCAGAGTATTGTAGCTGTGATGGATGACGCAACCTTTGCTCCTGAACCGATTGTGAGCACACAGCCTCTTGATACGTCCACCTCTCTGTCGAGCTGGATTGTAACTGGCTGGCCTGTAAATGCGCTATCGCTTAGCTTATCACCCACATGGATGCTCTTTACATGGGCTGTCTCATTGCTTGGCAGTGTGGTGATTTCATCGCCCACCTTTACCTCTCCGGCCTCTATCTGGCCCTGGAATCCACGGAAGGTGTGGTCAGGACGGCAGACTCTCTGTACAGGCATGTAAAAGCCCTCTTCCTCGTTCTCATCCTTTATGTCAACATCCTCAAGGTATGATAAAAGAGCAGGTCCCTTGTACCATGGGATATTCTCAGACTTTGTTGTGACATTGTCACCCTCTGTTGCAGAAACAGGAATTATTACTACATTTTTGAGTTCAAGCTCCTTTGTAAGCTCAATAATCTGCTTTGTGATTTCATCGAAACGCTTCTCGTCGTAGCCTACAAGATCCATCTTGTTTACAGCAAATACAAAGTAGTTGATTCCCATGAGCGCGCAGATTCTTGCGTGTCTTCTTGTCTGAACCAATACGCCCTGCTTTGCATCTATTAGAATTACCGCAAGGTCTGCAAAGGATGCACCTACAGCCATGTTTCTTGTGTACTCCTCATGGCCCGGTGTATCTGCCACGATAAAGCTTCTCTTATCTGTTGTGAAGTAACGATAAGCCACATCGATTGTGATTCCCTGCTCTCTCTCTGCCATCAGTCCGTCGAGGAGGAGTGAATAGTCGATGGCGCCGCCACGGCTTCCGACCTTACTGTCAAGCTCCAATGCCTTTTCCTGATCTGCATAGAGCAGCTTTGAATCGTATAATATATGTCCGATCAGAGTTGATTTTCCGTCGTCCACGCTTCCGCATGTAATAAATTTAAGTAATCCGCTCATTTTAGAAATATCCCTCCCTCTTTCTTCTTTCCATGCTGCCTGCCGCCTCGTTGTCTATGACACGGGTGGTTCTCTCTGAGGAAACAGCACTGAGTGTCTCATCAATAATCTCATCAAGTGTATCCGCTGTCGACTCCACACCACCTGTCAGTGGATAGCAGCCGAGAGTTCTGAAACGTACACTCTTCATCTGGATTTTCTCACCCGGACGAAGCTTCATTCTGTCGTCATCTACCATGATAATGTTGCCGTCTCTGTATACAACAGGTCTTTCCTTTGCAAAGTAAAGTGAAGGAATCTCGATATTCTCTCTCTTTATATACTGCCAGATATCCTTCTCTGTCCAGTTTGACAATGGGAAAACTCGCACCTCCTGGCCCTTTTTGATTCTTGAGTTGTAGAGCTTCCACATCTCCGGGCGCTGGTTCTTTGGATCCCATGCGTGGTTTTCATTTCTGAAGGAGAAGATTCGCTCCTTGGCTCTTGATTTCTCCTCGTCTCTTCGGCCGCCGCCAAACGCTGCCGTAAAGCCGTATTTGTCAAGCGCCTGCTTGAGCGCCTGTGTCTTCATGATATCTGTGTATGCTGAGCCGTGGTCAAATGGATTGATGCCCTGCTTTACGCCATCCTGATTTATATATTCAAGCATCTCGATGCCCTTTTCCTTAGCAATGCGATCTCTGAATTCTATCATCTCATGGAATTTCCAGGTTGTATTTACATGTAAAAACGGAAATGGCGGCTTCTCCGGATAAAATGCCTTCATTGCAAGATGAAGCATTACCGAGCTGTCCTTTCCAATTGAGTACAACATAACCGGCTTCTCGCACTCTGCGGCTACTTCACGTATTATGTATATTGCCTCTGCTTCGAGTTCGTCAAGATGTGATAATTCACCCATGTCTGTTACCATCCTTTTCTTTAATATTTATTGGATTCCTTCTTGTTGATAAGAATCTCTTCCTTGCTTCCGTCGCGCTTTTTGATATCCCAGGTCAGCGTGTCCGGTGTGCTTTTTACTGTCATGAGACTTCCCATGCCTCCTATGTCTGCCCCAAGATAAAGAGCAATAGCGCCAAAATGACATTCCTTGATGCAAGAGGCACAGCCCCAGCAGTCCTTAGGATATTTGATAAAGGCTTTTTTCTCTGAGTCCTGATATATCAGGCTTCCGGGGCATACACTTGTACACATGCCACAGCCCTTACACTTTGCTTTATCAATCATTATGCTCATAACGCGCCTCCCTTCCGACAAGCTCTCTGTAAATCATATGAAGCTGCCCGTTTTCGTATCTGGAATTGACGTATTTCATCCAGTCATCACTCTTGTCGGGATAATCCAGATTCTCGGCAAAGCTGTGCCATCTGGTTTCCTTTCTTGCACCAAGATGTGCTATGACCGAAAGACATACCGTAAGCCTCTCCTTAAGCTCATATATGAACATAAGCTCATGCATATCCGATGCATATAAATCACCGGTCAGCTCTATCAGATGATTTATCTTTTCCTTTGCCAGCGCAAGCTGCTTGCCGTTGAACTGATAATGTGTGGAAATACCGCCTGCGTAGTTGTCCATGACCTTCTGCATGGCTTCCTCGATTGCCTCTGTTGTAAACATCTGAGACCTTTCAGTGAGGAAATGGTCGTACTCTGAAGCTTTTGCGTCAAGCGCCTTTTTCTCATCAAATGCCGATGTGTCAGGACTTCCATCGGAGGTATCTGCATCAAGCTTTGAAACCATATCTATCGCAGCGATTTCACCCTCTACCATAGCTCCTGTAACGTATTTCTGTGGACATCCTCCTGCCACATCTCCGGCGGCATAAAGTCCGTGGATTGTGGTCTCACGCTCGGTATTTACCCAGTAGCCGCTCGCTGTGTGCCCACCTACGATATACGGCTCGGTGCCCTCTATCTCCACATTCTGCTCACTTGGATTCTTACCTGCCTCCACCCACTTGAGTGTCTGGCTTGGTGCCATGTTAAGATATGCCTTTCTTAATGACTCATCCTGCTGTGGAGAGATGCCCTCTGTCCTTAAGTAGCAAGGACCTCTTCCCTCGAGATTTTCCATGACCGTTCCGTATACACGCTCTGATGTGGTGAGGCCGTATTTTGTCTCGTAAACCTCTCCAAGTGAATTGACCTGCTTTGCCCCGACTCCCTGTGCAATTGTTCCTGTCGGTGCGATTGTGTCCTTGCATCTGAGTGCGATAAATCTCATCTCAAAAGTAGTCATCTCAGCTCCGCTTCTTATGCCCATCGCATATCCTGCGCCTGTGTTGAAAGGTGGATACCACATCTTGTGCCTTGAAAATCCCGGATTGTTTGGCTGTACAGTCCGGCCGCTCCGCCTGTTGCACAGAGCACCCTTTTAGCTCTGATTTCATAGGCTGTCGCATCCTCGATTGAAAATCCGTATGCACCCTTTATGGTGTTGTTCTCAACTATATAGTCCGTGATATTGATTCTGTTTATCACTGTACAGTCCGTAAGCTTTGATACAGCTTCTGCCAAAAGCGGCTTCATGTTCTCGCCGTTTATCTTGATATTTCGGTTTCCTCTTGCTACATACTCACCGTTTTCATCCTTTAATATGACAAGTCCAAGCTTTTCCATCTTGTCCGTCACACGGTTTAAGCCCTCGGACATAGTCATGAGTAAGTCTTCCCTTACTATGCCGTCAGCATCCTTTTTTGCGTAGTCTACATAGTCCTCAGGCTTTCTGCCCTTTACTATGTATGCATTTATCGCATTGACACCTGCTGCAAGGCATCCGCTTCGCTTTATGTTCGCTTTCTCTGCAATTATAATCGAATAATCCGATTTCTCACGGATGGTGAGCGCTGCATAACAGCCCGCCGTGCCACCTCCTATTATGAGGATGTCCGTGTGTAGGATTTTTTTGTTTTCTATCTTCATTTATCTCCCTCTGCTTCCTCTTTCAATCACAAGCTTTAGACTATTCTTGTATCTAAATGTAGAATACATCCTGCTCCTGCATCTCGCTGTTTTCCATCAGGTATGTTTTCTCTTCATCAAATATATACAGCCTGTAAATCAGCACATGTACTTTCTCTCCGACTGCTATCAGTTCCTTTTCAAGTGAGCGCTCGCCAATCACCTCGATGCCGTTTATGCTTACTGTGATATCCATCCTGTTTCCTCTGAATACCACATCTGTAACGATGCCCTCCTCTGCCGCTGACTGATAGCGGTCTAAGTTGCCGCTCTTTGATATCTTGATAAACTCAGGTCTGATTACCGCCTTGTCGGCATTTTCTATCCTGTCAAAGCCCTTTAGCCTGTCATAGTTTTCAACGACTGTGGTGTGTCCTATAAACTGCGCCACAAAAGGTGTATCAGGCGACTTGTATATCTCAAGAGGTGTACCCATCTGCTCTATCGTGCCGTGGTTTGTGATAATGATTTCATCTGCCACCTCAACAGCCTCATCCTGGTCATGTGTGACGAAAATGCTTGTGATTCCAAGCTTTTCGACCAGCTCCTTCAGCCAGGTACGAAGCTCACCTCGCACCTTTGCATCTATCGCGGCAAATGCTCATCCAGTAATAGCACCTGTGGATTCGGCGCCAGCGCCCTTGCAAATGCTACTCTCTGACGTTGTCCTCCGGAAAGCTGATTCGGATATCTCTTTTCAAGCCCCGATAAGCCTGTCATCTCAAGAAGCTTGGTAACACGCTCCTTTATGAGCTTTTTCGGCATCTTCTGAAGCTCCAGCCCAAATGCCACATTGTCGTATATTGTCATGTATCTAAACAGCGCATAGTTCTGAAACACAAAGCCTATGCCTCTCTTCGAGGCCGGAATATCATTCACTCGCTTTCCATCTATATATATGTCACCTGAATTTGGCGTCTCAAGCCTGCTATCATACGAAGAAGTGTTGTCTTGCCACTGCCGGACGGACCAAGCAGCGCCACAAGCTTTCCCTTTTCCACTCCAAAGCTCACATTATCGGATGCCAGGAAGTCTCCGTATTTTTTGTATATATTTTTCATCTCAACGTACATATACGTTATCTCCTTCCTGCTTTTCCCATGCAGCAGATTTTATTAGTGTAAATCATATTTTCCAAGTATATCTCAGTGTAATTTCTTAAATTTATGCTCAACTATATTTCTTGCAAAAAGAATGATCAATGCAATAATTAACAGTATCGACGATACAGCAAATGCCGATGTTATCGAGCTGTCTGTGCCCGACATATACAAGGCATCAATCTCAAGCGGCAGTGTAAATGTCTCGCCTCTTGTCTTCGAGAGCGCATTTACCGCGCCGAACTCGCCGAGTGCTCTCGCCGTACAGAGTATGACTCCATAAATCAGGCTCCACTTCATCTGCGGAAGTGTTATTTTCCGAAATATCGTAAAGCCGGATGCTCCCATCAGCGCTGCGGCTTCTTCCTCATCCTTTCCCTCTGCATTGAGCACCGGTATAATTTCCCTTGACACATACGGAAACGTGACAAATATCGTAGCAAGCACAACTCCCGGTATTGCAAAGGTGATTCTCACATTCGTGCCGAATATCTCATTGAACCATCTGATAACCGGATAAAACCACCCAAGCCGTCCGAAGGTCATAAGATACGCAAGTCCTACGATGACCGGAGAAATAGAAAACGGTATATCAATAAGTGTTGCAAGCACCTGCTTTCCTTTAAACGAAAACCTGGTCAACAGCCACGCTGTCCATATTCCAAAGAAGGTGTTGATAACTACCGCAAAAACTGTTGCTATCAAAGTCACCTTGAGTGCTGAAAGCACGTAGCTTGTGGAGATAGCTTTCAGATAGAATCCAAACCCCTCCTTTAAAGCACTTGCCATCACAGAAAAAAGCGGAACTACAAGCATGACAAATATGAAGAGCACCGTGACAGTGACGAGTATTATCTTTGTGATCTTTTTTCTTCTTTCAAGCTTTACCTGTTCGGTCATCGCATTGTGCTCCTTTCCTGTTTGTGTGCATCGCATTTGATTTATATGCAGCCTTCTACAACAAATTAGTGCGCTGTGACTGTTTAACCTGCACTATGTTTACAAATAGCAGCAGTAAAAATGATATGACAAGCATCACAAGTGCTATGGCAGTCGCGCTAGCATAATCTATATAGCTAAGCTTCTGCATGATGACGTATGATACCACCTGCGTCCTGTGCCTTGCACTGTTGCCTGATATGTAGATGACGCTTCCGTACTCTCCTATGCCTCTGGCAAAGGCAAGACCAAAGCCTGTTAAGAGTGCCGGGCGAAGCTCCGGAAGTATTACCTTAAAAAATGTCTTAGAGGGTGTGGCGCCAAGCATATAAGCGGCCTCCTCATATGTATTATCCATCTTTTCAAGCACCGGCTGTACAGCTCTTATTACGAATGGAATGCCTACAAAAACAAGTGCCACAACTATTCCTGCCTGTGTGTAAGCTACATCTATTCCAAGCTTGCCAAGGCCCTTACCAAAAAAGCCTGTGCCTGAGTACAGCTTTGAGAGCGTGATGCCCGCAACCGCTGTCGGCAGTGCAAACGGAAGCTCTATAAGTCCGTCGAGCAGCCATTCCCGGGAAAATCGTACTTCACAAGCGTCCATGCCACGATGAGTCCAAATACCACATTTACGATTGCTGCGATAAATGATGAGGTGATGCTTGTGATAAAGGCATTCCTCACATTCTCCTTCATGATAAGTGACACAAAATCGCCCGGCGATATCTTTAGCGAATACACAAGCACTGATGCTAACGGAATGAGAACGATGACTGAAAGCATCGTGACCACTATTCCAAGCGAAAGATGGTAGCCCGGTATGACTCTGGTCTTTATGTTCTTTGATTTAGTTTTCTCTTTTGCTGTTTTATCAGTTGCCGTATATTTCATCGAACATTGCTCCATCATCGAAATATGTCTTGTAGCTTCATTCCATCCGCCGTAATCCTCTATGCTCCAAAGCATGATATTTAAATCAAACTTGTTGGAAAACCGGTTTAATATATCCTGATTTGTTGGTCTGTAGCCACTTTCGCCAATCAGCTGCTGTGCCTCATCACTGTAGAGATACTGTAGGTATTCCTTGCTTACCTCTTGTGTTCCGTTGCTCTTTGCATTGTCATCCACAATAGCAACAGAGGGCTGCGCTAAGATGCTGACTGACGGATTCACTATCTCATACTTGCCCGGATATGAATCCATGGTCGTAAGTGCCTCGTTTTCCCACGCTATGAGCACATCTCCCTGACCGTTTTCCACAAATGTGGTTGTTGAGCCTCTCGCACCCGAGTCCATAATTGTAACATTTTCATACAGCTTCTTCATAAACGATTTCTGTTCCTTTTGGCTGTCATAGTTTGTCTTCGCATAGCTTAGCGCCGCAAGGAAATTCCAGCAGGCTCCGCCACTGCTCTTTGGATCCGGTGTAATCACATCCACATTCTTTTTCACCAGGTCATCCCAGTCGCTTATATGCTTTGGATTGCCCTTTCTTACAAGAAAAACGATGGTTGATGTGTACGGTGCAGAGCTTTTTGGAAATTCATCAATCCAGCCCTTTTCAATTAAGCCGGTATTTTGTATCAGGTCTATGTCATGCTCGAGTGCCAGTGTGACAACATCTGCATTACAGCCCTCCACAACCGAACGAGCCTGCGCTCCCGAGCCGCCATGTGACTGAATCACATTTATCCTTTTACCATGCTCGCTCTCATAGTAAGACTCGAATATTTTGTTGTATTTTTCGTAAAACTCTCGTGTCGGATCATATGACACATTCGTTATGGTGACTGTGCCATCATCCTTCCTGCCTGAGCAGCCTGTCAGAAAAAATGACACCACCATCACCGCTGACAGCATGGCTGCCGTGTATTTATGTATATTTCTCATGTATATTTCTCATTTTTCATATTACAGATTCCGGCACAGTAGCTTATGCCGTCGGTTGTCTTATATACCATTAGTTTACTGTAAAAAGCTGTGTGGACAGGTATCTCTCACCTGTATCCGGAAGCAGCACCACGATATTCTTTCCTTTGTTCTCAGGTCTCTTTGCAAGCTCTGTTGCCGCATATATTGCTGCTCCTGAGGATATGCCGACGAGAAGTCCGTCGCTCTTTGCAACCTCTCTTGCCTTGTCAAAGGCTGCCTCATTCTCCACCGGAATCACCTCATCCACTATATCCATGCGCATAACCTTTGGAATAAAGCCTGCTCCGATTCCCTGTATCTTGTGTGGTCCCGGTCTTCCACCTGAGAGCACCGGTGAGCTCTTTGGCTCAACAGCCACTATTTTTACATCAGGATTATGCTCTCTTAATCCAAGCCCTGTGCCTGTACAGGTACCGCCTGTTCCGACAGATGATACAAAGATATCTACCTTTCCATCTGTATCTTCCCAGATTTCCTGAGCTGTTGTAGCTCTGTGGATATCCGGATTTGCCTGATTCTCAAACTGCTGCGGAATAAAGCATTGCCATAATGCTCTTTAAGTCTCTGTGCCTCATCTATCGCACCCTTCATGCCCTCACGCCCAGGTGTAAGTTTTATCTCTGCACCAAGTGCTGTGACGATTTTTCTTCGCTCGACACTCATAGTATCAGGCATGATAAGTATCAGGTGAAGTCCCTTTGAGGCTGCCACAAACGCAAGTCCGATTCCGGTATTGCCGCTTGTCGGCTCTATTATTATTGTGTCCTGATTTATTTTTCCATCCTTTATGCCCTGTTCTATCATAGCTGCCGCCACCCTGTCCTTGACACTTCCGAGCGGATTGAAATACTCAAGCTTTGCTATGATTTTTGCTTCAAGCCCAAGGGCTTTTTCATAGTTGGTCAGCTCCAGAAGCGGAGTGTGACCTATCAGCTCTGTGAGCTGCTTTGCAATTTTTGCCATTGATATTACCTCTTTTTTGTTAATGTTTGTTATGAGTTTGTGCTTAGTTTGTATGGTTAGGATTTCCTACCATTCAAATATGATTTCTAAGTTATTGATATGTTACCACTAATTGATATTTTTGTAAATGTAATTAGGGTTATTAATATTTGTTAGCGGGCTATAAATTTTATTGATAGCCATTAAAAAAGAGTTCTATATTCCGCAGACTAAAAGTCTGCAAAAAATAGAACTCTTTTTAGCTACTTACGCTTGTTCATTTGCTTTATCGGTTCTCGTGATATACTTGATTCCGACAAAGGTTCCAATCAGGATAAGCACTCCTATGATAAAAGGTACTATAGGATTTCTGACAAAGCCTGCTATGATGTAGGTCAGGCACGATACGGCAGCCACAAGCACAGCGTACGGAAGCTGTGTGGACACATGGTTCATATGGTTGCACTGGGCTCCGGCAGATGCCATGATGGTGGTATCGGATATCGGTGAGCAGTGGTCTCCGCATACTGCACCTGCCATACATGCTGAGATTGAGATGATCATCATCGTATGGTTTGTGCCTGAGAAGATGTTTACTACTATCGGTATGAGTATGCCGAAGGTGCCCCATGAGGTTCCTGTTGCAAAAGCAAGGAAGGCTCCCACCAGGAATATGATTGCCGGGAACAGTCCAAGGAGTGGTCCTGATACGCCTCCCACCAAGCCTGCGACAAATTCCTTGGCACCAAGCTTTCTGTCATGGTCTTTAGTGTCCATGCAAAGGTCAGTATAAGTATTGCAGGTACCATCGCCTTAAAGCCCTCAGGGATTGAATTACAGCAATCCGTAAAGCTTAGCACCCTTCTGATTGAGTAAAAGCATATGGTGATTATCAGTGCAAAGAAGCTTCCGAGCATAAGACCAATCGACGCATTGCTGCCTGCAAACGCATCGACAAAGCCTGTTCCGTCAAAAAAGCCTCCTGTGTATATCATTCCTATGATGCAGCATATTATGAGCACCAGTATAGGAAATACAAGGTCTATAACCTTTCCCTTGCCCTTTATCACATCCTGCTTTGACTCTGCATAAGGTCTGTCTCCTGTGGTAAATAAATCGCCCTTTTTGGCATTGGCTTCATGCTTTGCCATAGGACCGAAATCCACCTGCAGGATAACAAGTGTCACCATGGCGACAATGGTAAAGAGCGCATAGTAATTGTACGGAATGGCCTTTATGAAAATAGAAAAGCCATCCTCTCCCTTTACAAAGCCTGTGACTGCGGCTGCCCACGAAGATATAGGTGCGATGATGCACACGGGCGCTGCTGTGGCATCTATCAGATATGCAAGCTTTGCTCTGGAAACCTGATGCTTGTCGGTGACAGGACGCATCACACTTCCCACTGTCAGACAGTTGAAGTAATCATCTATAAATATGAGCACTCCAAGCATTATAGCTGCAAGCTGGGCACCGATCCTTGTCTTTATGTGCTCACTCGCCCATTCTCCAAAGGCCGCCGAGCCGCCTGCCTTGTTCATCATGCTCACCATGACACCGAGCACGACTAAAAATATCAGTATTCCCACATTGTCCGGATCCGATAGCACTCCGACAAGTCCGTCCTCGAATATGTGAAGCACTGATCTCTCAGCCGAAAACCCAGACTGAAATACATTTCCATAAAACAGTCCGCCGATCACTATTCCAACGAATAATGAGCTGTAGACCTCCTTTGTGATAAGTGCCAGAACTATAGCCACAACAGGTGGAACAAGCGCCCAGACTGTGGCATACATAGAAGGCACGTAATCTGCTGCCAGAATCATTATTTTCTCCTCCGTCTATCCCTTATGCTCTATCTGTCAACCGCACCGACAAGCTCTGAAATATCCTTTACTCCATACCTGTCCATGTACTCTGCGATGCCATCCACTATCTGCTCTGTGGTCTTTGGATTCACAAAGTTTGCTGTGCCGACTGAAACTGCCGTAGCTCCGGCAAGTATCATCTCTATGGCATCGGCAGCATTTGTGATACCGCCCATTCCGATAATCGGGATATTGACTGCATGTGCTGTCTCGTAAACCATGCGCACTGCAACCGGATGAACCGCCGGACCACTCATGCCGCCTGTCTTGTTTGCCAGCACAAAGCTTCTTCTGTTTATATCAATCTTCATGCCGGTTATTGTATTGATGAGTGAAACCGCATCAGCTCCGCCTGCCTCTGCTGCCCTTGCTATCTCTGCAATGCTTGTGACATTCGGAGAAAGCTTCATGATAACAGGCTGCTTTGCATATTTTTTAATCTCGCTTGTGATGGTCTCAACCCCCTTTGGATCTGTTCCGAAGGCAATGCCGCCCTCCTTTACATTCGGGCATGAGATATTTATTTCCATCATATCAATAGGCTCATCTGCAAGACGCTTTACCACATCAAGATACTCGTCAAGCGAATGACCGCAGACATTTACCACAATCCTTGTATCAAACTGCTTTAAAAAAGGAATATCCCTCTTGCAGAAAAGCTCGATGCCGGGATTTTGAAGTCCGACTGCATTGAGCATGCCGCCGTACACCTCTGCTACTCTAGGTGTAGGATTACCCTCCCACGGCTTATTCGCAACACCCTTTGTAGTGACTGCACCAAGTCTGTTTAAATCAACAAACTCGCTGTACTCTGCACCGGAGCCGAATGTGCCGGATGCAACTGTAACAGGATTTTTCCACTCAACACCGGCCACATTTACTGACATATTACTCATTACAGCTCCACCTCCTTCGCATCAAAAACAGGTCCCTCTTTGCATATACGCTTGTTGTTTACATTGCTGTGGGCATCCTTGTCCTTTGTTTTGCATACGCACGCAAGGCATGCACCGATTCCACATGCCATGCGTTCCTCCATTGATATAAAGCAGTCCATATCATGCTCTGCAGCGTAAGCCTTGAGTGCACGAAGCATAGGCATAGGTCCACATGCATAAATCACGTCTGCCTCAAGAGCATTCTCCTTTATTGCATCAATGACATTGCCCTTTGTGCCGACACTGCCGTCCTCTGTAGCTACAAAGGAAGCTGCCTGTTCCTTAAACTCATCGAGCAGGAAGGTATTCTCATCGCGATAGCCCATGACAATGTTCATATCGCATACTGCACCTGCCTGTGCCGGATTTTTTTCTTCACCTGATGTCTGCACAATGCCTGCATTTATATCCTTGGCAAGCTGTAGCATAGGCGGCACTCCGATTCCTCCGCCGATAAGAAATGCCTTCTTTCCCGGCTGTACTGTAAAGCCGTTTCCAAGAGGTCCTAAAATCCTTACCTTATCGCCCCTGACAAGCTTTGAAAATTCCTCTGTTCCCGTGCCTTCACCTGTCACACGGTACACGAGACGAATGGTGTCATCATCTCTGTTTATGCCGCAAAGGCTTATCGGACGCGGAAGCAGCTTACTCTTGTCGTTTGAGTAAACCGATACAAACTGTCCCGCCTTTGCTGCCTTTGCAATTTTGTCTGTCTTAAGTGTGAGGTCGTAGATGCCATTGCCGAGTGAGCTCTGGTCAACTACAACTGCAATCTCCTCAAATTTCTCTGCCATTTTATCTCCCTGGTTTCGTTTGTTAATATATTTAAGCTTTCTGAATAGCTTATTAACGATTTGCAAGTGCTCCTGAGATATCCTCAATCATATCCTCAACAGCCTTGCGTGAAGCATCTGCAAAATTCTCTGCTGTGATACCCATATCCTTGTACTTATCCTGCTTGTATGCGCAGATGATTCCACGTGATGAATTGACAATTGCACCAAGTCCGTCCTCATTGAAGAAATGAACAAGGTCTGCGCCCTTGCCTCCCTGTGCGCCGTAGCCCGGTACGAGGATGAAGCTCTTTGGCATTACCTTACGAAGAATCTTACCCTGCTCAGGGTATGTTGCACCGACAACCGCACCTACATAGCTGTATGAATCACCCATGCAGTCAGCTCCCCACTCTGCAACCTTCTCGCCTACCCACTCATATAATGGGCGTCCGTCAATCATACGGTCCTGGAACTCTCCACTTGATGGATTAGATGTCTTTACAAGAATGAAGATACCCTTCTTCTCCTCCTTGCATACATCTACGAATGGCTTGATACCGTCTGTTCCAAGGTATGGATTGACAGTTGCAAAATCCTCATCAAAGGTAGAATAGCTCTTGCTGCCGATCTGTACCTTTCCGAGATGTCCTGTGGCGTATGCAGCCGATGTTGAGCCGATATCTCCACGCTTTACATCTCCGATAACCACGAGATCCTTCTCGTGACAGTAATCCACTGTCTTCTGGAATGCCTTAAGACCCTCCACTCCAAACTGCTCATACATGGCAATCTGTGGCTTTACCGCAGGAATCAGGTCATATGTGGCATCCACAATAGCCTTGTTGTACTGCCAGATAGCCTCCGCTGCACCGGCCGGTGTCTCTCCAAGCTCATCAAATGCCTTCTTTGTGATGTGCTCAGGCACATATGAAAGCATCGGGTCTAGACCTACTACGATAGGTGCGTTTGTTTTCTTGATTTTGTCTACTAATTTGTTGATCATTCTTTCGTCCTCTTTATGCGTATTTTATTATACAGACAGATATTGTGATTATTAAATATCTGCATACAGTTATAAATATTTTATAGCATAAACTAAATTCTTGCAACCAAAAATATAATAGCAGGGAGTATAGCATTAATTGTTGCTATACTCCCTGCTAATTTCACCTTTACAGCTTCCATTTTTCAATCACACATTGATGTTCTTTTGTCTTTTTATCGTAATTTATTCCAACAAGAAGCAAATTACCCTTATAATCCTTCAAGGCTTCCACATACTGTCTCGACTTTATCTGTGAAATGGCGCCATCAACATTCTTATCATATTTCAATTCAATAACAACTGCCGGCTTATCCAAATGACTCACTCTTGGAATAAAGCATACATCAGCAAAGCCTTTTCCTGTTGGTAATTCACGAACTATTGAGTAATACTCCCTGGCCGAATAAAATGCCAAATTAATTGTACAGCTTAAAGAATTCTCATCATTATACCGTAAAATAGATATCTCATTATGTGCCTTATCAATTCCGTCAGCAACCGCAGCACCATTCATATTCCACAAACTCTCAAGCAATTTTTGTGATGCTTTTATTGATTTTGATACTTCATCCCAATCCATTGTACTAATTGCATTAAGATATTCCTTTGACACCTCTCGATTTGGAATTGAAACCTCTTCCGTCTCACTATCATATGTCAGGTAGCCAAGATGTACTAAAAGTGTAAGCACATCATCCTTTGTGGCAAATGATGTCATGTCATTTTCAAATGTGCCTGTATTTATTTTCTCACTTTCACCGGCAAGCATTTTAATCACGGCATCTTTTAGACCATCCATATTCATTTGAATATAAACCTTGAGAGCCTCGTAAGTTTCAGTCTGATTCCAATAAGTACCAAATTTATGCTTTAGCATGGCTTCTACTACAGACTTCGGACTGTACATCGCATATTTCTTTACTCCATATTTGCTATGGGACACGAGCTTATATCCATTGTACCATGCCCTTGCCTCTTCAAAGTCCATATCATATCTGTCACACAATTCTCTGACCTCATCATCTGTAAAGCCAAAGTACTCTGCCAAAGCTCCCATATCTGTCATGGAATATTCCGTGAACATATTAAGAGCAGAATGTGAACCATATTTTTTAATCGGCAGTATACCTGTCATGTATGCAAGCGCTATATAGTCTTTATCCTTAAGCCAGCCTCTCAAAAAATCAAGGTATTTCTTCTGCGCTTCTTTATCCTGCGTAAATTCTCTAAACAGACAATCCCATTCATCAATAAGAATCACAAACGGCCTGCCTGTAGACATAAAAACATCCTGCATTACTCTCACAATATTTGACTTGTCCCGAAAAATAATATCCTTACACTCTATTGAAAAATCATCCGTAATGTATTCGCACAACATTTTAAGCATATCATCAACACTGTGTGTAACACTCAAAAAGTCCTGCATATTAATTTTGAGTACATCATACTTGTTAATATGTCTGTCATACGACTCATCATGACTTATTTTAAGGCCTTTAAATAAATTTTCTGCATCAGTCTTTCGACCATAATATGCTGAAAGCATATCCATGGCCATTGACTTTCCGAATCGCCTTGGACGGCTTACACACATATACCTTTGTAATGTATTTATACACTTATTCGTTTCTTTAATCAGACCGCTTTTGTCAACAAAAATCTCTGAATTTATCGCAAGCTCAAACGATCTTCCTGTCGGATTAACGTAAATGCCCAATGAATATGCCTCCCTGTTAATATGTTACTCTATATTATACCTGCTATTTACTGGTTTGCAACAATATTTATCTATTGTATTATTGATAAGCAACGTTATTGCTATAAAAATAGACTTAACTACTAATTCTACAATAACGCAGCATATTATGATTGTGTATAGATTCATATGCTGATATTTCAATTCACACTCCCACGAGAGGAACGACGGCAGGTACAGGCACAGCCACTAACCTTGCAGAATTTCAATCCACGTTCCCACGAGAGGAGCGACCATATTACACAATCGTTCGTATTCAGGTTCTTCAATTTCAATCCACGCTCCCACGAGAGGAGCGACCATTTCCAACGGACTTTGTGACGGCTTTTATGCCATATTTCAATCCACGCTCCCACGAGAGGAGCGACTTCACCGGGGACTACACCTTTGAGGTGACACTGATTTCAATACACGCTCCCACGAGAGGAGCGACAATTATATTCCAGATGAGTTTAAGTCGTACATTATTTCAATCCACGCTCCCACGAGAGGAGCGACTATGACATCAGACGAGACCGGCATGGTGGCTA
>ENA-OQHA01000289-OQHA01000289.1-human-gut-metagenome-genome-assembly--contig:-NODE-289-length-26356-cov-2.699950_pt1 | contig 26356 bp, 31 predicted proteins | sample MGYA00242558_ERZ504707 | MGnify/ENA primary metagenome ERZ504707 (study PRJEB26092, sample SAMD00036197) | human gut metagenome | host: Homo sapiens | study: EMG produced TPA metagenomics assembly of...
TTGAAAAATCAGGTGACGGCGAATGTACAAGGAATAAACAGCATCTCCCTCAAAAGCGAGAGCAATACCATTAATAAGGTTGACATCAAGATGTTTAGTCACGTGTCCACCTCACGCCCTCCTTGGTATCAAGAAGTTTTGATACCTTGAGCAGCTAACTCATCACGAATGCGGTCTGCTGTCGCAAAGTCCTTGTTGGCACGCGCCGCTTGACGCTCTTCAATGAGTTTTTCGATATCTTCATCAAGGACTTCTTCTTCGAAAACAATACCGAAGACTTGGAGCATTTTTTCAAAAGCATCCTTAACGGTTTGATCATAATTGCCTGAATTAATCCATTTAGCCATGTCAAACAGAACAGTCACTCCGTTTGCCGTATTAAAATCATCATCCATAGCTTCTTGGAAGGCGTCAAGATAAGTTTGCAACTCAGCTTGATTCACCTGTTCTGTCAACGGAAGACTGTGGGTATTTTTCAAATACTTAAGATTGACTTCAGCATCATGGATAGCTTTTTCTGTAAGTTAATTGGTTTACGATACTGTTGTGTTGCTAGGAAGAAGCGAAGCACTTGACCATCAACCGTTTGAAGCATATCATGAACGGTCACGAAGTTACCCAAGGATTTTGACATTTTTTCATTATCCACATTGACAAAACCATTATGCATCCAGTAGTTAGCAAAGGTCTTGCCAGTTTTGGCTTCGGATTGGGCAATTTCATTGGTATGGTGTGGAAACTCAAGGTCTGCCCCTCCACCATGAATATCGATAGTATCTCCAAGGATTTCAGTCGCCATAACAGAACATTCGATGTGCCAACCAGGACGACCAGGTCCCCATGGGCTATCCCAAGAAACTTCTCCCTCTTTAGCAGCTTTCCAAAGGGCAAAATCTAGAGGATTTTCCTTACGTTCTGTTTCAGCATCCGTACGTCCGCTTGCACCAATTTCAAGATCTTCCAAGGTCTTGTTAGCCAATTTAGCATAGTTGTTTGACTTAGCTACTCGGAAGTAAACATCACCTTCAGAGACATAGGCAAATCCTTTGTCAACCAAGGTTGACACGAATGCAATGATTTCATCCATGTAGTTAATAACACGTGGATTTTGTGTCGCTGGTTTGATGCCAAGTTGTCCGGTATCTTCCATAAAGCCGCGATAAACTTGTCCGACAATTCCTTAGTTGAAATACCAGCTTCATTGGCTGCCTTGATGATCTTATCATCTACATCCGTAAAGTTGGAAATATAGTTGACTGTATAGCCACAATACTCAAAATAACGACGAATAGTATCAAAAGCTACTGCTGAACGGGCATTTCCGATATGAATGTAATTGTAAACTGTTGGTCCGCAGACATACATATTGACAACATTTTCTGTCAAAGGTACAAAATCACGGAGCGAACGCGTCATCGTATCATAAATTTTAATCACTAGAGATTCCTTTCAATTAACTGGAAACTATTTTTTATCTTTGATATGGTTTAGGTACAAACACAAGAGTATAACGAGAATGATAATCCAAATAGCCGCATCTAGCTGACCTTGAGCTAAGAGAGACATAGCTGAAAGAAAACTCCCAACTATATAGAAGACCAAAAAAGGATTGTCCTTGAAGAATTTTTCATTACTCAAATCTCACTTGTGTCGTTGCTTAAAAACAAGACCGGCCCATAACAGAGCAATGCAAAACCATAAGGCGGCCATACTATAGTCTGCTCTATGTAAAGCAATGTAAACAAGAGCAAGAGGACCCACAACCGTCAATCGAGTCACCTTTGAACTAAAGAGTTTCATCGTTTCCTTTCCTTATAGACGTGATGAATGAAAGCTAGCTGCTTTTAGAAGGTCTTCTAGCTTTTCGCTATAGTATTCACGACCTTCTTCAATATCGTGGATAACTTCTTCATCCTTTTGACCATGAACACGCACAACCTTAGCAGGAACACCAACGACTGTAACATCTTCTGGGACATCCGCAACAACCACAGCTGCCGCACCGACCTTAGCATTCTTTCCAATCTCAATAGGGCCTATGACCTGAGCATGGGCTGAAACCAAGGCACCCTCACGAACGGTTGGGTGACGTTTTCCGACATCTTTACCAGTACCACCTAAAGTGACACCGTGGTAAAGCATAGCGCCCTTCTCCACAACAGCTGTTTCACCAATAACAAGGCCAGAGCCATGGTCAATAAAGACTCCTTCAGCGATCTGAGCCCCTGGGTGAATCTCGATTTGAGTCCAGAAGCGCCAAAACTGACTATGCATACGTGCTAAGAGTCGACAATGGTGGCGCCAGAGAAAATGTGAGATACGATGAGCAGCCAAGGCTTTTAATCCAGGGTAGGTTAAAAGAACCTCCAGACTCGTCCGAGCTGCTGGGTCATTTTTCTTTACTATATCAATACTTTCTTTCCACCAACCCATTTAGGTCACTCCTTACATCATTATTGTTATTATTGTTTGCTGTGGCCTATTATTCTTTAAAGTGGAAAGCTACCAACACTAGGTCTACTCGCTATCCCCTTCAAAATAAGACCAGTCGACTAACTCAGGCTGCTCATCAAACGGATTGATGACAATACCTTGAACCTTATCCAACTCATTTTCACCTGTTGAAGGCTGGTAAATTTCTGACAGTGGCCATTGCAAAATCGTCCCTTTAGCCTTACGGAAAGGTAGGCCAAAAGTCTCGTTACCGTACCATTTTGCAAAGCTCGTTAAGTTCGTAAACACAGGCACATAACTCTGTCCCTCTGCATTCGACATGGTCGCAAAGAGACGGTCATCCTGGCCATCTTCCTCGCGTTTGTGAACGAAGGCTGGAACAAGATAAATCTTATCTTTAGGAGCTGCCTTTTGATTTTCCTCACCCAAAGATTATTAAGGGTCTGAGTGAAATAGTTGATAAACTGGATGAGTTCACTGCTTGCAAAAAGAGTGGTATTTGAGAAAGTCACCATCCTCTTTTAAATTGAAAGCAAGACTAAAAAGCTCTGCCTGAACAAGTTGTGTTAAAACATCTAAGCTCGAACGTTCTACCAAGTTTGCTCTCGAGCACTCTCTTGAGTAGATTTGAAAGATTGTAGGTCCTGTTCGTTGGTGAAGACAGGAACAACCTTCTTTCCTTCCACTTCAACTGCGTAGAGGTCTTGAGCAGCCAAGACGGGAGTACGTTGTAGGTAATTAACCAAAGCCAGACTGGTTAAAAAGTGGTCTGGTTCCTTTAAAAATTCTTTTAGAGTTTCATCAAAAGCTTGCAATTCTTGATTTTCTGTCATTCTTCTGTCTGTTCTTTCGTTTCTGATTTATCAGGATTTTCGGTGCTTCACCACTTTCATCATGGTGGCGTGGTTTATGATGAGAACGACGGCGGTGACGATGCTCTCCTCCATTTTCCCCATCATCAAGTTTTTCAGGCTTAGGAAGCAAGGCCTTGATTGAGGCATCAATACGTCCTTTTTCATCGATTTTGATAATCTTAACAGTTACCGTACCCCAACTTTAACCACATCTTCGACATGCTCAGTACGTTCCCAAGCTAGTTCTGAGATGTGGATGAGAGCATCTGTCTTATTGAAAAGGTGGACGAAGGCACCGAACTTTTCAATACGCACAACGGGTACAGTGTAAACCTCTCCAACCTTAGCTTCACGTACAAGATCGGAGATGATAGTTTTAGCACGGTTAATAGCATCCTGATCACTAGAGAAATCTGAACAAGACTTCTTCATCAATCATCAATAGTTGACGACCAGTCTCAGCGATAATCTTGTCAATAGTTTCGCCACCTTTACCGATGACAACCTTGATCTTGTCAACAGGAATCTGAATACTGTCAATCTTAGGTGCTGTTGGTGCCAATTCTGGACGTGGCTCAGCGATTGCTGACTCAATAACATCAAGAATTTCAAAACGAGCTACCTTTGCTTGAGCCAAAGCCTCTTCGAGAATGGCCGGTGTAATACCCGAAATCTTAATATCCATCTGAAGAGCTGTAATTCCTTGACGTGTACCAGCCACCTTAAAGTCCATATCTCCAAAATGATCTTCCAAACCTTGAATATCAGTTAGGACAGTGTAGTTAGTACCATCTGAGATAAGTCCCATGCTATCCCTGCAACAGGTGCCTTAATAGGTACACCACCAGCCATAAGAGCCAAGGTTCCTGCACAAATAGAAGCTTGTGATGAAGAACCATTTGACTCCAAGACTTCTGCTACCAAACGGATAGCATAAGGGAACTCTTCGACACTTGGGAGAACCTGAGCAAGGGCACGTTCACCCAAGGCTCCGTGACCAATCTCACGTCGGCCTGGCGCACCATAACGCCCTGTTTCACCCACTGAATACTGAGGGAAATTATAGTGGTGAAGGAAACGTTTCTTATACTCTGGATCCAAACCATCAACAAGTTGTGTATCACTCATAGGTGCCAAAGTCAAAACTGACAAGGCTTGAGTTTGACCACGTGTAAAGAGACCTGAACCATGAACCTTAGGAAGAAAGTCAATCTCTGCGTCCAAAGGACGGATTTCATCCACACGACGACCATCTGGACGAACCTTGTCTTCTGTAATCAAACGACGCACTTCAGCATGTTCCATCTGCTCAAGGATTTCTGCTACATCACGCAGAATAGTTTCCTTATCCTCATCTTCCGCAAAGCTTCTTGATAAGAAGCGAGGACCTCTTCTTTTACAGCCTGGGTTGCTGCTTCACGCGCCAGTTTTTCTTCCACCTGAACAGCCTTAGCTAATTGATCATAATAAGCTGTTTCGATTTCGACTTTCAAATCAGCATCAACTTGTAGAAGTTCAACCTCAGCCTTTTCCTTGCCAACAGCTGCAACGATATAATTTTGGAAATCAACCAACTCTTGAATAGCCTCATGTCCCTTCAAGAGTGCTTGCAACATAATATCCTCAGACAATTCCTGGGCACCTGACTCTACCATATTGATAGCTTCCTTGGTACCTGCCACTGTCAAATCTAAAAGTGAAACTTCCTTATCCGCTGCACTTGTTGATGATGAAATCTTCTGCAGCATAGGCCACTTGAACCCCAGCAATCGGACCATTGAAAGGAATATCAGAGATAGAAAGAGCTAAAGAACTCCCAAACATAGCCGCCATCGGAGCACTAGCATTCTCATCATAAGAGAGGACGGTGTTAATGACTTGAACTTCGTTACGAAAGCCCTCCGCAAACATAGGACGAATAGGACGGTCGATGAGGCGAGCAGTCAAAGTGGCATCTGTTGAAGGACGACCCTCACGCTTATTAAAGCCACCCGGGAACTTACCAGCTGCATACATTTTTCCTCATAATTAACCTGTAAAGGAAAGAAATCTGCAGTTGCCATCTTTTTAGACATAACAGCTGTTGATAATACCGTTGTATCTCCATAACGCACGACGACAGCACCATTAGCCCTGCTTAGCTACCTGCCCAACTTCAACGACAAGCGGGCGTCCTGCAAAGGTCATCTCAAAAGTTTGTTTAGCCATGTTTGATCCCTCTTTTTATCCATGACCAGCCCTTACAAAAACGAACCGGTCAACTTTATGTCATTCATTTGATATAACTTTCATTTTACCATAATATAGTCAAAAATGGCAGAGCTCCGGCATAAGTTAGCACCCAAGTCTCCCTTTCTCTCAGATATTTAAGTCGTTTTGTGATATAATAAACACTTATGAGAGACAAAGGAATGACTATGAAAAAATTACAACACATCATTATGATTGCCTTAATCTTACTAGGCCTAGTAACACCTGCTCTAGCACAAGAACAGACAGATAACTTCAATGTTTCTGCTAAACATGCGATTGCTATCGAAGCAACTACTGGGAAAGTCCTCTATGAAAAGGACGCCACTACTCCTGATGGTGTGGCTTCAATGACTAAAATCCTAACAGCCTACATGGTCTATAAAGCAGTTGACCAAGGAAAAATTACCTGGGACACTGAAGTAGATATTTCAGACTATCCTTTCAACTTAACCGTTGATTCAGAAGTTTCAAATGTCCCACTAGATTCCCGAAAATACACTGTTAAACAGCTCCTGGATGCCACCCTCATTTCCAGCGCTAACAGTGCCGCTATTGCTCTAGCTGAAAAAATCTCAGGATCAGAGAGTGCCTTTGTTGACACTATGACAGCCCAACTTAAAGAATGGGGCATTACAGATGCTAAATTATTTAACGCTTCTGGCCTAAACAATAAATACCTTGGGGATAACCGCTATCCTGGCTCTAAAGCAGATGACGAAAATACTATGAGCGCTCTAGATGTTGCCATTATTGCAGACCACCTCATCAAAGACTATCCTCAGGTACTTGAAATCACCAAGCAAACCGAAACTGATTTCGAAGGTAACAACAAATTAACGACGCACAACTACATGTTGGAGGGGCAAGACAACTACCGTGAAGGCGTTGATGGACTCAAGACTGGAACAACTGAACTTGCAGGGGCATCCTTTGTAGCCCACGCAATGAAAATGGCATGAGTTTAATTACCGTTGTTATGAATGCGGACAATGGCGGAGAAGATGAAGCAGCCAGATTCACGGCCACAAATGAGTTGCTAGATTATGTGACTCAAAACTGGAAAATCAAAACCCTCAACACCAAGGGACAAATCGTCAAGAAAAATGATATTAAGGTAGCCGATGGAGACAGTCAAACCATCTCTGCTAAACTCGAGTCAGACCTTACAGTCGTTCAAAAAATAAACAGCAAAAATGATGCTGTTAAAATCAAAGCAAAAACTATAACAGCCCCTATCAAAAAAGATGACACTATTGGAACAGCGACCTTTGATGATAAGGATCTCGTTGGAACAGGTTACATCTCTGATCCACCTCAAATTTCTGTAACAGCTAACCAATCTATCAAGAAAAGTTTCTTCTTAAAAGTTTGGTGGAACCATATCGTTAATTTCTTTACAGGAAACAAGTAAACACAAAACTACCTTTTAGATATCAAAAGGTAGTTTTATCTTGCTTTAAAAATTATTCTTGTAAGTAAAAGCTCCTTCTCAACACCTTAAGTTCCTCTCAAAATGTGGTATAATAAATATCCAAAACACATGAAGGAACAAACCATGAAAAAACTGATTACGCTTATGATGACCTTCTTACTCTGTCTGGGAAGCGTAGCCCCTGCTTTTGCAGCAGATAAGAAAAAAGGATATAATGCCGCAGCCAAACATGCCATCGCTGTCGAAGCTAATACTGGCAAAATTTTATACGAAAAAGATGCAACCACCTCTACGGGGATTGGCTCTATTACCAAGCTTCTAACAGCCTATATGGTTTATAAAGCGGTAGATCAGGGAGACCTCAAGTGGAACAGCAAAGTTGACATTTCTGACTACCCCTTTGAACTAACTGTCAGTACCGGAGTATCTAATATTCCACTAGACGCCCGCAAATACACTGTCAAACAACTTCTTGACGCAACTCTTATTTCCAGTGCCAACAGTGCATCTATTGCTCTAGCCGAGGAAATCGGAGGAACCGAAAGTAAGTTTGTCGACATGATGAAAGCCCAACTTAAAGAATTGGGGTATCACTGATGCCAAGATTGTCAATGCCTCTGGTCTCAATAATTCTTACTTAGGTGACAATATCTATCCAGGCTCTAAATCAGACGAAGAAAATACCATGAGTGCTAAAGATGTTGCTATCATTGCACAACACGTAGTGAAAGAATATCCTGAAATTCTCGATATCACTAAAAAAACTGAAGCTGATTTTGATGGTGTCAACAAACTCAAAACCTTCAACTATATGCTCAAGGGACAACCTAGTTACCGTAAAGGAGTGGATGGCCTAAAAACAGGGACCACTGATTTAGCCGGTGCTTCCTTCGTGGCCCACTCAAATGAAAGCGGCATGAGCATTATCACAGTCATTTTGAATGCTGATAATACCGATACTGATGATTACGCCCGTTTCACTGCAACCAATGACCTACTTAATTACGTAGTCTATCATTGGGAAAGCAAGACCATTGCCAAAAAAGGACAAGCCATCGGTAAAAGCCAAGCCCCTGTCCTTGATGGGAAATCTAAGCAAGTCACTGCTGTTGCTAAGTCTGACTTTAATATCATCCAAAAAATAGATGCTAACAATAGTAAACATATTAAAGTTACTACAAATCAAGTCCAAGCCCCTGTCAACTCAAGTGACAAGGTTGGAACTGCTACCTTTGAAGATAAGTCACTTGTAGGAGAAGGTTACTTGCCTAACCAAGGTATGCCTAGCATGGAACTGGTTGCTGGTAAAGAAGTTAAGAAAAGCTTCTTCCTCAAGGTCTGGTGGAATCACTTTGTCAACTTTGTCAACGAAAAACTCTAATTATTACAGTCGAGCTTTGCTCGGCTTTTTCTTTTACCCCATCTTTACAGAAAGATTGACTCTATCTTGACTCCTATTGACACAAAAAAGACAGACTACACCTGTAATCTGTCTATTTGTTTGATTTTTACACTACTGTAAAGGTTAATTTATCTTTCGAGCAGCCGATTTTAAGAGTTTGTCCACTAACTACTTGACCACCTAGTAAGAGCTCAGATAACTTGTCCTCCACTTGAGTTTGAATCGTGCGACGTAATGGACGAGCACCCATCTCAACATCATAGCCATCTTTAGCTAAATGCTTGAGAGCAGCTGGTTGGAATTTCAAGTCAATCCCTTTTTCAGCCAAAGCTGATACCAACGGTTCATCATAATCTTGACAATCTCACGAAGTTGCTCTTCCTCTAGACTATGGAAGACAACCTTCTCATCAATACGGTTGATAAACTCTGGACGGTAGGCCTTCTTAAGTTCTTCCATGATACGTGACTGCATTGCTTGGTGATTATGAGAAATGTCTTGGGCACCAAATCCAATAGTCTTATCATCACGAAGAGCAGTCGCTCCCAAGTTCGAAGTCATAATGATAATGGTATTTGAGAAATCGACTTTACGACCTCGACTATCCGTCAAGACACCATCATCCAAAACCTGTAAGAGGATGTTGAAAATATCTGGGTGAGCCTTTTCCACCTCGTCAAAGAGGAGAACTGAGTAAGGCTTATTGCGAACTTTCTCTGTTAATTCACCACCCTCATCATATCCAACATAACCTGGAGGAGCACCATTAAGGCGGCTAGCCGCAAATTTTTCCATGTATTCTGACATGTCAAAGCGAAGCAAAGCTGACTCATCATCAAAGAGAACTTCCGCCAAAGCCTTGGCCAACTCTGTCTTACCAACACCAGTAGGTCCAAGGAACATGAAGGAACCAATCGGACGTTTTCCAGTACGAATACCTGACTGGTTACGACGAATAGCACGACTAATCGCTGAAACTGCTTCGTCTTGACCAATAACACGTTTATGAAGCTCTGCTTCCAGATTCAAGTAACGCTTGCTATCTGCCTGAGTCATCTTCTCAACAGGAATACCTGATAGACGACTAAGGGTTTGCATAATCTGATCTGCATCTACCAAGGCAGGTTCTGGTAATTTTGCTTTTTGGCTAGCTTTATATTGTTTAACAGCAGCTTCATATCACCAGATAGAAGTGCTTCATCCAAAGGCGTTATCTCACGTTTGCTTCTTTTTTGATACGACCTTGAACAGTTGCACTCGCTTCATCTAAAAGATCAATGGCAGAGTCGGGTAAGTTTTTACTCGTCAAATAACGGTGGGCTGCCTTGACTGCTGTCTCAACCGCCTCATCAGTAATCGTTACACGATGATAGTCTTCATAAGACGAACGTAGGCCTTTTAGAATATCAATCGCCTCAGCTACACTTGGCTCCTCAATTGTAATCTTAGCAAAACGGCGAGAAAGAGCTGCATCTTTCTCAATATGCTTCTGGTACTCAGCTTGAGTAGTTGCTCCAACCATATGAAGAGTTCCACGTGCTAGAGCGGGTTTCAAAATATTCGCCGCATCTAAGGTGCTATCAATACCTGAACCAGAACCAATAATCGTATGCAATTCGTCAATAAAAAGAATGATTTTTCCATCAGCTTCAATCTCATCAATGATCTGATTCATACGTTCTTCGAAATCGCCACGGAAACGTGTTCCTGCAACCACACTCATCATATCAAGCTCTAAGATACGCATATCAGCCAACTCAAAAGGTACTTCGCCTGAAGCAATACGCTGTGCTAAGCCAAGCGCAAGTGCCGTCTTACCAACACCTGCTTCACCCACAAGAACTGGGTTATTCTTCGTTTTACGACTCAAAACCTGAATCATGCGTGAAATTTCTTTCTCACGTCCAATAACAGGATCAAGAGCATCTAATTCGGCTACTGCCGTTAAGTCTTTGGTATAATCTGACAGTTCCCCAGTAGAAGATTGAGGAGGCTGCATCATATTAGCAAAATTTCCTGATGCCTTTGATTTTTTAGGCTTACGAAGGTCATGAATGGCCTTCAAATCTTGCTTACTAAGACCTGCGTAACGCTCCAAAGAACGTCGTAAATCGATAATACGAGGCTTATCGCTGTCATCCTTATATTGAAAACCAGCAACTTCAAGGAGACGACAAACCATCAAATCCTTATGAAGAAGAAAGGCCATCAATACATGTTCAGACCCTACCTCTACAGCACCAGTCACACTAGCAATTCCCTCTGCCTCTTGCAACATAACCTCTAAAGCATGTGACTGTGCACGTAAATCGATAATATCTGATTCAGACAAGTCTTTTGGACTTTTCTCCATCGCTAGTACAGCAGCGGTCTCAATCTCTTCCGCACGAATACGGTCCTCAAAATCAGTAAATGTTAGGTAGGCTACAGATCCTGGAACCTCAACCATAGCGAGAAGCACATGCCAAGTCTCCAAGAAAGGACTTCCAAAACGCTCTGCCTCAAGCTGAGCACGATGGAAAATGGCCTGCATTTTTCTTGAATATGTCGTCATCTAATTTCCTTTTCTATCCAATCTAAGTAATAGCGAGCGTAGAATACGCGAACGAATAGCAGCCGCATCTTCGCCTAAAACATCATCACTAAGCAGTTGCTAAAATCAAATTTCCCTTCACGTTCAGTATGATTTTTTCATCAAAAAGCAACTGAATCAAGTCTGTAAATACCTGCTCGCTGAGCTGATCTGCCAAGTTCTGAAGCAAATCATTAATCATGTGGTGCTTGTCGGAGAATCTGACCTTGACGATACGAATATAACCGCCACCTCCACGTTTACTCTCAACAATATAACCACGACTTTCTGTAAAACGAGTCTTAATAACATAGTTAATCTGACTCGGTACAACTTGAAAAGTATCTGCTAAGTTCGAGCGTTGAATCTCAGCAATTCCAGACTGGCCCAGCAATTCTTTAATATATTCTTCTATACTATCTGATGTATTTCTTGCCATCTTAATTCCTCCAGTCTAATTTGACTATAACTGACTATTATTATACCAAAAATGTCAGCTCATGGGAAACTATACCTTCAAAAAGCTTTTTAAAGTTGTCATTAGAGACATATAAGATACAATAAATAAGACTGGAATATTAGGTAACTTAAGGTGTTTGATTCAAATTTTCTATCCACTTTAACAGGCTGAAACCCACCTAATCCAACAAGTACTTTTTAGCACTTTCGCAGTAGTACTAGTCTTATCACTCTTGATAAAGCTCATCTCACTTTGAGTCTTATCTCTTATTTTATTTCCCTATGAAAGGTTACTCATGAAATACATCATTGCACTCTTAATCTCTATGATTCCTTTAGTTGAGCTCCGTGGAGCCGTACCTGTCGCTATCGCCTCAGGTATTCCTTGGTGGCAAGCCTAATTCTTTGTGTCATTGGGAACATGATTCCAGTTCCAATTATCTTTTTCTTCGCCCGCCGTGTTCTCGAATGGGGGGCAGACAAACCTCTAATTGGTGGCTTCTTTACCTGGTGTCTTAAAAAAGGTCACAGTGGTGGCCAAAAACTTGAAAAAGCTGCCGGAGATAAGGGAATCTTCTGGGCCCTTCTACTTTTTGTGGGAATTCCGCTTCCAGGAACAGGAGCTTGGACTGGTACCTTAGCAGCATCTATCCTAGATTGGGACTTTAAACGTAGTGTTATTGCTGTTATGCTTGGGGTTATCCTTGCAGGTATCATCATGGGAACACTCTCTCTTCTACTTGGTGTAAATACCTTCGCTCATTAATTAGTTTTTCAACGTCTGGGGCATGCTCAGACGTTTTTTTTTAATAGCAACAAAAAGAAGCTACGATTCATTCACGTAACTTCTTTTCTTTTTATCTAGCAACTAGAATTAGTTGTTAAGAGCTGCTGCCATTGTAGCTGCAACTTCTGATTCAAAGTCGTTAGATGCTTTTTCGATACCTTCACCAACTTCAAAGCGAACGAATTCTACTACTGAAGCGTTTACTGATTCAAGGTAAGCTTCAACTGTTTTGCTGTCGTCCATGATGTAAACTTGAGCAAGAAGTGTGTATGCTTGGTCAACTTTAGTGTTGTCAAGCAAGAAGCGGTCCATTTTACCTGGGATGATTTTATCCCAGATTTTTTCTGGTTTACCTTCAGCAGCCAACTCAGCTTTGATATCTTCTTCAGCTTGAGCAAGAACAGCATCAGTCAATTGAGCTTTAGAACCATATTTAAGGTGTGGAAGAGCTGGTTTGTTAACCATAGCGCGGCTTTCGTTATCTTGATCGATAGCGTGATTAAGTTGTGCCAATTCATCTTTAACAAATTGTTCGTCCAATTCAGTGTATGAAAGAACAGTTGGTTTCATCGCTGCGATGTGCATTGAGATTTGTTTTGCAAGAGCATCATCTCCACCTTCGATAACTGAAACAACACCGATACGTCCACCGTTGTGTTGGTAAGCTCCGAAGTGTTGTGCATCAGTTTTCTCAACAACTGCAAAACGACGGAATGAAATCTTTTCACCGATAGTAGCTGTAGCAGTTACGTATGCAGCTTCAAGAGTTTCACCTGAAGGCATAGTCAATGCAAGTGCTTCTTCGTTGTTAGCTGGTTTACCTTCAGCAATTACTTTAGCTGTTTCGTTTACCAACTCAACGAATTGAGCGTTCTTCGCAACGAAGTCAGTTTCAGCATTAACTTCAACAACTGCTGCAACGTTACCGTTAACGTAAACACCAGTCAAACCTTCAGCTGCAACACGGTCAGCTTTCTTAGCTGCTTTAGCCATACCTTTTTCGCGAAGCAATTCGATCGCTTTTTCGATATCACCTTCAACTTCAACCAATGCTTTTTTAGCGTCCATGACACCAGCACCAGATTTTTCACGCAATTCTTTAACAAGTTTAGCTGTAATTTCTGCCATTTTGTTTTTCTCCAAATTTATTTTATCAAACTAAGGGGCAGGGCTGAGCCCGCCCCTTAGGTGTTTGTCGTATCTTTAGTGGGCATCGAGCCCAAACCAATCTTAAAGATTAGTTGTTGTCACCTTCGACAACTTCAACGATTTCTTCGATTGAATCAGCTGCAGCTGCTTCTTGGAAATCTGCAGAAGCATCTTCACCTTGGTTACCTTCGATGATAGCATCAGCCATTTTTGAAGTGATCAATTTAACGGCACGGATAGCGTCATCGTTAGCTGGGATGATTACATCGATCTCATCTGGATCAGCGTTTGTATCAACCATCGCTACAACTGGGATACCAAGTTTTTTAGCTTCTTTAACAGCGATTTGTTCTTTGTGTGGGTCAACGATGTAGATTACATCTGGAATGCGAGGCATATCTTCGATACCACCCAAGAATTTTTCAAGACGTGCACGTTGTTTGTTAAGAAGTGCAACTTCTTTCTTAGGAAGAACTTCGAAAGTTCCATCAGCTTCCATTTGTTTGATTTCTTTCAAACGAGCGATACGTTTTTGGATAGTATCCCAGTTTGTAAGAGTACCACCCAACCAACGGTGGTTGATGTAGTATTGACCAGCACGAGTTGCTTCTTCAGCTACTGCTTCAGCTGCTTGTTTTTTAGTACCAACGAACAAGATTACTGCATCGTTAGCTGCTGCTTCACGAACGAATTCGTAAGCTGTATCAGCCATTTTTACAGTTTGTTGCAAGTCGATAACGTGGATTCCGTTACGTTCTGTGAAGATGTACTTAGCCATCTTAGGATTCCAGCGACGAGTTTGGTGACCGAAGTGAACACCAGCCTCAAGAAGTTGTTTCATTGAAATTACTGCCATGAGTATTTCTCCTTAAAAATTGTTTTTTCCTCTTCTAAGCTTTAGACTTGCAGTCCCACCCTGCGGCAACAAGACCACAATCGGCTTAGAATGAGTATTTGTCACTTTACGCAACTATAGTAGTTTATCAAAAAAGTGACATTTGACAAGCTCTAAAATCAGTCTGACCATTAGAAAAAATTCACCCGTATTAAAATTGCAATCGTTTTCTTTGAGGTTGATAAGTATTTTGTTTATAATTAGGCTATCAAAAATAGAGGAGGACATTATTTTGTCATTAGTCGGAAAAGAAATTATTGAATTTTCAGCACAAGCTTACCACAACGGGGAATTCATTACTGTTACAGATGAAGATGTTAAGGGAAAATGGGCTGTTTTCTGCTTCTACCCTGCAGATTTCTCATTTGTCTGCCCAACTGAACTCGGTGACCTTCAAGAACAATATGAAGCTCTTAAATCTCTTGGTGTAGAGGTTTACTCTGTCTCTACTGATACTCACTTTGTTCACAAAGCTTGGCATGATGACTCAGATGTTGTTGGAACTATTACTTACCCTATGATCGGAGATCCTTCACACCACATCTCACAAGACTTTGATGTTCTTGGGGAAGATGGTCTCGCACAACGTGGTACATTCATCATTGATCCAGATGGCGTTATCCAAATGATGGAAATCAACGCTGATGGTATTGGACGTGATGCAAGCACTCTTATTGATAAAGTCCGTGCTGCTCAATATATTCGCCAACATCCAGGTGAAGTTTGTCCAGCCAAATGGAAAGAAGGAGCTGAAACACTTACTCCTAGCTTAGATCTTGTAGGTAAAATTTAACAACCAGGGGGTATCCATGGTCTTAGATAAAGAAATCAAGACGCAATTAGCACAATATTTAAATTTACTAGAATCTGATATTGTATTACAAACAGACTTAGGGGATGACGATAATTCTCGAAAAGTAAAAGAATTTCTAGACGAGATTGCCGCTATGTCTGACCGCATTAGTCTTGAATCAACACATTTAAAACGTCAACCTAGTTTGGTATTGCACAAAAAGGGCAAAAAGTCGTGTTATTTTCTCAGGCTTACCAATGGGCCACGAATTCACATCTTTCATTTTAGCTCTCTTGCAAGTTTCTGGTCGTCCACCTAAAGTTGATGAGGATACTATCGAACGTATCAAGAAGATTGATAAACCCATCGACTTAGAGACTTATGTTTCATTAACTTGTCACAATTGTCCAGACGTTGTTCAAGCCTTTAATATAATGGCTGTTTTGAACCCAAACATCACTCACACCATGATTGAAGGTGGTATGTATCAGGATGAGGTCAAAGCCAAAGGTATCATGTCTGTTCCTACGGTTTACAAAGACCATGAAGAATTTACATCTGGTCGTGCAACCATTGAACAGCTTGTAGAAAAATTGGACGGACCACTTGATGCTGATGCTTTCGCTGATAAAGGTGTCTATGATGTTTTGGTTATTGGTGGTGGTCCTGCTGGAAACAGTGCGGCCATCTATGCTGCCCGTAAAGGTTTAAAAACTGGTCTTTTAGCAGAAACCTTTGGTGGACAAGTTATCGAGACAGTCGGCATTGAGAACATGATTGGTACGCTATATACAGAAGGTCCTAAGTTAATGGCCCAAGTTGAAGAGCATACGAAATCTTATGATGTTGATATCATCAAAAGTCAATTAGCTACTGGCATTGAGAAAAAAGAACTCATTGAAGTGACACTGGCTAACGGTGCCGTTTTAAAATCCAAAACTGCTATCCTAGCTCTCGGAGCCAAATGGCGTAATATCAACGTTCCTGGCGAGGAAGAATTCCGCAATAAAGGGGTTACTTACTGCCCACACTGTGATGGTCCACTATTTGAAGGAAAGAATGTTGCAGTTATCGGTGGTGGTAACTCAGGTTTGGAAGCGGCTTTAGATTTAGCAGGCATTACTAAACATGTTACGGTCTTAGAGTTCTTACCTGAATTAAAGGCAGATCAAGTCTTACAAGAACGAGCTGCTAAAACTGATAATCTAACCATTCTTAAGAACGTTGCAACCAAAGAAATTGTTGGTCAAGATCATGTAACTGGTTTGAATTACGTTGAGCGTGATACAAACGAAGAAAAACATCTTGATCTTGAAGGTGTCTTTGTTCAAATTGGTCTTGTACCAAGTACTGCTTGGCTCAAAGATAGTGGCATTGAACTCAATGAGCGCCAAGAAATTATCGTTGATAAATTTGGTTCAACAAATATCCCTGGTATTTTTGCTGCAGGTGACTGTACAGATAGCGCCTACAAGCAAATCATTATCTCCATGGGGTCTGGTGCTACAGCTGCTATTGGAGCCTTTGATTACTTGATTAGACAATAATCAACACTTGCGTGTTAGTAATCTATCTTCAACAGTTATAATTAATATGAAGAGGTTGAATGTCTTTCAACCTCTTTATGTTTCTTGTAAATAGGCAGTTTGAATAATCAACCAGTCAATTTGATGAAAGAGACTTGACGAATCTTTTTTTTTCGATAGAATGGTATCTGTTATGGCGGTATAGCAAGTGGTAAGGCACGGCTCTGCAAAAGCTTGATCGTCGGTTCAAATCCGTCTACCGCTTCATAATACGAAGACACCTTAAGGTGTCTTTTTTCATTATTGCATATAAAAATACCCGAAGCTAGAAACCTCGGGTATTCATTATTCTTATTTAATCGCTTCAATCAAAGCTTCCGCTTGATTCTGAAGGCTTTCAAGAACTTCTTCAGTTGCTAGGAATTTCCCATCCGCCCAGCTGTATCATTTACACGTGTCGCTGTAAAGTCGCCAACCACTTGGGTACGGATAAATGGTAACAAGTCTTTGTAGACATCAAAAAGTTGATTGTGGCCACCATTAGCAACTGATGATACGGTTACAATCTTATCTTGAAGAGCTGATGGCCCTGAAGAATCTGATAGGTCAAGGGCACGGCTCAACCAGTCAAGCAAATTTTTCACTGGTCCAGGAATTGAGAAATTATAAACCGGAGAGAAAATCCAAATTGCGTCTGCTACCAAGACCTGTTCTCGAACTTCTGCCAAAACTGGAAGAACTGGACTTTCTAAATCCTGATTAAAAACAGGTACTTGACTATAGTCAAGATAAGAAACATTAGCTTTACCAGCTAGCATTTTCTCAGCTTCTTCTGCTAATTGGTGGTTAAATGATCCCTTGCGAAGAGATCCAACGATAAATAGAATGTTTTTCATGATACGTTTCCTTTGTATTTCTAATAATTAATATATTACTACTACATAGTAATATATATAATTCCATTAGAAATATAAAGAAATATGCTCAGACATTCTTAAATTTTTTCAGGAGCTCTACCAACTGTGCCTGCTCTTCAGGTGTCAGAACGGAAAAAGTCTCCTCAATAGCTCGCTGATGTGGCGGGATTGCTGCTTGAATAATACGACGGCCTCATCCGTCAAATCAACCTCGAAAGCACGCTTATCTGTTTGGCAGGCTTCTCGCGTCAACCAACCTTTTTTCTCCATATTTTTAATGACAACAGTCATATTCCCGGAGGTGGCAAGCATGCGGTCAATTAATTCGCCAATTTTCATACGTCCTTTAGCATTAAGCACGTCCATGACTCCAAATTGAGTTGGTGTCAAATTAAATTCTTTAAAGGTCTCAGAAACCTTGGCATCGATGGTACGAAAAGCCTTACGCATAACTACCATACTTTTTACAGCCATGTTTTTATCTAAGTCACTCATTTCTAGTCCTTTCCAAATAGATGCTGTTTTTATTACTCTACCACAGTTTTTCTAAAAAGTGGTATATGAAAATGAAAAAATAAGAAAAAAGAGTCCTTAGATATCTAACCAATACCTCAGAACTCTTTCATTTCTAACTATTACGATTCCAAAAAAGGGCTAATAAGATAACAGCACCTAGTACTGAAGGAACGATAGCAGTATCTGCTAGCATCGGTCCCCAATTTCCAAAAAGAAGCTGACCAACAAAAGCACCTAGCCATCCAACAAAGGTCTTACCAATACAGCCCATATGTTCACCCCTATTTGATATAGCAGAGGCAATAAGGCCAATTAGAAAACCAACTATCATACTTCCAATCATGATAAATTCTCCATCATACTTAGATTACCCAATCCCCATTTCGGAAGATCGGTACACGACTACCATCTTGGCGGATACCATCAATATCCATTTGATTTGAACCAATCATAAAGTCTACGTGTACATCAGAACGATTAAGACCAGCTTCCTTAAGCTCCTCTTCTGTCATGTCTGCCCCTCCCTCAACACTGGTAGCATAGGCTGCTCCAATAGCTAGGTGGTTGGATGCATTCTCATCAAAAAGAGTGTTAAAGAAAGTGATGCCTGACTGTGAAATCGGACTTGGATCTGGAACCAAAGCACATTCACCTAGAGCACGCGCTCCATTATTGTTGAAGACGAGATTCTTCATCACTTCATCACCTTGATCCGCTGTGATATCTACAATTTCACCATCTTTGAAGGTTACCTTGATTCCCTCAATAATATTACCATTGTAGCTTAGAGGCTTTGTGCTTGAGACATAACCATCTGCACGACGAAAATCTGGTGCCGTAAAGACCTCTTCTGTTGGCATATTAGGAAGGAAACCTTCACCTTGCGCATTAATGGCACCTGCAGACTCCCAAACATGGTTTTTAGGCAATCCTAGAGTCAAATCTGTTCCAGGTGCTTGGTAGTGTAAGGCTGAGAATTGTGCCTCATTGAGTAGGCGTGCTTTAGCATCCAAACGGTCAGCATGTTCCTTCCAGGCACGTACAGGATCCTCTTCATAAACACGACAGGTCTTGAAAATTTGGTCCCAAAGTAAATCTACAGCTTCCTCATCACTCGAAGCATCAGGAAAGACCTTCTTAGCCCATTCCTTACCAGCTGCAGCAGCTACAGTCCAACTAACCTTATTAGACTGAGTTGCCACCTGCATAGGTTTAAAGGCCACCCCAGTAGCTTTAGCATGAGCAGATAAACGTTCAGGAGCTACACCATTAAGGGCACCTGGATCTGATGAACGAACGCCTAAGCGACTTGCCTTCTTGGCTAACAAATATTCCATTTCAGCTTTTTTATAGGCAGGAACCTCTTCGATGCGGTCCATATCAGCATGCAGGAAGCGCTCGCGATTAATAATATCATCTGACCATTGAACGATTACCTCAGCTGCTCCTAAAGCATAGGCTTCTTTAACTAAGAGGTGTGCTAGCTCTGCTTGTTCTACATCAATGCTCAAGGCCACTGTGTGACCAGGTTGCACATTAATCCCATTAGCAACCAGTAATTTAGCATATTTCTCAAGATTTTCTTTAAAATTTGGTAAAACCATGATTAACTCCTTGAAACTATAATTTTCTATCAGTATACCATAAGACGAAGAAAAAGGTTTCCTCTCAGCTTTGGCTTTTTAGCATCACATGCAGCCCCCTAAACAAAAAAGAGAACGGAGACTGACTCCATTCTCTCAAAGTTGATGACAATTCTCTTCAGCCATTAAAAGAAATCATCAAAAAGACTTAATTGATTATCTTCTGGCATATTTCCTAGGATGCCCATTTCATCCAATTTTTCAACCAAGGTTGATGATAGGCCTCCTCGTTTACGCAATTCTGTCTTGGAAAGGAATTCACCTTCTTCACGCGCAGCAACCACTTGCTTAGCAACGTTCTCACCCAAACCTTCAAGTGCAATAAACGGTGGAATCAAAGTATCTCCTTCAATCAGAAATTCAGTTGCCTGACTCTTATAAAGATCTAACTGACCAAAGGTAAAGCCACGTTCTAACATTTCATTGACAATTTCAAGCGTCGTAAATAAGTCATTTTCAACATTAGTCGCTTCATTTCGTTGGCGCTTCTCCTTAATATCTTCCATTCGAGCTTTAACAGCATCAAGACCTGCAGACATCGTCTTAAGCTCAAATGCTTTAGCTCGAATCGAGAAGTAGGCACAATAGTAATAAATAGGATGGTGCACTTTGAAATAAGCTACACGCAGGGCCATCATAACGTAGGCTGCCGCATGGGCTTTAGGGAACATGTACTTGATTTTACCACAAGATTCAATGTACCAGTCTGGAACATTATTTTCACGCATGGCTTGAATATAGCCATTACGCTCTTCTTCGGAAATCTTCAACCACATCCCCTTACGCACACGTTCCATAATAGTGAAGGCCATCTTAGGATCTAACCCCGCATGCATTAGGTATACCATGATATCATCACGACAACCGATAACTGTTTTCAGAGTGGCGATACCTTCCTTAATCAAATCTTGTGCATTACCTAACCAAACGTCTGTTCCGTGGGACAAACCAGATAACTGTAAGAGTTCCGCAAAGGTCGTCGGATGCGTCTCGTCGACCATACCACGAACAAAGTTAGTCCCAAACTCAGGGATTCCCAACATTCCCGTTGGTGTCCCAATCTGTTCAGGTGTTACCCCTAAAATATCAGTCCCTGAAAAAAGTTTCATTACATCTGGATCATCTGCTCGAATATCTTTTGGATCAATTCCTGATAAATCCTGCAACTTACGAATCATAGTCGGATCATCATGTCCCAGAATATCAAGCTTCAACACGTTCTCATCAATATCGTGGAAGTTAAAGTGAGTCGTCTGCCAGGCAGCCGTTACATCATCTGCCGGGTATTGAACAGGTGTGAATCATAGACATCCATATAATTTGGAATAACAACAATACCACCCGGGTGCTGACCTGTGTTTCGCTTAACACCCGCAGCCCCCATGGCTAAACGATCGACCTCGGCATCACGGTAAAACTTATTGTAATCACGTTCGTAACCTTTAACAAAACCATAAGCCGTCCGATCTGCAACAGTTCCTACTGTTCCGGCACGAAAAGCATATTGCTCTCCAAAAATATCACGAACGTCCAAGTGGGCTGATGGTTGATCATCACCGGAGAAGTTCAAATCGATATCAGGAACCTTATCCCCATCAAAACCTAGGAAGGTCTCGAAAGGAATATCCTGACCATCTTTTTTATATTCCGTTCCACATTCTGAACATTCCTTATCAGGCAAATCGAAGCCAGATCCATAAGATCCATCTGTAATGAACTCTGAGTGTTGACAATTAGGACAGAGATAATGTGGCGGCATCGGATTGACCTCAGTAATTCCAATCATCGTCGCAACAAAACTAGAACCGACAGATCCACGCGAACCAACTAGGTAGCCACGTTCATTTGAACGGTTAACTAGCATCTGCGAAGCCAGGTAGATTACGGCAAATCCATTACCAAGAATTGAAGACAACTCTTTCTCAATTCGCAGGTCAATAATATCAGGCAAAGGATTACCATAGAGCTCAAACGCTCTAGCATATGTCATCTCCGCAACCTGTTCTTCCGCACGATCAATAAAAGGTGTGTACAAGTCTTTTTTGACAACCTCAACCTCTTCAATTTGATCTGCCATAGCCTGCGTATTAGTTACAACAATTTCATAGGCTAAGTCTTTTCCTAAAAAGCAAAGTCGTCTAGCATCTCGTTAGTTGTCCTAAAATGCGCTTCAGGTAAAGGAGCAGGTTTCGCATTTTCTCCCTTACCAATTGGCCTATTAATCATGGCTCCTTGTCCCAAAGCACGAACAATGATTTCACGATAAATGGCATCCTCAGGGTTGATATAGTGTACATTTCCTGTAGCCAGCACAGGCTTGTCCAGACGATTAGCGACTTCAATCAAATCCCGAATCAGTTGTTCTATAGCCTCCTCATCCTTGATTAAATCCTTTGCAATCAAGGGTGCATAAATTGCCGGTGGCATAACTTCAATAAAGTCATAATATTTAGCAACTTCAACCGCCTTGTCAATACCGTGAGACAGAAGCGTATCAAAAACCTCACCATCAGCACAAGCAGAACCTACAATAATTCCCTCACGATACTCATCTAAGACCGTACGAGGAATACGTGCTACTCCCTCAAAGTATGAGACATTTGATAAACTTACTAACTTAAAGATATTCTTCAAGCCAGTTTGATTCTGAACATACAGCGTCGCATGTTTGACACGAGACTTTTTATACGAATCTTCAGAAACCAAATCCGTGTTCAACTGTTCCAGATTAGTCAAACCGTGCTTATCAAACACATCTTTTATGAAGATAAACAACAAACGACCCGTAGCTTCCGCATCATAATTGGCCATATGGTGATGATCCAAAGCCACACCAAACCGCTTCGTCAAAGGCCCCAAACCATGACGCTTATACTCAGGATAAAGATTTCGTGCAAATTCTAAAGTATCAATAACCGGTTGTGAAATTGTTGGTAACTGATGTCTTTCGTAATTGGCATTCATAAAACCAACGTCAAAGGTCGCATTATGGGCCACTAGCACAGTTCCTTGACAGAATTCTTGAAATTCCTGTAAAACTTGCACTAAAGGTTTAGCACCTTTAACATGATTATCAGTAATACCGGTCAACTCAGTAGTAAATGCAGAAAGAGGATGTCCTGGATCTATGAATCATCAAATTGCTCAATAATATTACCTTTATGCATTTTTGATGCCGCAATCTGAATCAAATCATTATGAACAGCAGACAAGCCCGTTGTCTCAACGTCAAATACAACATAAGTTGCTTCTTTTAATTCCAAATCTTCAGAATTATAAACAATAGGTACCTTATCCTCAACAAGATTGGCTTCAAGACCAAAAATAGCCTTAATCCCAGCTTTTTTAGCCCTATGGTAGCCATGAGGAAAACTCTGAACATTAGCATGATCTGTTATAGCAACTGCTGGGTGCCCCCAAGAGGCAGCAGTATCAATAAGATCTTCAACAGTTGGCATTGCATCCATAGTCGACATGTTGGTATGCGCATGAAATTCCACACGCTTTTGTCCCTCAGGCATCAAATCCTTACGAGGAGTATGTGAAATTTCTTTAATGTCTTGCACATTCATAGTCAGACTATGAGTGAAAGGATTATTCTCGATACGGCCACGAACCCTAACCCAGTTCCCCTTTTTTATCATATCGAACTTAGCGAGCTCATCACTATCTTTGACCCATCGTTGCATAGCAAAACTAGAGGTATAATCAGTTACCTTAAAATTAATAATAATTCGACCCGTCTTAGTTTCACGTTGCTCTACATCAAAAATATATCCTTCAAAAACAACACGATTCTCTTCAGAATTAATATCAACCATTGGCGTTATTTCAGCTTATCAAAACTAGCTTGACGTTGACTTTGTTTCTCAGCAAAATTTTGTGATGGTTCGGTCACAGGTTTCGGTGCTGGGGCACTTTCAAGAATAGATTGAAGCGCTTGTCTTGCTTGAGACTCGGCTTGTTCTTGTAAAGAAACCTTATTTGTTTGGTAAGCCTCTTCTAAAGAAGATGAAGCTTCCTTATCTTCGACAACAGAAATGGATACATCAGATAAACCAACTTGAGAAAGAGATTTAGATATCAAAGAAATAAATCTATCCTGTACATTTTCCTTTATAATATGCTCTGGAGCTTTAACAAAAATACTATTATTCGAAATCTCAACCTTTAGATTTGAGAATAAAGAATAAGTAGAAAAGTGTGACACTTTTAAACTATCTAAAGCATATGAAAAATAATCTCCAAGTAAAGAATCATCGCAAGCAGTAGAAACTAAACGAATCTCAAAAGAAGCTTTAGCACCTAAAGAATTAAAAGAAGAGTGAAGTAAACTATCAAAAAGAGCAAAAGACTCATAAGACAGAACACTAGGAAAAGAAAAAACAAAGAACCATTGGCGTTTTGATTTAAATAGCTTTACTGTTTCAATAGAACCATCTTTAATTTCTTTAAAAGCATCGTGATCCTCAGGAAAACGAATTTGTTTTAAGAGAAGCTGAAATTTATCAGACATAAAAAATAAACTCCTATAGACAAAAAACACTCCTTAAGGAGTGTAACATATACCGGCGGCCGGGGTCGAACCGGCACGTCCTTGCGGACACTGGATTTTGAGTCCAGCGCGTCTGCCAATTCCGCCACGCCGGCAAAGTATAACTGGGGTAGCTGGATTCGAACCAACGCATGAGGGAGTCAAAGTCCCTTGCCTTACCGCTTGGCTATACCCCAAAATATAGGCGAATGAGGGAATCGAACCCCCGAATGTCAGAGCCACAATCTGATGTGTTAACCACTTCACCACATTCGCCACTTTACTAACACGGGCAGTAGGAATTGAACCCACACTGAAGGTTTTGGAGACCTTAGTTCTACCTTTAAACTATGCCCGTAACTATGGAAGGGAGGGATTCGAACCCCCGAACCCGAAGGAGCGGATTTACAGTCCGCCGCGTTTAGCCTCTTCGCTACCCTTCCAAAATATAAACAAATGGCGCGAGACGGAATCGAACCGCCGACACATGGAGCTTCAATCCATTGCTCTACCAACTGAGCTACCGAGCCATATTGCGGGAGCAGGATTTGAACCTACGACCTTCGGGTTATGAGCCCGACGAGCTACCTAGCTGCTCCATCCCGCGTTAATTATAAGGAGGATGTGGGATTCGAACCCACGCACGCTTTTACACGCCTGACGGTTTTCAAGACCGTTCCCTTCAGCCGGACTTGGGTAATCCTCCAAATATTATAATTAATATATGGACCTTGTAGGACTCGAACCTACGACCGCTCGGTTATGAGCCGAGTGCTCTAACCAGTTGAGCTAAAGGTCCAAGAAATCCATATATATAGCGGCGAAGGGGATCGAACCCCCGACTCCCGGGTATGAACCGGACGCTCTAGCCAGCTGAGCTACACCGCCATAAATCGGGAAGACAGGATTCGAACCTGCGACCCCTTGGTCCCAAACCAAGTGCTCTACCAAGCTGAGCTACTTCCCGATAAAATGCACCCTAGAGGAGTCGAACCTCTAACCGCCTGATTCGTAGTCAGGTACTCTATCCAGTTGAGCTAAGGGTGCTCATTATTATATTATGCCGAGGACCGGGATCGAACCGGTACGAAAGTTTCCTTTCGCAGGATTTTAAGTCCTGTGCGTCTGCCAGTTCCGCCACCCCGGCTCCTCAAGCGAACGACGGGATTCGAACCCGCGACCCCCACCTTGGCAAGGTGGTGTTCTACCACTGAACTACGTTCGCATTTTATGCCGGCTACATGACTTGAACACGCGACCTCTGATTACAAATCAGATGCTCTACCAACTGAGCTAAGCCGGCTAACTTTCTATAATGCGGGTGAAGGGACTTGAACCCCACGCGTTAAGCGCAGATCCTAAATCTGTGCGTCTGCCAATTCCGCCACACCCGCATATATGACCCGTACTGGGCTCGAACCAGTGACCCATTGATTAAAAGTCAATTGCTCTACCAACTGAGCTAACGAGTCTCAAATATTTCTACTTGACGGTCCCGACGGGAATCGAACCCGCGATCTTCGCCGTGACAGGGCGACGTGATAACCGCTACACCACGGGACCTATGGGAGTTAACGGGATCGAACCGCTGACCCTCTGCTTGTAAGGCAGATGCTCTCCCAGCTGAGCTAAACTCCCTTTGCGCTAAGCGACTACCGTATCTAACAGGGGGCAACCCCCAACTACATCAGGCGTACTAGGCTTAACTTCTGTGTTCGGCATGGGAACAGGTGTATCTCCTAGGCTATCGTCACTTAACTCTGAGTATTCTCAACTCAAAATTGAATATCTATACTGTATCAAGAAACCAAATCGTTGTCAATATGTCTCAGTTACTTTCTTTGGATAAGTCCTCGAGCTATTAGTATTAGTCCGCTACATGTGTCACCACACTTCCACTTCTAACCTATCAACCTGATCATCTCTCAGGGCTCTTACTGATATAAAATCATGGGAAATCTCATCTTGAGGTGGGCTTCACACTTAGATGCTTTCAGCGTTTATCCCTTCCCTACATAGCTACCCAGCGATGCTCTTGGCAGAACAACTGGTACACCAGCGGTAAGTCCACTCTGGTCCTCTCGTACTAGGAGCAGATCCTCTCAAATTTCCTACGCCCGCGACGGATAGGGACCGAACTGTCTCACGACGTTCTGAACCCAGCTCGCGT
>ENA-OQHA01000290-OQHA01000290.1-human-gut-metagenome-genome-assembly--contig:-NODE-290-length-26198-cov-4.756588_pt1 | contig 26198 bp, 28 predicted proteins | sample MGYA00242558_ERZ504707 | MGnify/ENA primary metagenome ERZ504707 (study PRJEB26092, sample SAMD00036197) | human gut metagenome | host: Homo sapiens | study: EMG produced TPA metagenomics assembly of...
TCTTTTATGAAAAATGTGTTATACTAGAACCCATGAAAGGACGAAAGGTGTTTATATGAAGAATAGAAAAGTTTTCACATTACTGCTTACGGGTATGCTCACTCTTTCCATGGGAAACCCCGTATATGCATCAGGTACAGACGCTGCGATCGCAGAGGCACAGGCGGAGAAACAGGCCGCTGAAGAGGGTCTTGCACAGGTACAGAGCAGCATCGGCACACTGGAGAGCAAGAAGCAGGAGCTGGAGAGCTATCTGGCTGATTTAAACGCACAGTATGAGGATCTTACCAACAGCATTTCTGAGCTTAGTATCCAGGCTGCTGAGAAGGAAGATGAATTAAATAACGTAAAAAAAGAACTGAAAAAAGCGAAAAAGGCATCTGCAGATCAGTATGAATCCATGAAGCTTCGAATCGCATATATGTATGAGAATGCCGGGACTTCCGCACTGGAGACACTGCTTTCTTCCGAGAGCCTTGCAGAATTCCTCAATCGCGCGGAGAATGCGATCCAGATTTCTACATACGACAGAGACATGCTGGATAAATATGTGAGTCTTCAGAAGAATATCCAGGAGAATGAGAAAAAGGTTGAAACGGAGTCAGCAGAGATCGATGAACTGATGACGGAGCGTGCAGCCAAGCAGCAGGAAGTGCAGTCCATGGCTTCCAGCACAAGCGATGATATTAATTCTTATGTAAATCAGATCAGCGCCAGCCAGGAAGAGGCTCAGCAGCTGATGGCAGATATCAGTAATGCAGACAGCAGTATTACCGCTCTGGTACAGCAGGCAGAGGCGGAGAAGGCTGCAGAAGAGAAAGCTAAGGCTGAAGCGGCAGCAGAGGCTGAGAGACAGGCAGCAGAGGCTGCAGCCCGGGAAGAGGCCGATCAGGATAACGAGGGCAGTGAAGAGGCTGATTCTGACGATGATTACGGCTATGATCCGGAGGAGGATACAACTGAGTCTTCCAGCAGCTCTACAAGTACAGACATTGTTGTAGAAGAGGAAGAGGAAGCAGATGATGTACAGTCCGGAAGTTCCGAAGATGTTTCCGAGGACAGCTCCCAGGAGGAAGTTTCCAATGATGAGACAGCTTCCGAGGAGACGGAAGATGCCTCTGCGGATACGTCCGATTCCGGTTCTTCCAGTCAGGGAACATATCTTGGAAACTTCACACTGACCGCATACTGCAACTGTGCACAGTGCTGCGGTACAGCCGGCAATCTTACCGCCAGCGGAACAGTTCCGACAGCAGGACGTACCGTTGCTATGGCAGGTGTTCCGTTTGGTACCAAGCTTCTGATCAACGGCACTGTTTATACGGTAGAGGATCTGGGAACTCCTTACGGACATGTGGATATCTACTGTGGAAGCCATTCTGAGGCATTAAGCTTCGGACTTCAGTCAGCAGATGTATATCAGGTGGGCTGATCCGGAAGACTATCAGGAAAAATCAACAATAAATAAGCACAGCGCTGCATGATCACAGGAAGATCTTTGCAGCGCTGTTTTGCGTGATACAGATATGTTTCTATGAAAAACATCCGGAAAATATGCCGTGTGGAAATTACGTTGTTTCCGATGATACGGAAATTTTACAGATACGGCGTACCCGGGATCTCCGGATAGGTTCCCATACCGATGAGAAGCTCAAGACCTGTCTGACGGCCTTCCAGTACAGCAGCTTTTACAGCACTGGCATCACCGGAGATGGCGATGATCACTTCATTGGAATGACTGGTACCGATATTCGGAGTCATATATTGTGTAATTGATACTGCTGCGGATTTCACGGCATTATCTGCCATCACAAGACCGATAGCAGCCGGAGAACCTGCCATGAAACCAAATGCTTCACCCAGAGGTGTGCCGAAGGTTTATGGATAGCAGGACCTGCACTTGCGGAAAAAGCAAACTCCAGGTGGCCGGATTCGCTGATGTAGACCTCACCTGCATATTTGTTAGTCAGTTCCAGAGCCAGAGAAATGGCGTGACGCACGTCGGATACATCATTTCCGCCAAGGACGATATAGTTTCCGTGACCGCCCCAGCCCTTGGTATCTCTTGGAAGTTCAATGGAAAGGACTTCTGTATTTGTGGCTTTTACTGCATCGTCAATAGCTGTGATCTGGCCGGCAGCGCCTGTTCGGGAACTGAAAAGCCCCAGACAGTGGTATTGGGTACCTACGTTCATCTCTTTAAGCAGAGAATCATCAACTCCGGAGATCACGAGTCCGATTGTGTCAAGAACTGCGGTCCCTACAAATTCGGTCCGTGTGCAGTTGGTGCTGATGTTATGAATATCGTGTATATCCATGTGGAAAAATCCCCCTTTTGCTGAAAACTCATTGGTTTCAGTATAGCATCAGAGGGAGAAATTTGAAAGTGAAAATTGGCAATATCATTTACAAATGACAGGTTTGCGTTACTGTTCACTGGTAATGTCCCGCGAGGTGTTTTTTGTGAGCGAAGGTCACAGAAAACCTGAGACATACCGCGCGATTTATGCGATCAGCATAAATTCTGTGCATCGCGAAGCGTGTTACTGAGAACGGAGTGAACAGTGACAGGTTTGCGTATAGCAGACGGTATTATGAAAAACGTAAACTTAAAAATGTAATTGAGTTGACAATCAAATCCTGTTATGTTAAATTGTTAACAGCAAAAGAGCGGATATCATTTATAAAGGACAGGAATGATCTTCCGCCAGGAAAAGCAGAAAAGGAAAGAGAGGATACAGATTATTATGACAACAGTGGCAGCAGGCAGAAGCAAGACGTATGATCTTGTTTACATTGCAGTTTTTGCGGTAGTGATGGCAGTTTGCTCATGGATTTCCATTCCGGCACAGGTACCGTTTACGCTGCAGACATTCGGAGTATTTATGGCAGTTGGTGTGCTTGGAGGAAAAAGAGGAACTCTGGCAGTTCTGGTTTACGTTCTTCTTGGAGCAGTAGGAGTTCCGGTTTTTGCAGGATTTTCCGGAGGCATTGGAGCTCTTCTCGGAAATGCAGGTGGATATATCATTGGATTTATCTTTTCCGCACTTGTTATGTGGGCAATTGAGCACGTTTTTGGCAGAAAGCCGGTTGTTCAGATCATTTCCATGGTCGTTGGGCTGATCGTATGCTATGCCTTTGGAACCGCATGGTTTATGTTTGCTTACACAAGAAGCACAGGTCCGGTAGGTCTTATGGCAGTTCTTGGCTGGTGTGTGTTCCCGTTTATCATTCCGGATCTTATCAAGATCGCACTGGCTTATGTTTTATCAGGAAAGGTACGTAAATATGCAAGATAAAAGCAGTGCTGCGGCATATGCTTCTGATGAGGCACAGAGGAAATAGTCATTCCTCTGCGCCCTCATCATGGTATGTGCCTGGCGTATTTTAAGGGGGAAGGCTACAGTAACGGTTTTACTGCACATATGGCCGAGATGCTGAAGATTTTCTGGAGGGAAAGAAATAAGGCTTCATGTGGATACGGATGAGATCTGCTCTGCCTGTCCGAATAATCGGGGCGGACATTGCGAAGCCGGAGATAAAGTGGCAGAGTATGACAATGCAGTGCTGGAGAGATGTGGCCTGAAAGCCGGACAGACATTGTACTTCAGCGAATTTACAAAAAAAAGTCCAGGAAAAAATCCTTGCGATGGATAAACGTAAGGAAATCTGTGGAAACTGCCAGTGGAACAGTATCTGCGAAGAACAGAAGAGCCGCTGGGCATAAAAGAAAGCAAAAATATAGAAATATAAAAAGTATATGATCTGAGAATGCCGGAGGAAATGGCAATGTCTGTTGCATTTCCTGGAATGATGTCTTGGAATATATACTTTTTTTTATTTTAAATTATCAGATAATAATGCAAAAATATTTTGAAAACAATTTTTAGTTGAGAAAAAAATAACAATAACCGTGAGGCTTTTTTGCCAGATATGTATAGACAAATAATTCCGGTATTGATAAAATAACGATATGTTAGTTTGAACAAACTAAAGCGTGCTTGACAGAGCACTTCTGCAGAAGCTGACATATGTTGAATATCCTGCAGAAGAAATTTCAATTAACCAGAGCAGATGTAAGGTCATGATCTGGTATAAGTCGTGTAATATAAAAGACAAAGAGGAGGACAGGTATGCATAAGTGGAAGCTTTTTAAGAAGTCAGCTGCACTCGTTCTGAGTTCAGCGGTGATCGCGTCAGGAGCGCCGGTAACGGCAATGGCGTCTGAGGCGGAAGTTTTTAGTGACGTGTCAGAAGAAACACAAGGAGAGACAGCACAGGAAGAAGGAGAGAACGAGGATCAGGAGTCTGTTTCCCAGGGCCAGCCGGAAGTTGGTGAAGCTGATATTCAGTCGGAAGAGCCGGAAGAAAGTGATGCAGAAGCTATTCAGGAAGAAGTAGCAGAAATTTCAGCAGAAGAGATTCAACAGGAAGAGGAACCGCAGATCCAGGAGGATACAGAAGAGGCATTCGGTGATGGAGAAGCATTTATGGCAGAAGCAGGCGAGGTTCTTCAGGATGCTTCTGAGATCACTGTTGCAGGAGTGAAATATCTCTGGTCCATGCAGCCGGTAGAGGGATATACACAGATAGGAACAACAGGCGTTTATGTAAAAGTGGCAGATGGACAGACCGCTCTGAACGGAAAACTGTACGGAACGACAACTTTAAGTTATTCGGAATTTTATGCCGGCGATACCACTCAGGAGAGCTATGACGCTATCACTTCGGCAACAACGAGTAAAAATCAGATTTTTACCAATGAGGACAGCACAGAAGTAACCTCTTCAGGATATCAGATCCAGGGTGTGAAGAATGTAAATGTTGCAGTGGACGCGGAAACCTATGTAGATGCACAGGTGCTGAAAGCTGCTTCCAAGCTTCCGAAAAAGGGTGTCTATACAGAGGCAGCAGATATTACGCTGAATGAAGCACCGTCACAGGAAACAGGACAGTATAAAACACTGAATACAGACGGAACATACAGTGCAACAAAATTCGATGTAAAGGCAACGGTCACAGATGCATCTGCCAGATCCAGGCACCGTCGATCTGGGGCGATTACATGCTGGTGGTAAAAGAAGCCGGCACAAAATATCTTCGCAATTCCAGACAGGGTGATTTTGCCGTAGGTGGAAATACACTGGGAGTGATCCTTGAAACCGCCAGTGGTAAGAAGATAGGACTTCGTCATACCTATGAAATCTGGGTACAGCCTTACGAACTTGCATTTTCAGCAGGATCCGGGCTTATCGGGGAAAAAATATCAAAGGTGACTTATATTACTCCGGACGGCTCCTATGTATATGAGTTTGGAGACAAAGCTCCTCTTGTAAAAAAACAGCCTGAAGCAGGAATGAAGGTACAGGCGGCTTTTGTAAAAGAAAATACAACCCAGGTTAAAGTTGATGACCTTGACAAATATGAAAACCCTAAGGTTTCCGTATACTACACAACAGGAAGCGGTCATGGTAAAAAAACAACATATGTTGTAGATCATGCAGTGGCAGAGAACGGGGTGGTAACCTTTGACAGCAGTGTAGCCAGGGCCGGGGATGAGATCTACACGGTTATGATCTCAAGCGACAATTATGTGGATATGACAAAAAATATCACACTGACAGGCCAGCCGATCACGGTTTCCAATGTCTCCTATTACTGGGTAAAGGGAGCAGTGGATGGATATACACAGATTCCGGGAACGGATATTTATTATAAGGCGGCAAATGGACATCAGGCACTGACAGGAACACTTTACGGTACGGCATCTCTGTCATACGAGGAATTTTATGCAGGAGATGCAACGAGCCGCAAATATGATTCCGTTACATCTGCCACAACCAGAAAAAGCACTGCTTTCGGAAATGCAGATGTTCAGAATCTGACAGAAAATGGATATGAGATCGCAGGAGTAAAAAAGGTTAGTGTAGCTACAGATGCAAAAACGTATGTAGAGGCGCGGATCCTTTCAGAAGCGGGAGAACTTCCGGAAAGCGGAGTATATACAGAAGCAGCAGGGATCACCCTGGGACGTACTCCGGCGGTAGAGCCTGGGCAGTATAAAAAATTGAATACAGATGGAACATACAGTGCTACAAAATTTAATGTAAAGGCAACTGTGACAGATGCGGAGGCAACACTCAATACATCTTCTCGTTGGGGAGATTATGAGATCAAAGTAAAAGAAACCAGCACAAAATATCTCCGCGACACAAAGAGTGATGCTGGTTTTGCAGTTAACTCCGGGCTCCAGGGAATGATCCTGGAAACAACAGATGGCGGAAAATATGGTATGCGTCATATGAACGAGATGTGGGTGAAGGTATATAAGGCTGCGTTTGCAAAAGATGCAGGTCTTGAAGGAAAAACCGTAAACAGGATCACGTATATTATGTCAGACGGTGCGTATGTATATGAATTTGCAGATGGTATTTATATCAAACCGCAGGCAACAGAAGAGATGGATGTTTCTCCGGAATTTACGGACAGCACCCATGTAAAGCTTGCAAATCTTGATAAATACAAAAATCCGAAGGTATCTGTTTTCTATACAACAGGTGTCGGAGATGATTCACAGACAACATATCTTGTACAGGATGGTGTAGCCGCAGATGGAGTGGTTGCTTTGGATTCTACTGTAGCGAGACCGGAAAATGAAACCTATACAGTAAGAGTCTCCAGTGATGATCACGCGGATGTTTCTGTTCAGCTGGTGTATGGAACAATTGCTTTTAAAGAAAATTCAGGAGTTCTTTATATCGGAAGCTCCAGACAGCTTGAAGCAACAGGCGAGAATTGCAAGGATGTAACATACGCTTCCGATAATGAAACGGTTGCATCTGTGGACGAGAACGGAAAAGTAACTGCGAAAGCAGCAGGAACAGCCGTGATCACAGCAACATCTGCAGCAGGAAAAACTGCACAGTACAAGCTTACTGTAAAAACGCCATCTGTAAAACTGAATGCATCAGCGAAGACGCTTTATGTAAAAGGATCTCCAGCTACAGTGACGCTGAAAGCAACGACCGCAGGTGTTACCGGAAAAGTAACCTATACAAGCAGTAAACCATCTGTTGTAGCTGTAGCCGCAAATGGAAAGGTAACTGCAAAGGCGGCAGGTACAGCTGTGATCACAGCGAAATGCGGAAATTATAAAGTAACCTGCAAGATCACAGTTAAGAAGCCGTCTGTAAAAGCTTCGGCTTCAGCGAAGACTGTATTTGTGGGTGGAACAAGCCAGATCAAAGTGAAAAAAACAGGCGTTAGCGGAAAAGTTACTTATACAAGCAGTAATAAATCCGTTGCAGTGGTAAGCGCAGGCGGAAAAGTAACAGCAAAAAAAGCAGGAACAGCTACAATTACAGTAAAATGCGGAAGCTACAAAGCAACCTGCAGGATCACAGTAAAAAAAGGCAGCCTGAAGATCACATCCAAAACAGCTGTAAGTGTAAAAGCAAAGAAAACAACAGCCATCAAGGCAGTTGCTACTTCAAAGGCAAAGATCACCTACAGAAGCAGCAATACAAAAGTTGCTACTGTAAGCAGCAAAGGTGTTGTTAAAGGTGTGAAAAAAGGAAAAGCTGTTATCTATGTAAGCAGCAACGGAATCACAAAAAAGGTAACAGTTACAGTGAAATAAGCATATATTTCACTTGAATATACTTGATATGTTATAAAGAACCTTTCCCAAAACTGCTTCGGGTCTGCGAAAATGCATGCCCGAAGCAGGAAAAAAGAAAAAATTCGATTTTTTTGAAAAATTTTAATTTTTTCTATTGACAAAGTACAGAAACTCTAATATAATAGCTCTTGCAGTTGAGCAACACACAAACAACTGAAACAGAATAACGAAGCGTGGCTCAGTTTGGTAGAGCGCTGCGTTCGGGACGCAGAGGTCGCAGGTTCAAATCCTGTCGCTTCGACTAACAGCTTGAGAATCCCTTGGTTGAGGGGTTCTTTTTTTGTTTGTGAAAAATGAAGGAATGTAAGTTTGTGTTACCTTGTGTTACCTCAATGAGAAAAGAAAGGAGAAAGCATTTGGTGAATGTCCCGAGCATGGACCACCAGGGGCTTTTTTATATTTACAGATGAAAATATTCTTGAATGCTTTAAATAGCAGTGCTATAATACAGATATAAAGAACAACCGCCCACAAGGGGTTGACCTTATAAGAGAAGATTAGAAAATCCCACCCTGTACTCGGCCAAAGTTTTGGGGTGGTTTTTCTATGTAAAGAATTACTTACAAAATATTAATACGAACGTAAGCAATGCTAGAATGAACATGCCAAAAGCCATAAGATCTTTGAAGTCAAAATAATTGTTGTTCATCAGCACCACCTCCATCCTTTTGGGACTAGAGGTCAGCCACCCTGTAACACGATTGTTCCCGTACAGTGTAGCATATACGGAAAATCCTGATAAGCGCAAAATGTTCTAAGATAGTAATGCTTTTTTGAAAAATGCGCAAATTTTCTGTATGTCTTAATTCTTCACATGTCTGTTAATATTCTGTTTCGGTGTACTGATTCGGGTATAGCCGTATTCTTTCGACTAATAGCTTGAGAATCCCTTGGTTGAGGGGTTCTTTTTTATGTTTGTACATCCTGGAGCTTTTTTCAGTTGATGGAATGATTTCTCTCGATCTTCATATATATTAACGAAACCGAAATACCGGAGGGACGTGCGTTGGCTGGATATCAGCGTTTTGTTGCGTATGTGTACGAGTATCGGAAAGGAAAAAAGATGGCAGCAGCGGTTATGTGAGGGTGGAGGCCAGAGATAGGAAATGCCGTGTGGAGGTTCATCTGCGTTGCGTTGGACTGGAGCCTGGAAGTCGGTGCAGAGTGTATGGGTTTGTGCGACAGGAAGGGCTGATGGATGGTATTTTGATCGGAAGCTGTGTTACCGGGCGGGAGCGGATCGAGTGCGCACTGGAGACGGATACAGGGGATATTGGAGGCATGGGAAAAAGTCTTCAGGAGCTTGGAGGACTGCTTCTGATCTCCGATGCCGGCGGATTCTGGGGAACGGAATGGGATGATCAGCCGATCCGGCCGGAGAATTTCCGCGAGTGGAAGAAAAAAGGAACGGAATATCAGAAGGCGGCGGAGAAAAAAGGCAGAGAGCGGGAAGAAAAGGAAGAAGAAAATCAAAAAGATGGAACCTTGCCAGAAGTGCAGGAAAATCAGAAGGAGTCAGACAGGATCATGACGGTGGAGGAGATTCAGGAGGATGTATTAAAGACATCGGAAACCGGAAATTCATATCAGGCTCCCAGTCCGCATCCGCCGGAGCCACTGCGACCAGGCCAGTCATCACCGCATCCGCCAGAACCACCACGACCAGGCCAGCCGTCACCGCATCCGCCGGAACTACCACGGCCAGGCCAGCCGTCACCGCATTCGCCGAAACCATCGCGACCGGAGCCATCTCGTCCACTTCCGGGAATACCCTGTGATGATCCCTTTAACGACGGCTATTTCACAGACTGCCGCAAGATCAGACCATCGGACTGCAGTGCCTTATGCAGAAAAAACGGCTGTTTCTGCAGCAACCGTTTTGTCATGTACGGATATCAGAATTTCGGCCATCTTCTGCTGTGCAGAAATCCCCGGGGACAGTACATACTGGGAGTACCCGGTGGATACAGCCAGCAGGAACGGTTTATGGCCAATATGTTTGGCTTTCCCTACTTTAAGGAATGTCCGGATATTCATATCCCAGGCGGAAAGGGAGGATACTGGTACTGTTTTATTAACATCTGATCAGAAAAATTTTGGCATCCATATAAGCAAACAGTTTTGCAAATCTGCAGATCACAGCTCCATACCACGAATTTCTACTACCGGGATCGTCTGAGACAGGATATCCCGGTAGTTTTTCATTTCTTCCTCGGAGCAGGCAGAGAATCCCGGTATCAGAACTCCGTCGGAATCCCGGTAAGCCTGGAGATAATAAGCTTTTGCACCGCTTAACCACCGGCTGATCTCCTGAAAATCTTTTTCGGAATGAAGTTCCCTCACAACTGTTGTACGAAATTCATAATCAAGGTGTCCGTCCAGCAGCCATCCGGCAGTTTCCCGGATCCCATCCAGATCAGCATGTACACCGGTAAGCACATGATAGTTGGAAGGACAGGCCTTGATATCCATGGCAACCTTGTTGATCAGGTCAGCTGCTGCGAGATTTTTTACCACGGAGGGGCGGGAACCGTTGGTATCGAGCTTCACATCATAGCCCAGCTCCCTGATCCTGCTGAGAAATTCCGGTAGCTCCGGTGCAAGTGTGGGTTCACCGCCGGAAATACAGACGCCATCGAGAATCCCCTTTCTTTTTTTTAGAAAAGCCAGGATTTCCTCCTGGGAATATTCAGGCTGGGTGTCAGGCTCCACGACAAGAGCTCCATTCTGGCAGAATGGGCAGCGGAAGTTGCAGCCGCCTAAGAATATGGTACAGGCTACCCTTCCCGGATAATCCAGCAGGGTTGTTTTGTTAAATCCACATATTTTCATAGGAAAATCCCCTTGTTTCTCTTATTTATGATACTACAAGCATACTCTCCCCCGAAAAAAGCTGCAAGCCTTTTTAACCGAAGCAAGTAAGTTCCTGCGGAGTTGCGAAAAGCAGTAAGCAGAGATGGGGACTTGCTCATGGAAGAAAAAAAACATATAATTTATGGGCTACACCTCCTGGGGCTGCATTGACCTTGTCAGTGCATCTACAGCAGAGCTGAAAAAACGTTACGGCTACATCTACGTGGACCGCAACGACGATGGAACAGGTACACGGAACCGTTATAAAAAAAAATCCTTCTATTGGTATAAAGATGTGATCGCTACCAATGGTGAGTCACTTCACAAATAATCTTGCTGCTTGACTTTCCGGAAAAAAGCAGATATAATGCATTCATTGACGCAGACAATGGAGTTCGCGAGAGCTTCCGTTGTCTGCGTTTTTCTGTCATACAATAAGAAAACGCTGCAGAAATTAGTGTGGAAATTTCTGTGGCGTTTTTGGCTGTGTGCGAATATCTGTTTTGCAGCAGATTGACATGAAATACCGGAAAAGCTATAATCGAACGGACAGAAGGCTGAGAGCAGTCTTAGTATGAACAGATAGAATCCCGGAGCTTTTTCCGGAATGTGAAGTTACAGGAGGAGTAAAAACGTGACAGATCAGGAACGTTTTATGAAAGAGGCAATCCGCCAGGCAAAAAAGGCCCGTGCATTGGAGGAAGTGCCGATCGGCTGCGTGATCGTGCATGAGGGAAAGATCATAGCCAGAGGCTACAATCGCCGCAATACAGATAAAAATACCTTATCTCATGCAGAGCTTAATGCTATCCGAAAGGCCAGTAAAAAGCTGGGAGACTGGCGTCTGGAGGGATGCACCATGTATGTAACGCTGGAGCCTTGTCAGATGTGTTCCGGTGCACTGGTACAGTCCAGGATCGATGAGGTGGTGATCGGCTGTATGAACCCGAAAGCAGGCTGTGCCGGATCTGTGATGAATCTTCTTCAGATCGAAGGCTTTAATCATCAGGTAAAGATCACAGAAGGGGTATTGGAAGAGGAATGCTCCGAAATGCTTTCCACATTTTTCAGGGAACTGCGGGAGAAAAAGAAGCAGGCAAAAATCCTGAAGAAGCAGGAAGCAGAGCGCCTTGCCGGGCAGACACAGTCAGAGAGAGCGGAACAGAAAGAAAAGTCCCGGGAGATTTACTCTTGACAGAATCCTGTGAAAATATCAAAATAAAATCATAAATGGATTTCACTATTACAGACAGAAAATCCATTCAGACCAAGCGAAAGTCGTTGATACAGGAACGACAGAAAATGGAGGAACAAAAAATGGAACTTGAAGCTTTAAGAAAAGACATGGTAGCAGCAATGAAGGCCAAAGATAAGGTAACAAAGGAAGCAGTTTCCGCACTGATCGCAGCAGTAAAAAAAGCTGCCATTGATGAGGGATGCCGTGATGACATCAAAGGAGAGCTTGTAGACAAAGTTATCCTGAAAGAGCTGAAAACAGCAAAAGAGCAGATCGACACCTGCCCTGCAGAACGTACAGATCTGAAAGAGGAGTATCAGGCAAGATATGATATCATTGCGAAATATGCTCCGAAGCAGATGGATGAAGCAGAGATCAAGGCTTATATCGAGGAGAAATTTGCAGATGTTCTGGAAACAGGAAATAAAGGCCAGATCATGAAGGCAGTTATGGGAGATCTGAAGGGAAAGGCAGACGGCAAGCTGATCAATCAGGTAGTTGCCGGATATTGTAAATAAAATAATAGTACAAAAAATCCCGCCGGATCAGTCATAAATGACGGACCGGCGGGAATGCTGTTTATATAGAGATCATATATTATAACCTTTTTTACGCGCGCCGCACCTCGGAATGGTCTCACAGACGTTACCTTTACAGTTAACTCAGCCCAGGCACCCTCACGGCACACAAGAGCTTCTGCTTAGTGCTGCTGCATTCCTGCCCTGACACGGTTCACAGATTCCTGTTGCGTAAGACCCAGACGTCAACGCCACTTATAAAGGGCTGCTCTGCAAGATACAAGCCTCAGATTGGCATCACCCTGCTGTAGCGGATTGCAGGTACAGGGCACCGCTATCTCCCCGGTTGCGCGGAATTTAATTATAGACTCTGAAACCAGATTTGTCAAGGTACAGACCGAAATAAATCAGTTCATATTAAGTGTACAGTACTGTATCGCCCCGTTTTTGGTGTTGCGAAGGGTGAAGCTGATATAGGCGGACTGCTTCGCGGAAAGGTTTCCGATACGGAGCGTGGAAGAAGAAGCCCCGCTGTTAGGGGCGTTGTAATTGGTACTATACTGTGTATGGGTCCGGTTGTTGTTGAAAGAAACGCCTGTGATCTTCCAGCCATTTGCAGCGGTGCATTTCATGACAGCATTCTTCTGTGCCTTGTTGGCGTAACGAAAGGCGTTATGGCCGGAGCTTTTGAATTTTCCGGCAAGATTGCCTTTTACACCTGTGATGGAGACGGATTTCAACGGGTTGACATAACGAAGCACCTTGATGGTGGAAGTATAGGTTTTGTTTCCGACCTTGAAGGAAATCTTTCCAGTTCCGGGCTTTTTAACGGCAAAACCGATATTGTAGAAATGATCGGAGTGAGTGTACGGTTTTGCACCCTTGCGGAAAGCCTCCGTGGTACTTTTGAAGCTGCTGGAACCGAAGGAGTCCAGTGCGATCACAGAACCGCCGCTGACCACTTTAACATTGGATTTGAGAATGTTCTGTTTAGCAGGAATATTGCTGATCGAGATCTCATCGTATCCCAAGTCCTTTCCGGATGTGGGCATATAAACGATCCGGGTTTTGGAATAATTGATCGCTGCACTGGCGGCGAGAGGAGTCATGGCGCATACCATGGCTGCGGCTAATAAAGCGCAGGATAGTTTTTTGAGGATTTTTTTCATAGGACGCTCCTTTCCTGGTAAAAATTTTCTGTAAACATACGAAAGTTACTGATAATTTTATTTTACGATGAGATACAGGTAAAGTCAATCAATACACTCGCTGTTTTCGTGCTTTTTTGGCTATTGTACACTGCCTGAAAATGCTTTATAATATTATATTGTGTAAAACTCTGTGAAAAGAGAGGATACAGTAGTTGTTCTGCAGAAATACGTCAGGTGGAATATCTGTCTTATATGCAGACAGCAACAAATAAAATGTGCACATAAGAGGGCATAGAATGGAGGACGCTATGATTAAAAGAATCGGTCTGCTGACAAGCGGTGGTGACTGTCAGGCACTGAACGCAACCATGAGAGGCGTTGTAAAGGGTCTGAGCAACAGCGTTGAGAACCTTGAGGTTTATGGATTTGATGACGGATATAAGGGACTGATCTACGGGAAATACCGTATGCTTACAGCCAGGGACTTTTCCGGAATCCTGACTCAGGGCGGAACTATTCTCGGAACATCCAGACAGCCATTCAAACTGATGCGGGTTCCGGATGAGAAGGGACTGGACAAGGTTGAGGCCATGAAACAGACTTACTATAAGCTCTGTCTTGACTGTCTTGTGATCCTCGGCGGAAACGGAACGCAGAAAACCGCCAATCTTCTCCGCGAGGAAGGCCTGAATATCATCCATCTTCCGAAGACCATTGATAATGATATCTGGGGTACAGATATGACCTTTGGCTTCCAGAGCGCTCTGGAGATCGCAACAAATGCCATTGACTGCATCCATACAACAGCTGCATCTCATGGACGTGTATTTATTGTTGAGATCATGGGACATAAGGTCGGAAGCCTTACACTGAATGCCGGTGTTGCAGGCGGAGCAGATGTGATCCTGATCCCGGAGATCCCATATGATATCAATAAGGTTGTAGAAGCCATCCAGAAGCGTAACAAGGCAGGCAAGCGTTTTACCATTCTTGCAGTAGCTGAGGGAGCTATCTCAAAAGAAGATGCAGAGCTTCCGAAGAAAAAATACAAAGAAAAGCTTGCGGAAAGAGCGAAGAAATATCCGTCTGTATCCTATGAGATCGCAGACCAGATCCAGCAGGTGACCGGAAGTGAGGTACGTATCACAGTTCCGGGACATATGCAGCGAGGCGGAGAGCCATGTGCATATGACCGCGTTCTTTCCACAAGGATCGGTGCCGGTGCAGCGCAGGCGATCATGGATGAGGAATACGGTGTTATGATCGGTGTCATCAACGGCAAGATCAAGAGGGTTCCTCTTGCTGAATGCGCAGGCAAGCTGAAGATGGTATCTCCAAAGGATCAGCTTGTAAAAGCAGCCAAACAGATCGGAATCAGTTTTGGCGATTAATGAATTATGAGTCATCTGGCCGCCGCGGGAGTCTTTCCGCGGCGACTGTGGCGAAGAGAAGGAGAGTTTTATGAGTTATACTGCTCTTTACCGTAAATTTCGTCCCGACAATTTTGACGATGTAAAAGGACAGGACCATATTGTGACAACACTGACCAACCAGATCAAGGCGAACCGTATCGGACACGCATACCTGTTCTGCGGAACGCGTGGTACCGGAAAAACTACGGTTGCAAAGATCCTGGCGAAGGCAGTAAACTGTGAACATCCTGTAAATGGCAGCCCCTGCAATGAATGTGCCATGTGCAAGGCCATTCAGGCGGGAACTGCCATGAATGTGATCGAGATCGATGCAGCCTCCAACAACGGTGTTGATAACATCCGTGAGATCCGTGAGGAAGTGGCTTATCGTCCAACAGAGGGCAAATACAAGGTTTATATCATCGATGAGGTGCATATGCTCTCAACAGGTGCATTTAATGCTCTTCTGAAAACATTGGAGGAGCCGCCTTCTTATGTTATTTTTATCTTGGCGACTACAGAGGCCCACAAGATACCGATCACAATACTGTCCAGATGTCAGCGCTATGACTTTCACCGGATATCCATTGATACCATTGCTGCCAGACTTTCCGAGCTTCTGACAGCAGAAGGGGTGGAAGCAGAGGAGAAGGCTGTACGCTATGTGGCAAAAAAAGGCGACGTCCATGCGAGATGCCTGAGTCTTCTGGATCAGTGTATTTCCTTTTATCTGGGACAGGTGCTTACTTATGATAAAGTCCTGGATGTTCTGGGAGCTGTGGATACAGAGGTATTCAGCAGGCTTCTCCGAAAGGTTCTTTCCGGCGATGTGACAGGTTCCATCCATGTGCTGGAGGACCTGATCACAGGCGGCCGGGAGCTGGGACAGTTTGTATCAGATTTTACCTGGTATATGCGAAATCTTCTGCTTGTGAAGACTTCCGAAAATCCGGAGGAAGCCATTGATGTTTCTTCTGAGAATCTGAAGCTTCTGAAGGAAGAGAGCGGGATGACAGATGTGGAGACGCTGATGCGTTACATTCGTATTTTTTCCGATCTGTCCAATCAGATCCGTTTTGCAAGCCAGAAGCGTGTATTGGTGGAAATCGCACTGATTAAGCTGTGCAGACCGGCCATGGAGACAAATCTGGACTCTGTTCTTGACAGGCTTCGTGTCCTGGAAAAGCAGATGGAGGAACGGCCTGTGCAGCAGGTAATCGTTCGGGAGAGCGAGGCCGGTGGAGCCGGGGAACCGGGGGCGGCAGTGACCGGTACAGCAACGGTACAGCAGCAGAAACCACAGAAGGCAGCTCCTGAGGATCTTCAGAAGATCGTGGCAGGCTGGCGTGCCATCGTGGGTCAGACTACCGGACTTTTCAAGCAGTCCCTGCAGCGTGCAGTCCCCAAGTATAACGGAGAAACAGGAGATCCCATCCTTTATGTGGAATTCCAGGATTTTCTGGGGATGAATTATGTAGACAATCCGGAGGCGAAGAAAGAGCTTCAGGACATTATTGCTGCCCGGACAGGCAAGAGCGTGGAGATACATATGCTGGTAGCCAACAAACATCAGCACACCAATCTCGCGCAGATCACAGTAGACGATGCACTTCGGGAGAATATCCACATGGATATCGTAGTGGAAGAAGACCCGGATGAGGAGTCATAAATCCGTAAACAAAAAACAGGAGGAAAGTATTATGGCAAAAAGAGGTGGATTTCCTGGCATGGGTATGCCGGGAAACATGAATAATCTTATGAAACAGGCGCAGAAAATGCAGCGTCAGATGGAAGAAAACCAGAAAGCTCTTGAGGAAAAAGAGTTTACAGCAACAGTAGGCGGCGGAGCTGTTTCCGTTACAGTTTCCGGTAAACGTGAAATAACAAAGGTCACACTTTCCGAGGAAGCGGTAGATCCGGAGGATATCGAGATGCTTGAGGACATGATCGCGGCAGCAACAAATGAGGCGCTCCGTCAGGTTGAGTCCGAGTCAGCAGCAGTGATGTCCAAACTCACAGGCGGCCTTGGCGGTCTTGGCGGAGGTCTTCCTTTCTGATGGAATATTACAGCAGCCATATCAATAAACTTATTGAGCAGCTTTCCCATCTTCCGGGGATCGGAGCCAAATCTGCCCAGCGTCTTGCATTTCATATCATGAATATGCCGAAGGACCAGGTGGAGCAGCTGACCGCCTCCATTACCGATGCAAGGCAGAATGTTCAGTACTGTAAGTGCTGTTACACGCTGACAGATCAGGAGCTTTGTCCGATCTGCGCCAATCCCAAAAGGGATCACAGCACGATTATGGTGGTTGAGAATACCAGGGATCTGGCAGCATATGAGAAAACAGGTAAATTTGACGGTGTATATCATGTACTTCATGGCGCGATCTCCCCGATGCTTGGGATCGGGCCGGATGATATCAAACTGAAGGAACTGATGAAGCGCCTTCAGGGGGATGTAAAGGAAGTTATTGTGGCAACCAATTCCAGTCTTGAAGGAGAAACGACAGCTATGTACATCAGTAAGCTGATCAAACCGACCGGGATCAAAGTAAGCCGTATCGCCAGCGGAGTTCCGGTGGGCGGTGATCTGGAGTATATTGATGAGGTGACACTTCTCCGGGCACTGGAAGGAAGAGTGGAACTATAACCGGATCAGGTGAAAAATTCCCTGAGGGATTGCAAAAAGTGATAAGCAGCCAGGAAATTTCCCCAGGTTATAAAGGAGGTGAGACTGGTGGCAAAAAAGAAAGCAACCTCATCGGATGTGGCAGCACGCGCAGGAGTTTCCCAGGCAACGGTATCCATGGTGCTGAACCGGAAATATAATGTTTCTTTTTCGAGAGAAACTGTGGAGCGGGTGGAGCAGGCGGCCAGAGAGCTTGGCTATGAGCTTCCCGGACGTCGGAAACACAAAGCTGACAGAAAAGAAAAGCTGATCGTTGTTTTCTGCCCCACACTCACCAGTCCCTATTATGTACTGCTGCTTCAGGGGATCGAGGCTGTGGCCAATGAGCAGGGATATGGGGTATTTATCTGCAACACCCAGCGCGATGCGGGCTGGAAGAAAAATATCTCCGTATGATGCAGACCATGCGGCCGGCAGGGATCATCTATACCTGCAATCCTCATCCGGATTTCCAGCATCAGGTAGAAAAGATCGCAAAAGAAACACCGCTGGTCATCATCAGCAACAAGGAAAAAACAACCACGGTAGATGCTATCAATCAGGACAACACAGTGGTAGGAAGCTGATGGCCAGACATCTTCTTGATCTGGGGCACACGGATGTGGCATTTATCACGCCGCCTCTTACCAGACGGCAGTGGCAGCGCTCCAAGCGTGTGGAGGGCTTTGTCCGCGAGTTTGAAAAAGAGGGAAAAAAAGATCATGTGCTCATCAAGGCGGCAGATGAATCCAATGACAGAAAGATCCCGCGGATGGATTCCGAGTATGCCATGGGCTACGAACTGACCATGGAGCTTCTCCAGGAAGGACAGAAATTTACGGCTATCGCAGGACAGAATGACATGATGCTATAGGCGCCATTGATGCGCTGCATGAAATGAGGATACACGTTCCGAAGGATGTTTCTGTCATAGGGTGCGACAATATTTTTTATTCCGGCATCCGCAGGATCTCCCTGACAACCATTGATCATTTTGTTGCGCTGAAGGGAAGAGATGCCTGTGACATCATCATCCGTAAGATCGACATGAATGATAAATTTTACCTGGATGAAAGACCTGCCAGCCTGTATAATATCGAATATACCCCGAAGCTGATCACGCGCCGCACGACGGGGTATGCAAGACTGGACAGAAACCAGTCTGATGAACAGAAAAATAAATAATAGCGCAAAAATTATTAATAATAATATATAGAGAGAGTTTCCATGACACATTTGAATAGAACCTTGTTAGCTACGATAATTACGGCGATATTCGAATTGAGGAAAATGGAAAGAAGCTGTTTTGGGTGAAAAAATTGACAGGCACTATTAATAAAATGTTATTTTATTAATAAAAGATTTATTAATAAAAAGCAGGTGCCTTGACCCCCGCAATGAGTTTGTTATAATGGAATCATCAAGAAAAAGAACGAACGTAAACAGGAGGAAAAACAATGAAATTTTTTATCGACACAGCTAAAGTAGAGGATATCAGAGAAGCAAATGACATGGGAGTTATCTGTGGAGTTACAACAAACCCGTCTCTGATCGCCAAAGAAGGAAGAGACTTCAACGAGGTGATCAAAGAGATCACAACGATCGTTGACGGACCGATCAGCGGTGAGGTTAAAGCTACCACAACAGATGCTGAGGGAATGATCCGTGAGGGACGTGAGATCGCAGCCATCCATCCGAACATGGTTGTTAAGATTCCTATGACAACAGAGGGACTGAAGGCAGTTAAGGTTCTTTCCTCTGAGGGGATCAAGACAAACGTTACTCTGATCTTTTCTGCTAACCAGGCACTTCTTGCAGCAAGAGCAGGTGCTACATATGTATCTCCGTTCCTTGGAAGACTGGATGACATCTCCACAGATGGCGTTGAGCTGATCCAGCAGATCGCTGAGATGTTTGCAGTTGCAGATATCCCGACAGAGATCATCGCAGCAAGCGTTCGTCATCCAATGCATGTAACTGCATGTGCACTTGCAGGCGCAGATATCGCTACGGTACCGTTCAAGGTAATTGAGCAGATGACACATCATCCGCTGACAGATGCAGGTATCGCTAAATTTCAGGCTGATTACAAGGCAGTATTCGGTGAGTGATCGAAACCTCTTTTATATACAAATTCCCTGTGAACAGCAGGGCACTAAAAAGGAGACATTTATAACATGGATAAGTTAGAACTTCAGAAAGTTGCCAACGAAGTCCGCAAGGATATCGTAACAGCAGTCCATGCAGCAAAGGCCGGCCATCCGGGCGGATCCCTTTCTGCAGCAGACGTGTTCACCTATTTATATTTTGAAGAGATGAACATCGATCCGAAGGATCCTAAGAAGGCAGACCGTGACCGTTTTGTCCTTTCCAAAGGACATACAGCACCGGGACTCTATTCTGTACTTGCAGAGAGAGGATATTTTCCAAAAGAGGATCTGAAAACACTTCGTCATCTGGGCTCCTATCTTCAGGGACATCCGGATATGAAGCATATTCCGGGCGTGATATGTCCAGTGGTTCTCTTGGTCAGGGAATCTCTGCAGCAGCAGGTATGGCTCTTTCTGCCAAACTCAGTAATGATGACTATCGAGTATATACATTGCTGGGTGATGGTGAGATCGAGGAAGGCCAGGTGTGGGAGGCAGCTATGTTCGCAGGCTTCCGTAAACTGGACAACCTGGTTGTGATCGTAGATAACAATGGACTTCAGATCGATGGTGACATTGCAGATGTATGCTCCCCGTATCCGATCGACAAGAAATTTGAAGCTTTCAATTTCCATGTGATCAATGTTGCGGACGGCAACGATATGGATCAGCTGAAGGCTGCTTTTGATGAGGCAAGAGCTACAAAGGGTATGCCGACAGCTATCATCATGAAAACAGTAAAAGGTAAAGGCGTTTCCTACATGGAGAACGCAGTAGGCTGGCACGGAAAAGCTCCGAATGACGAGCAGTATGCACAGGCAATGGAAGATCTGGAGAAGGTAGGTGAAGCATTATGTCAGAAGTAAAGAAAATCGCAACGAGAGCAAGCTACGGCAGTGCCCTCATAGAATTAGGAAAAAAACACGAGGATCTTATCGTTCTTGACGCTGACCTTGCTGCAGCTACACAGACAGGTATGTTTAAAAAAGAATTCCCGGAGCGTCACATTGACTGCGGTATCGCAGAGTGCAACATGATGGGTATTGCAGCAGGAATCGCTTCTACAGGTAAGGTTCCCTTTGCAAGTACTTTTGCAATGTTTGCAGCAGGACGTGCTTATGAGCAGGTTCGTAACTCCATCGGATATCCGAAGCTGAATGTAAAGATCGGAGCAACTCACGGCGGTATTTCTGTAGGTGAAGACGGCGCCACACATCAGTGCCTGGAGGATTTTGCCCTGATGAGAGTGATTCCGGGCATGGTCGTTGCAAGTCCTTCTGATGATATCGAAGCAAAAGCTATGGTTGCTGCTGCTTACGAGCATCAGGGACCGGTATACATGAGATTCGGACGTCTTGCTGTTCCGGTTATCAATGACAGACCGGATTATAAATTGAGCTTGGTAAGGGCATCGTTCTCCGCGAGGGAAAAGATCTTACCATCATGCAAACGGACTTTGCGTTGCACCGGCTCTTGAAGCAGCTGAGAAGCTTGCAGCAGACGGAATCGATGCAAAAGTGATCAATATCCATACCATCAAGCCTCTGGATGAGGACCTTGTTGTTGCAGCTGCCAAAGAAACCGGCAAGGTTGTAACTGTTGAGGAGCATTCCATCATCGGCGGTCTTGGCGGAGCTGTATGCGAGTGCCTGGCTGAGAGTGCACCGGTACCGGTTAAACGTATCGGAATCCATGATGTATTCGGTGAGTCCGGTCCGGCATTAGAGCTTCTTCATAAATACGGTCTCGATGCAGAGGGTATCTATAAGCAGATCAAGGAGTTCGCATAATCAAGATCAACAGGGGATAAGTCTGTTTCTGCAGGAAGTATCTTAAGGATCCCGCAGGCGATCACATCTGCAAGTGCTACCACGGTGGAGAGCCGGGTAGTCTGCAGGGTAAGCTGCTCCATGATTCCGGCAGTATTTACAATGCCGGTGATATGGATGTCCCCTACAGGTGGAAGATCTTTCTGAACACCAGCACCTGGGTAAAGTGCACCATTTCCAATGGTCACATAGCCAGGTGTTTTTTTGTCCAAGAGAAGCGTCTATGGCGATTACAAGGGCGTGTGATGAAGCTTGTGATAAGCGATGAAGTTTTTCCAGGTTCAGGGCATGGACCGGGCAGGAAAGAGTGCCGTAGACAAAAATATGTCCGGTTTCATGAGGATGAAGAAGGTGTCCGATATATGGGCCTAAACAATCTCCGGTAACACGATCACTGCCAATGCATAAAAACACGATCTCAGTCCATTTTTAGGACAGTGAAGAATGCATTTTTCAGAAGATAAGCAATCTCGCCGGATGAACCGTTTTTTCCGGCATCAATGTAAAAAGCCATGAGAAACCTCGATTCTTTTTTCACTCTATCATATCCTGAAAAAAGGAAAAATATGCATGGTGCGGAATCTGTCGCTAAATTCTGTGGACAGACTCTTACATTCTGCTAAAATCCGCATTTTTACTGTGCTATGCTTGGACAGAAGGAGTGATATGAGATGATAGAAGTCATTTATAAGGAGGACACAACAGAACAGGAAGCCGCACAGGAATCGTTTTCCATGCCTAGAAATGTAAGGCAGATCGGGCTGGCGAACGGAGATTACAGGATTTATATAGAAGATTATGTATACACATTTCTCTGCAGCCTGGCAGAAGATGAAAAGCCGGAAGGCAGGGAAGTGTGGCGGTACTTACAGGTGAAATTCAATGGACTGCAGATATGACCTGTATTTTTATAAAAGGTGCCATTGCAGCAGACGGCATGGAGGCTGCGGCAGAACATATTGACTTTTCGGAAAAACTCTGGCAGAAACTGCAGGAGGATAAGGATCAGTATTTTCCGGAGCAGGAGATCGTGGGATGGTTTTTTGCACAGCCTCAGATAGCAATGGAGATCACGGAGCTTTTTGTGAAAGTACATCTCAGACATTTCGGAGGGGAAAAGATCCTGATGCTGATGGATCCTGGAGAACGGAGGATGCCTTTTTCCGTTATGATGGCGGCATGATGGCAAAACTGAGCGGGTATTATATTTATTATGAGAAAAATTCTCAGATGCAGACGTATATGATCGAACGCAGCCAGAAAGAGGGCGGAGAAGCATCCGAGGAAGTGGAGGACAGGGCTGTCAGAAATTTCAGAAAGATCATAGATAGTAAAAATCCGGAGGAACGGGGAGAAGAGAAAACTTCGGTTTTTTCTTATGCGGCTACGGTGTGTCTGGCACTGGCAGTTCTTGTGGCTGGAGTGGGCTTTTATCGGAATCAGCAGGAAAAAACAGAGGTTCCGGAAGATTATCGCGCTGCTTCTGCTTCGGTGGTGCAGATAACACCTGCAGTAACAGAACCGGTGCGGAGTGTATCGGTTTCGCCAAAGGCGGTGCAGACGCAGAAACCGGTGCAAACACAAAAACCGGTACAGACGCGGGAAGCTGTGCGGGGAACTCCGGTCCCGACGGAAACCACGCAGAAAAGAGAAAAAATCTCAATAACACCGGAACCTCGAAGTTCAAAAAAACAGTCTGTTTCAGAAGCAACACAAAAAAAAGATAATAAAACAGAAGAGAAAAAACAGAAGAGACTTCAGTGGCTGCAGGAAATCCTGGAGAAACTTATGTGATCCGCCGGGAGACACCTTGTATCAGATCAGTCTCAACCGCTATGGCACTGTAGCGGCGATGGAACAGATCTGTGCATTAAACGGAATTTCTGCCAATGAGATCATTTATCCCGGGCAGGTAATTGTACTACCCTGATGGAGTGTGCTATAATAACTGGAAAACCAATTACAAAATAAAATACTTAAGGTAAGGGATACGGTTGTGAATATCATAAAAAAAATACAGAAAAAACAAAAGCGTAAAAAGCTGATGAGGCAAAAAGCCAGGCTTGCACAGGAACAGGCTGCGCAGGAAGGCGCTTACTACAGGAGAACTTCTCATCGCCGAAGGATTTCAAGAAAGGGAAAAAGGTGATCACAGCGGCAGTGATCGCTGCTGCAGTCTGCCTGGTTTTTCTCTATGCAGAAAAAAGAAGCTATCACAGCTATAAAGTATTAAATACAAGCGAACAGGAAGATGTTGTGTCCACACAGTATGTGGACATGGATGGAGATATCCTGAGATACAGTCCGGATGGAGTATCTGTTGTGGACAACAGCATGAATACGATCTGGAATGAAACCTATACAATGCAGAATCCTATTGCAGATGTGAATGGAAGCAGGGCGGTTGTTGCAGACAGCGAGGGAACATCGCTTTATATCTGCGACAAAAAAGGTGTGACCGGAACTGTAACAACATCTTATGCTATTGTAAAAGTGCGGATCGCATCGAATGGAATGGTTGCAGTGATCCTGGACAATGATGATAATACCTGGATCAATTTTTATAATCCCGATGGCAGTCTGGTCGCGGAAAATCTGACTAAGATCGATGATCCGGGATATCCCATGGATGTAGCAGTGTCTGATAACGGAGTGATGATGGTAACATTCCAGTATGTTGATGGAAGCAAGACTACCAGCTATGTGGCATTTTATAATTATGGGGATGTAGGGCAGAATGAGGATGATCGGATCGTAAGCGGTTATACCTATGAGAATGTAGTGATCCCGCAGGTGGAATGTATCAGTGACAGTAAGTATATTGCTTTGCGAGATGATGGATTTTCTACTTACCAGGGAAGCCAGATTCCCAAAGAAAGCAAAACAGTCAATGTAAAACAGGAGATCGTAAGTACATTTTTCAGTGATGACAGGATTGGCTGGTATTTAAAAACAATAATAAAGATGATCTGTATACAATGGAAGTCTATAGTATGAGCGGACAGCTGAAATTCCGTAAAAATTTCAATATTCCATATACGACTATAAAAATGAGCGGAGATAATATCATCATGTATAACAGCTCGCAGATCTGCGTGATGAACAACCGTGGCGTACAGAAATATGCCGGAAATGTAGATGGAACGATCCGGGATTTCTTTAAGATCGGATGGAATAAATATCTTATGGTACTGGATACAGGCGTCAGCACCATAAAATTCAGTTAAGGGGGCAGATATGAACTGGACATGGCTTGGACTGGCTGTGCTGGTCCTGCTTGCCTTTTCCATGGTGGATGGATACAGGCATGGCTTTGTAAAAGAAGTAGTATCTGCATTGCTTGTTCTGATCTCCGTTGCTCTAGTATGGCTGATCAATCCTTATGTGAATCAGTTCATACGTGAGAATACGTCTGTTTATGAAAAAATCCAGACTGCCAGCGGATCATTTGTGGATTCTCTGGCAGATGGAAAAGAAACCATGGATGAGGAGGAACAGAAGGCGTTGATCAGCAGTATGGATATTCCGGATCTCCTCCAGAAGGGAATAACAGAAAATAATACGGCATTGGTGTATCAATATCTGGCGGTTAATACATTTGCAGGGTATATTTCCGGATATCTGGCCAATGTAGCAGTGAACTGTCTTTCTTTTTTGGTATCATACATACTTTCCTCAATCCTGATCCATGTGCTGGCGTATGCATGGATCTCCTGGCAAGATTGCCGGTCATCCGTGGAATCAACAAAATAGCCGGCGCCGTAGTAGGAGGCATGAAGTGTATTGTTTTTGTATGGGTCGGAATGCTGGTACTTACGATTTTATGCAACACGGAAATAGGGCAAAAGGGTCTGGGACTGATCCGGGGTGATACAGTACTGGATTTTCTTTATGATAAAAATATTTTTATCCGTATTTTTACAGGAATATTTTATGGTGGGTAAAAGAAACCGCATTTTGCAGACGGAAAAGCACCAGGATACAGGTGGTGACCATGTCTGTGAAATGCGGTTTTTGGCGAAAAAATACGTTTTTCAGAAAAAAATGAAATTTATGTAAAAAACATGTTGACAGCTAATGGAAAAAATGCTATTCTATCAGAGTTGTTAGGAACAAATTGTTTTTAAGAAACAGATAAATACATCTGCTTTCAGAAAAATAAAAAGTAGTTGACAAAAGACAGAAGATATGATAAAGTATCCAAGTCGTCAACAAAACGACAACAAAATCTTAACTCAAAAATGTTTGAAAAAAACTTAAAAAAGTGCTTGACAAACAAAAAGAGATGAGATAAAATAAACGAGCTGTCTGAGAGACAGACACAACAAACCTTGATAACTAAACAGTGAAACACATACGATTCTCGAAAATTTCTTTACATTTAAAGAACGGTTTAAACAAACCAAAAGCAGTAAAAACGAGAGATAGCCAAACGGTTGTCTTGAGTAAACGAATCAAACATTTTATCAGAGAGTTTGATCCTGGCTCAGGATGAACGCTGGCGGCGTGCTTAACACATGCAAGTCGAACGGGAAACCTTTTATTGAAGCTTCGGCAGATTTAGATTGTTTCTAGTGGCGGACGGGTGAGTAACGCGTGGGTAACCTGCCTTATACAGGGGGATAACAGTCAGAAATGACTGCTAATACCGCATAAGCGCACAGAGCTGCATGGCTCGGTGTGAAAAACTCCGGTG
>ENA-OQHA01000293-OQHA01000293.1-human-gut-metagenome-genome-assembly--contig:-NODE-293-length-26138-cov-2.204721_pt1 | contig 26138 bp, 35 predicted proteins | sample MGYA00242558_ERZ504707 | MGnify/ENA primary metagenome ERZ504707 (study PRJEB26092, sample SAMD00036197) | human gut metagenome | host: Homo sapiens | study: EMG produced TPA metagenomics assembly of...
GGTACAGATGCTTATAGTATCGCATATTTTCCGTCCTTCTATACATTTCTTTTTAACTATATCTCTCATGATATCTGACCGATACCAGATCCTAACTCTAACGATAATAACGAATCAAAAATCTCTTTTGCAACATTTACCGCTTTAAGCAGTTCCATCCGAAGATTCAATAATCACGCTGACAACCAGTTCCGGATCTTCTACATTCGACATTCCAATGAACCAGGAGTGATCTTTTTCTTTATCCGAACTGTATTCTGCGGTACCTGTCTTTCCTGCCGCCGTATAACTCTGTCCACTTAATACAGATGCCGTACCGTAATCTACTACACTCTTCATATACTCTTTGATCTGAGACGCTTCTTCTTCGGTCATAAGCTGCTTATACTCTTCCTGATCCGTCTCTTTCATAACTGCACCCGATGCATTCGTTACCTTGTCAACCAGATACGGTTTCATCAGCTTTCCACCATTTGCGATTGCAGATGTAATCAACGCCATATGATACGGACTCACTTGCGTCTCTCCCTGTCCCATTGCCGTCATCATCTTCGTGCCATTCCCGGCTGAACCATCCAGTGTGAAGCTGCTCTTACTGTATGGAAGATCCGAAGGCAGTTTAGAATCAAACAGAACTTCCTCTGCCGTCTTTTTAAACTTCGACGGGTCTAACGAAAGACCAATATTAGAAAATGATGTATTACACGAATATGCCAGACTGTCCTGCAGATTTACCTGTCCGTGAACATGTCCATTATAACAATGAATCTTAATTCCGCTGTTCTCGATCGAACCCGTACAGTTATAAGAATAAGAGCTGTAATCCGGATCTCCCGCATAAATTCCAGAAGTGTTACAACTTTAAATGTTGATCCCGGTGCATACTGTCCCTGCGTCGCACGATTCAGCAGCACACTGTTCGTATCTGAACTTAAGCTGTTCCAGTTCTCTTCCACTGTATTCGGATCGAAATCCGGCTTGGATACCATGGCAAGAATCTTTCCTGTCTTTGGTTCCATAGCTACGACCGCACCTTTTTATCTCCCAGTGCCTGATATGCTGCTTCCTGAAGATCCGCATCCAATGTAGTCACAACCGTGTTTCCCATATTCTTTTTATCCTGGAATTCATTCTTAAGCTTAATCAGAAAATTCTCATCCGATGTCAGAAGATCATAATTTCCCAACGATTCGATTCCTGATTTTCCCTGCACATTGTAACCAACTACATGTGCAAATGCGTTTCCGTATGGATACTCTCTTGTCTCACTTCCATCTGTAGCCGTATCTGTCTTCGCAAGCACATTTCCATTCTTGTCTACGATCATTCCTCTGGTCACGCGCTTTGCATTGGAATTCTGTCTCGCATTATATGGACTGCGTATGATATCCTGACTCTCTTTCACCTGAAAATATCCGATATATCCAAGTAGCACCAGAAACAGTCCCACAAACACATAAGTAACTCTAGCGAATTCTTTGTTTCTTGCGCGCTTTGCCTTGAGCCGCTTCTTTTCGCGCTTTTGGCTTCTTTTCGCTCTTTGCGGGTCATATTCTGTCTCTCGATATCTTGCCGCATTCTCCTGTCGGCTTCTCTTTGCTCGTAACCGTTCTTTCTTCCTTCTCTCAATATCCTCTTCCTCGTCTTCTCTTAAAATATACAGTCCTTGGATAATTGCAAACATGATCAGTGTACTGATCAGCGAACTTCCACCATAACTTACAAGCGGAAGTGTTACACCTGTTGACGGAATGAACTTCGTTGCCCCTCCGATTGTCAAGAACACCTGGAATATGTAACAGGTACCAAGTCCCAGTGCTACCATCTTATAAAACAGATTATGCAGTTGCATTGCAATATTTAAAAACATTACATAGCAGCTTACACAGATCAGAATCAGGCACATTGCATAGATCAGTCCCATCTCTTCCGAAATCGCAGAAAAGATAAAGTCTTCTGCAGATACCGGAATCGTATCCGGCTGTCCCTGATAGAGTCCCGCACCAAACCATCCACCGGTTCCAATGGCAAATAATGACTGTGCCACCTGATAGCCGCCATTATCATAAGTTCCGAATGGATCTCTCCACACATTGACACGCGTCTTAACGTGCGTAAACAAATGATATGCCGCAACTGCTCCCAAGCTTCCTGCGCCAAGTCCAGCAAGAATATACAGTGTTGATGGGTTGCCACATACAACATAACCAGATATACCACAAATATGATCAGTGCCGCACCAAGGTCTTTCGATACCACCAGGATCAGCACATGAAAAGCAGCTACGACCGTCGTCACTACGAGATCTTTAAATTCCGTCGAACGCTTAAAACTGGATGCTACAAAGAACACAAATACGATCTTCACCAGCTCCGACGGCTGAATATTGATTCCCGCAACCGTAAAACCAAGCATCGCACCATAGGATACTCTTCCGACAACCACAACCACCGCCAGCGATACAATTCCGACAATTCCATAAAGGATTCTCCATTCTGATAAGAAGCGGACCTTCCGGATGATGATCGGAATTACAAGACAAAGCACAATTCCCGCTGCTGCGATCAGATACTGCTTCGCCGCTTTATCATAATTTAATCTGGTGATCATGATAAATCCAATACTCAAAAGCATGCACATATTATTTACAACCAGACGCGATACTTTTGGATAAATAAAACTATATAACAGGATGGTTCCTCCAAGAAGCGTTACCTGCATCAGATATAACGCCAGAATCTTTGTGTCCTTTTTTTCCAGATACATCACGAGAAATGCTGTCAGATGCATCACGAACATCAACACATTCTGCTTTCTGAGACACCGTTTCTTTTTATCCGAATCATAATACCCGAAAATACTGAAGCACAGATATGTATACACTGTGATCATCAGAATCATCAGATATTTTGATAACTGTACAATTATATTTACCAACTCTTCACCTACTTTACTCCTCTTTTAAAATGTCCTCTTGTATAGTCCTGCATCGGAGGTTCTATCTTACACCCTTTTTCGAATGCGAGCGTATATGCATGACAGATCTCTTTCACCTGTCCGCTGCTTTCTGTCGTAAGTCCAGACGTAATTCTGCGGGTGCCAATGCATGTACCTCTTCTGCCTTATCGGCTAGGAACAGCGGAGCCGAATTATACATCACATTATAGCAGTCTCTGCAATATCGTCTGACTGCAAACTTCTTCTGATAACGATCCGAAATCGAAAGTACACCGCCTTTTCCATCACAGGAAGCACTGGTCTTCTGGATACACCCTGCACTGATCATCACCGGCTGATAACCATATGCGATAAACACCTGCTCCTCTATTCCAATTCTTGCCAATTCACGGTCATTCAATTCCACTGATGCCGTTCCCCGGGCAATTCCCAATCGTCTCAATTCCTCTTTTGTCTTCCGATTAAATATATAAAGGTTATAATCACTGCGGATTTCTTTCTGATATTCATGCTGTTTCAGCCACGCATAGCTTTCCCAGTTCCGGATCAGAATACCATCATATTTTTTCTCGATCTCTGTATACATTTTTTCATATCTTTTGATCGTATTCTCTCTGAAAATATATGGCATGGCAAGGAAATACTGTACACCGTCTTCCCGTTCAAATTCTACATCCTCCTCCAGATAGATGTACCGGATTTTGCTGTTTACCGCTGTATCAAGCTGAGCTTTGTTCTGTACACTTGCAGATATACAGCATTCTTTTTTGCCTGCTGTTTCTGTTACACCATCCGCATCGCTATCGAATCCCGCTGTTGCTGTTTTCATTCCACAACCGGCTTCTTCGTCTGTACTGCATCTGTATCTGCTCCGTCAGTTCTTCAATACCTTCTCTTCGCAGTTCATTCAATGCCTGCATCGGGAGGAATACATTTCCTTCAACCAGAATCTCCAGATTATCAAATGTAAACTCTGTATTACCGGTTTTGCGCATCTGCTTTTCGATTCTTGCCGGATCTAACGGTTGCTTCTGTGCCGCCTGCACTTCCTGTCCGATACATTCTGCAGTAACATCACCGCATGATACTGTTAGTTTAGCACGGTTTCCGACAGAAAGTGTTAAAATACCATTAATTTTTTCTTGTACTTTTATATCCTGCCATGGCTTTTCCTCTGCACTTCCATCTCTTCCATTCTTTGGACGCTTCAAAGATACCATGTCCTTGCCGTTATGCTGATAATAGTAGCCTTCACAATAACCACGTCTCTGATAAGTTGCAAGTAACTCTCTTTTGTCTGCCTCTGATACATGATACGAGGATTTCCCTTTGCCTTCTTTCTGAAGTTTCAGATACTGATCTGCATATTTACGATACATTTTTACAACCGTATATACATATTCCGGCTGCTTCATTCTTCCTTCTATTTTAAACGAATCAATCCCGGCATCGATCAGTTCCGGTAAAATGTCAATTGTGCACAAGTCTTTCAGACTCATAAGATCCGCCGGTTTCTTTCCTTCTGTCTGATAAGGCAGACGACATGGCTGCGCACACTGTCCCCTGTTGCCACTTCGTCCACCAATCATGCTGCTTAGCAGACACTGTCCGGAATAACAATAGCAAAGGGCTCCGTGTACAAAACATTCCATCTCCAGTCCTGTCTGTTTCTTCATATCACGGATTTCCTTTAAAGAAAGTTCTCTTGCCGGTACAACTCTCGTAATTCCGTATCTTTTTAAGAAGTCTGCTCCAAGTGTATTGGTGATCGTCATCTGTGTACTGGCATGCACCGGCATTTCAGGGAAATATTCTCCTATAAACTTAACCGCACCGATATCCTGTACAATCACTCCATCCAGTCCTGCCTTGTAATAAGGAAGCAGGTACGCATACAGTTCATTCAGTTCCCTGTCTTTCAGGAGTGTATTCACCGTCATATAAATCTTTCTTCCATGAATATGCACATATTCAATTGCCTGCACCAGATCTTCTTCCGAAAGATTCTGTGCATATGCTCTCGCCCCAAATTTTGTACCGCCAAGGTATATTGCATCCGCACCTGCGGCCACCGCTGCCCGCAGACACTCCATCGACCCTGCCGGAGCTAATATCTCTACATCTCTGTTCATAGTATCCTATCCTGTCTTTTTCAACTCTTTCTTTTTATTCCAAACTTGTAAAAAAGGCTGTCATACGACAGCCTAATTCTTACTTATTATTCTTAATCTCTGTTTCCAGCTGTACGATCTTCATCTGAAGTTCCTTATTCTCTTCCTTCAGCTTGTCCATCGCTTTCTCTGCATTCTCCAGCTTGATCTGAACGGATATCAGTTCATGCTTTAAGTCATACATCTCTTTATCTTTTGCCTCGATATCACTTTCCAGTGTACCGCCCTGCTTCTTCGCCTTAAAGTAATCATCCGCAATGTTCAGCGCCAACAGAATACTTCTGGTCTCTGCGCTCTGCTTGCGATATCCCTCACTATTGCTGCATTCGTCCAGCTTATGGTTCAGATATGTAGAAACTTTCTGTAAATAGTCTTCACTTTCAAATCCACTTAAAGTAAAAACCTTTCCTCCTATTAATACTTCTGTATAGTTTTTTGATGATGCCATAAGAAGCCTCCTCGAACTTTCATAATTTCTGATAACTATTATAAACTAATCTGTAAGAAAAACCAACTATTTTATTCATTTTCCTTACAAATTCCCAGATGGGCATATGCCGCATCCGTCACGACTCTTCCTCTTGGAGTTCTCTGAATAAACCCATTCTTCAACAGATATGGCTCATATACATCCTCAATCGTACCCGGATCTTCTCCGATCGATGCCGCAAGCGTCTCCAATCCGACCGGGCCGCCGCCGAATTTCCCGATCATAGCCAGAAGGATCCCTCTGTCCGTCTGATCCAGACCTTCCTTATCGACATCCAGAAGATCCAGTGCATAATCCGCCACTTCTTCTGTGATGTAGCCGTTATATTTCACCTGGGCAAAATCCCGGACACGCTTTAACAGACGATTGGCAAGTCTCGGAGTCCCCCGTGAACGTCTCGCCATCGCATATGCACCATTTCATCAATCCCAACTTCCAGAACCTTTGCCGAACGTAAATGATCATCTTCAGTTCTTCGACCGTATAATATTCCATCCTGGTCACCACACCGAAGCGGTCCCGCAAAGGCGCTGTCAGCATACCTGCCCTTGTCGTTGCCCCTACCAGGGTGAATTTTGGGAGATCCAGACGGATCGATCTTGCCGAAGCGCCCTTTCCGATCATAATATCGATCGCATAGTCTTCCATTGCCGGATACAGCACTTCCTCCACCTGACGGTTCAGGCGGTGGATCTCATCTACAAAAAGGACATCCCCTTCCTGCAGGTTATTCAGGATTGCCGCCATCTCTCCCGGCTTTTCGATCGCCGGTCCTGATGTGATCTTCATATTTACATTCATCTCATTGGCAATGATTCCCGCCAGTGTCGTCTTTCCAAGTCCCGGAGGTCCATAGAACAAAGATGATCCAGTGCCTCGCCCCTCGCCTTTGCCGCTTCAATATAAATCTTCAGCATTTCTTTTGCTTTTGTCTGACCAATGTAATCTTCCAGAAGCTGAGGTCTTAAATGATTCTCGATCCTGACATCTTCTTCCAGATTCTCAGTCGTCATAATTCTTCTGCTCATCTGTCTGCCTTACCTTCTACAACATATATTTCAGAGACTGACGGAGAACATCTTCCACACTCATTTCTTCCGTAATCTCTACCTGTCTGACTGCTTTTAATGCCTCGGTATTGCCATACCCGAGTGCAACCAATGCCTGTACCGCTTCTCCTGTCATCTCATTTGCCATGCCTGCAGATGTATCTGCCGTGTTCTGCACTGCATTCGCGGCATTCTCAAGCGCATCCTCCAGCTTCAACTTGTCTTTTAATTCCAGAATCAGCTTCTCCGCCGTCTTTTTACCGATTCCCGGTGCCGCCTGTATTGCCTTTACATCATTCGACGCAACCGCAAATCTCAGATCATCGGGTCCGAGTGCCGAAAGAATCCCAAGACCGCCTTTCGGTCCGATCCCGCTGACACCGATCAGAAGCCGGAACACACGGAGTTCATCCCTGGTAAGGAAGCCATACAACTGCATCAGATCTTCCTTAACATGCAGATGGGTGTGGATCTTTACTTCTTTTCCAAGAGCCGGAAGCCTGCCCATTGCGGTCCCTGCCATGTAGATTCCATATCCGACACCGCCGACATCTACAATGACTTTGTCTTCTTCCATTCCTTCCAGAATTCCACGTATATATGTAATCATAGTTCCTCCATCAAAACTGTATATTCTTAATTCTCTTCAACATTTCCGCCGACACGATCCCGATCACCAGTCCGGTAATCAGTCCTGCGACCAGAAGCACCGGGAAATAATAACCGACACTGAATGTCTCCACCACAAGCATTGCAACGATCAGCTGTCCCACATTGTGGAACACTCCGCCCGCCACACTGATTCCCATCACACTGAATCCTTTGCTCTTCTTCAAGAGTGCCATTACCGTCAGACTTAACAATCCACCGGCCAGGCTGTAAATGATACTGAAATAATTTCCAAATATGAATCCTGACAGTAGTACTCTGACCACAGACAACAGATATACCTCCGTCAGCTTCATCTTATATAACGCGATCACGATCACCAGATTCGCAAGCCCGAGCTTCACTCCCGGGATTCCGAAATTGATAGGGATCAGCGTCTCCACATAGCTGAATATCAGCGCCAGTGCCGTAAACACTCCAAAATATGCCACTCTATCTTCACAATGTCCCTCCTAATTTGCCACTGCATCGAATTCACTTTCTTCACTTCCGTCTACCTCAACCACTACTTTATTCGGCAGACAGATAATGCTCTCATGATTCTTTGAAGCTGCTTTCTGATGTACACACAACTGATCCGGACAGTCTGCATCTGTCATCTTCGCTTTTCCGTTCTTTATCGTAAGTATATTCGTACCGCCATTGATCCTAATCTTCTGATCCTTTGCGAGCGGATAGGTTCCTGTCACCTTACCATCCACCTTCACAGTCACGGTATCAGCTCCATCCCCGCCGGCAAATTCATGTACACCGAAAGCTGCACCGGCAATCAAAAGAACTGTCAATATAAGAACCGCATCTTTTTTCTTCCAATTCATACGTTCTCTCCTTGTCTACTAACGGTACTATTCTATCACAAGAAATTGTCCCATTCAACAAAAAGAAAATATGTTTGGTTTGCATCTGTTTTTTTCATGTTATACTACAAGTTATGTAAATACATGATAGAAAATCATCAACTACGAGGTTATTAGTATTATGAAATGTAAAAAAAATAATATCATAAAAAAACTCAGTGCGGTTCTCACTGCCTCTGCTCTTCTCTTGACCGGATGCTCCGGCGCAAAAAGCAGTACACAGACCGATCAGGATCTTACTTATACCGACATGCTCTTTGACACTGTCATCAAGATCCAGATCCTTGATCCTGCAGATGAAAGTATTCTGGATGGTCTGAAGAAACTTTGCAAAAAATATGACACAATGTTCTCCACCACCAATACAGACAGTGAACTTTATAAATTAAACCACGCAAACGGTCAGCCCTTCACTGTCTCTTCCGAAACGGCCAATCTTATTCAGGAGGGTATCCATTACAGCGAACTTTCCGGCGGTGCCTTTGATCTCACCATTGAACCGGTATCGGCTCTCTGGGATTTCAAGGCAGATAAACCAACGGTTCCATCTTCCGATGCCATTGCCCAGGCCGTAAGCCACGTTGATTACACAAAGATCGACATTCAGGATAACACCGTTACATTGGAAGATCCCGAAGCCGGCATCGATCTGGGAGCCATCGCCAAAGGATACATTGCCGACCAGGTGAAAACATATCTCAAAAAGCAAGGGATAAAACATGCGATCATCAATCTTGGAGGAAACGTTGATGTCATCGGCACCAAACCCGACGGAAGCAAATACAACATCGGAATCCAGAAACCTTTCGATGAATCCGGTGAAGCTATCACCTCTGTACAGTTAAAAGACCAGACAGTTGTAACTTCCGGAATCTATGAACGGTATTTTAAGAAAAACGGAAAACTATATCATCACATCCTGAATCCACGAACCGGATATCCGTGCGAGAACAATCTTTACAGCGTATCGATCATCACAGACTCTTCTACAAAAGCAGATGCACTCAGCACAACCTGCTTTCTACTGGGATACGAGAAAGGAATGGAACTGATCCAGAGTATGGATGGAGTGGAGGCGATATTTATTACGGATGATGAGAAGGTGCATAAAATTAGGATTTAATTTATTAACGTAGTTGGCCTCTCGATCCTTGAAGAAAACAGTATAAAGTGGTTCTGGTTCAGGTTCCATGCTCTAAGAAAAACTAAGAAGAGACCAGAATCTCCTAAAAGCAAAGGAACTACGCTCAAACTCGGCGTTCGCCTCAAACACGTTCGCTTCGTTCCTTTAACGGAGATTCTGACTCTCTAACTTTTTCTAAGAGCATTTCACATTCACCAGAACCACTTTATACTGTTTTCTTCAAGTCGTGACTGGCAGCGGATGTTAATAAATGAAATGCCCGGAAGTGTAACTCGGTGGAGGCCACTACGGTTCGGGTATCCACAGCCTTTCTGAATTAAATCCCAAACAAATTAATAGCCCATCACCTGGCTAAATGCAACCACGCCGAACAGCATAAACAACACCAGATAAATTCCCAGTAATACTGCGAATATGATCAGCTGTGCTCTGCAGAAGTTTCTCCGGTTAATATTACCGTTACTTTCGAATGCCCATACAAAATACATGACTATTCCAACACACGGGATCAGTAATACGATCAATGTCAGTATCCAGTCTTTTAGATCCATTGGAGAGTTGTCTGACTGCTCATTTCTGTTCCGGCTGTGCTGCTGGCTGTAGTCATATTGATTATCCTGATATACGAATTTATTATCCTGTGAATCCTCTGATCCGGTTACTTCCGGTTCTGGTTCTTCCTTCTCTGCCGGTTCTTCTGTTGATTCACCGTAACTGTAGACCTCGTCAGCGGTTACCTGCTTATTTTCTTCATCCATCTGTCATTCTCCTTTGCCTTATTTATTTTTGCGTCTATCTTATCATTTCAGGGCTCCGAACGCAACATCCATGAGCAGTCGAAGCAGATTATAGTGGTAATAACTCATTGGCGGCTGGTCCGGAAAATACCGATACATACGCCACACGTAGTAAATCACCATAAGAACCACACACACGACACAGCCTGTCTTAAACCATTTTCCAATCGGCTTCTTACAGATATAGCGCTTCCATGCAAATATCACCACACCTGCTGCGAATGCATAGATAAACGGATGCATCTTCCATGCTCCTTTGAAGTCCAGATGCAAAAGCCGGATTCCTGCTCTTGTAAGTCCGCATGCCGGACAAGGAAATCCCGTGATCCAGACCAAAGGGCAGATACCCGGCAGAAATTGACTTCCAAATACAAAATAGGCGATTATAAATATAACCGCCCATTTTGCCTTCTTTATATCATTTTTTAATAATACAAATCCGTCTTTCAATATCTTTTTCATCCTGTTATGAGATAACTTCTTCGGACATTTTACTGCACAGGCACCACAGTCTTTACATTTCTCGTAGTCGATGTGCGCAATGTTATTTTCCACTGTAACAGCTTCAAACTTACATGCTTTCTCACACATCTTACATCCGATACATCCGGCTGTACATGCTGCATAACTGCTTTACCTTTGTCCTGTGAATTACATTTTACCAGATGCTTCTGATCATATGGCACGATCTCGATCAGGTGTTTTGGACATACAGCTACACATTTTCCGCATGCTTTACATGCTTCTTTATCTACAACTGCCACACCGTTTACAATGTGGATCGCATCGAATGGACATGCCTGAACACAGCTTCCGTCTCCAAGACATCCATAAGAACAGGCTTTCGGTCCGCCATCCTGCATCATGTTGACCATAGTACAGTCGCTCAGTCCGTGATATTCATATTCCTGTTTTGCTTTTTCACAGTCTCCGCCACATTTTACAAATGCAACTTCATGTACCTGTTCACCTGCAGCAACGCCCATGATCTCTCCGACTTTTGCTGCTACCGGAGCGCCTCCGACCGGACATCCGCCGACTTCGGCTTCTCCTTTTACGATTGCCGCAGCAAGTCCGGAACATCCGGCATAACCACAGCCACCGCAGTTATTTCCAGGAAGAACGCCCAAGATGGCTTCTTCTCTTTCATCTACCTCTACCGCAAATTTCTTACCGGCAACGCCGAGGAATACACCAATGAATAATCCGGTGCCTCCTACGATAACTGCCGCAAGGATAATACCTGTAACACTCATTGTCTGCTCCCTCCTAAATCAGTCCTGAGAATCCACAGAATGCGATCGCCATCAGACAAGCTGTGATCAGTACGATCGGAGTTCCCTGGAAGGACTCTGAAATATCATTGTATTCCATCTTCTCACGAATACCTGCCATGATCACGATCGCGATCAGGAATCCGACAGATGTACCAATACCATTGACAACACCTTCGATGATAGAATATTCTTTCTGAACGTTTGTAAGTGCCACACCAAGTACCGCACAGTTTGTTGTGATCAGTGGAAGATACACACCAAGTGCTTTATACAATGATGGCATACTCTTTTTCAGGAACATTTCTACAAACTGTACTAAAGCTGCGATAAACAGAATGAATACGATTGTCTGCAGATATTCAAACCCCAGCGGAACCAGGATGAATTTGTAAATCAGTCCTGTAAAGAATGATGATAATGTAATAACGAATACAACTGCTCCACCCATACCGGTTGCAGTCTCAACCTTTTTCGAAACACCCAGGAACGGACAGATTCCGAGGAACTGGCTGAGTACAACGTTATTTACGATAGCTGAACCAATTGCAATAATCAATAATTCTTTCATACTATGTACTCCTCCTACTCTTCATTCCCTGTTGGGAATACTTTGCTTCCGCATCCGCCGCATGATGCACAGTCTGTACCGCATCCCTGTGGCTCGGCAATCTTCTTGCCTTTCTGTGCTGCGCGTTTCTTAAGCTTGTTCATACCTGCAACTAAGAATGCAAGAACAAGGAAAGCTCCTGCAGGCAGGATGAAGATTGTTACTGGTACATATCCGCCTTTTCCTGCTGCTGCGTCTGCAAGTGGAAGAATCTGAACACCGAAGATAGCTCCGGTTCCGATAAACTCACGAACGATCGCGATACAAGTAAGACCAAATGTAAATCCAAGTCCCATACCAATACCATCGAAGATAGATGGAAGTACCGGGTTCTTAGATGCATAACTTTCTGCACGTCCAAGGATGATACAGTTAACAACGATCAGTGGGATGTAAAGTCCAAGTGAATCATACAGACTTGGAACGAATCCCTCTAAAAGGAACTGTACAATTGTTACGAAAGATGCTACGACTACGATGAATGCCGGCATTCTGACTGAATCCGGAATCACCTTACGTAACATAGAGATCAACATATTCGACAGTACAAGTACGACTGTTGTGGACAGTCCCATACCTAAACCGTTAATAGCGGATGTTGTTACCGCCAGGGTCGGACACATTCCTAACATCAGAACGAAGGTAGGATTTTCTTTGATCAGACCGTTATATACTCTTTCAGTACATTTATTCATGACTAACTACCTCCTGTTTATTTAAATGCATTCTGATAATATCCGAGTGCTGCATTGACAGCTCCTGTTACTGCTCTTGAAGTAATGGTTGCACCACTTAAGGCATCGATCTGTTCTCCGTCTCCACCGTCTTTGGAAACCACGAATTTATCAGCCTGTTTATTCACATACTGGTTATAGAATGAAGGCTCTGTAGCTTTCATACCAAGACCTGCTGTCTCGCTGATAGAAAGAATAGATACACCGTTGATCGTACCGTCTTTCTTAATACCAACTGTAATCTGGATATTGCCGCCGAATCCGTCTTTGTCTGTTGTTGTGATGACATATCCTGCATCACCTGCTGTACAGACTTCGTCGATCGTTGCATTGACACCCATATCTTTTACAGCTTTGTCTGCAGCCTTCTGATCTACATCTTCTGCTTTGAAATCATCCAGTTTTACATCTGAAAATACTGCCTGCCATGCTTCTTTTTTGGCTGTCTCCTGTGACTGTGCGATCGGAGTCTTGGTAACTTCATATACCGCACCAAGAAGGACTCCTGCAATTACAGTAATCAGTGTAAGGATCAGTGTATTCTTAACAATCTTATTCATTATTTTTCTCCTCCTTTACCAAATGGTTTTGGAAGAGTAACTCTCTCGATCAATGGCACCAGAAGGTTACTGATGATGATCGCATAAGAAACTCCTTCTGCGGAACCGCCAAACAGACGGAACAGACCTGTTAACACACCAAGATAATACCGTATACAAACTGTCCTTTCGGCGTGATCGGAGATGTTACATAATCGGTTGCCATGAACCATGCACCAAGCATCAGTCCGCCTCCGCAGAGATGTGCTGTGATGTACTGTGGATCAAAGAATCCGACATCCGGATTTGCAATATGTCCGAAGATTCCGACAAAGATCACAAATGTAACAATGTATGTTCCAGGAATTCTGAGATCAATTACTCCCATAAGGATCAGGAAGATTGCTCCGATCACGATTGCGATCACGGATGTCTCACCGATTGTTCCAGGAATTCTACCGATCAGCATATCCATCGTATTCACTGTATTACCTGCTTTTAACTGTGCAAGTGGTGTAGCCCCTGTCACACCGTCATATACAAAGCTTGTCATCTGGCTTGTAAATGAAAGCAGAAGGAAGCATCTTGCGCCGAGAGCCGGGTTCATAAAGTTCTGTCCCAGACCTCCGAATAACTGTTTTACGATCAGAATAGCAAATACACTACCGATTGCTCCCATCCACCACGGAGCTGTAGGAGGCATATTCAGTCCGAGTAACAGTCCTGTTACTGCTGCACTCCAGTCATTGATCGTAATCTTCTTGTGCATTAATTTTTCGTATATGTATTCCGTCAATACTGCTACAACCGTTGTTGTAACCAGCATTCCGAATGCCGGCAGTCCAAAGTTCCATACACCAAATGCAGACGCCGGCAAAAGTGCGATGGCTACCAGAAGCATAATATTGCTGGTAGTCGCTTTGGAACGAATATGTGGTGAAGATGACATTTTCAAATTGTTCTCACTCACTTTTGTTCACCTCTTCTTCTTTCTAGTTTATTTTTTCTTTTTACGGTTCGCCAATGCAATCTTTCTCATAGATCCGATTGCCTGTTTCAGCGGACGTTTTGCCGGACATACGAAACTGCAGGAACCACATTCCATACATTCGAGTCCTTCGTGTTTTGTAACTTCTCTTCGTCATGATGTTCTGCATAATCCGCCAGTCTCGATGGGATCAGGCGGCTTGGACAGGCTTCTACACAGCGTCCACAGTTGATACATGCAGATGGTTCCATCTTAGCCACTTCATCTTTGGTAAATCCAAGAATAGATGAAGAAGTCTTTGTTACAGGTACATCTAATGAGAACATAGAGAATCCCATCATCGGTCCGCCGGAGATCAGTTTCTCAGGCTCTGTTTTAAATCCTCCTGCTGCCTCTACAAGCTCCTGCTGATTGATGCCAAATGGTACTCTGAAATTGCCTGGCTCTGCAACAGCGTCCCCACTTACTGTTACAACACGTTCCATTGAAGGCTTTCCTTCTACAACAGCCTGGTATACGCTTACCATTGTTGCCACATTATCTACAACACATCCTGCGTCTGCCGGAAGCATTGCGGAATTAATTGCGCGCCCTGTTGTAGCGTAAATAAGCTGACGCTCACCCCCCTGAGGATACTTGGTCTTCAGTGCCAGAACTTCCATACGAGGTTCATCTTTTGTCAGTTCTCTTAATTTTTCGATACAGTCTGGTTTGTTGTCCTCTACACCAAAGATTCCTTTCGCGTTGTCGAACAGACGGAGGATAATCTTCATTCCTCCAACCAGCTTTTCCGGAGTCTCGATCATTGTTCTGTAGTCAGCTGTGATATATGGCTCACATTCCGCACAGTTTGCAATGATGTAATCAATCTTTTCCGGTTCCTTTGGTGAAAGTTTTACTCTCGTAGGGAAACCGGCACCACCCATACCTACTACTCCCGCTGTTCCAATCGCATTCAGGATATCTTCCTTGCTCATGTCTTCTAACGGAGTTACAGCTGGATATTCCACTTCTTTGTATTCGCCATCATTTTCGATCACGATACTGTTCACTCTTCCTCCTGTCGGATTCAGATGTGGTGCGATTGCTTTTACAGTTCCAGATACAGATGCATAAATCGGAGCAGATACGAATCCTCCCGCTTCTGCTATCATCTGGCCTTTTAAAACATGATCGCCAACGGCTACCACAGGATTTGCCGGAGCACCGATATGCTGTGATACAGGGTACACCAGATCGCCCTTAGGTTTACATCGACAATTGCCTTATCTTTAGCCAGGCTCTTGCCGTCATCCGGGTGAATACCACCCTTAAATGTTAACAATGCCATCCTTTTTTTTCCTTCCTTCCTATTTACTCTTTATATAATATACAGGAAATATAGACAAATTTCTATAGAAAGTGACTAATTTCATTGTATATTTTCATGAACATCTTGTTGCATTTTTAACAAATGCACATACGCACAGAAAACCTGCCAATGGCAGGTTCCCTTCTATCCTCAGGCATAGAAGGATAGAGGCTTTCCTCTATCCTTTCCTGTCTGTATATCTGATTTGATATTACTCAGCGTCTGTCTCTTCTGCAGCTTCTTCCGGCTGTTCTAAAGCTTTCATGCTCAGGCTGATCTTCTTCTCAGCTTCATTCAGATCAACGATCTTAGCTGTGATTTCCTGTCCAACTGAAAGTACATCAGACGGTTTATCAACATGTGCTCTTGAAATCTGAGAAACATGAAGTAATGCATCTACTCCTGGAGCCAGTTCAACAAATGCTCCGAAGTCTGTCATTCTTGCAACCTTACCTGTAATTACTGTTCCGACTGCATAATCCTCTGCTGCATTAGCCCATGGATTTGTCTCTGGGAATTTCAGGCTGAGTGCGATCTTTGTATCGTGGATATCTTTGATCATCACTTCTACTTTATCTCCAACCTGGAAGACCTTCTTAGGATTCTCAACACGTCCCCAAGACATCTCAGAGATATGAAGAAGTCCGTCTACTCCGCCAAGGTCGATGAATGCTCCGAAATCTGTAACGTTCTTTACAGTTCCTTCCATTCTGTCACCTACGTTAATCTTAGCAAACAGTTCTTTCTGTTTTTCAGCACGTTCAGCAACAAGAAGCTGTCTTCTGTCACCGATCACACGATTTCTTCTAGGATTAAACTCGCTGATTACGAATTCAATTTCCTGTCCCTGATATTTGCTCAGGTCTTTTTCATATGTGTCAGAAACAAGGCTTGCAGGAATGAATACTCTTGCTTCATCAACTACTACGCTTAATCCGCCGCCAAGAATCTGAGTTACAGGAGCTTTTAATACTTCATGATTCTCGAATGCTTCTTTTAATCTTTCATTGCCTTTTTCTGCTGCAAGTCTCTTATATGTCAGCAGAACCTGTCCTTCTCCGTCATTTACTTTCAGGACTTTTGCGCTCATCTTATCACCAACGGATACAACTGTTGTAAGATCAACGTTTGTTTCGTTAGTATACTCATTTCTTGTAATGATACCGTCTGCTTTGTAGCCTATATTCAAGATGATTTCATCAGGTTTAACGTCGATGACTGTACCATCTACAACCTCTCCATTTCTTATTGTCTTAAAAGACTCTTCCAACATTTGTTCAAAGTTAATTCTGACATTATTTTGAACCTCCTCAATTATTTTATTGGGCGTGGATGCCCCTGCTGTAATACCTACTGATTCCACGGACCTTAATTGATTAATATCCAAATCGTCAAGTGTCTGTATATAGTACGTATTCAAACATTCCTCTTTGCAGATTTCAAATAGCTTCTGAGTATTCGAACTACGCTTATCACCTATCACAACCATAGCATCTACTCTCGCTGCAATTTGACGAGCCTCAGTCTGCCTTTCTTTCGTCGCATTGCAAATCGTATTTAAAACAACTATATCATACCTCTTTTTTGAAATAATTTCAACTAATTCTTTGAATTTATTGTAGTTAAATGTCGTCTGGGCCACGATACATACTTTCTGTTCTTTTTCAGGCAATTCAAATCTTTCTGCATCTTCCGGAGTCTGTATCACAGTCACCTGTTCTCCTGCCCATCCGCGGATACCTTCTACCTCCGGATGTTCGCCATTTCCGATGATCACAATGTACGATCCTTTGGCACTTTCTTCTGCAACAATCTTATGAATTTTCTTCACAAAAGGACAAGTCGCATCTACACATGTAATCCCGCGTTCATCCATGATATCATAAATGTATTTTGCTACACCATGAGACCGGATCACAACCACATCCGCATCCACTGTTTTCAATTCTTCTTCATCATTCAGGACTTCTACTCCATGCTTCTCTAGATCTTTGATCACTTCTTCATTATGGATGATCGGTCCATAAGTGAATATCTTTCACTTTGATGTTTTTCTATCTGTTTATACACTGTATCTACTGCACGCTTTACTCCAAAGCAAAATCCTGCTGTTTTTGCCAGTTCAACATTCATATAGTGTAATTCCTTTCTGTACCACAGCTCTTTTTCAAATATATTACCGTTATCTTCGTCTGCCGCTTTGTGCCGGATTTTCTATTTGCACAAATCTACGATTGCTTTTACCACTTCTTCGATCGTCATGTGTGAGCTGTCTACCAGCACTGCATCCTCTGCCTGCTTTAACGGTGCGATCTCACGGGTCATATCTCTGTGATCACGTTCTTCGATGTCGTGTGCGATTTCTTCCAGATTGCAGTCCTCGCCTTTTTCCTTAAGTTCGTCATACCGTCTCTTCGCCCTGGTCTCTACACTGGCGGTCAGATAGATCTTTACGTCTGCGCCCGGCAGGACACAGGTACCGATATCTCTTCCGTCCATAATTACATCCTGTGTCTTCGCCAGGTTCTGCTGCAGTTCCAGTAACTTCTTACGCACTTCCGGAATTGCAGATGTTACAGATGCCATGTTCCCCACTTCTTCATTTCTCAGACGTGATGAAATATCATTACCATTCAGGTATACATGCTGCACACCATCTTCATAGGCGATTGTTACTTCTGCATCTTTACATGCTTCGATCACTTTATCCGTCTCTCCCGGTTCAATGCCCTTATCCAGGAAATGAATTGCAAGGCCTCTGTACATTGCCCCTGTGTCTACATAAATGTATCCCTTTTCTTTTGCTACAAGTTTTGCGATCGTGCTTTTTCCGGCTCCTGCCGGTCCATTCTATTGCTACGTTATATCCCATGATACGTTCTCCTTATTTCTATTTTTATCACTCTATATCTGGATCCCCGTTCCGGCCGCATATGCCGTAGACCACGCGATCTGAAGGTTGAATCCACCTGTTACCGCATCCAGATCCAGTACCTCTCCTGCAAAATGTAATCCCTTCACCAGTTTGGATTCCATCGTTCCAGGATCAACTTCTTTGATTTTAATTCCACCTTTAGTTATGATTGCCTCGTTATAATCTCTTAAATCTGTCAATGTACACGTCAGGCCCTTGATCAGTCTTACAAATCCAAGACGTTCTTCTTTCGTGATCACATTGACCTTCTTCTCGGGATCAATCCCGCTCAGTTCAATCATAACCGGGATCAGTTTCGACGGGAACAGCTTGTGCACCGCGTTCTTAAACTGTCGGTTCTGATTCTCTTCAAATTCCCGGAGCACTCTGTGATCAAGCTGTTCTTCCGAAAGAGCTGGTTTCAGATCAATCTTAAGTGTCAGTTCTTTGCCTTCAATTTCTTTCCCACATAACTGCTGGCACTTAGGATCAGCGGTCCACTCACACCGTAATGCGTGAATAACATTTCTCCAAATCATCATACAGCTTTTTCTTGCCGTCAAGAATCGTTACATTAACATTTCGAAGTGAAAGTCCCTGCAATTCAGGCACCCACTCTTCTTTACATTCCATCGGCACAAGCGCAGGCATACAATCCGTCACCGTATGTCCTAGACTTTCTGCAAACCGGAATCCATCTCCGGTTGATCCTGTTGACTGATAAGACAACCCTCCTGTTGCAACGATACAGGCATCCGCATGAATCTGTCTCTGATCTCCAAGTATGATTTTTTCAAAATATCCGTCTTTTGCGACAACCTTTTTCACAGCTGTCCGCAGATGTACTTTCACACCCAGGCGGTCCATCTCCCGCTCCAGACCGCGGATCACGTCCGAAGAATGATCCGACACCGGGAACACACGGTCGCCGCGCTCAATCTTTGTCGGCACACCGATTCGTTCAAAGAAATCAATCACCTGCTGATTCGTGTATCCATAAAAACTACTGTATAAAAACTTTGCATTTGTTCTGACCGCATCGAACAGGCCTTCCATATCACAGGCATTGGTAATATTGCATCTGCCTTTTCCCGTGATATAAAGTTTCTTTCCAAGCTTTTCATTCTTTTCATATACCACGACCTGATGTCCACACCCGGCCGCTGCAATAGAGGCAAACATTCCTGCCGCACCGCCTCCGATGACAACTACTTTACTCATCTTCTATTTGTCCTTTTCTATTTGTCTTTTTCTTCATATTCTTTTCTGCCGGTTCTACTCTTTCTCATTTCCGGAAAGTTCGACTCTGTCGTCCACCATATTCAATTCATCTTTGCTATACACCTGATACTCATCCCAGATCTGCTCCAATGTCTCAAGTGTTGTGATAACCTCTTTCTGTTTCTTCATACAAAGAGCTACCACCAGCGCATTGATCACACTCAATGGTGCTACCAGCGAATCTACGATTGACGCCATATCACTTCTTGCGATCAGATTGCAGGAAGAATACAGTGTCATCGGAGAATGTACACTGTCCGTCAACGTGATCACTGTTGCTTTTCTATTACTTGCAAATTCCAGTGCTTTCAAAGTACGCATCGAATATCTGGGAAAGCTGATCCCGATCACCACATCATCCTCGCTGACACGGATCAGTTGTTCAAAAATCTCACTAGAACTGTTCGTATTAACCGCTGTCACATTCTCACAGATCAGATTCAAATAAAAACTTAAGAAACTTGCAAGTGGCGAACAGCTTCGTATCCCGATCACATAGATCCTCTTTGCTTTCAGGATCGTATCTACCGCCATCTCAAATGCTTCATGATCAATTGCTTCCATCGTAAGCTTGATCTTCTCAATATCCGAATGCAGAACCGATGTCAGAATCTCCCCTGGCTGATCCGTCCATACGTCACTTCCATACGCTGGATGGAATTCAGCTTCATCCTCACCAGTTCTCCCAGAGCTTTCTGAAATTCCGGATATCCGTCATATCCAAGGGCCGTCGCAAATCTCACCACCGTCGATTCACTGACACCGACCTCTCCCCCATCTTCGCAGCTGTCAAAAAAGCTGCCTTATCATAATCCTCACGGATAAAATCCGCCAGTTTTTTCTGTCCTTTGCTGAATTTGTGATATCTTTCATCGATCATCTTCAGCAGTTCATTCTTTGCGCTCATGCGATGTACCTCTTTTTCAAACAATATTTTCATTATATAGCTTTGTAGGGGAATAGTCAATTGGTGTTGGATTGTCGGAGGGTGGTGGTTACGGGATAGGTGTGGCTCCCTGCACACACCTCCCACTATCCCTGCATTTTTCGTGAACAGCCAAGTGTAGAAGTGCCTGGTTCAATGCATACGCAGGCGCTTTGCAAGGCCGTTGGTAGAAAATGAGACCGTAAAATAAGATTCGGGATGTGCCACAAGCACATCCCGAAAGAATACCCGAGGCGAGAAATCATCAGGATTTCTCGTCCGAATGTATTCGGTTCTTATTTTACAGTCTCATTTTATGCCTACGGATTGCAAGCCCCCGAAGTCGCATTGAGCCAGGCACTTCTACACTTGGCGTCCGCTAAAACCTATACAGGATAACTACCATTCTCCGTATCCGCTACCGTCGCATCCACCTTCGTCTGCTGTGCCTCTCTATACTTAAAGAACTCAACAGCAACCTGTGGGAACAGAGCATAAGACAGTACGTCTTCATCCTGCTGGATCCACTGTTCGCATTCTTTGCGGAGTGTATCTAATTCGTCCGGAATCAGGTCTGCAGGACGGCATGTGATGATCTCAGGATCGTCTCCAAGTACTTTCTTGATTACGTCTGGATTCATCGGTTTTACTGTCTGTCCGTATTTTCCACTTAAGAGGTCTTTTGTCTCTTTTGTAGCAACTTTGTAACGTTCTCCCATCAGTACGTTAAATACAGCCTGTGTACCAACAATCTGTGAGGAAGGTGTTACAAGCGGTGGTTCTCCAAGATCTTTACGTACTCTTGGCACTTCCTCAAGTACATCGTAGAACTTGTCTTCAGCACCCTGCTCTTTTAACTGTGATGTCAGGTTCGAAAGCATTCCGCCCGGTACCTGATACAGAAGTGTCTTGATGTTAACACCAAGGTTCTTTGGATTTAAGAGTCCGCTGTCAAGAGCCTCGTCACGGATCGGACGGAAGTAGTCAGCGATCTCTGCCAGAAGTTTCTGGTCTAATCCCGTGTCATAAGGTGTTCCCTTGAATGTCTCAACCATAACTTCTGTTGCAGGCTGAGATGTTCCAAGTGCGAATGGTGAGATTGCAGTATCAATGACATCTACACCGGCCTCTACTGCTTTCATGTAAGTCATAGAAGCAACACCTGATGTGTAGTGTGTATGAAGCTGGATTGGAAGATCTACAGCTTCTTTCATTGCTCCGATCAGCTCTGTTGCCTTATACGGTGTCAGAAGACCAGCCATATCTTTGATACAGATAGAGTTTGCACCCATCTCTTCAATCTTCTTGGCAATGTCTACCCAGTAATCCAGTGTATAAGCATCACCTAAAGTGTAAGATAATGCGATCTGAGCTTCTACTTTTTCTTTGTTTGCAGCCTTAACTGCTGTCTTCAAGTTACGAAGATCATTTAAGCAGTCAAAGATACGGATGATGTCGATTCCGTTGGCAGCAGATTTCTGTACGAAATATTCTACCACATCATCTGCATATGGACGATATCCTAAGATGTTCTGTCCACGGAACAACATCTGAAGTTTTGTATTCTTGAATCCATCACGGAATTTACGAAGTCTTTCCCATGGATCTTCTTTTAAGAAACGAAGAGATGCATCGAATGTAGCTCCACCCCAGCACTCTACGGAATGATACCCAACCTTGTCCATTTTATCAACGATCGGGAGCATCTGCTCTGTTGTCATACGGGTTGCGATCAGAGACTGATGCGCATCACGCAGGATCGTTTCTGTAATCTCTACAGGTTTTTTTACTATATCTGCCATTTTCTTTCCTCCTAATTATATATCGCTTAAATTCCTACGCCAAAGATTGCCATGAATGTTCCGGCAGCTACGGCTGTACCGATAACACCCGCAACGTTTGGTCCCATAGCATGCATCAGAAGGAAGTTTGTCGGGTCTGCTTCAGCTCCGACCTTCTGTGATACTCTGGCTGCCATTGGAACTGCAGATACACCGGCAGAACCAATCAGCGGATTAACCTTACCATGTGTTGCAACACACATCAGTTACCGAACAGTACACCTGCTGCTGTACCGAATGCAAATGCGATCAGACCAAGAAATACGATCTTGAGCGTATCCATATTAAGGAATGCCTCGGCACTTGTTGTTGCTCCTACGGATGTTCCAAGCAGGATAACTACAATGTACATCAGTGCATTGGAAGCTGTCTCTGTCAGCTGTCTTACAACTCCGGACTCACGGAACAGGTTACCAAGCATTAACATACCAACCAGTGGTGCTGTTGTAGGAAGGATCACGCACACAACGATCGTAACGATGACCGGGAATAAGATCTTCTCAAGCTTAGAAACAGGTCTTAACTGTTCCATCTTAATCTTACGTTCTTTTTCTGTTGTCAGAAGCTTCATGATCGGTGGCTGGATGATTGGCACCAGTGACATATAAGAATATGCCGCTACCGCAATCGGTCCAAGCAAAGCTGTCTGCTGTAACTTACCAGCAAGGAAGATCGAGGTAGGTCCGTCAGCTCCACCAATGATCGAGATCGCTGCTGCCGCTTATCAGAGAATCCCATAGCCATCGCTCCAAGGTATGCTGCGAAGATACCGAACTGGGCAGAAGCACCAAGAAGGAAGCTCTTAGGGTTAGCGATCAGCGGTCCGAAGTCTGTCATCGCTCCTACACCCATGAAAATCAGGGAAGGCAGGATTGACCACTCATCCAGTTTATAAAAGTAGTAAAGCAGTCCGCCTGTTCCGTTCGCCGCATCTTCTGCATGAAGCATGATATCCGGGTAAATGTTAACCAGTAACATACCGAATGCGATTGGAACAAGAAGCAGAGGCTCGAATCCATGCTTGATTGCAAGATAAAGGAAAAAACATGCAACCGCGATCATGACTACATTGCCCCATGTAAGACTGAAAAACGCCGTCTGATGCACGAGGTTTCCTAATGTTGTCGTTATATATTCCATTTTTTAACCTCCAGTCGTGTTAGATAAACACCATAAAAATGATGTTAGTTCAATGTAGCAAGAACAGCGCCTGAATCAATTGCATCGCCTACTGCTACATCAATGCTTGCAACGGTTCCGTCTTCCGGTGCTACAACTGGAATCTCCATCTTCATAGCCTCGATGATGACAACTGCATCACCTTTCTTTACAGCCTGACCTACATTTGCTTCGATCTTGAATACTTTTCCGGCTGCTCCGGCTTTTACTTCGATGGATCCTGCTCCACCTGCAGGTGCTGCCTTTGGTGCTGGTGCTGCCGCAGGAGCTGCCTTCGGTGCTGCTGCAGGTCTTGCAACCGGTGCTGCACCTGTTCCGTTTTCTTCTACTGTTACATCATATACATTGCCATTCACTGTGATTGTATAATTTTCATTTGAATTCATCCTCCTAATTAATTATGCGTGCCACTTATTTGATGGACGACGCTTGATGCTTCTTACTACGAAGCCGTCTGTGCTTCCACCGGCTTCTGCTTCATAAGCAGCGATCGCTGCGGAAATAACTGCTGCCAGTTCATCATCATTCGATGCTTCTTCTACTACAGGTGCTGCAACTGCTGCCGGAGCCGGAGCTGCTTCCTGTGTGCTTTCTGCTTTTCCTTTGTTCTTGAATTTTTCTTCAAGTGCAGGAATGTATTTGAACAGGGAGATCAGAATTGAGATAAAGATCAGGATTACGAATACGGTACCCATTCCAAGGATTGTATTCAGTCCTGCTTTTTCCATGATCTCACCGATGCTGTAATGTGCATCAATCGTTGTACTGTCCAGATAAAGGTCCTCATCAAAAACAAATGTAATGTCTGCATCACGGTCTTTGAATTTTGCACTGGTCGTTACTTTCAGTTCATCAGAGGATGGTTCGAATTTGTAATCACCGTGGCTTACATATTCCCCACACTCTTTTGTTCCCTGCTGCCATGCATCCAGAGCTGCAAGGAAACTATCTTTTGTAAATGGAACACCTGCCTGGTTCAGCTGGGACTCGATCTGGAAATCTGTCATCTTGTTCCACTGTTCGATAGTATCTGCATCTGCACTGTTGCAATACTCGATCAGAAAATCTGTTGCCTGTGTGATCGTTGATTTATCATACTGAAGATTTTCTTTCTTACTTCCGCAAGCGGTAAAGCAGAGCATTGCGACAAGCACACAAAGTAATACGCTTATTTTTTTCTTCACTTTGCCTCACCTCTCTAAACCGTACCGTGTTTCTTTGCCGGACGATCCTCTCTTTTTGTGAATAACATCTCAAATGCGCCGATCACATATTTTCTTGTATCTGCTGCTTCGATGATCGTATCCACATATCCTCTTTTCGCTGCTGATAATGGGCTTGACTGCAGATTCTTGTATTCTGCTGCTTTCTCTCTGATGGTTGCTGCATCAGCGTCCGCATACATGATCTTAGCTGCCTGGTTTGCATCCATCATTCCGATCTCTGCATCCGGCCATGCATATACATATCTGCTCCGACTGCCTTGCTGTTCATTGTCACATAAGCGCTTCCGAATGCTTTACCGATCACAACATTTACCTTCGGTACTGTTGCATCTGCAAATGCATAAGTAAGTTTTGCTGCTGATTTTGCAATACGTTTCTCATCGTATTTGCTTGCTGTAAATCCGCTTACGTTTGTAAGTGTCAGTACAGGGATGTTGAATGCGTCACAGAACTGTACGAATTCTGCAGCCTTTTCAGCTCCGTCAGCAGAAAGTGAGCCGTCAAATTCAGCCTCCACTTCAGCTTCTTCATTATATACTTCGAACGGTTAGCAACTGCACCAACAGTCATACCATTCAGTTTGATGAATCCAGTCACCATATCTTTTGCATATGCTTTCTTCACTTCGCAGAAGATGTTGTCATCAGAAATCATTGTAAGAGCGATCGCTGTGTCTTCTTTTGCATTCGCAAGGTCTGCACATACACGGTTCAGATCATCGTTACATTCTTCATAAGAAGAATCCTCTTCATTGTTACACGGTAACATACATACAAGAGAACGGATGTCTGCAAGGATATCTTCTTCTGACCTGTTCCATCCACAAGACCTGTTGTCTCGCTCTGGAATGCCGCAGAAGATGTATCACATTTGGAAATGTCATTTCCAGGAATTGCATTCGGAGTATTGGTAAATAATTTACCATTCTTTGCTTCCATAAATGTAAAATCCGTCAGAGCCGGTACGATAGAAAGTCCACCGCCGCATGTTCCGAAGATTGCTGTGATCTGAGGGATCACTCCGGAAGCCATTGACTGCTTCTGATAAAGCTTTCCAAATGCTTCTAATGCATCTGTTGCTTCCTGAAGTCTGAATCCGGCACAGTCAACCAGTCCGATGACCGGTGCTCCCATCTTCATTG
>ENA-OQHA01000294-OQHA01000294.1-human-gut-metagenome-genome-assembly--contig:-NODE-294-length-26109-cov-4.432415_pt1 | contig 26109 bp, 35 predicted proteins | sample MGYA00242558_ERZ504707 | MGnify/ENA primary metagenome ERZ504707 (study PRJEB26092, sample SAMD00036197) | human gut metagenome | host: Homo sapiens | study: EMG produced TPA metagenomics assembly of...
GCAGCTACCGCTTCCGTCGAGACGACTGTTGCCGCCGCCGACAGCAAGCCTGTCGCCGATCAGCCCGAGCCCGCTGCCGATGCATCCGCCAAGAAGGATGTCGACGGCCTGAAGGTCCTCGTCCTGTGCGCCGGCGCGGCACCTCTGCCATGCTCGCCAACGCCATCAAGGAAGGTGCGGCACAGACCGGAGAGAACATCGCTTCCTCGCAGGCGCCTATGGTCAGCACACTGCCATCATGGATCAGTACGACGTCATCGTGCTCGCCCCGCAGGTTCGTAGCTACTACAACGACATGAAGGCCGACACCGATCGTCTGGGCATTAAGCTGCTCGCTCCCCGCGGTAAGGAATATATCGACCTTACTCGCGACCCCGCTGGCGCCATCAAGTGGCTCCGCGAGAACCTCGACTAGCTTCCTCCTCTGTTGGTGCCCGGATCCCCAGTTCGGGCACTTCCCCTATTTCGTATCCCACAGAAAGGATGACTCATGACCAACCCCATGCAGTTCCCCGACGGCTTTGTGTTTGGCGGCGCCACCGCTGCTTACCAGGTTGAGGGCGAGACCCGCACGCACGGCAAGGGCAAAGTGCCCTGGGACGATTTCCTGGCTGCTCAGGGTCGCTTCTCCCCCGACCCCGCAAGCGATTTCTACAACAAGTATCCGGTCGATATCGACCTGTGCCAGCGCTTCGGCATCAACGGTATCCGCGTCTCCATCGCTTGGAGCCGCATCTTCCCCAACGGCACTGGCGAGATCAACCCCGAGGTGTTGCCTTCTATCACGAGCTCTTTGCCACCTGCAACAAAGCCGGCGTTATCCCCTATGTCACGCTCGATCACTTTGATACGCCCGAGGCCTTTTACCAGGACGGCGGCGAGGGCTTCCTGACGCGCACGACGATTGACGCCTTTGTCGAGTACGCCAAGTTCTGCTTTGCCGAGTTCACCGAGGTCAAGCACTGGTTTACCTTTAACGAGATTCCCGCGACCGCCGAGGGCAGCTTCATCGTCGGCAACTGGCCGCACGGCGAGAAGTACCGCCTGGACAAGGCCTTCCAGCTCATGCACAACATGATGGTGGCCCACGCCAAGGCTGTCGTCGCCTTCCATGAGGCGGCTTTGAGGGCGAGATCGGCATTGTCCAGAACCTGGAGCCCAAGTATCCCCTCGACCCAACAACGCCGCCGACTGCGAGGCCGCCCGCATGGCCGACGTCATCAACAACCGGTGGGTACTCGACGCCACCTTCCGCGGCCACTATGCAGCCGACACCATGGAGGCTGCGACCAAGCTGGCCCATATCGCCGGCGGCGAGCTCGACGTCCGCGACGAGGACATCGCCGCGCTGACCGCCGCGCTCCCTTACAACGATTGCCTGGGCGTCAATACCTACAAGTGCCAGTTCCTGCGTGCCGCCGAGGGCGAAAACGACATCAACCACAATGGCACCGGTGACAAGGGCTCCTCGCGCTGGTTCCTCAAGGGCGTTGGTGAGGCATGCGTGCGCGAAGGCGTACCCACACCGATTGGGACTGGATTATCTATCCCGAGGGCCTCTACGACCTGCTGCTCCGCATTAAGAACGATTACCCCAACTACAAGAAGATTTACATCACCGAGAACGGCATGGGTTATAAGGACGACTTCGAGGACGGCTTTATCGACGACGCCCCTCGCATCGACTACATGCGTCAGCATCTCGCATGGATCCTCAAGGCGATTGACGGCGGCGTGAACGTCGACGGCTACTTTGTGTGGTCGCTGCAGGACCAGTTCTCCTGGACCAACGGCTATAACAAGCGCTATGGCCTGTTCTACATCGACTTTGAGACCCAGAAGCGCTATCCCAAGGCGAGCGCGTACTGGTACAAGAACGTCGCGGAGACCGGCCTGCTCATGGCCTAACTTCAGCCGCGTATCCCCTGTCGGCCGCATGCGAATCCCCACGGGTTCGCATGCGGCCTTTTTTGTTTTTGGTGAGCCCGAGCAGGCCGTTTATCTCGATCTGTAACATCTAGCAGGGATTTTCAATCCTAACTGTTATAGATTTAGACGAACGGGCGACCAGGGCTGAAAGATCTCAATCTGTAACACGTAGCCCACTTTTAACCGTCTAACTGTTACAGATCGAGACAATAAGATAGTCAAATCCGAACTTTCCAAGCAGTTATAAAGCATGGTTTCTAGTTTTCGGTATCACGAACATACTTCGGTATCATTTAATGGTATTATGATATCGAAAGTATGTTCGTGATACCGAAAGGAGCCGCATGCGCCAGTTCGATTACACCACAGTCCCAGCGGAACTCGAAGCAACTCCAATCACCAACCTCCTCCTCTCGATACGCGAGCATAAAGGCCGACAGCTTGCTCTGAGTCAAGTCAAACCCGAGCTTCTATCGTCCCTAATGGAGGAGGCTAAGATCCAAAGCACCCGATCCTCCAACGGACTTGAAGGAATTGTTACCACCCAAAAAAGACTCAAAGCGATCATGCGTATTCCGCCAAGCCAAGCTCCCGCGCAGAGGAAGAAATCGCTGGATACCGAGATGTGCTGTCGCTTATTCACGAGCAACACGATTCCATTCCCGTAACGCCATCGGTCATTCTGCAGTTGCATCGTGACCTCATGGCGCACACGGCAATCTCGTATGGAGGCCATTGGAAGGATAGCGATAACGAAATCGTCTCCATTGACGATCAAGGTAATCGATTTGTGCGCTTTAGGCCCCCTTCGGCTCTAGCAACCCCGGGACTTATTAAAGAAGCCTGCCAGTCCCTCAACGATGCTTTATCTCGCCAAGTTTGCGATCCCCTCCTTATATCGCTCCGCTTTATCTTCGATTTTGTCAGTATTCATCCCTTCAACGATGGCAATGGCAGGATGAGCCGGCTCCTTACAACGCTGCTGCTCGAAAAGACTGGATACGACGTTGCGCGTTACATCAGCATCGAACGACTTATTGAAGACAACAAAGCGCTTTACTACAACGCCCTCGCTGCAAGCTCCACTGGATGGAATGAAAATCAAAACACCGAAGCACCCTTTATCCGTTTCATGCTCGGAACAACCCTGGCCGCCTACCGACAGCTCGAACAGCGTACCTTAATTGAATCAAGCACTCGTCCCATGTCGAAGCAAGCGCGCATCGCCGTTCTATTTCAACAGAGACCCGGCGTCATTAAGAAATCAGACATCCGATCCAACTGCCCCGATATCAGCGAGGTTACCGTTAAACGAACCCTCAGTCAGCTTGTTAGTTGCAGCGCAATCGAAAAAACAGGGGCGGGTCGTTCGACGGGCTACATACTCAAAGACGTCCATGCTCTAGAACTATTCTTGCAATCCACAATACCCGATAGCGAGGCCGCAATAACAAAAGAGGCCCCAAAGGATAAGCTCCTTGAACGTGTAAGCCACGCCGAGGATGAAAGCAGAGAGGGGCTCTATGAAGACTACGATTCATTCTCAAGGGACATAAAGACGAAATACGGAGTCTAGTCATATCCCAGAATAGCCTCATCCTTGTTGCCCAAAATTATTTGCGCGTCATTTTAAAGCGGTACCCCTGCGCCGGCTGGGGGGGGCAGAAGTATCGTCTGCCGATCCTGCTGGAGTCGGCAATCAGATAGCGCGCATCGGCCTTGCTAAAGGCGAGCTGCTGGATGCGGCCCTCGTCCATGTTGGACGTGGACACGTCGCCATCCAGAATGCCGTTGGCACCGATAAACGCCGTGTCAATCCCTAGTGCGCGCAGGGCATCCTCGGCCATGGGGCCCACAAAGGCGGCGGTGCGGCGACGGTACATGCCGCCCACCAGGCACAGCTCGCAATCCTCGCGCGCCTCGAGCAGACTAAAGACCGAAAGCGAATTGGTCACATAGATGGAAGGCAGTTTGTCGGTGACTCGGAGAGCGCCAATGCGATCTCACGACGGTTGCGTTCATTGTCTCAATTAGATACTCAACGAAATACGGCCCCGCAGCTCAATAAGCTGCGGGGCCGTACTATACACCGACGAATTAACGACGGAGTGCATCCACTATTTGGCCAGCTCCTGAACGATCCAGTCAATTGCACCTTCGGGATCGTTGGTAAGGTCGATATACTCCTTGCCCCTTGTGGTGAGCAGTTTAATTCCAAGGCGATCGGTATCGGCCTTCATAGCGTCATAGTACATGCGTGCCTGGGGCGCCAGAACAATCACGTTGTACTGATCCATCGTCTCATAGTGGCTTCCGTACGCACCGGACTGAGAAACCAGATCGACACCCTTAGCAGCGGCACCTTCGCGAAGAGCATTTGCCAAGAGAGTCGAAGTGCCGGCACCCTGGCAAAGCACAAGCACGCTGATCTGCTCCGCCTTGTCCTTTACCGCCTCGAGAGCTTTTGCGACATTTTCCTGTGCGGCAATAGCATCTGCATCCGAGTTTCCTGCAGTCTCCTTTGCAGACTCTTCCAAACAAAGCTGATGGTCATACGCCTTGCAGAACGGATAGTAAATCACAAAGTCAACGACCAACAGCACTGCCATCAATACGAGAGAACGCAGATCGAGACCCGTGGTGAGGAACGCACCGATTGGGCCGGGAAGCGCCCACGGCATGGTATACATGGGGGCGTTCATTCCAATGACGTCAATGAAAAATTTACCGATAATGGCGTTGACCATAGGAGCCACTAGGAAGGGCACGAACATATAGGGATTGAGAACAATCGGCATACCGAAGATAACGGGCTCGTTAACTCCAAAAATCACCGGGATAATCGATGCCTTGCCCATGGCTTTAAGCTGCTTGGAACGCATAAACATGATCAGGATAATAGGAACGATGAACGTGCAGCCAGAACCGCCCAGACCGCCGATGAAGCTTGTAAAGTCCTGCGTAAGAGCAATTGACGGGTGTCCACCTGCTTGGAAAACCTCAAGATTGGTAACGGTATTGCCGTAGAGCGCAGCATTGATCGGACTCATGACAACCGAAGCACCGTGGATACCCATAAATTGGAAAAGTGCGACCGCGCCTTCGATAAGCGCCATGCCAGGATAGGTGTCGACCGCGGAGAACAGCGGCGAGATGAGAGCGGATACCAAATTGGCGAACGGCACAGCAAGCAGCTTGCGGCTCGCAAGATCGATAAAAGCGCACGCAAGGATCGAAAATCCAAATGCAAAGATATCGCGAAAACTCTGCGCAATAGAGCCAGGGACCTCTTTGGGAAGCTTGATCGTCACATTATGGCTAATGCACACCTTATAGATATTAACGGTCAAGAATGCGGCTACGAACGCAGCGAGAAAACCCTTGGTTCCCATATAGCCGGTTTCAAAAACAGATGTATCTGCTCCGCCAATCGAGACAACATCGTTCGTCACCGATAGCAAGAGCATGCCGCACATGGCACAAACCATGCACGAGGTGGGGTTGAGAGATTTACCCGAAGGCATGCGACGGTTCATCGACATGGCAAGTGAGCTCGCCGTGGTGCCGGCCACCATAATGCCAAGAAGTCCCATGGTATATGCATAGATTTTATTGAAGAAATCCAGCACCTCAGACGGAAGCGTGATGCCTACATAGGCAGGGAGCGTCGAAAGAAGAAGGAACAGGCTCGAGAACAGCACAATTGGCATATTCGAGAGAAAGCCATCCTTAATCGCCACCAGATAAATGTTCCTCGAGATTTTGTCGAAGAGGGGCTGGTGTTTTTCAAGGAATTTGACGATAGCGTCCATAACACATCCTTTCATGATTCCCGGGCACACAACGATTTATCCGGACTCAACCGTCGTCGTCCCCGTTTGTATCCACTTATGTAAGTGAATACGTTCTTGTGCGAAATGTAATATCATTTGCGCGATTTGTCATAACCAATTCTTTTTCCGCTTTGTCGATATGTCAAAAATTCAAATACTTATTCGGTGAACGGTAGTTGATTAATTTAAGGTTTTCCCAGCTAAAGGCTATTTTTTCCGAGCAATACAATAAGCTTGCAACCGTTCACCGATTGGATATAACATATTGAATATATTGTTGTAACAATATTAGAGACAATGTCACAAGCCTGTCGTTCTAGTCAAAGGAAGTAACAATGCCCAAACGATTACTGAACATGTCCGCATCCGATTTTGCCGCCACGTCACCCATGGATCTAAAGCAGGCAATTCTGGCTTCCGAGGGACGTACCATCATGGCGGAAAACGTACCCTCTTCCCAATTTCTCGGCGGCGTTACTAATGCAGAAATCGAACGTGCCGCAGGTGCCGACCTGCTTCTGTTTAACGCGCTCGATGTGTTCGATCCAGTTATTGCCGGTATTCCAGATGATCTCAATGAAAACCCGGTCACTTGGGTGAAGCGAGCATGCGGAAGGCCCATTGGCGTCAATCTGGAGCCAGTTGATAACGAGGCAGAGATGTCTGAATCCCGTACGGAAATCCCCATGGGTCGTCGCGTCTCTCCCAAGACCTTAGAAAAGGCAAACGAACTCGGATTTGATTTTATTTGCCTCACAGGCAACCCTGGAACTGGCGTCTCCAACGATGCAATCGCCCATTCGATCAAACTCTCCAAAGAGCATTTCAATGGCCTGATCATAGCCGGAAAAATGCATGGAGCAGGCGTTGCGGAACCTGTCATGACGCTCGAAATTGCGCGCAAGTTTGTTGACCTCGGCGTCGATATCCTTCTCGTACCAGCCCCTACACCGTCCCTTGCTTCCAAGAAGCAGACCTGCGCGCCATCGTAGACTTTGTACGATCCCACAACGTAGGCAAGTCAATTGAAGAGAAGGTTCTCGTCATGGCGGCGAACGGGACGAGTCAAGACTCCTGCGACAGCGAGACCATTAAGAAAATAGGCCTTGCAGCAAAAGCAGCCGGCGCTGACCTCCAACATATCGGGGACTCCATGAACGGTATTTGCCTGCCCCAGAATATCTTCACGCTCGGACAAGCCCTTCGTGGATACAGGCATCAGATCGTCATGCTGAGCCGCTCTGTGATACGTTAAGGTTACCTTGCCCACGTTACATCCCGACTGAGGCAACCATCAGGTATAACCAACATGCAAACTGAGGCTCTAATGCTCGATACACACGAAAAACGGCCACTCTATTTACAGCTCACCGACGCGCTGCTCAAGCAGATCGTCGATGAATATCAAGCAGACGATAAACTTCCAACAGAAATGGAACTCTGCGACGAATACGCCGTAAGCAGAACAACCGTCCGACTTGCCATGAGTGAGCTGGAGCGTCGTGGAAGTATCTATCGAATCCAAGGTAAGGGGTCGTTTGTTGCACCGAAACGCGTTAGCGAGCTCAATTCACTTTTAGACTTTGACTTTGCAAGCCATTGCGATGGCGTTGATCCGGATGCCATCACCAAACATTTCGGCGGCCTCACATCAGGTCGTCCAATTTCCGTAATGATGCTCCAACAATTTGGATGTCAAAGTCGCGATGAAATTCAGCGTCTTGAATTGACCTACGAACTTGAAGGCAGCTTCATAGGCGCTGATACGTTCTTCATTTCAAAGTCGCGCGTTCCGAATAACCAGTTAGATTTTCAGGCATTTAGCAGAATCATGGACGACTTGTCCAAGTCTATCCAATCTGTTAGGGAAAGCTATAGAGCACGTCAGCTTAGCGATTCCGAAGCCAGTAATTATGGTGTTGCAAAACTTCCGGTCATCGAACTGACTCATTATGCTTACGACTCCGGAGGCAAACTAATCTCAATTGTCTGCCGCACCGTCTTAACTGGGCGAATCCCTTATCAAAACTTTATTTTCAAGTCCTAATGTTCTTTTTCTTTTGTCTCGATCTGTAACACGTAGCCGAGTTTTTAAGTCCTAACCGTTACAGATCGAGACAAACAAGGTAGACCCCGCCGAATTGCCTCAATCTGTAACACTTAGACCGGTTTTGGACGTCTAGATGTTACAGGTTGAGACGATTTGATTGTGGGGTCCTCATTTGCGCGTCATATTGCGTAGCGCTGACGCGCTGGTTTCCACAATGACAGGAGGTAAAAGTCCTCCCGCATCGCCTGTTGGCAATCCCGTAGCGTTAGCTAGCAGATGACCTGTGTGTGCTCCTCGATGGCGGCGCGGTCCTCGACCGAGATACTCGGCTCGCACACCACGGCGTCCAAACTGTCCAGGCGACAGAAGGTGTAGAAGTCGCGCTTGCCGATCTTGCTGGAGTCGGCAATCAGATAGCGCGAGTCGGCCTTGCTAAAGGCGAGCTGCTGGATGCGGCCCTCTTCCATGTTAGACGTAGACACGTCGCCGTCCAAAATGCCGTTGGCACCGATAAAGGCTGCATCGATGCCCAGCGCACGCAAGGTATCCTTCGGCCGTGGGGCCCACAAAGGCGGCAGTGCGGCGGCGGTACACGCCGCCCACCAGGCACAGTTCGCAGTCTTCGCGCGCCTCGAGCAGGTTAAACACCGAAAGCGAATTGGTCACAATGCGCAGGCGAAACGCCGGCAGCATCGAGGCCATCTGCTCAACCGTGGTGCCCGTGCCCAAAAAGATGGTCGAGCCTTCCTCGATAAGCTCCACAGAACGGCGCGCAATCTGCAACTTTTCCTCGGCATGCTTCGTGCGCTTTTCGCTGTGCGAATACTCATGGCGCAGCATAGCGTGTGGACGGCCCTGTGCACTGCGGGCTCCGCCGTGCACGCGCTCGATCTCGCCCAGGCTCGCAAGCTCCTCAAGGTCACGGCGGATCGTCATATCCGAGACACCTAACGCATCCGAAATCTCCTTGACCGAGACCGTTCCCTGTTCCTCGAGCAGCTGCCGAACCTTATCCTGTCGCTCCGCTTTAATCACGATGAGTCCTCGCTGTTCCACGCTCACGTCAATTCAAACAATAACGAACAAATTGTATCAGACTCGCGCGCGTCAGAATGAACGCCCGCACAGCTCTAATCATCACTTTTTTGAGAAAAATACCCCCTGCTTTAGTGGGGTGTAGTGATAATCTCGCCTGTTCGCGCTACAGTTTGTCGGAAATACCTCGATGTTAGGAACCAAATGATCACTTCCGAGCTTTTCGGCACCGCGCCGTGCGGTACCCCCGTTCATCGTTACACCCTCAACGGGCCCGAGATCTGCGTTCGCATTATGGACTATGGCGCCACCGTGTTGGGTATCGATGTGCCCGACATTCCCGGCAACGTGCGCGATGTGGTACTGGGCTTCGATAAGCTCGAGGATTACTTTGACAACCCCGCCTGCTTTGGCGCGACCATCGGCCCCGTGGCAAACCGCACCGCGGGCGCCACGATCACCATCGACGGCACGGACTGGCATATGCCGGCCAACGAGGGCGTCAACAACCTGCACAGCGATCTTGAGCACGGCCTGCACAAGCGCGTATGGGATGTTGAGCTCGACGAGGTCCACAATGCCGTGCGCATGACCACCTCGCTTGAGGATGGCGAGCTGGGCCTGCCCGGCAACCGCACCTTTACGGCCGTGTTTACCGTGACGCGCACCGGCTGCTTCCGTATCGAATACGGCTGCGAGAGCGACCGCGCCACCTACGTGGCCATGACCAACCACACGTACTTTAACCTTGCCGGCCATAACGCCGGAATGGACTGTGAGCACTTCTTTGTTGCTAACGCTGCCACTACCTGCCCATCAACGAGCAGAACATCCCCACCGGCGAGATTGCTCCGGTCGAGGGCACGCCGTTTGACTTTCGCGAGCTGCGCCCCGTCGCGCCTGGCATGGAGGCCGACGATCCGCAGATTAAGCAGGCACGCGGCTACGACCACTGCCTGTGCATCGATGACTATCAATACGGTCGCAACCTGCGCCGCGCCCTGCATGTCGAGGAGATGTGGACCGGCCGCGAGCTGGACTACTACACCACCGCCCCGGGCGTGCAGCTCTACACTGGCAATTGGCTGGGCGACGAGCACGCCAAGGACGATGCCAACTATAGCTGGGGCGCCGGCTTTGCCCTCGAGGCAGAGATGTACCCCGACACGCCGCACCAGCCGCTGTTCCCGCAGCATTGTGGGCCCGGGTCACCCATACAGCAATGTGATCGAATACCACTTTATGAGGCACTAGGCCCACAACGCGACATATTGCACAGCAACGCCCGCCGGCACCACCGCCGACGGGGCGTTTTTCATCTTTTGGGCTCAATTTCGCTGTGACTGTATGAGTGACATATCAAAACTATGCCCATTTACTACGTTTAGCCCGGGATGCTCGACCATGCACCGGTTTTTGCTAAATTCGCGAGCCGCCTACCTGCGGTTATGTTTTTCTCAAATTCGACATGCTCGGCGATAGCCGATCAAACGTAGTAAATGGGCATTGTTTTTGACAGGCAGCATCGCACGCGTCCCTCGCAAGGGCAAAATGATCCGTTTTCCTCCGTCCCCAAGGGATCAGTTGAACAGATTGCCGATGGGGTCGGGGGCGGAACTGGGGAGATAGCGGATTTCTAGCTCTATGCCGAGCGCCTGCAGTTCTTTGAGGGCAGCAACGTCTGCGTCGCTCACGGCAACCGCGGGCGTTATGGGGCGCTTGCCCTCCCCTGCCTGCATATGGCCAATGCTGATCTTGGTGATCGGCACTCCACCCTTAACCAGCGCGAGTGCATCCGTGGGCGACGCCACCATGATGAGAATCCATTGGCGCGGCGTTGCGGTATGAATGATGTCGACAGTCCTTTGCACCGAGAAAAACCGCGTCCAGACACCCTCGGGTGTCGCCACCCTCATAGGGGCCCACTTGCGCGAATCAGCCGCAATCTCATCGTTGACGATTAAAACAAGGTTGGAACCCACGGCTTCGTTCCACAGCTCAACGTCTTGCCCGTAAATGAAACGGTCGTCGATACGTGTGAGAAGAATCTTGGGTTGAGCCATCGCTGCCCCATTCTGCTTGAGATCCGCAAGAGCAAGACATCACGTCACCAATATTAGTGCATTTAAAGTGAGAAAAGCCGTCAGAACCCTTGCGCGGATGTGCGATGTCCCGTATCATAGACAGCCGTTGACGCCTCAGTTGCGTCACCACATGGCCGCCAGCGTAGCTCAGTTGGTAGAGCACCGCTCTCGTAAAGCGGGGGTCACCGGTTCGAGCCCGGTCGCTGGCTCCATTGCACAAGATAGCCGCCCTCGGGCGGCTTTTTTGTTGCCGATTTCGGGCACACATCCGCCAATCCAGGCACAACGCCGCCGGCAACTCCCCTACTCAACAAAAAGCCCCGCCAGCCGCAATCCCCAAAGGAACCGCGATCAGCGGGGCCTAAGCGCGCTCCTCCAAAGGAAAACGCTCACAACACGAACAGCTCAGCCGAGCAGCGCGTTACTCCTCCCAGTAAGCATCTGCAAGTAGCTTAAAGCAGATCTTCTTGACCGGCTGTGCGCCATCGCCCGGGAACTCGAGCGTGGGCATGTGAGGCTCGCCGGCAACGAACAGCGCGAACTTGTCGTCGGCAAGATCGCCGGCAATCGAGGCGTCTGAATCGACCAGGTCGTAGTCGTCCTTCTCGTCAAACTCCTGGACCAGCGTCAGGCTGCCCGTGGCAACCTTAAAGGCCTCGCGACCCTCAATGTCGATCTGCAGGTCGTGATAGCGCTGATGCGTCTCGTAGTGAGCCTCTGCCTCGGGACGCGTCGTGGGAGCCATGACGTTCGCAAAGACCTTGTCGCCCAGAATCGGATGGCTGCCGACCTCGAGCTGCGCCGGGTCGTTCTCCTCGAGCCAGTCGATCAACACGTCGAGGCCCTTGAGCATTCCGCGGTACTCCTCGATATCGCCCAATGCACCGTAAATCATCTAAATCCCCTCTCGGATCGCTTCTTTGGCGGCTACTCGGCAACGCGTTACCGACGCTGTTGCCACCCACATACGTCTCGACCAGGGTAAGGTCGGGATTGAACACGACAACGTCGGCGTCGCGCCCCGACATAATGCTATCGCACTTGTCGTCGACATGAGCTAGCAATCGATGCCGGGGCCGACGCCCAAGCCCTTACAGCTCGGTCACGACAACGCCGTTGTAGACCTCGTCCCAACGATCCATAACCAAGTGGCCAGTCATGGGATCCATGGCGTTGAGCTTGCCGCAGGTGTTGGCGGTACGCAGCACCGTCTCGTCGTCTGCGCCAGCAGCGATGGCATGTGCGAAGCCTGCGATAGTGGAGTCACCAGAGCCCGTGGCGTTAACGGCAGGGATATCGGGCGTCTTTGCGCGGAACGCACGGCCATTGTGGAAGCCAACGGAGCCGGCAGCGCCCATGGACACGACGACCCAGGGGATATCGGAGAAGCGGGCATCAGAGGCAAGCGCGGCGCGGAGCTCGTCCACATCGTCGGTGGTAAAGCTCGTGCCAGAAGGCCGTTGATCTCGGTCAAGTTAGGCTTGACCAGCTCGGGCTTAATTTCAGACTTAAGGGCGGCCTCGAGCGAAGCACCCGAGGTATCGAGCAGCACCTTGGCGCCGGCGTTCTCGGCAATGCCCGTGATCTTGGCATAGTAGTCTGCCTCGACACCGCGGGGCAGCGACCCCGAAATAGTGACGACGTCGGCCTTGCCCGCAAGCTCGGTAAACTTGGCGGTAAAGGCATCGAGCTCCTCGGGGGCAATTGTCGGGCCGCTCTCGAGCAGCTCGGTCTGGTTGCCGGCGTGGAGGATGTTGAGGCAAATACGGGTCTCGCCCTTGATGGGCACAAAGTCGTTGTTAATACCGTTGGCGTCCATGAGCTCGGCCATGTAGGCGCCCATGTGGCCGCCGAGCAGACCGGTTGCCACAACGTCGTCGCCCAGCTGACCCAGTACACGGGCCACGTTGAGGCCCTTGCCGCCGGCGGTCTTTTCGGGCGTCACACGGTTGACGTCGTCGATAATGAGCTCATCGAGCTGATAGCGCGTATCGACAGACGGGTTCATCGTAACGGTGAGGATCATTTTAGCTCCTTATCTCGCAGGCTCCTTATGCCTCGCGATACGAGTCGACAAAACGGAATTACAGAATCTCAATCGTGAACGAGCGAACGACGGTCTCCTTGGGCTTGGCGACAAGGCAGCCGCGCTTATGCTCAAGCACGTCGTCCTCATCGGAGCAGGTCGAAAGGCCGCCCCAGCTCAACCGCCACAAAATCGCCCTCGGGCTTGCTCCACACAATGAGATATGGGAAGTCCTCAAAGCTCAGGCGGACGCCCTTGTCCTCGCCCTTTTTGGAAAGCGTGACCTGACGGCTCTCGAGCACATCAAAGATGGTCTCCGCAAAATCGAAGAGCTCATGTGACAGAGGCAGCGTCTTTCCCACCATGGGGTTCTTGGAGCGATTGGTCACGTCAATCAAGCCAGTCGAGGGGACGGCGGTGCAGAGCTCCGCAGCCTCGTCCTTCTCAAAGCGCAACTCGTAGTCCGTATAGGCCTCGCCCTCATCGAGCGGACACCTAAAGCCGGGATGACCGCCAATAAAGAACGGCATGTCCTCGGTGCCCTCGTTGGTGACCTCATAGGAAACGCGCACGGCAGCGTCCTCGAGCGTATAGCGGGCGACAAGCTTAAACGGATACGGATAATCGCTCAGCAGCGCGGCGTTATCCTCCGAAGCCAGGCACATCGCCAGCTCGTTCTCGCTCTGGCTCAGCAGCTTCCACTCCTGTTTGCGCGCAAACCCATGGCGAGCGAGCTTTACATGATGCCCGGCAAACGTCATGGCGTTGTTATCGCGCAAGCCTCCGCAAATCGGGAAGCAGACCGGCGCCTGGCCGGACCACACGGCGGGATCGCCCTGCCACAGATACTCGCGGCCTCCAGCCTCGATCGAGGTAAACGAACCGCCAGCCGTGGACACCTTAATAGAAATCGAATCGTTGGAGAGAGCGTATTCCATTGCCCATCCTTTCGAACAACTGCTTTTGCTCGCAAGTACCGTCTCGGCCCTAACCAAAGGACAAACCCGCACGTTCATCGATGCGTCCGGTTTCCCAGCCATGCAACGGGGTACCATACAGACATTGATGCAATTACAGCTGAAAGGCCTTCTTATGCGAACCATCATCCTTTATGCCTCACACCACCACGGCAATACGAAAAAGCTCGTGGACGCCATCGTCGAGGCGCACCCCGAGATCGATACCCTCGACGTGAAGTCACTCGGGAAAAACGAGTACCCCGACCTGCACGAATATCATCTGATCGGCGTCGCACGGGCATCTATTACTCCGAGATCGACAAAGATATGGCGCGCGTGCTCACGAACGTACTGCAGCCGCAGGACAAGGTGTTTGGCTTATGACCTACGGTGGCAAAAACAAGTGGTACGGCAAGGATATCGATGGCATCTGCCGCATGAGACAGGCCATCTTTATGGGTGTCTACGGCTGCCCCGGCTTTGATACGTGGGGGCCGTTCAAGCTCGCCGGCGGCGTCCAGAAGGGGCACCCAACTGCCGAAGAGATTAAGGGAGCCGTCGATTTCTTCAACAAAATCGAAGACGAGTACGGCGACATCATCGTCGAAGAGTATGCCAAGCGCGAGAAGCGTCTAGCCTACGAGAAGGAGCATCCTGCAGGAGGTCTGGTGGCCGGCGTCAAGCGCACGGCAAAGAAGATCGCTAACAAGCTGTAACTGTAAAGGTGCTTTTGAGCGTTTAACCCATACGGCGGGTCCGAGCAGATTCGGGCCCGCGTCTTTTCTATCGTTAATCGGTAAAGGCGTTGCCGACGCTCTGGCCGCCAACATACGTCTCGACGAGGGTGAGCTCATGGTCGAACACGACAAAGTCGGCGTCGCGACCCGGCATGATGCTGCCGCACTTATCCTCGATGTGCGCAGAGCGAGCCGGCACCTCGGTTGCCATGCGAATGGCGATATCAGCGCTGGCGATGCCCCAATCGACAATGTTCTTGACGCCCTGGGCAAGCGTGAGCACCGAGCCGGCAATGCTCTTGCCGTCGGCAAGCCAGCACAGGTTGTCCTTCATGATGACGTCCATGCCACCACTGGTGTAGCTGCCCTCGGGCATGCCGCCGCAACCCAAGCAGTCGGTGATGAGCACCGTGTGCTGCCAGCCCTTTGCCTGCAGCAGCGCCTTGATGGCGGCAGGGTTTACGTGCTTGCCGTCACAGATGATCTCGGCGTAGGTCTCGGGCGTGGACATGGCAGCGCCCACGACACCGGGCTCACGGTGATGCAGCCCGCGCTGGCCGTTATAGGTATGCGTAAAGCAGCTGGCACCGGCGTTGATGGCGGCGATGCACTCATCGTAGGTGGCGTCGGAGTGACCGATGCTGGTCACCACACCCTTGGCGTTCAGAGCAGCCGCATAAGCAGCGGCACCGTCGCGCTCGGCCGCCATGGCGCTCTTAACGATGCGACCGCCCGCAGCCTCCTGCCACTGATCGAAGACCTCCTCGGAGGGATCGATCAGGTAAGCAGGGTTCTGCGCGCCCACGTGCTTCATGGTAAAGAAGGGACCTTCCAGGTAGATGCCCTGAATGCGAGCACCGCAGAAGTCGGGGCCGCGGCCCTCGTCAGCCTGGGCGATGGCGACGCAGGCATCCTTAATCTGCTTGACGCCATCGGTGAACGTCGTGGGCAGCCAGCTGGTGGTACCGCGACGGGCGAGCTCGGTCGAGCTGATATCGATACCCTCGGGGTCGTTATCGGTAGTCGAGTGGTTATAGAAGCCATGGATGTGAGTATCGACCATACCCGGTGCGATCCACGATCCCGTGTAGTCCTTAATCTCGCAAGAGGGCTCGTCGGCCTGCCAGGCGCCAAAAACGCCATCCTCGACCATAAGATAGCCGCCCAGTTGCGGGCCTGCCGGCAAGAAGAACTTGTCAGCCTTAATTGCGTACGTGCTCATATGCACTCCTTGCTTCTAAAGCAGTTGACTGTGGTAATGCTTATACCCGGTCCATGTAAAAACAAAAAGCGCCCGCCCGCCGTTATGAGCGGACGGGCGCTTACAGGGGGACGCGATTAAGCGGTGAAGGGGTGAATCGTCACGCCCTTAACCACGCGGTTGACCGTGCCGGTGGGGCTCGGCGTATCGGGCGTGTTGCCCACGCGCACGGAGTTGAGCAGGCTGATAGCCTGGGCAAACATCACGAACGGCAGGGCAAGGTAGCCCTCGGGAAGCGCCTCGTAGCCCTTAAAGGTGAAGGACTCGCCCTCGTAGACGGTAGCGCCATCCTGCTGAACGGCAACGGTGTGCTGAGCGATCTCGTCGCCACCGATCTCGTTGAGGATGTCGATGTCGTACTGACGGGTGTAGGCGTCGTTGATGACGAACACGAAAACGAGCGTCTTATCGTCGACGAAGGACTTAGGTCCGTGACGATAGCCCATGGAGGTGTCGTAGGAAGTAGCGACCAGACCGTGAGCGAGCTCGAGAATCTTGAGCTGGCTCTCCTGAGCAAGGCCACCAAAGGAGCCAGAACCCAAGTAGGTCACGCGGTTGAAGTCGCCAGCCAGGTAATCGGCGATCTCGGGCTCACGGGAGATGACCTCCTCGCCCATCTTGGCGATGGTCTCGACCCACTCGGCCTTCTGCTCGTCGGAAGCCTCGTCAAAGATGAGGGTAGAGAGCAGGGTCATGCAGGTGTAGGAACCGGTCATGGCGAAGCCCTTGTCGTTGGCGCGCGGGATGAGCAGCGTCAGCGCATTGGGGTCATCAGCGGACTCGACGGCGAGCTTACCTCGGGAGCGCAGGTGATGTTGAGGAACTTGACGTTGTGGACGAGCTCCTTGGCAACGGCAACGGCGGCAAGGCTCTCGGGGCTGTTGCCAGAGCGGGCAAAGGAAACCACGAGCGTGGGATCCTCGGCGCGCAGGAAGTCGCGCGGTGCGCTCACGATGTCGGTCGTGGCGATGGGCTTAAAGTCGTAGAGATCAGTGTTGCCAGCGTGACGCAGATACGGGGCGCAGGTATCGCCAACGTAGTCGGACGTACCGGCACCGGTGAAGACAACGGACAGACGGCCTTCGCCCATAGCGCGAGCCTCGGCCAGGAAGGCCTCGATGGCCTCCTTGTTCTCGCGATAGATGTTGAGCGTATCACGCCAAAGCTCGGGCTGCTGAGCAATCTCGGCCGTGGTGATCTGGGCGCCGAGCTCGGTGAGCTCCTCGACACTCTTCTCGAACATTTCTAATACCTCTCTCTAGAAGTAATCCTCTGACGTGCAATTATACACTTCGGTTGGTTATCTGGTAGTAACCAGTTAAATACAAACAATCATCATATGGAAACGATGCCAACACTAGTCGCTACGCTGGTGGTAAACCTTGTATTTAAACTGATCGGCACGAGCAACCGAGAGCGTATACTCCACAACCTCGTTTGACTCGTTATACGTAGTCCTAACCAAATCGAGCACAGGCGAGCCCTCGACAATTTCCAAAAGGTGGGCATCGGTGGGACGGGCTATGCTCGCATAGAACTCCTCTTCGGCCACGCGTATCTTTTGCTGAAAGTCTTGCTCAATCACATCGTAAAGCGGCTTACGCTCCAGCAGCGGTCGCTTTAGGGATAGAAATTGACGAACCGGTAGATAGCTGCGTTCGACCATCATGGGCATGTTGTCGGCAGAACGAAGGCGCTTGAGCTTAAAAATGCGATCACCGATACGCAATCCCATATGCTCGGCCAGATTCTTATCGGCCTCCATCTCGCAAAACTCGAGAATCGTGGTCTCAGGGACACGACCCATCGCGCGCATCTGCTCGGTAAAGCTGTAGGACTGCATAAGATTGGTTGCCTTTGCCGAACGGTCGGTCACAAAGGTACCGCGACCGTGCTGCCGAACCACCAGTCCTAAACGCTCCAGTTCCTGCAGAGCCAGGCGTACCGTAGTGCGCGAGAGACCATAGCGCTCCGAAAGTTCGCGCTCGGAAGGAATCATGTCACCGGCGCGATATTCATGGTCAATCTTTTCGGTCAGAATATCGACCAGCTGATCGTACAGCGGTTGCTTACGCGCTCCGATCGCCATCCTATCCTCCCTTTTGCTCGAATTCGGCTAACCACCTAGGGTGTTATGCATTATCTGTCTGCCACACCCGAATCAACAAGAAAACAAAAGCCGCGCGCTCTTTCGAGCACGCGGCTTTTAACATACACATGGCTTAAGGGGTCGGGGTGTGAGCCGCGTAGGGACACACCCCTCAAGCTAGAGCCTTACCAGATGCTCGGCCAGAGACCAAGCGGGCCAGCGCCCAGGATGCCCAGGACGAAGAGCAGCAGAATGCCTTGGTCGGGGTCCAGCTGTGCTTAGCGAACATGTAGTAAAGCAGCAGCGTAAGCATAAGCGGAACGAGCTTCGGGACGATGGTGTTGAGGGTGTCGGCAACAGAGAAGTTGACCGGATCCTCGGTGACGGTAGCGTAGGTCACGGACTCCATGCCGTTGCCCAGATCGGCGACGCCGCACTTGACCTCGTTGCCGTCGGCATCGACGGCGGTGAGGGCGTTGCCGTCCTCATCGGTCATGGCGATGGTACCGGCCTCAGCGGTCTCGGTATCGATGCCTCCATACCGGTGAAGTTCTCGGCCTCCTTCTCGGAGACGATCACGGTAGTAGGGGCAAGGCCACGGGTGGTGCCGTTGGGGATCTGGAGGTTGATCTGGGTGCCACCCATGGTGACGACCAGGCAACCGACGACGAAGACGCCCATGATGGAAGCGGCACGCGTGAAGGCCTGCATGTTGGCGGTCAGAGCGTCAATAGCGCTGGTGCCAAGCTTGTAGGACCAGTTCATGAGCCAGAAGCGCAGTGCGAACTGGACGACGTTGAAGATCACCAGGAAGATGATCGGCGCAGCGGCGTTGCCGTTGATGGCCATGTTGGAGGTGATGCCGGCCGTGATAGGCACGAGCGTCAGCCAGAACAGGGCGTCACCGATACCACCGAGCGGGCCCATTGCGGCGACGCGGACGGCGCGAATCGTGGGGATGTCAACCTTGTTCTGCTCGAGCGAAAGCACGATGCCCATAACAAAGGTGACGAGGAACGGGTGAGTGTTGAAGAACTCCAGGTTGTGGCTCATGGAAGCCGCGAGGTCGTTCTTGTTGGTGTGGATCTTCTCCAGACCGGGGATGATGGAGTAGAGCCAACCAGCGGCCTGCATACGCTCGTAGTTGAACGAGGCCTGCAGGAAGCAGGAACGCCAAGCCATCTTGTTGAGGGTCTTCTGGTCGAGCTGCGGAGCAGGAGTGAGATCCTCGTAGTGCTCCGGGATCACATACTCATTAGATGCCATCTTCGAAGTCACCTCCGTCAGAAACAGCTGCACCCTTCAGCTCGGTCTGCTGCTGGAAGTCCCAGAAAGCGATGCCGAAGCCGATGAGAGCGAGGATGAGCAGAGCAGGGGTTGCCAGAGAATCGTTGGCAACGGTGATGAGCGCGAGGCCAAAGCCCATGAGGAAGAAGCCCCACATATCGCGGTTCATCATAACCTTGAGCAGGACGGCGAAGCGACGAAGCGCATCATGCCGCCTGCAGCGGAAAGACCGGTCTGCAGCCAAGTCGGGATGGCGGAAGCGATGGTCTGACCGATGGTGGCGCCAGCGATGAAGAACAGGGTGACGACGACGGCGAAGATCAGGCCGAGCAGAGCATGGCGAAGTAGTTCAGACGCTCGATACCCTTGGTGTCAGCGTTGTGAGCCATGTTGTCCGCAGAGGACATGAGCGGCGACATAAGCGTGAAGACCAGGGTAACGCCGAGCTGACCAAGCAGAGCGAACGGAATGGCAAGGCCGACTGCCGCGTTGGGCTCGAGGCCCGTAGCGATAGCGAGAATGGCTGCCATGATGCCGCCGATGACGGCGTTAGGCGGCTGAGCGCCTCCGATCGGCATGTTGCCGATCGTCATGAGCTGATAAGTACCACCCACGAGAAGACCGGTGTTGAGGTCGCCAAGGATAAGACCGATGACGCGCCGGTGACGATGGGCTGATAGAGAGACTCGAGGAAGTTGAACTGGTCGATTGCCGCGACGAACGTGACGATGAAGACCAGAGCGACCTGGATGATCGAGTATTCCATCTTGCTCCTCCTTTCAAAATGTATGTACGCACTTTGGATTTCACGTACAGAGTGTCAGGGTTTCACTCCTGACAACGTGGATCACGAAGACTACGAGAAGAGCTTGCTCGTGTCCTCAACAGGCGTGCTCGGAACGCGCCTGATCTCCAACTCCACCCCCAATTCCTGCAGCTCTTTAAACGCAGCGACATCCTCGTCGTTAACTGCGACGGAGGTGGCGACTTGGCGCTTTCCTTCCGACATGTGCATGTTGCCGATGTTTACCTTCTTTATAGGCACACCGCCCTTGACGAGCGTAAGCACGTCTTCCGGTGTTTCGGCCACGATGAAGATCTTCTGGCGCGGGCTCGCCTTGCCGATGACGTCGATGGTCTTCTGCAGGGAGAAGAAACGCGTAGCGACGCCGGCGGGAGCGGCCATCTTCATGAGGTTCTGGCGCATGGTGTTGGTCGACACATCGTCGTTGGCGACGAGGATAAGGTTGGAGCCAGGGTGGAGTTCCACTGGGTAGCGACCTGACCATGAACCAGTCGGTTATCGATGCGGGTAAGAAGAATGTTGGGTTCTGCCATGTTGATCAGCTTCCTTTCGTTATTTGCTGACGACAGTTACTTGATCTCCTGAATCGCGTAACGCGAAACATCTACAACGGCGCCGGATCGGACTTTGATCTGGACCTTCTCGCCTTCGATGCCTTTGACGGTTCCGTAGATACCGCCGGCGAAAAGAACCTCCTGACCCGGCTTGAGCTCCGTGTGCAGCTCCTTGAAGTACTTCTGCTTCTTCTTCATGTTGATTTGCGACCAGATGGTGTAAATCAAGCCCATGATGACAAGCAGGCCTAAAAGGGCGACCGAGGAGCTCAGGACGCTGGCTCCGAAATCGGCCATTAGATGCCGTCCTCGTCGCCGAAGACGTCCTCCTCGTCGGAGCCGGCAACGGATGCGACCGTCTGGGCGGTGATGCCCGTCTGGCCAACGGTCACGGCCTGCTCGCCAAGCTCGGCGAGCGTGGCGTTACCGCGGAGGAACAGAAGCTCAATAACCATGGGAAGGTTGGTGCCGGTCAGGACCTCGACATTGTCGACATCCTGGGCGATCATCATCGACTGGTTGAACGGGGTACCACCAAGCAGGTCGGTAAAGACGAGCACGCCATCGCACTCCTCGCGCATGGCGGTAATAGCGGCGCGGAGATCCTCACCGTAGGAAGCAGCCTGGTCGCCCTCGAAAGGAACAACGGTAAAAGCGGGCTGGTCACCAGCGACCATAGCGATAGCGCTTGCAAGGCCGGGTGCGAACTGTCCATGACCGGTAAGAATAAAGCCAACCATTCAAATTTCCCTTCCGAAGGTGTGTACGATCTGAGTCCGATGATGTTCGGAAGCCAACGGGCAATCGCCCTTAAAGCTTCTTGGAAAGCGTTCTTTGAGAACCAGTGGTCTCTCAACTGGTAGTAACCACGTGACGTGTTGTTGTCACTATATCACCACAGAAGAGGTTGCTTTCGTTGATTCATACAGTAAAACGTTTTTGCACCGTTCACGGTAAAAAATCGACCGTTTACCGCTCGTTAACACTTCTACCTGCAGTTTTGAAACCATTTCGAAATGCTTTGGCAAAAGATCGGAACTCTTTTCGTGTCAATACAACGCAGGGCGGCTAGAAATAGCGTAAAGAAAAATTGCAGGTCATTGTGAAGATTTGTGAATTGGTCTTTTTGACTTAATACCAGTTAGAACCAGTTTAGAAATTATCGGTGAACGGTAGTTTTCGACCGTTCACCGGTTATTTGCATTCGTTTACGGCCGTTTTCCTAGATGAATTGGGGAGACCCGATGAAGCACTTGCGCGGTTGCAGGATATTTCAATACTCGTCCATCCCCCGCGTGCCAAACTCCCACTCCCTGAATGTGCCATAAGCTCTCGCTATTCGTCTTACAAACATTACTTACTCTATTCTGTAATTGTTTATCGTTTATCGTTAAGTATGTTATAAGATTTAGTATCATCCAAGACATTGGTTGGAGGAGCTATGATCCGCTGGAACGTATCCAAATCGAATGAAGCCATCGACCGTGAACAGGCAATAGCCAAACTGAGGAAGCTCACTCGCTACTGCAAATGGGCCACAATCTGCACCGCCGTGGCGCTCGCTCTGGGACTCCTCGCAGTCATTGCAATCTACGATCTACTCATATTGCCTAGCCTCTCCCAAGGGTTCTGTCTCCAATCCGTAGAGCTTGAGGCTGGCGAAGGGCCAATTCTCGCTCTCGTCGGCGCCGATGAACACACCCCTCTTATGCTTGTCGCGCACGACGGTCATACTGCCATAGGGAGCGCCATGATGACATGCCTTGCGTTTGCCATCGTGCTAAGCGCATACAGGTTTTTCTCCGCCATTGAAAAGGCGGGCAGGCCCTTTGACCTCGAATGCATCCGCATACTACGTCAAATAGGACATTTGTTCCTTATTGGCGGCGTTGCTGTGAAGCTTCTTGGTGCCATAGTCACGGGGCTGATACTCTCAGGATTTGGCGGCAACTTTACGGATGCGCTTGGCGGCCAGCACCTCGACCTCTCTATGGTCTTTGCAGGCTGATTATTAGCCTGATTGCCAGCGTCTTCCAGTACGGGTGTATCCTGCAAAAACAAGATGACGAGTTGCTCTAGGGGAATCCATGATTATTCTGCGGCTTGACCGCATGCTCGCCGAACGCAAGATCTCATCCAAAGAGCTTGCGGAACGCGTGGGCATCTCCCAGGTCAATATGTCACGCATTAAGACAGGCAAGGTTTCTGCCATACGTTTTTCAACTCTTGACGCGATATGCCGGGCACTCGACTGCCAACCGGGCGATGTTCTGGAATACATACCTGACGATGAAGCCGATAGCCTCTTTGGGCTTAAAGATTGATGGAAATTATTAAGCCTTCAGTAACTCCGACGCAAAAAGCCCGCTAGAACGGACGTTCTAGCGGGCTCAATCAGATATTTCGACTTCGCGCTCGAAAGCTCAGGCAATCTTTACGCAAACAGGCCGTAGATGCTGATGTTGGCCTTGGCGTAGAGGCCGTTAGCATACTCGGTCCACTTGGAGCTGGCGCTCGAAGCCTGCGAGGAGTACTGCTGATAGGCGGTGTAATAGGCGGTCATGGCCTGCTTATAGGTTGCGCTATCGGCAGTAAAGGCATCGTCGGCGAACGCCTTAGCGTAGGTGCTGTCGGCGTCCTTCCAAGTGCCCTTCTCGCTATCCCACTCGTCGCCGGCAAGGTTGATGATGTAGTCGGCGTAGTCCTTGCTCGCGGTCTCCTCGTTGCCGTCAGCAGGCTCGGTCGGGGCGGTTGGCATGCTTGCGGAGCTGTCGCCGACCTTCTTCTTATAGAGCTTCTGTAGCGTCGCGGACTGGCGGACGATCTGCTTGGCCTGGTCCTTGGACACGCCGTACTGCGTGGCCATGGTCTTGTAGTCGGAGGTGCCGATGGAATCCTCGGCGTACTGCTTCATTTCCTTGGAAGAAACGGTAATGCCTCGTCCTCGGCAGCGTCCAGCAGAATCTGGTTGCGCACGTAGGACAGGATAACGTCGGCAGACGGAGCGGTGTAGTTGCCATCGCTATCCTTGACGGTGTCGAGGCTGTACTGGCTCTCGATAGCCTCGCGCGCGGTGATATCGCTCTTCTTGCCATTGTAGCTATAGCTTGCCACGGTCGAATCGAGCTGGTCCTCGGTCAGGGTCGACGAGCCGACACCCTTGCCGCCAAAGCCGCCATTGCCAATAAAGAAGCCGACCACCGCAGCGATCACGACTGCAACCACGAAGGCGGCGATCATCGTCTTCTTGTGCTTGGATGCATGGTCGTCCGCATCGGAGTCGCCCTCATCCTGCTCCTCGGGCATGAGGTTCTCGTCGGCGGCGTCCGCGGCGATCTTTGCCTCCAGGCGAGCATCCTCCTCCTCGGCCGTCGTGCCGGCAGCAATGTGCTCGGCAGACGTGCCGGCGACCAGGTCGATCTTCTCGTCCTCGTCACCGTCGGGGCCTTCGCCGCGCTCGATGATCTGGATGCCGTCGATCTCGTCCTTCTCGTCCTTCTTTTGAATCAGACCCATATCAATTACTCCTCGTTAGGAAACATAGTCCCCAATAGAATACGCCCGACAAAGCGCCGGGCGTATTCATTCTTAGGTTATACGCAAACACTTAAGTACTATTTAGGTGTTTGAGCGTGCGTACCTTAGGCCAGGTGCGCGATAACGGCATCGGCAAAGGCCTGCGTGCCCACGGCCCCCTCGACGGAGCCGGTCTGAGCACGACGCACGTCACCGGTAACCTGCTCGCCCTCGTCAAGCGTGGCGGAGACGGCGGCGCGAATGCGGTTGGCGTCGTCGTTCTCGCCAGGTGATCGAGCATCATCGCAGCAGAGAGAATCTCGGCCGTGGGGTTGGCGACATCCTGGCCAGCGATATCGGGCGCGGAGCCGTGCGTAGCCTCAAAGATTGCGCAGTCGGCACCGATGTTGGAGCCGGGTGCCATGCCCAGACCGCCCACCAGGCCGGCGCACAGGTCGCTCACGATGTCGCCGTACAGGTTGGGCAGCACCAGGACATCGAAGTCATTGGGGTTTTGGACTAGGCCCATGCAGGTGGCGTCGACGATCTTGTCGTTGAACTCGATATCGGGATAGTTGGAGGCCACCTCGCGCGCCACGCGCAGGAACAGGCCGTCGGTTGCCTTCATGATGTTGGCCTTGTGGACTGCCGTGACCTTTTTGCGGCCGTTTTGCGGGCATAGTCAAATGCAAAGCGGCAGATCTTCTCGCACGCGGGGCGGGTGATGAGCTTGACGCCGTTGGCGATCTCGTCGTTCAGCATATACTCGATGCCCTTGTAGAGATCCTCGGTGTTCTCGCGCACGATGACAAGGTCCACATTGTCAAAGCGGGTCGGTACGCCCGGCAGCGTGTGCACCGGGCGCCAGGTTTGCATAGGTGGAAAAGCGCTGGCGCAGCTGCACGTTGATGCTGCGGAACCCTTTGCCGATAGGGGTTGCGGTGGGGCCTTTCAGCGCCCAGCCGTATTCTTCAATGGCATCCAGTGCGCCGGGCTGCAAAAGCTCGCCATGCTCTGCGGCGTACTCTGCGCCGGCGGCGTATTCTTCCCATTCAATACCGGTTGCCAAAACATCCGAAATTTGCGCACGCTCTGCGCAATTTCGCGGCCAATGCCGTCACCAGGAATCAAAACTGCCTTCATATCGGTTTGCCCCTTTCTAAAAAAGCGGCAGGGGTGCGGCGTGCCGTGGCCGTTTACCCCGCCTGCCGGACTGCTTTTTGCCGGTGGGCCGCGCCTTAACGCAGGACAAACCTGCCAAAAGCTGAACCACACCTGCAAAAAATTTGTTTTAATAATATTACAGTTTGAGTATACCCATTTTGGTCAGCCTTGTCAACGTAATTCATTAAAGTTGCACCTGTATTTTGCGGATTCAAACTTTATTTTATAAAGTCATGTTTCGTTCACATTCACAATTCTTTAAGATTCATGCTTGACTACAGCGCTCAAATACTATAAAATTGTAACTGTTCAGCACTTTGAAGCGTTTTTGGCCCGCATGGCGGCGGGCAGGGCGCACTGCGGGCGCTGTGCCCGTTTTTGCACGTGCTGGTAATAGAGTGCAGGCAAAAGCCCCAGCGGCGCTTTGCAGGAAAGTAAGGAGGGCGCATCTGATGTATTACCCGGATGTTCCGGCGCTTGACCCGGAAGATATTGAACTTTTGTGCAATGAGTATATTGCGCACAACAAGCATCTTGACCCCCACATTGCGGACCGCTTGGCGTTAAGCGCGGTCTGCGCAACCCGGACGCACCGGTGTTCTGGCGGGCATTACCAATGTTTCCAGCGTTATTGGTTACGAAAAGCTGCCCGAAGGCACCATCCGCCCCATTTCGGGCCGCCTGGTTTACCGCGGCATTGATATTGACACTCTGGCCGCCGAAGCCGACAAGAACGACCGCTTCATGTTTGAGGAAGTGGTGTGGCTGCTGCGTGTTTGG
>ENA-OQHA01000295-OQHA01000295.1-human-gut-metagenome-genome-assembly--contig:-NODE-295-length-26033-cov-2.482243_pt1 | contig 26033 bp, 33 predicted proteins | sample MGYA00242558_ERZ504707 | MGnify/ENA primary metagenome ERZ504707 (study PRJEB26092, sample SAMD00036197) | human gut metagenome | host: Homo sapiens | study: EMG produced TPA metagenomics assembly of...
CATTCAATTACTTTTCTGATTCTTCTTCGATCTCCTGATCAGAAATTCTGTCTTCGGAGTTTCTTCAAGCTCATCCAGGTCACTGTATAATGTTTCCTCTTTTGATTCGGGAAGCCGCATTCCGCAATAATTACAGAATCTGGCATCGTCTGGATTGTTAGTCTTGCAATTCGGGCATTGACGCATAGAGCTCCTCCTTTTCAAATCACATTTTACATTATCATAACATTTTCTTTCTCTTAAATATAATAATACAGGTAATCATAACCACAACGCTTAAGATGATCACTCCCGGATATCCGTGCTTTAGTTCCGGCATATTATGAAAATTCATTCCATACCAGCTGGTGATGAGTGTAAGCGGGAAGAAAATCGTTGATATTACGGTCAGAAACTGCATGTTGTTATTCTGCTGGGCATCTACCTGCGCCTATAAGCATCCCTTACCTGCTGGGCATATTCCAGAAGCTGCGATGCTTTACTCATCAGTCTGTCTGCACGGTCCGAGATAACACCGAAATATTTCACCTGTTTCTTGGCAAAGAAACCATTTTCATTCTCTTCGAGCTGTTTTCCCATGTCCATGATCTCATCATAATAACTGCGGAGTGTCAAAAGTTCACGTCGGATCGGCATGATCGCATTCTGGAATCCCTGGATTTTTCCGTCCATGACACCTTCTTCCAGATCCATGATCCGTTTCTCATAATGTCCCAGAAGTTCCAGATCCCGGCTTATGAATTCCAGCATAAAATTATAGATGAATTTTTCTTTCGATTCTCCCTGTCTCGTCTTCTTCCTCTTAATTCTGCGGATCAGACGGTAAGAAATTCATCATCGTCCACAATCACGATATGATGACGGTTAATAAAAAATAAGATCTTGTATCGTTCTCCCAGAATATCCAGAAGCTTTGGAATACAAAGAGAACCCGCAAGACATTCCTGCTGAGTCTCCATCTTACAAAATCCTACATCTTTCAGATTGATCTCTCCTTCATACTGCATGCCGGCCTGTTCCAGGCAGTCTCTGGCAGTCTGCGATGTCGCCAGAAATACCGATGGTCTGTCCTTCTCCATGATTTCTTCCTGATATTCCTGCAGCGTTTCTCCTAATACGTATCTCATGCCTTCACCATCCTCGTTTGTTCATCCTGTTTTACTTCTTGCATTATAACACTAACTTGGAATTCTAGCACATATTCTCCTGCTGTTTTTCAAAATCCCGTAAATCTTATGTAAAATCTTGTCACAACACATGCATGGCAATAGAAAAATCCGGCAAGCCTCACAAAAAGCCGCCGGATTTTTACTTTTAACTACATTTACAATTAGAACAATCCTGTAATTCTTCCTTCATCATCTACATCGATTCTCTCAGCTGCCGGAACTTTCGGAAGTCCAGGCATAGTCATGATATCTCCTGTCAGAGCTACGATAAATCCGGCACCTGCGGAGACTTTCAGGTTACGTACTGTAATGTCAAAGTCTGTCGGTGCTCCCAGTTTCTTCGGATCGTCTGTCAGACTGTACTGTGTCTTCGCCATACAGATCGGTGCATTGCCAAATCCAAGATCTGTCAGTTGTTTTGCCTGCTTCTGGGCTGCTGCGGTAAGAACCACTTTATTTCCACCATAGATTTTCTGTACGATCTGGTTCAGTTTATCTTCGATCGTTCCTTCCAGTTCATAAGCATAGTGGAAATCACTCGGCTCATCACACAGACGTACCACTTCTTCTGCAAGCTTCAGGCCGCCTTCGCCGCCTTTTGCCCATACTTCGGACAGTGCAACATTGACTCCGACTTCTTTACATTTTTCTTCTACCAGATCCAGTTCTGCTTTGGTATCTGTCGGGAATGCATTGATCGCAACCACACATGGAAGACCGTATACATTCTTAATATTGCTGACATGCTTCATCAAGTTTGGAATACCTTTTTCCAGTGCTTCCAGATTCTCTTCATTCAGATCCGGTTTTGCAACGCCTCCATTATACTTCAGTGCTCTTACCGTTGCTACAATGACTACTGCATCCGGTTTGATGCCAGCCATACGGCACTTGATATCCAGGAATTTCTCAGCTCCTAAGTCCTCTCCGAATCCGGCCTCTGTAATCGCATAGTCTGCAAGCTTCATTGCCATTCTTGTTGCTGTCAGTGAGTTACATCCATGTGCGATATTGGCAAATGGTCCACCGTGTACGATTGCAGGTGCATGCTCCAGTGTCTGAACAAGGTTCGGTTTCAGAGCATCCTTTAACAGCGCACACATCGCTCCCTCTGCATGCAGATCATGTGCGGTAACCGGTTTCTGCTCTGCGATCTTGCCATAAGTGTAACCTACGATGATCTTTCCAAGTCTTTCTTTCAGATCTGCGATATCCTTTGACAGACACAGGATCGCCATGATCTCAGAAGCGACAGTGATATCATATCCGTCTTCTCTCGGCACACCATTGACTCTTCCGCCAAGTCCGTCTGTGACGAAACGGAGCTGACGGTCATTCATATCGACACATCTCTTCCATACGATCTTTCTCGGATCAATATTCAAATCATTTCCCTGATAAATGTGATTGTCGATCATGGCTGCCAGTAAGTTATTCGCAGCTCCAATCGCATGAAAATCTCCTGTGAAATGAAGGTTGATATCTTCCATCGGTACAACCTGTGCATATCCGCCGCCAGCTGCTCCACCCTTCATACCGAATACCGGTCCGAGAGATGGCTCACGCAGTGCTACCACAGGTTTCTTACCCATTCTCTGAAGTGCATCTGCAAGACCTACGGTTGTTGTTGTCTTTCCTTCTCCGGCAGGTGTCGGATTGATTGCCGTCACAAGAATCAGTTTTCCGTCTTTTTTATCGGATTTCTTTAAGAAATTATAATCAATCTTTGCTTTATATTTTCCATACTGTTCCAGATATTCTTCTGGAATTCCTGCTCTTTCTGCTACCTCTGTGATAGGATCCATAGTACATTCCTGTGCGATCTCAATATCTGTTTTCATCATTCATTTCCTCCTGATCGTATGTTGTCTTTCTGCATTTCCAGTCCTTTTGATACACTGCTTCCAACTCTTCCGATACCGGGCGGTGTAAAAAAAGGACAACACTCATCCTCTTCGGGATAAATGCTGCCCAGACGGTCGGCTCTTACCAAGTATCTGATTCCCCTGTGGTACTCCACATTATCCGTCAGTCATCAGATCTTCTCTTTGACTCTTACTATATTATAAGGACGCAAAATTGTCAATCCGGAAAATTCATCCGGATCATCGTAACACAGCCATTATTTTTCTCTTTTTAATAACCGTAGATTCTTTCCCCATATGATATTCTCTTCCCAGCGCCCGCATAATGCTTCTTGAAATCACATCCACAATGATGAATCCAAACGCAATCCCAAGGCATGTTTCCAACAGTACAAGTGCATGCTCTGCTGCCAGTGAAAAGTTCCTGCTGACTACGCCATACATCAGATAATACAATCTCGCTCCCGGCATCAACGGAAAGACGGATGCTGTCAGGAAGACGGTGGACGGCGCATGATTGACTCTCGACATGACAAATGCATAGCCCGCCACAAAGCAGGATGCAACTACTACCGCAAAGAAATTATCCGGATACCACGCATACACCAGTAAATAGATTCCCCATGTCAGGAAAGCTCCGACACTGGAATACAGGATCTTCTTTCCCCGTATCTTGAACCAGCTTGCATAACCGGTACATCCTATCGTACAAGAGATCAGCTGGATCACTGTATTATTATTCACATCGAATCCTTCCGCCGATATATTTCCCATCAGCATCATTGCAAGGGCAATACCGAATGCGATACCAAATGCACCGAGCATCGAATTCATCACTTCCAGTGAACCCGAGATAAAGTTCCTCTGCATCACATCCCGCATTCCGTTGATCGCACCAAGTGCACTGACTAACAGCATGACAATTCCGATCATGATACGGTCCGGATGATGTCCCAGCCCGCTCCGGACAGCTGTTACGATCACAACCTCTGATAAGAATGCCAGGATCAGATTATAGATCATCGGGTTACCTTCCCGCCTGCTAAGCCATCTGCCTACCAGAACGATCATCAGACAGACGATTAATGCAACAACTGCATCCTGCAGATCACATCCGAAGAATACAGCAAACGCCGTTCCCCCTGTAATCTGTGCAAGCCCTGTGATCAGTTCACTCTGATCCGGCCGCGCCATTACTTTCTTAAAGCGCCGGACCAGTTCTTTTTCATCCGGATTATGTGAACAGACATACCGCGACATGGCATTCAGATAATTCAATTTATCATAATCTGCCCCTGTAGACTCTATATGCCGGATCTGTGTAATGATCTCACCTTCCGGTGTCTCCACCGTCACCTGGATATTGCTCGGAATCACATATACATCATATGTCATAAAACCATAACTCTTATACATACGATACAGACTGTCTTCCACGCGGAAGATTTCTGCCCCACACTGTAACATTGCTTCTCCTATATTCAAGATTCCCTGTACTAATTTTTCATAATTCATAGGCAGCTGTCCTTTTATAATTTCATGTTTTACACGTTTGTTTCCATTTATATTTCCCTATTTTTCTTTATTTTCAATAGTTGTAGTACGTTCTGTATAAGCTCAGTTTAACACACACTTTTTCATTTTAATATAGCAAAGGAACACAGATTCCTGAAAATTATTTGTGTCTGTGATACATCTGTACCGGCGTATTTTCCTGCATCTTTTCCCGTAGCTTTTCGTATCTGCAGTTCCTGCCACTGGCAGTTTTCTTGCATACTATGGTCTAAAAATCTGAGAATATACAGGAAAAGATTACTTCTCTTCCAGCATACTCTCAGACTCTCTGCTTATTTCTATAATTATTTCTTTCCACCGATCAGAGGAAGATTCAATGCACTCTTACCGATATGATATTCTCTCTTCAGTGCATACATAATACTTCTGGATGCCACATCTACGATGATAAATCCGAATGCAATTGCAAGACAGGTTGCCATCAGAACAATCGTCTCATCGAATGCCAGTTGTGGATCCTGACTGACACATCCATACATTACATAGTACAGATTCGGTCCCGGAATCAGCGGGAATACCGATGCTGTCAGGAAGATCGTTGAGGGTGCCTTATTCACTCTGGACATGATAAATGCGTAAAATGCAACGAATACTGCTGCGATCATCGTTGCCAGGAAATTGCTTGGCTTCAGTGCAAATACCACAACATAGATTGCCCAGGTAAAGAATGCTCCGATACTGTTATACCATACCTGCTTTCCTCTGATCTTAAACCAGAAAGCAAATCCCGTACATGCAACCGTACAGGAGATCAGCTGGATCGGTACACTGTGATTCAGGATAAAATGATCGGAATATCCTTCATGGAACAACATGATCGCAAGACCGATTCCGAATGCGATTCCGGCAGCTCCAAGGAACGAGTTCATGATATTAATAAATCCAGAGATAAAATCCCTCTGAAGGAGATCACGGATTCCATTCGTCGTGCCCAGTCCACTGATCAGCAGCATAACGATACCGATCATAATACGGTCCGGATGATCTGCAACTCCCATCTTCAATGCCACTATAATGATCACTTCTGATATAAACGAAAGAATAGCATTATAAACCATTAAGTTGCTTTCACGCTTTGCCAGCCAGTCACCGACGGCACGATCATCACCGATACGATCAATGCAACAATCGCATCCCAGACGTTACAGCCGAAGAATACCGCAAATCCGGTTCCACCCATGATTCCTGCTGCATATCTTGTAATTCGCTTCTGCGGTTCACGATTGATGACTTCGAGATATTTCTCTCGCATCTCTTTTTCATCCGGTGTATGCTGACAGACATATCTGCACAGATTGTTCAGGTAATCCAGCTGATCAAAATTCGGTTCTGATGACTCGATATGCCGGATCTGTGTAATGATCTCACCTTCCGGTGTCTCTACCGTCACCTGTATATTACTCGGAATGACAAATACATCCGATCTCTTAAATCCATAGCTTCTGCACATGCGGTAAAAGCTGTCTTCCAGTCGGAAATTCTCTGCACCACTTTGAAGCATCGCTTCTCCGATGTCCAGGATTCCCTGTACAATCTTGCTATAATCCATCTTTTTTTACCCCTTGTTCTATTCATAAAATTTCCATTTTCTAAATCCAACATTTGAATCATATCATGGATTTTCTATAAGTCAACAAAATTATTGTAAAATGTAATAACAGTTTGTAATACCCGTCTTAGAAGTTCTTATATTTTTTCTTCTTTCTCTCCTTTTTGCGTATGCTTTATGCAGAATTTCTCATAAGAACGGTTTCGATTATACCTGTTCTTTTACCTGACTTCTGTCTTCTTTTATATTTAAGCTATATTCTACACCCAGAAGCTGAACAGCGGGAAAGATTTTTCTTATAATTTATTAAGAAAACTTTCCCGCATTATCTTTTTATTATATGATAATTCTAATATTTTATTGGCTATGCTGCCTATGCTATATGTTACACTAGAAGCAGCATATCATCCGCATGAAAGCAACTCTATACATACAGAAAGGAAACATTATGTCTGATTACTATATTTCACAGATTTCACACTCTGATAAAACTGCAATTCAGGGTGTCACCGCTCTTCTTCAGGCTGAGGAAATCCGCCTGGATACCAACCTTGATTATACGTGCGGCATGTACGATGATGAGATGAATATCATCGCCACCGGAAGCTGCTTCGGCAATACACTGCGCTGTCTTGCCGTAGGCTCTGACCATCAGGGCGAAGGACTTATGAACCAGATCATCTCACATCTGATCGAAGTACAATTTAACCGCGGAAATACACACCTGTTCCTCTATACGAAATGTTCTTCGGCCAAATTCTTCGGCGATCTCGGATTCTATGAAATAGCAAGAATTGACGGACAGATCGTGTTCATGGAAAACAGACGGACAGGGTTTAAAAATTATCTGAAGAAACTGAAAGATTCTTCTGCCCTGCAACTTCAGACTCCTACAGAAAGCACATCTGCTACAAACCGTAAGGTTGCCGCCCTGGTCATGAACGCCAATCCGTTCACTCTCGGTCATCAGTATCTAGTAGAAAAAGCAGCCCGCGAAAATGACCTGCTACATCTTTTCATCGTAAGCGAAGATGCAAGCCTTGTTCCGTTCAAGGTTCGAAAACAGCTCGTAATGGAAGGGACCGCACATCTTGATAACATCTGCTATCACGACAGCGGCCCGTACATCATCAGTAATGCAACCTTCCCGAGCTATTTCCAGAAAGATGAAAATGCAGTCATCGAAAGCCATGCTATGCTGGATCTGACCGTCTTCACCGAAATCGCACGGACACTCGGCATCAACCGCCGCTACGTCGGCGAAGAACCAACCAGTCTGGTTACTGGAATCTATAATAATATCATGTCAGAAAAACTACCGGGAAACGGCATTGAATGCGTGATCGTTCCAAGAAAAACTGATGGTGAAAAAGCCATCAGCGCTTCTACTGTACGGCAGGCGATTAAGGATAATGATATGAATACATTGAAGAAACTCGTGCCGGAAAGTACGCAGCGGTATTTTGAAAGTGAAGGGGCAAAGGATGTGATTGCACGGATAAGAAATGAGGAGAATGTGATACATTATTAATTGCTTCATTGCACTATTTTTGCTTCATTGTGGCCTCTCAGTTCACGAGAAAGACCGGGTAACCGCAGCCTGATGCATTAAACCCCCAAAACACGGAGAGAAGGGACCGGTCCATCCAGACCGATCCCTTTTTGCAGAACCAATACCCTTAAGTCCTGCAATGGTAAAACTTTATGAGGAATAACAATATAATTGATAATGTCTATAATTTGATCACACCCAGGATCAGTCCAGATATCAGACAGATAATGCTGACACCCCATATCCAGAAGAAACTAATGTTCCCGCTATTGCAGGTCTTTTGATCTCCATGTTTGTATCCTCCTCTTTCATTTATCTTGTGACTTTGTTTATCTCTTTATGGGTTTATCATAGTCTTGGAATCTTACAGGAGAGAGTGGGGTTTTCTTAATATTTATTAAGGTACGGAAAAGACTGCAGCCATGTAACAGCTGCAGCCTTTGTTTTTATATATAATCAAATATTCTTTTTCTGGAAATTTACTGGTAAATCTTATAATGATTACAAAGAATATACTATGTAAACTCAATTTAAATATATACTTTTGATACGAAAGGAATTCTTTCAATATGAACGGAATAAACGTAACTATCACAGATATGATGAACTGCCGCGACCGACGCGTAAGCATCCAGAACGAACTGATCAGTAAATATGATAAACCAGTCCTGTCTTTTTGCATGAACATCCCGGGTCCGGTAAAAACCAACGAACAGATCCGAAAAGCTTTTGATTCCGGAAAAGCAGAATTATTAAAAGCTCTTTCTGCTCACAATATAACAATCCTTCACACCGAAGAATTCCACGAACCTTCCGGTGATGACTGATCATGGCATTGGATGCACCCGCCGAAGATATCAAGACACTTGCTACTGAAATTGAAGAAAGCCATCCTCTCGGACGGCTCTTTGATATGGATGTCATTGGAACTGACAGTATGAAGTTATCCCGCGGCACCTACCGTAAATGCATCATCTGCGGATGCCAGGCACAGGAATGTGCGCGGTCACGGAAGCATTCCGTGGAGGAATTGCAGGCAAAGATTGAGGAATTATTAAATCAGTTTTCTACTTAATTCACTAAGCCAGATCCCCGGACCGTAATAAAAGTTGGAAAGGCATTCCTGTTCAGATTCCATCATCGGGAACTTCTAAGATAAAATCGGCCTAAAAGCAGCTTTCAAAATCCAAACTCGCCATCTGGCTCAAACAGTGGATTTTTTGAAAACTAACGGCCGATTTTTTTATCTAAGAAGTACCGGCGATGACTTCATATTCACTGGAATGCCTTTCCAACTTTTATTACGTGTGTATCTAACGCTATAGTGAATTAATAGAGTGCCCGTAACCGTTGTGATACCAGAAGTGTATAGAAGCACCGGAAAATTAAAACTTTTACTATAACTTTCCGGTTACACACAAAGGTTACGGTTCTCCATTTAATTATTATGGCATGCGAAACATAGGACCTTGTAAGTTTATTCCGATCGGTGACAGCGACATGATAAATTAAATAGCAACTCACTCCCGGTTCTTATTATACACAAACATCCAAAGTGCCATCGCACATATGATCACATACCCCAACACGCTATACCTATCCGGCACCTGCCCGAACAGAAAGAATCCGAGGATCGTCGAAAAAATAATCTGCGAATAATCATAAATGGATATCTCTTTCGCAGGTGCATGATAATAAGCCGCCGTAATTCCGAACTGTCCGCCTGCAGCCGCAAGTCCCGCACCTAGAAGCGTTAAGATCTGCAAGCCGCTCATCGGATGGAAATCCAGAAGCAGATATGGCAGTGTAACCACACACGAGAATCCCGAGAAGAAGATTACAACCGAAGAACCTTTCTGTCCTCTCTGCCCAAGGATACGCACCATCGCATAAGCAATACCTGCGCAGATCCCGCCGCACAGTCCGATCAGTGACGGTACCAGTGCATATTCGTAAATGTCGGTTTGATTACAAATAAGCTTCCGATAAATGCACCCGCAACCGCCAGTGCCTGTGCCGGACTCATCTTTTCTTTCAGCAATAAAAACGAAAAGATAATTACAAAAAACGGCGACATCTTATTCAGCATCGATGCATCCGACAGCACCAGATGATCCACCGCATAGAAATTACACAAGATTCCCACCGTACCGAATGTCGCACGCAGAATCATATATTTCAGATTTCCTTTTTCGATTTTGATCCATCCTTGCTTCTTATGATCATGATCAGCGCAATAAAAAAAGCTACCAGATTTCTGAAAAAACTCTTCTGTACCGAAGGCAGATCACCGGATAACCTTACGAACGCATTCATAAATGCAAATGATAACGCCGATAATGTAATAAAAAATATTCCTTTGTATCTGGAATTCATAAACTTACACTTCCTTATGATTTATTTCTTTATATCTTATGTTATGTCATTTATCTTACCACGAAAACTTTTGCATGTGAACACATCCGACTGTTGGACTTGATTTTGTGCAACTAATACACTTCTTTCACATTGTCGCATTCCCCCATAAAAGCTTCCCTCTGTTGATAGAATTTCAACTACAGATATGCTAAAATATTTTTGGATAACGAAAGGAGAAATGCAACATGAGACCCCTTGAGACATTTATCGAACAACGCAAAGAACGCTTCGTCAGAAACAGTCTGATGTCTGACGAATTTCTGGATTTTGTTAATAAAAATATGAAACCAATAGAGAAACAGATGTCCTATTATCAATGTGCCATCATGGAAGTAGAGACAAAATTCAAAGTATTAAACGAACAGTATTCCCTGGAATATGACCGCAATCCGATTGAAGATATCAAATCCCGTGTCAAATCCATGGAAAGCCTGATCAAAAAGATCCGTAAAAAGGATATACCGCTCACCCTTTCTTCTATTGAAGAAAATATCCATGATATTGCCGGTGTCCGTGTCATCTGTTCTTTTCTGGATGATATCTATATGCTTGCGGACTGCCTACTTTCCCAGGACGACATCACACTTCTTGAGAAGAAAGACTACATCAAGAATCCAAAACCGGGCGGATACCGCAGTCTTCATCTGATCGTCAGTGTACCAATCTTTTTACAGGACGGAAAACGTAACATGACTGTAGAAGTACAGCTTCGTACGATTGCGATGGATTTCTGGGCAAGTCTGGAACATAACTGCGTTACAAGAAAGATATCCCGGCTGACAAAGCAAAATATCTGGAGGATGAAATGCTTGCGTGCGCACAGATCAGTGCCGACCTGGATATGCGTATGCAGAATGTCCGTGATGTGATTGCTGAGAATACAACACCAGATGAGCGGCCTTTATTATTAAAAGAAATTGTCATAAAAAGACATATTGAAAACTACACTAAAAAAGCACTGTGAAATCCGGTAATATTTCACAGTGCTTTGCCACTACGATATTCTAAAGTGCCCGACAATATCCGTTCTCTCCTGCAGGATATCTTCTTCATAATTCTTCTGATACGGATCATTATGATGAATCACATATGGTACACCTTCCACATTCCGTCTGTCAGAAATCACCCCGATATGATTCTTGAACACTACAATATCGCCGCCCTGCCATTGTTCAATGTCATTTACATCCGTGTCAGGCTGATCGCTGTATGTTCAAAATATATTTCAGGTTCTTTACTCTTCGGAAATCAATATTTTTATCCGGCTCATCGATATCATAATCCTTCGGATTCTTCCTGATATCTTCGTCTACCAGTTCCCGCAGATCATATCCGCTTTTCTTAAGCGCATATCCGACAACATCTGTACAGACACCATATCTGTCATCCGGATAACCGGTCTGATAATATCTGCTCTTGTAAATCGGCCGCTTCTTCACGTAAACCAATGCATTCGTCAAAATATCGGTCTGATCATCCGTACCGTCACCATCTTTATCCACACTGCTATGATACGGTGTGATCTCTGTGCCGTTATATTCATTCTTTGGCCGGTCTGTCTTCGTCAATCCTACACATCACGTCCTGCCAGGAATCCGCCAAGGGTCAGCCAGATGATAATAGCGATCGGAACTAAGATCCGGAATTTCATCTTTCTTGTCTTATGATGAAATACAATCATCCCGCAAATGCACCAAATGCACCGCCGACAAACGCAATCCCTATCAACACTGCCTCTTTGATCCGCCACTGATGATGCATTGCTTTCGCTTTATCCGTTCCATATAAAATAAATGCAACAATATTTACTACAACGAGATAATAGGATATCGGTGTCGCCGCCGTAAGTAATTTTGCCATCTTCCGCTCCCCTCCTTCGCATCTCCATTGTATCTTACCTTTGCTTAGCTTTCAATCAGAAAACGGATATAATTGTAAACTTCTGAGAAATCAATCTCACATTGTCCACCCCATATATATACTGGTACTTTAGAATCAAAGCCATAGATCACTGGATAATTTTCTTCATCAAAATATATACGAATACACGTCTTCCTTCTATATCTACCATCCAATATTCTTTTACTCCTGCATTCGCATATTTCTGAAGCTTTATAACCATATCTCTTCTTCTCGTAGACTTTGATAATACTTCTAATATAAAATCCGGCGCACCATATATCCGATTCTTATATAGTTTGTCCCGGTCACATACAATCATCACATCCGGCTCCACGATCGTCTTATTATCACAGTCAAGCTGTACATCCAACGGAGCTATTAATGGTATGCAATTTCCTTTATTTTTGGAAATAAATTCAAGAAACCTTGCGTAAATATATCCTCCCACCATCTGATGTAATGTTTCCGGTGACGCCATATCATAGAGCACACCATCAATCAGTTCTGCTCTTTGCTCATCTGGAAGAGCGTAATAATCTTCTACCGTATACTCTCCTTGCCGCTTCACTGTATATGCTGCACTTGCATCCTTTACAACAGATGCATAATACCGTTCCCGTTCCATCGGCAAAAAAATTTTTTCCAAAGCTTTCAATGTATCATAACGAGGTGAAGTTGTCGCACCTCCAAAAATCTTCTGCACGGTTCCAAGTGGTACCCCGGAAAGCTCCGCAATCTGTTCATTGGTGTATCCTTTTTCCTTTTCTTTTCTTTCATTTCTTGAATATTCATGGCGCACACTCCTTTATAACAAGCCTGGTTATACACCTTTTTTTAGAAGTAATACTTATTTCTTAGTATATATACTATCATATATTCCATTTATATTCAATCATTTTCAATCCATTTTAAATCCATTTCATCAATCCACATCCAATATCCGGAAATGATTCCGCTTCACTTCGATCAGCCCGTCCTTCTGCATTTTCCCCAGTTCATTCGACATTGCCGACCGGTCTACTCCCAGATAATCTGCAAGCTGCTGCCTGTTATACGGAATATCGAACTCTTCCTTTTCACGCTCCATTGCCTGATAAGACAGATAAGACAATAGTCTGCCACGGATCGTCTTCGATGAAGTGTGAAAGATGCGTCTGGACAGATTCAGGTTCTTCTGCGCCGATATCGCAAGCAGGTTCTGCACCAGATTCTGATGAAACTCACACGCATTCGGACACACTTTTAAGATCTTTCTCACATCCAGAAATAACACTTCGCAGTCAGACATCGCAATTACATTGACCATCAGCTTCTCATCCAGTGCACAGGCATACGTCTCTGCGAAAATCTGACCTTCTTTTACATAATCCAGGACACTTCTGTTTCCCCAGATATCATCGTTTTCAATCAGGGCATTTCCTTTTAACATAACACCGATCGATGAGACAATATCCCCCGCATGAAAGATGATCTCATCTTTCTGGTATTTCTTCTTCTTCGCACTTAAGCAATTCAGCATAGAAGATACTTCTTCTTCCGTTGCCCCTGCGAAGATCTCTGTCTTTGTTAATGCTTTTAAATTCACGCTTTCCATTTTTGTTTCCTCTCTACATCACCGTCTGATACAGAAGCACCATAAGCGGCATCGTTATGATTGATAACAATGTCGTCATAACATTGATCGCACTGGCATATTTCGAATCATTTCCATACACCTGACACATCTGCGTGATCGTTGAAGCAGACGGTGTGATCACCGCAAGGAATACGATCAACAGTAATTTTTTCCATCCGGATGTATGTTCACAAGCCCGCTTATTTTTAAAATTGCCAATGATATCACCGGTATCACGACCAGTCTCAGAAATGAAATAAAATACACTTTTACATTTTCAAATATATTCCTAAGATTCATCTCTGCGATCAGCATTCCCGTTACGATCATACTCGCCGGACCGATCATACTGCCCACAGAACTCAATGCCTGATCTACGATTTCCGGCAGTCTGATCTTTGTAAAGAATAATACAACTCCTGCAAATACCGAAATCATATTTACATTAAAGACAATCTTTTTCCAGTCCCACTTTCCTTCCCGCTGATCGTATTCTTGCCATGTGTCCACAGAAATACCAGTTGGACACTCATGAACACACAACCATATAATACCCATTCTTTTCCCAGAATAAAAGTCACCAGCGGTACGATCAAATTACCCGAATTTGAATAATAGATGGATGTCGCCTCTACTTCATTTAGTTTCAATACCTTTCCGGCACCCCATACTGCTGCCAGTAATATAACCTGTAATAATACCGACGCTGCAAATACCAGCAAAAGTTCCTTCACTTTTTCACTTGTATAATCCACCTGAAATGCATTGATGATCACACACGGAATAACTAGATATAATACAATTTTAGAAATGACTTTGCTGTCTTCTCCCTTTAACAATCCTGTCTTTACAATAATATATCCCATCAGGATCATAAGAAACAGTTCTGCGATCTGTTCCATTAAAAGTATACTGATTTCCATAATAATCTCTCTTTCCTTTTACAGTCCTACCGAAAATCATATACACTTTCCCGATGATTGTCAATCTCACAAAAACCTGACATCCTTCTATTAATCATACTTATATTGACATGTTATTTATCATTCATATATTGATTCCTTCTATCTATAAGGCTATAATAGTGTTTATAAAAATATAAAACAGGCAGTATAAAATACAGGGAGGAACTTAAGATGAAATACAAGAATATTATTTTTGATTTTGGAAATGTAATCGGAAAATTTAAAGGAGACTATATTCTGGGGAAATTTGCTTCTACACCGGAAGATTATGATATTCTTGCTGATGCCATCTTTAAAAACTGGGTAGCTTTAGATGCCGGAACTATTGACTATGACCAGAATGCCGAAGATACGATTGCAGGACTCCCGGACCATCTGAAAGATACTGCCCGTGATTTCTTCGAGAACTGGTTCCAGTATGTCGACCCGCTTCCGGAGACATGGAAATTCATCAAAGAATTAAAAGCCCGCGGGGTTCCGATCTACCTGCTTTCCAATGCCTCCACCCGTTTTGCGGAACGCGCACTGGAAGATTATCCGATCCTGAAAGAATTCGACGGCATCGTGTTCTCTGCTCCGCTTAAAATGGCAAAACCGGGACACGATATCTATTATCATCTGTTCAATGAATTTAACCTTCTGCCGAGAGAATGCTTCTTCATCGATGATACGGTGGAAAATGTCATTGCAAGTAAAGAACTTGGAATGGAGAGCATCTTGTTTACGGGAGATATTGAGGCCGTTAAAAGGGCAATTGAGTTTTAATCAATTGCCCTTTTTATAAACGCTTCCCTGGTCACAATCATATGAATGATATATGGAATCAGAATAACCGGGCTTCTCAATTCCGTTACAGATATGCTTTACCATTGCCGCAACCATATTGACGGCTGTCGACACCGCACCGGGAATGATCAGAACTGAAATGAGAGGTGTCATAAATCCACTTCCGGATGTTATGTAAAAAAATACTTGATTTTTAGCTTTTCGTTTGGTATAATTCATATTCGGACAAAAAAATAAGATGATTTTGGTTTAATTGGAAACGACACAAGTGTATGCTTGATTAACGAACAACACAAGTGTCTTTTTTGTACCCATTTTTAAATATTTACATAAAAAGGAGAACAAAATTATGCCAAAAAATCTATTTCAAAACGTTATTTTTACATTAATGATGTCATTTCTGATGGTATACGTCATGATCTGCTACAATATTTGCCTGAATGTGGGAGGAATGAGCAACGAAGTATTCCTGATGGCTTTCGGCGAACTGAAATCATGTGGCCGGTTGCTTCTGTTCTGGAATTTGCTTTTCGTTGACAAACTTGCACATATGCTTGCCTTCCGTATCGTTACACCACAGGACAGACCAATCTTCATCACTCTTGCAATCTCTTCCATGATCGTATGCATCATGTGTCCTTGCATGAGTCTTGTTGCAACGATCCTGTTCAAGAACGCAGGAAGTAATGTGATTGCTACCTGGTGTCAGACAACATTCATGAACTTCCCAGTTGCTTTCTTCTGGCAGATCTTCTACTGCGGACCATTCATCCGTCTGATCTTCAGAAAGATGTTTCCTGAGAAAGAAAACGTTGCCGCTTCCGCTGTAACCGAATAATTGATACAAAAAAACCGAGCCTGTTTCTATACAGTGCCCGGTTTTTCTTCTTATTCTGTTCTTCCTGTCTATACAAAAGGCAATGCTATATTCAGCCTGTTACAATCACAGCAATCACCAGAAGCAAAAATTCAAACGTCTGCTGTTCACATATTTTCCCATTACCTTTTTCGAAGCCGTCAGATATATCTGTGTAAATATTGTAACTGGAAGCTGGACGGCAAGCAGCATCTGGAATATACCAGACCTTCGAATGGCTGTCTGATAAACAGGATGATCACCGCCGCCGGAATCATCGTCAGCAGTACTCCTCTTTTTGTTTCCTTTGTCTTAATATCATATGGCTGGTTAAAGATTCCGGAAAATATCGTTCCACCGGCCATTCCTGCAGTGATACTGGATGAGATACCCGCCAGCAAAAGTGCCAGTGCGAAGACCACCGTTGCCGCATTTCCCAACAAAGGCGACAGCATCTTTCCCGCAACAGTCAGATCATCCACCTGTTTTCCACTTCCGTTCTGATAAAGCGTCGCTGCCGCCATCAGGATCATCGCACTGTTGATTGCCCATCCAATGATCATGGAAAATAATGTATCTTTAAATTCATACTTCAACTGCTGTTCGATCACCGAACTGTCTTCCAGATTCCACTGTCTGCTCTGAATAATCTCCGAATGCAGAAACAGATTATGCGGCATCACCACCGCCCCTAATACGCTTAAAATCACCGGCATGCTTCCCGACGGGAATGACGGTTTCACCCATCCGACCACAGCTGCTCCCCAGTCGATCTTCGCAATTCCAACTTCGAATAAAAAGAAAATCCAATCAGCGAACACGAATAATATGATCAGTTTTTCTATTCTCTTATATGCATTCGTAAATGCAAAGAATAATACCAGAACCAGGATCAGTATACTCCCCAGTCTGATTGTATATGGAACAACATCTGCAGCGCAATCGCTCCTCCGAGTATCTCTGCCATCGCCGTTGCTACCGCCGCAAGCATTGCAGTCAGAAGTATCAGGTCTTTTAACAGCCTTGGCATATATCTGCTCGCCGCTTCCGACAGACACAGTCCGGTTGCAATTCCCAGATGTGCCGCGTATGCTGCAGTACGATCAGCATAACTGTAGATAATGTCACCATCCATAATAACTCATATCCGAAACCTGATCCCGCCGCAATATTCGAAGCCCAGTTTCCCGGATCTATGAATCCTACTGTAACCAGAAGCCCCGGACCCAGATAACGCAGGAAATTAAGTGTCTTATTCTTGGATTGATTCTTGGATTTCCGCTTCATATATAATGAACTCCTTTACTTAGTAGAATCTAGGTTAGTTGTAACTAACCTAGATTCTACTAAGCATTTTCATCTTTGTCAATTCATTATATGAATATCATTTCTCATTTAGAAGCAAAACGCTGAAAAATCCGTCCTCACAGGTTAAATAGCTCTTGTGTATTTCTTCAGCCACTCCTGCTCTTCCTCGTTCAGGTAAGGAGCAATCACTTCGTATACTTTTGCATGATAATCATTCAACAGTTTCTTGTCTTCCTGTGTCATAATATCCGGATTGATCGCATCCAGATCCATTGGAATCAGGGTGATTGCTTCGAAGTACATGAACTGACCATATTCATTCAATGTTCCTTTGCAGGTCAACAGTTCGTTCTCCAGACGGATTCCGTGAGATCCTTCAATATAGATTCCAGGCTCATCTGTGATGACCATGCCTTCCTGTAATACTTCTGTCTCACCCTTACGATATTTCCAGCGGAAACCTGCAGGTCCTTCGTGGATGTTCAGAAGGTATCCGACTCCGTGTCCTGTACCATGGTTGAAGTTTAAGTCTCTGTCCCAGAATGGTTTTCTTGCAAGGATGTCAAGAATCATACCGGTAGAACCTTCCAGGAATTTTGCACTGCCAAGCTGTAAGTTACTGATCGCAACCAATGTGAAGTGATCTTTCATGATCTGCGGAACTTCGCCGAGTGCGTAAGTTCTGGTTACATCTGTGGAACCTTCATAGAATCCAGCTCCTGTATCCGTTAAGAATAACTGTCCTTCTTTTAACTCTACATCTGTCTCCGGTGAAGATGTGTAGTGTACGATCGCACCATGCTCTCCAAATGAAGAGATTGGTTCAAAGCTTGGACGGATAAATTTGCCCATCTCAGCACGGAATTCATCCAATTTATCAGATGCGCTCATCTCTGTGATCCTCATCTTGCCAACATTTTCTTTCAGCCATTTCATGAATCTTACATGCGCAACACTGTCTTTGATCTGTGCCTTGCGGATGTTCTCGATCTCAACCGGGTTCTTGATTGCTTTCATGAGAATTGCCGGATTTCTCTTTTCTACTGTCTTAACATTTTCAGGAATATTGTTGAACAATGCATAATTCAGTTTCCAGGATCGATCATTGCAACCACATCACTGCCAAATTTCTTCACGTCTTCGTAAATGTCGTTGTATGGGTGTAAGTTTACGCCATCTTTTGCAAGTTTGGCTTTTAACTTGTCATCTAATTTTTTCTCATCGATATACAGCTCGAAACTGTCCATTGTGATGATTCCATAAGATAATACCAGTGGGAAGAAGTCTATATCATTTCCACGGATATTTAACGTCCAGCAGATGTCGTCGATCGTAGATACAACGTGCACATTGGTTCCTGCTTCTTTCATCTCTTCGCGGATTCTTGCAAGTTTGCTTGCAACAGTTTCTCCGGCATATTTTACATCCAGATTAAATGCAGGCTCTTCGGATAATACCGGGCGGTCTTCCCAGATCTCATCGATTAAGTCTACCTGATAATTTACTTTTGCATTCTTCTTCCCAGCGATGGCTGCATAACCTTCTCCTTCACCGACAGATACGACTCTTCCGTCGAATCCAAGTGTCTCGCCTTCCTTTAATACCTCTTCAATATATGCATTCATCCCTGGCACACCAGGCTCACCCATTTTCATAAGTTCTACAGTTGTCCCCTTCAACTGTGCTGCTGCCTGGATGAAGTAACGTCCGTCTGTCCAGAGTCTTGCTTCTGTCTTTGTGATCACGGCCGTTCCCGCTGATCCAGAGAACCCTGTAATGAACTTTCTCGCTTTGAAGTGTTCCCCGACATATTCGCTCTGATGAAGTCTGCAGTCGGTACTACATACACATCAATGTTCTTTTCTTCCATACACTTACGAAGTGCGGAAAGTCTTTCTGGTACTGTCATGTTTTTGTTCCTCCTTGATATATACAGTGTATTGTTATTATAACGCATTTCTTATCATTAATCTTCTATTAAATCAGATAATTTTTCTTATCTTTCATAAGTAATACTTCTTTTGAATGGATGACAAAAAAAGACTTTGAAATAGATTTTTCCGAATCCCTTTTAAAGTCTTTTTTGCTAATATTATTCTATTTATTTTTATATCCGTCCTGCTTTTCCAAGTTCCACCATCACCGGTGTAAGCCCTGCAACATCCCAGCCTTCAAAACTGATCATACATAATGCACGGAATAATAACTTCACCGTCTCAGATTCTTCTGTCTGATCTGCATGATACAATTTTGCTGCAGTCTGGCAGATTACCATCAGGATTGTATTCTTAAATGCTCCGATTTCTTCGGATTCTTTCCACAGATTCTCCATATCATAGTCATCCGTATTGCCACATGGCGCTGCACATGTTACACATCCCGGTGAGACTGTATATTTTTCATTTCTTACCTTTTCTAACATCTCACTCATATCAAAGATACTTGCCGACCAGTCTCCGGCCACCGTCAGTGCTTCTAGGAATACCCGGTTAGTGTTCTCTGTCTTTTCGTTATTCTCACAGGTTCTTGCAAGTCCGATGACTGCACCTGTCAGTTTCTGTCTGATCTCTTCTTTCACGATTTACCTCTCTTTCTTTGCCGGAATCACAAAGATAAATATCATAGAACTCACAAATAATAAAAACGGATAAAAAAAGCTTCGGCATGATCTGAAATGCTGACACATTATATCCCAGTTCACTCGCCGCAGATATCGCAACCAGCATCTGTGCTCCATAAGGAATGATCCCCTGAAAAACACATGAAAATGTATCCAGTATCGAAGCTGCTTTTCTCGGTGTGATCCCATATTCTTCCGCCATATCCTTTGCGATCGGATTCGCCATTACGATCGCCACAGTATTATTCGCCGTTGCAATATCCATCGTTCCGACCAGAAGTCCCATACCAAACTGACCGCCTTTGCGGCCTTTGAATACTTTGTGGATTCCTGCCAGCAATGCATCAAAACCACCATATTCACGGATCAGTGCACACATCGCTGCTACCAGGATTGCCACCATACTCGTCTCGAACATCCCGGAAGCTCCGGAACCCATATTGGCAAGCAGATCTGTCGCCGCAATGTGACCGCCGGCCAGCATAATAATAGAACCAGATACAATCCCGATCAGAAGTACCACGAATACATTGATCCCGATAATTCCTCCTATGAGAACCAGTACATATGGAATAATCTGCACTAAGTTATAACTCTTACTTACCCGTCCTGCAATATCCGTCTGAAATGAAAGAACCAGGATCAATACCAGGGTTGCAATCGCTGCCGGAAGTGCAATTCCAAAGTTCTCCCGAAATTTATCCTTCATCTGGCATCCCTGTCCGTTGCATGCCGCAATCGTTGTATCCGAGATAAATGAAAGATTATCACCAAACATCGAACCGCCCATAACCGAGCCGATACAAAAGTGCCATATCAAATCCAGATGCCTTGGATACGGACACTGCGATCGGCGTGATCAATGTAATTGTCCCAACCGACGTTCCCATGGCAACCGACACAAAACAGGCTACCACAAATAATACCGCAACTGAAAATCTTGCTGGAATCAGTGACAACATGAAATATGCCACACTTTCCGCACTGCTTCTTCCTACCACTCCGACAAATGCCCCCGCTGTCAGGAAGATTAGAAGCATTGTAATAATATTCTTATCCGCAAGCCCCTGTGCCATAATTTCCAGTTTCTCGTCAAAACTCACCTTACGATTCTGCAGACACGCCACCAGAATTGCCGCAAGAAATGCGATAATGATCGGGACATTATAGAATCCCATCGGAATCTTCATCACATATTCGAATAAAATTCCAAGTCCCAGATAGATACACAAAAATACGCCGATTGGCAGTAATGCTATTGCATTTCCTTTTTCATTCTTTATCCTCTCATTCTTTCCAATAAACTTTTATGAACATTTCTTGTTCTTCCTTCGGCTTTTTCTACCCGATTCCTCCAAGTACAATTCCAAGAATTAACACAATAAAACATACCGGAACATAAAAATATTTACATACCGTATGATACCATGATACATATGGTTTCTCTCTTCCGGTATTGACCTGTTTTTCCACAAATGCCTTGCTACATACCCAGAAGAACATGATTCCCGCAAGTCCGGCTCCGAGCGGACAGATATAAATAGACAGTACGTCCATCCAGTCTGATACAATCCCTTGGATCAGGAGTGACACGACCACTCCCACGATCCCCGTAAGTGCACATGCCGGAACTCTTCCAAGCTTTAACTTCTCCTGCACTGTAGCAATCGGAGCCTCGTACAGATTGATCAGCGAAGTCATACCTGCAAGCAATACTGCGACAAAGAAGATGATCGCGATCAGCCATCCCCCAGGCATTCCTTTGATCAGATTCGGGAGAAAGATGAACAATAGTCCGGGACCTCCCTGATCCAACTGCGCTCCCGTTGTTGCCATCGCCGGAATAATAACAAGTGCTGCAAGAATTGCTGCAATCGTATCAAATAATGCAACTCTTCCTGCAGAAGCCGGAATGTCCTCTTCATCCGAAAGATAAGATCCATAGATCAATGTTCCATTTCCTGCTACCGACAGGGAAAAGAATGCCTGGCCAAGTGCAAAGATCCACGTCGTCGGATCTGCAAATGCCTTCGGATCTACTCTGAAAATATAACGGTATCCTTCACTTGCTCCCGGCTGGAATCCGACATAGATTCCCAGAATCACGAACAATGCGAAGAATATCGCATCATGATCTTATTTGCTTTTTCAATGCCGCTTCCGACACCTAACATCAGAATCAGCATACAGGCCACAAGCGCAAGTATCTGCCATATATTATTACCAAATGCTGACGCCATCTTACCAAATGCCGCCCCGAATTCATCCACATTTTCAGGCGAAAGTGTTGCTCCTGTAAATGTTCCAACGGCATATCTTAGGATCCACCCCATTACAACCGTATATCCGATCGCCATGGCAAGTGATCCGAATACAGGGATCATCCCCAGTGCTTCTCCGACTTTTCTCTTTCCTTTTTCTCACAGGCAATTCCAAATGCATCGATTGGACCGGCCTTTGCCGCACGCCCAAAACTCATCTCCCCGATCACTCCCGTCGAACCGATCAGTATTACAAATATAAAATATGGTATCAGAAATGAACCGCCTCCATACAATGATACTCTTGTTGGGAACATCCAGATATTTCCCATACCGACCGCTGAACCGATACAGGCACAGATAAATCCCCATCTGCTGCTAAATGATTCTCTTTTATTCATAATTTTCCCTCTCCAGCCATTAGGGACGGGGTTTTTGGTCTTTTTACTGTCCCTGCCGGCTCAAAATATTCCATACACATGGTAGATTTCTCTATTTTAGCATGATTGCTATAAAAACGTCAAAAAAAAGGGGATATAAACTTATCCCCTTAGTGTCGCCACCATCCTTTTCGGCATTGCAAGCACATCCAGTGCTTCCTCTATCGATCTGGTACAGATATCAACATTTGCAATCAGTCTTCCATACGCACCTTCCGCCTCTATAATTCCAACACTGAGTTCTGCTATCCTCACATAGCAGGTCATTCCGTCCGTTTCCTACTGCAATACACCGTTTTCCACCCAGTTGCTCTATGATTTTTCTTTTTTCTTCTGCTGCCGCATTACCAGGAGATGTCTGTATCTTTAACGGTAGTCCTTCACATATCTTTCTCGCAGTTCCATGTGTATCTGCTGTCAGAACATAAATCTCATATATTCCACTCAGCTTTTTCAGCCGTTCCTTTACACTTTCGGGTATTATGCCATCTTTCGCAATAGTTCCGTTATAATCCAGAATCAGATATTTTAGATCCATCGTTTTATATCCGGGAATTTCTATTCTCATACGTTCTCCTTTACTCTTACATATACTGTATCTGCTCTCTCGCAGGTTCGGATGACGGATGCTCAAAGAATGTCTTTGTGTCTGTCACTTCCAGTACTCTTCCCTGATCCATAAAGATAATCTGATCTGCAATTCTTTTTGCCTGTGCCAGATTATGTGTTACGATCACAAATGTATATTTTCCCTTTAATTCCAGAAGTGTCTCTTCTATCGCAATGGTATTCTTCATATCAAGCGCAGAACACGGCTCATCCAACAGCAGAATTTCCGGATTCACACACAAACTTCTTGCTATGGCAAGACGCTGTTTCTGTCCACCGGATAATTTTTTTGCAGACTTCTTCAGTTGGTCTTTTATTTCATCATACAGTCTTGCTTTCTGCAGACACTCTCTGGTGATCCGCTCTATTTCTCCGGCTTCTCTAATTCCATGATATTTCAGGACGTATGACAGATTCTTCTCTATACTGTACGGAAATGCGATCGGCTGTTGAAATACCATTCCGATTCTGGTTCTTAATACTTCCGTTGAAAGTCCTTTAATGTCTTCGCCGTCAAGAATGATCTTTCCTTTATAAAAGCCGCCCTCCTCTTCTATCATTCGGTTTAATGTCTTTAAAAATGTTGTTTTTCCACAGCCGGATTGTCCTACAATTGCCGTAATCTTTCCTTCCGGTATCGTAAGACTGATATCATGCAATATCTCCTGTCTGCCGAATCCACAACTTATCTGTTCTATCGTTAACATATCAGTAATCCTTTCGTATATAAGTAATACATTTACATATGATCTGTATGAGCAGTAAGAATAACATCAGTACGAACGCCGTTCCATATGCATAATCCAGAGAAAATCCATTATTTACCAGCATATACAGATGATACGGCAATGACATAAATGGATCCGTAAGTTTTCCCGGAACATCTGCGACCATAACCGCACCCGTATACAAAATCGGTGCAACCGCTCCCATTCCGTATGCCATTCCAAGCGCCACCGTTCCAAGCAATTCCACTGCACAGACCGGAAGAATTAATCGTATGACCGCATATTCTCTGGACATTCCAAGTGCCAGTGAATTCTTCATGTATTCTGTTCCCTTTTCTTTCAGTATCTTTTCTGCACGGATTGCAATAAACGGCACGATCATAACAGCCACACAAATAGCTGAACATAAGAGACTTCTTCCCAGACCAAACTGATAGATCAACAATGTATAGCCGACCAGTCCGAACAGAATAGAAGGAATTCCGGACAGTCCTGTAATGCAGGCACTGATTACATGGTAAAATATACTTCCCTTGTATAAAACACAAGATAAACAGCCACACCGATTCCGATGATTCCCCCATGAGTGCCGAAAGTGCGCCAAGATAGATAGATCCCATCAGTGCCGGATAGATTCCACCTGCTGTTCCAAGCGGTACCCCCGCCGGCTTATCCAGAATAAACGAAAGACTCATCACATTCTTTCCCTTCCAGAAGATATACAGGAATAAGAACAACGTCACTGCAATTGTAAGAATTCCAAGGATCCCTGCCAGGATGCGTATCACATACTTTGTCAGTTTATTTTTCATGTTCTGCAAACCTCCTCTTCAACAACTGCCCTGCCAGTGTCACTACAACAAGTATCACAAGCAGCACAAGATTTGCCACATAAAGCACCGACAGATGTATACTTCCGTATTCAATGCTTCCCATCTCAAGAGCTGTCAGCGCCGGAAGCGTCTGCCCGCGTCCCAACAGCTTCGGGAAAATTGCAGAATTACCGATCACCATCATTACTGCCATCGTCTCCCCAAGCGCACGTCCGAATGCCATCATCGCACTTGCTACAATTCCCGGCCGGATTGCCGGAAGTATCACTTTGATCAACACATATTCTCTTGATAAGCCAAGTGCCAGTCCGGATTTTTCATATGTCCGTTTTGCATTTACTAGTGATTCCTGACATGTCGATACAACATACGGCAGAAGCATGATTCCCAGTACAATACCTGCCACCAGTACACACTGTCCCGCTGCCATCTTCAGATATTTTACAAATGCTTTTACCAGTACAGTTAATCCGATAAAGCCAAAGATTACCGATGGAATACCTGCCACCAGATCTATAAAGGCCAGGCAGACAGATGCAAGTTTCTTTGGCATGAAAAAAGTAAGAAAGCAGGCACATGCCACTCCCAATATCATCGCAAACAGTACTGCCAGTCCGGACACATACAAAGTACCTGTAACAGCCGGGAGAAGACCATACTGCGGGGCCGCACTTACCGGACGCCATTCCGATGACGGCAGAAACATTTTGATTCCTACTTCTCTTAATGCCGGAATACTTTCCATCAAAATATGTATCAGCATAATCCCCATCAGTGCCGCTACCACAAAAGCAATCATATATATCAAGACTTTACAAAATGTATTTGCTATTTTTCTGTACATAACAAAGTCCTTTTCTTGCGTACTTTGGTAAAAAGGATGTATCTATACGACACACCCTTTTCATATTTTCTATTTCATTGGAATGAATCCCATATCTCTACAGTTTCTGACCTTCGTCTCCAAGAACTACGTCTAAGA
>ENA-OQHA01000296-OQHA01000296.1-human-gut-metagenome-genome-assembly--contig:-NODE-296-length-25952-cov-3.599768_pt1 | contig 25952 bp, 26 predicted proteins | sample MGYA00242558_ERZ504707 | MGnify/ENA primary metagenome ERZ504707 (study PRJEB26092, sample SAMD00036197) | human gut metagenome | host: Homo sapiens | study: EMG produced TPA metagenomics assembly of...
ACGAGAACGCATATCTTCTTCACGAGTATTGGCAGCCCATACGGTTGCATAAGCCAAGAAGAAACGCTGTTCCGGAGTAATCCGTCTACATCACCCAGAGGATTTTCTTTCATTGCATTCTGGAATGCAAGATATGAAACATTCAAACCTCCATGGTCAGCCAGATTTTCACCCAAAGTCAGTTGTCCGTTAGCTTTCAGTCCCGGCAATACTTCGATATTGTTGAAGAAATCAACCATCACTTTTGCACGAGCATCGAAACGTTCTGCATCACCTTCTGCCCACCAGTCGGTCAGGTTACCATTCTTGTCATACTGACGACCCTGATCATCGAATCCGTGAGTCATTTCATGACCGATTACTACACCGATAGCACCATAGTTGAATGCGTCATCAGCGTTCATATCGAAGAACGGATATTGCAGGATACCTGCCGGGAAGCAGATTTCGTTAGTAGAAGGATTATAATAAGCATTTACAGTCTGTGGAGTCATCAGCCATTCATCCTTATCAACAGGTTTTCCCAAACGGCTGTACATGTCATCCAATCCCCATTTATTTGCACGGCAAGCATTAGCCCAATAAGAGTCCTTCTTGATGTCCAGATTTGAATAATCTTTCCACTTGTCAGGATATCCCACCTTAACATGGAAAGTAGACAGTTTTTCCAAAGCAACCATCTTCGTGCTGTCACTCATCCATTCCTGAGCCTTAATACGTTCTCCAAGAGCATCCTGTAAATTCTTAACCAGCTTAACCATACGTTCTTTGGCTGCTGCAGGGAAATATTTTTCTACATACATTTGTCCTACAGCCTCACCCAGCATGCTTTCTACAGCGCTAACGGCACGCTTCCAGCGAGGAGAGTTCTGCTGACGTCCAGACAATACCTTTCCATAGAAATCGAAACGAGCTGTTACAAAGTCATCGCTCAGATAAGGAGCAGCAGCGTCCAGCAGATTATACTGTAAATAAGAGATATGTTTTGATACAGGAAGTGTGTTGATCAGTTTTTCAACTTCTTTCAGAGGTTCTATCTGCATCACGTTCAATTCAGTAACTTCCTTGATGCCCAAGCCTTTCAAATAAGTATCCCAGTCAATACCAGAGAAAGTCTTTTTCAGATCGGCATACGACATTTTATGGTAGTTAGCCTCTGGATTACGTTGCTGTACAGCGTTGAAAGCTTCCTTAGCGATAGAAGTTTCTATTTCCATTACATCAGCCATTTTCTGCTGAGCCTCAGCTTCAGAGAATCCTGCCAGAGTAAAGAGTTTAGCAATATATTTCTTGTAATTTTCACGCACATTTACAGTTGCGCTGTCATTGTCGAGGTAATATTCTTTCTCACCCAAGTTAAATCCACCCTGAGCAATCTGGAACATATTGACATCACTGTTTTTCGGATCTGCATAAACAAAGCTTGAGAAATAAGTTCCGATACCACAGTTCAGCAGTTCTACTACCATAGGGATAATTTCTTTTTTATCCTTCAAAGCAGCAATTTTATCCATTTCTGCCTTTACCGGAGCCATGCCCTCTTTGTTAAGAGTCACGCTATCCATTGCCATGTTATACACATCCCCGATCTTCTGAGCCAGCGAACCCGGTTCATTCTGCTTAGAAGCCAGTCCTTCGATAAGTTCCTGCAATTGTTTGCGGTTGTTTTCAATCAGCACTTCAAATGTTCCATAACGAGAATACTCGTCTGTGAGAGGATGATTCTTCATCCAGCCGCCACATGCATAACGATAGAAATCCTGACTAGGAGCAACTGTAGTGTCAAGATTTTCCAAGTTGATACCGGAAGTAGTTTTAGCTTCCTTTTGTCCGGCACAACCTGTCATGGCAGCAGCAACCAGCACTGCCATAGCAGCAAAAAGTTTTGTTTTCATAATCAATTATAATTAGCAGTTTTAACTTTAAGTTCTTCCAGTTCAAGAGAAACATTCTCCCATTCTTCTTCAGCATCCGATATCTGTTTTTGAGTTGCTGATGCTGTTCGTATAATTTCATATCCGATGCCCCTTCTGGAGTAGCCATCCGTTCTTCCAGTTCGGCAACTTCTTTTTCCAGACGTTCAATAAGCGTTTCACAATCTGCAACCTGTTTTTCCAGTTTACGGATTTTTTTGTTCTGCTCTTTCTGTGCTTCGTACGAAGTTTATTGTCACTGGCCTGTACCGGTTCTTCTTTCTTCGCAGCAGAAACAGTAGGCGACTGAGAAAGCTGAAGTTCATTGAGGTTTTCCATTTTCTTTTTCTGCAAGAATCGTAAATCCCTCCAATATGTTCTTTCACTACACCTCCTCCAAACTCATAAACCTTTGTAACCAGTCCGTCCAAAAATTCACGGTCGTGAGAAACTACTATCACCGTACCGTCAAATTCACGGATAGCCTCTTTCAGCACATCCTTGGAACGCATATCCAAGTGGTTGGTAGGTTCGTCCAGTATCAGGAAGTTTTACCGGTTCCAGCAACAGTTTTATCATCGCCAGTCGCTTCGCTCCCCTCCCGAAAGCACCTTTACTTCTTGTCGGAAGCTTCCCCGCCAAACATAAATGCCCCCAATATATCGCGTATTTTCAAGCGTATATCTCCTTTGGCTACAGAATCTATCGTATCAAAACAGTCAGATTTCCATCAAGCAGCTGCGCCTGATTCTGTGCAAAATAGCCGATCTGTACATTGTGTCCTATTACCAGCTTTCCTTCGTATGGAATTTCATCCATGATACATTTCACGAGAGTTGACTTACCTTCACCGTTCTTTCCAACGAAAGCAACTTTCTCTCCACGATTGATAGTCAAGGTTACATCATGAAACACAACATGGTCGCCATATGCTTTCTTTACCCCTTCGCAAATTACCGGATAATTGCCGGAACGCATGGCAGGAGGAAATTTCAAACGAAGTGCTGAGTTATCTTCTTCATCTATTTCAATAGGAACTATTTTCTCCAGTTGCTTGATACGGCTTTGTACCTGAACAGCTTTTGTGGCTTTATAGCGGAAACGCTCTATAAAGTCTTCAGTATCCTTTATCTCCTTCTGCTGATTTTCGTACGCACGCAACTGCTGTTCGCGACGTTCTTTACGGAGGACGACAAATTCATCGTAAGCAACCTTATAGTCATAAATACGTCCACAAGAGATCTCGATAGTCCGGTTTGTTACGTTATTGATGAAAGCACGGTCGTGACTGACCAGCACAACAGCACCGGGACTCATTTTCAGGAAGTTTTCCAGCCATTGAATACTTTCAATATCCAAATGGTTGGTCGGCTCGTCCAGCAACAATACATCAGGCGGCGTAACAACAGCTTTGCCAGCTCAATACGCATACGCCATCCTCCACTGAACTCACTGGTAGGACGATCAAAATCAGACCGGCTGAATCCGAGTCCGACCAAGGTACGTTCTATTTCCGCTCTGTAATTTGTACCGCCCATCATCAGGAAGCGTTCGTTATCGTGAGTAAACCGATCTATCAGTTCATGATAACTTTCCGAATCGTAATCCGTACGGTCGGCAAGTTCCTGATTCATTTTTGCCAACTTATCCTGTAACTCGAATATATGTTCGAATGCCATTTCGGCCTCAGCCATTACCGTACGCGTATCACTCAGAATCATCACCTGAGGCAAATATCCGATTGTCACTCCTCGCTGTACAGCAACATTACCTTCAGTAGGTTGTTGCAGGCCTGCCAGAATCTTCAGCATGGTCGATTTTCCCGCACCATTTTTACCTACTAATGCTATACGGTCTTTCTTATTTATAACAAATGAAACATCCTCGAACAAAGGAGTAACTCCAAACTCAACTTTCAGTCCTTCAATAGAAATCATATATTCGTTCCAACTTTACAAAGTGCAGGCAAAGGTAGCATTTATTTCCTTTTATTTTATACATTTGCTTATACAAATCAATCATTATATTACTTATTTATGAAAAACGCGACAAAAAAATTTCTTCTATTATCCGCCGGCATATGTATTTGCTGTCACTCAAGCGGACATTTTAAAACACATCCAGCATGCCTATCCACATAACGGAAGAAGGAAAAATCGTATATTATGCTTACCCTAACGGCGACCGGGTTCCTGATTTTTCATATTGCGGATATCAGCGATCGGAACATCCCATTCCTTATATAGAAGCCAAAGTCTATGTTCATCCGCCTCAAGGTGATGCAACAGCCGTCATCCAGCGGGCAATTGATTATGTCAGTTCTCTCCCCTTGCAGGATAATCAGTTCCGGGGAGCTATACAGCTGCTTCCGGGCATATACCACATCGAAGGACAGTTATTGATACGCAAAAGTGGTATTGTACTACGTGGTAGCGGATGCAATGCTTCAGGAGGAACAGTTTTGCAAGCAAAAGGATTTACAAAAAACGAATTAATCCGTATACTGGGATATGACAATGCCGAAACATCCGACAGCCTGAAAGTTTCCGACAAATATGTTCCTGTAAATGCAACTTTCATTCCTTTAGCTTCGGCCGACAAGCATTTAAAGGTTGGAGATAAAATACGAGTAATACGCCCGTGTACTCCCGAGTGGCTTGCAGAGCTAGGAACAGACCGTCTGGGTAACCAGCAGGAGTACAACTTTTCGAAATGGCAGCCCGGACAGTATACAATGGCATGGGAACGTAATGTCACTCAAGTCAGTGAGGAAGGTATCGAAATAGACGTGCCAATTACCATGAGCCTTGATCCTGAATATGGAGGAGGATATGTCACTCCCCTGAAATGGACCGGACGTATATATAATATAGGTATAGAAAACTTATGCTGCATTTCCGATTTTGATGCGGCCAATCCCAAAGATGAAAATCACCGCTGGCAGGCTATTACCTTCAATCACATACAAGACGGATGGGTAAGAAGAGTAACAGCCAAGCATTTTGCCGGTTCGGCAGTGATGTTGCTGGAAGGAAGCAGCCAGATAACCGTAGAAGACTGTAAGTTTCTGGAGCCGGTTTCAGAAATAGCAAATCATAGACGATATGCCTTTCACACTCTCGGCCAGCAAACACTTTTCCAGCGTTGCTATTCCGAAAACGGCTATCGTGATTTCAGTGTCGGAAAAGGTGTGCCAGGGCCCAATGCCTTCGTGCAATGTCATTCAGAATGTCCTTACAGTTTCAGCGGGTCTACCGGAGGATTTTCGAACGGTATTCTGATGGATAAGATTACCGTATCCGGGGGAAACCTGGAGTATGGCTATCGCGACATATCCGATCAGGGAGCAGGATGGACAGCCGCCAATTCTCTTTTCTGGCAAGGTCGGGCTTCACAGACTCACTGTGTTACCCCTCCGACAGCACACAACTGGGCTTATGGTATGTGGACTCAGCCTTACGGCAACGGATATTATCAGTTATCCCATACATTCATAAAACCGGAAAGCATATTTTACGCACAGCTGACAGAACGTACAGGGAAAAAACAAGAGCTGGAAGAAAATAAGATTTTTGTTTATCATACACTCGAAACAGCCAAACCTACGGTAGAATATGCAGCTTGGATGTCTAAGCAATCATTACATCCTGATATCCGAATGGATAAATGGATAGACAGCATGATTGTGTCATACCCAATAGATTGCAGCATACATAACATTCCGGAAATTTCACAAGTTAAATATAAACCGAGAAAAGAACATATTGATGCCGTAAAGTCTGCTCCACTCACTATCCGCAACGGATGGGTGACACGAGGAGATCTGATAATGACCAGAGGTACTTATCCACATAAGTCGGAACCGGGAACAACAGGATGGCAGGGCATTGGTTCACTCACACTTTTTTATCCGGGAAGAACCGGACACGGATATACGGAAGAACCGGACAGCATTGCCCGGCAACTGGAGGCATCGGGAAGCCATGTGTTGCACCACCGCACAGGATTATGGTACGAAGCCGGCGAAACGATCATGAGCGGAACATGCAGGCTGACTCGGAGGTCTGGGCTCCTTTCAACGAATATCCATACAGTCGCAGTGGAACAGGAGAAGCGCAAGACCGACTGAGTAAATACGATTTAAATAAATTCAATCCCTGGTATTGGTACAGACTCAAACAGTTTGTCGACCTTGCCGACAGAAAGAATCTGTTACTCTGGCACGACCATTACAACCAGCATAACATCATAGAAGAAGGAGCGCACTGGTGTGACTATCCCTGGCGTTCGGCAAACAACATCAACAATCTTGGATTCCCCGAGAAAACATTGTTTGCAGGCGACAAGCGTGTATATATGGCCGAACAATTTTATGACATCACCCGTCCGGTTATCAGAAAATATCATCAGTTGTTTATCCGGCAAAGCGTTAATACGTTCCACGACAACAATGGAGTCATACACAGCATCGGAATGGAATATACCGGTCCGTTACATTTCATGAAGTTCTGGCTGGAAGAAATCGCTTCCTGCCCCAACCATCACTGGTAGCTCTGACTGCAACCAAGGATGTGCAAGATGCCGTTCTGCAAGATTCTCTCTATAATAAATGGTAGACATCATCGACATCCGGCAATGGCACTATCGTAACGACGGAAGCTTGTATGAGCCCCAAGGAGGATGTAGTCTGGCTCCCCGACAGTGGGCACGACTCATCGATCCCGGTACAACGTCTTGTGAAAGCATTTATCGGGCTGTATACGAATATCGTTCCCGTTATCCGGAAAAAGCGGTAACCTACAACGCTGCCATGCCACGCAACGTCGAAGGTAATGCAGCCAACTGGGCTGTTTTCATGGCAGGCGGTTCACTTGCAAAAGTTCCTCCTATCAAAGCTATGGATGTATATACACTGGCTTCAGAATTTCAGCCTGTCGCTTCACTTACGGAAAGCAACCGGCAATGGGTGATGGGAAAAGCCCAAAAGGGATACCTCGTATATTGTCTTGAAACAGATATCCACCTGGACCTGAGCCATGACCGGAAGACATACAAGGTAGTATGGATCAATCCGGTAAACGGAGAAATATTCAGAAAAGAGCAGACACGTCTAAAAGGAGGAAAAGTAATCTCCCTGAAAGCACCACAGAAATACTGCGTATGCCTGCTTTATTAAAAAGATAGAAATAAAGCCCGTCGGAATATTACCAACGGGCTTTTGTTATATTATTTATTATATCTCAGATTTCCGAATCAATCTTCAACGTAACGTTCGATAGTCTGTGCACGGTCCGGACCTACAGATACAATCTTGATAGGAGTTTCCAACTGTTCTTCAAGGAAAGCAATATAAGCATTGAATTCTTCTGGGAATTCATCTTCACTTGTCATCTTAGTCATGTCGGTCTTCCAACCCGGCATTTCTACATATACAGGTTCAACTCCTTCGGTAATATCGAATGGGAAGTAATCGATTTCTTCACCGTTTACCTTATAAGCTACACAAGCCTTGATAGTTTCAAATCCATCGAGCACATCGCTCTTCATCAGAATCAGCTGAGTAACTCCATTCACCATAATAGCATAACGCAAAGCTACCAGGTCAACCCAACCGCAACGACGTTCACGACCAGTTACAGCACCATATTCGTGTCCCAGATCGCGGATAGTCTTACCTGTTTCATCGAACAATTCTGTTGGGAACGGTCCTGCTCCAACACGTGTACAATAAGCTTTCATGATACCATACACTTCACCGATTTTATTCGGGCCAAGACCCAGACCTGTACAAGCACCAGCACAAATTGTGTTAGAAGAAGTAACAAACGGATAAGAACCGAAGTCAACATCCAGCATTGTACCCTGAGCACCTTCACACAAAACACTCTTGCCTGCTTTCAGCAAATTATTGATTTCATGTTCGCTGTCTACCAAATTAAACTGACGTAAGTATTCAATACCTTCCATCCACTGTTTTTCCAGTTCGGTAATGTCATACTCATAATTCAGGCTTTTCAGAATCTGTTCGTGACGAGCTTTAGCAGCTGCATATTTTTCTTCAAAGTTGTGCAGGATATCTCCTACACGAAGTCCGTTACGGCTTACCTTATCAGTATAAGTAGGACCGATACCCTTACCTGTAGTACCTACTTTAGAAGCTCCTTTTGCAGCCTCATAAGCAGCATCCAGAATACGGTGAGTAGGCAAAATCAAATGAGCCTTCTTTGAAATGTGCAAACGTTCTTTCAAAGGATGACCGCTTGCTTCCAGCGCTTCGGCTTCTGCCTTGAACAAAGACGGATCAAGAACAACACCGTTTCCGATAATATTTACTTTATCCCCCTGAAATATTCCGGAAGGAATAGAGCGGAGTACATATTTCTGACCTTCAAATTCAAGAGTATGACCTGCATTCGGTCCTCCCTGAAAACGAGCAACAACATCATAGCGCGGAGTCAAGACATCGACTACTTTCCCTTTTCCTTCGTCGCCCCATTGTAAACCTAGCAAAACATCTACTTTCATGATTTCCAACTTTTATAATAAGTTTATTTACTTTTCTTACGTTTAGCCGCCATACACTTGTTGCACAACCCGTATATGTACAAGGAATAGTGCGAAGCATGAAAACCTTTCAACTTTGTGTCGGCAATAGCCTGCTTCAAAGTTTCATCTTCAAATTCAGACACTTTCCCGCACGAGGTGCATATCATGTGATGGTGGGTTTCATTATTGTACGAACGTTCGTACTGTGAAGTATTGCCGAACTGATGTTTGATCACCAGCCCCGCATCAATCAGGAGTATGATTGTATTATAAAGAGTAGCACGACTTACACGGAACTTTTCTTTTTCAGCCATATAGGAATAGAGCATATCTATATCAAAATGTCCCTTTATGGTATAGATTGTATCGAGTATAGCATAACGCTCGGGTGTCTTCCGATGCCCGTTCTTCTGAAGATAATCCGTCAGAATCTGTTTTGCTTTATCTTTTATATTCTCTTCCATCCGGTAATTCGTTCAGGGTTCAAAGTTAATCTTTTTTATGCAATTAAGAAAAACAATAAAAGAAAAATTTCTCTAATCAGGAATCTCTAAAACATCAGAATTCCAAATCTGCCTTAATCTCTTCTGCCAATGCCCTGACAGCCGCTTCTCCGATTTTGCCCAGATACCCAACTGCTTGCTTACGGTTCTTTTATTTTCACGCGACTGGTGTGCATACTTGCGCAATGCCACGGATGCCGCCTTCTGAACCGGACCGCAATCTCCTTCCACAGCCGTACAGGCCTGATCCAGAAATTCAGCCTCAGCACGCTCGTTCAGTCTTTCTCCTTTCATCAGCAAACGCGCCATCAGTAAAAAGCCACAAAGCTGGAACATCTCGCGTTCATCTGCCATCCAGCGGAACACAACTTCCGATGCATAAGGCAAACGCTGGAACAGATTCATCACCGTATATTCTGCCAGTTCAGGATAGTCCATACCCTCTATCCAGATATCAGCTATTTCCGGATAAAACGTATCTGCCGGCTGAAGCAGACCTGCCAGAATCTTACATTCTCTGATATTTTCCTTCCACAGTGCCTGAGCCAGTTCATGATCGGGCTCATATCCCGCAGCTATCTCCTTGATACGGGGATATTCAATACCGAAATTCAGTTTGTACTCCATCCCTTTTTCACGCATGCTTTGCGAAACCATGCCGTTCATGAAAAGACGGAATTTCGATTTGATATCTTTAATTGTTTCGTGTATATTATTGTCCATAATAAAAAGCAATCATAAAATCCTCCGTTGCAGACTTCGTATTCTACAACGGAAGTATATTATAAATTAGAATAATCTCTGCTATATCGGAGCATCTGCTCTGCATACCCTTCCGAATAAGAAATATGCACATCGGTAATGTTTCCCTCCTTATCGGTTTGTGGCGTATATACCGGATTGACAAAACCTTTATAAGGAGCCAGATGCAGACTGCGATATCGTTGCAAGACTTCGGCATGCAATACCGGATCGATTTGTACGGCATACGTTTCAACCAGCTGACGGGCTGCCTCATAATCTCCCTCGCTCTTGATGCGCTGAATTTCGGCCAACAGTTTACCAAACAGCATACGCAACTTGGCATAATCGTTAATACGCACGTAAGTTTTTCCGTCACGGTTCACCATTTCCACCACATGCTCTGCCTGCCCATGTTCCAGTGCCCAGCGAGCTATCAGCTGACGGTTGCGCATATGTGCCTCTTCTACCGTACACCCGGGCTCTATACGTACCAGCTGCGTCATCAAGCCGTTCATCATGTACGAATAATATTCAGCCTTATAAGCCTCAGCATCCGGCACAAGTCCCAGTTCTATCATTTTAGCGTCGGGCAAATAGTAAAGACCAAACAAATCGGCACGTGCTTCTTCAATCGTAGAACCATGCGCTTTCAAAGCATCCGGATCTACTCCCGGAAGCAGTTTTCCTGAACCATGCCCCAGACATTCATGCAAATCAGTATGCAAGTCATCGGTTATATCGGCATACTTCTCAAGCAACTGGCGTTCTGTTTCACTATATACAAATTCTTCGCGGAAACCATTACCACGGGCAGCTTTGTTATAAGCATCGGTCAGATTGCCAATCGTTACCGACTTCGAGCCATGTACACTACGAATCCAGTTGGAATTCGGGAGATTGATACCGATAGCAGTCGACGGATATAAATCGCCGGCCAGAATAGCTGCTGTAATAACCTTTGCCGAAACACCTTTCACTTCTGTTTTCTTGAAGCGGGCATCTACCGGCGAGTGGTCTTCAAACCACTGGGCATTACTGCTGATGGTTTCTGTACGGTGAGTAGCTTCCATATCCTTAAAGTTGACAATCGATTCCCAACTTGCTTTCATTCCCAGCGGATCGCCGTAGCTTTCGATAAAGCCATTCACAAAATCCACCAACGAATCAGTATCCTTCAGCCAGGCTATGGAATAAGCATCAAACAGTTTCAGATCTCCTGTTCGATAAAATTCTATCAACAGACGGATAACTTCGCGCTGTGCGTCATTTTCTGCGACATCCTCAGCTTTTTGCAACCATGAAATAATTTTTTCAATGGCAGACGAGTACATTCCTCCAACTTTCCATACCTGTTCGTACACGTGTCCGTTTTCTTTTACCAGACGACTGTTCATACCATACATTACCGGTTCCTGATCGTCTGCTTTCTTTTGAGCTGCATAAAGTCTTCTGCTTCCTGCTGAGTAACCCCTTCATAATAATTGGCAGCAGAAGTGAGTACCAAGTCTTCCCCATCCGACTGGTTCACCCGCTTGGGCATAACGCTTGGATCAAAGATTACCGGAAACAGCTTATCGCACATAGCCTGACATGTTTCACCTTCTTCAAGCGGAAGCACCTCTTCAGGCAGTGAGTTGACAACTTCTTCCAGGTAAGCAGATGTAAATGCCGGTACGAACTTGTCGCATGCATAATGATGATGAATACCGTTTGCAAACCATACACGTTTCAGATAGACTTCCAGTGCAAGAAACTGCTCACTGGTACGGTCACCTTTGAAATGTATATAAACGGCTTCCAGCAGACGACGAATCTGCAAGTTGTATTTTCCGTTCTGATCGAACAATATATCTCTTCCTTCAAGAGCAGCCTGAGATAGATAATAAATCAACTGCTTGCGCCGTAAGGGCAAGTTTTCAAATCCGGGAACCCGGTAACGCAAAATCTGCAAATCTGCAAACTGTTCTACTGTATATGAAAATGAATCTTGCAACATATATATTCTTCTTTTTTATAACCATCCATTATCTACTTATAAAAAGCCCTCAAACTAAATGTCATTCTAAACGAAAAGAAAGTATACTCGGAAAAGCCTTGCATGTACTTTCTCCCGTTTAGAATGACATCTGTTGTTTTTATAAGTTCTATTTTCTTTAACCGTTACCTATTATTTTCCAGTTTTCGTCTTCTATAGTTATTAGGTGTTTCGCCAACATTCTTATAAAAAGCCGCATAAAACGACTGACGGTTGGCAAAACCGACCATTGTACTGATTTCTTCTACATTCTTTTCCGCATAACGCTTGTCGATCAACATATGCAAAGCGTCCTTGATTCGGTACTCGTTTACCAGGCATGAATAGTTCATTCCGAAGCGGGAATTGATGACAGCCGACAAGTAACGAGTATTGGTTTTAAGTTCTTTCGCAAGATCTTTCGCCGAATAATTAGGATCCTTGTATTTCTTCTGAAGAACAATAATGTTCATAATTCGGTCATACAATTCATCAGCCAGTTCGGCACGAATCATGTTACGGTAAGGTGCGTCCTTTATCTTCCTCTCCCGAAGATTATAGGGCTTTTTTTCTAAAACTTGACCTTGCTCGGTCATTAATTTGTCCTCTTCTCTCATCTGTCTTTATATTTAGATAATGGTTGTTTCTTCTCCCCGAAATACTATAATTATACAAATTTGCTAAGACTTTTTGTATTTTACAACATATTTACGAGCTTATTTTTCTAGAATATCATTTTTTCACATTTAAAACAGGCTAAAAATAAAAGATAACCGATATTTTAAAAGATTGAACTATCTTTGCCCGCTAATTACATAAATATAGAAAATGATACTAAAAACGCTGAAATCATACTTCGGATACACTCAATTCAGGCCACTGCAAGAAGAAATCATCACTCAAATTTTACATAAAAAAGATACACTTGTACTCATGCCTACCGGCGGCGGAAAATCTATTTGCTACCAGCTTCCGGCTCTGCTCATGGAAGGAACTGCCATTGTAGTTTCTCCCCTGATATCGCTGATGAAAGACCAGGTGGAAAGCTTGCAGGCAAACGGCATCATTGCCCGTGCCTGAACAGCACGAACGATGAGACCACAGATGCCAATATCCGTTTCGAATGCCGGCAGGGAAGGTCAAACTGCTATATATATCACCGGAAAGACTCATGGGCGAGGTCAACTTTCTGCTGAAGGATATCCGCATTTCATTGTTCGCCATCGACGAAGCACACTGTATCTCACAGTGGGGGCATGATTTCCGTCCGGAGTATACACAGTTGAAAATACTTCGCCAGCAGTTTCCGGATGTTCCGGTCGTTGCACTGACTGCTACAGCCGATAAAATTACACGACAAGATATCATCAAGCAGCTGGCAATGAAAGACCCTCAAATTTTCATCTCTTCTTTCGACCGTCCGAATCTGAGTCTGGACGTCAAACGAGGCTTTCAGCAGAAAGAAAAAATGCGTACGATATTCGATTTCATTGCACGACACCGCGGAGAAAGTGGAATCATTTACTGCATGAGCCGCAGCAAAACCGAAAAGGTGGCGGAAATGCTGGAAGAGCATGGTATCGCAACTGCTGTCTATCATGCCGGACTCAGTACTGCTGCACGAGAAGCTGCACAGGATGATTTCATCAATGACCGTGTTCAGGTGGTCTGTGCAACGATTGCTTTCGGCATGGGAATAGACAAATCGAACGTACGATGGGTTATTCACTACAACCTTCCTAAAAGTATCGAAAGTTTTTACCAGGAAATTGGACGTGCCGGACGCGACGGACTTCCCAGCGACACCCTGCTGTTTTACTCTTTCGGCGACATCGTCCTGCTCTCGAAATTTGCAGCCGAAAGCAACCAGCAGGAAATCAATATGGAGAAACTGAACCGCATGCAGCAATATGCTGAAACGGATATCTGCCGGCGGCGAATCTTACTGAACTATTTCGGTGAAACAATGGATCACGATTGCGGTAACTGTGACGTATGCGTAATCCTCCCGAACGTTTCGATGGGACAATTATTGTACAAAAGGCGTTGAGCGGCATCGCACGTGCCGACCAGCAAGTATCTATCAACACGCTGATAGATATTCTGAGAGGTGCAGCCACACAGGAAATCATCGAACGGGGATACGATAAACTGAAAACTTACGGCGTAGGACGGGATATTCCGGCACGCGACTGGCAGGATTATCTGCTGCAAATGCTGAACCTGGGATATTTTGAGGTTGCCTACAACGAAAAGAACCACCTGAAGATAACCGAAGCTGGAAGAAAAGTACTGTTCGGACATGAGCGAGCCCTGCTGGTAGTTATCAAGCGTGAAGAATATGCTGCCAAAGGAACGAGAAAAAAACAAAAACAGCCCCTTGCAACAGAAGCACTGTTCCCTACCCCTATGGTATTCGACAACGAAGACGAACAGCTGTTCGAAGAACTTCGCCAGTTACGGAAGAAGCTTGCCGACCAACAGGCTATACCGGCTTACATTGTTCTTTCGGACAAGACGCTCCATCTCCTGGCTTCTTCACGTCCTACTACGGTAGAAGCTTTCGGTGAAATAAGTGGTATCGGTGAATATAAAAGAGATAAATACGGAAAAGACTTTATTGAGGTCATCCGGAAGTTTACCAGATAACCCATACAACTATTTGCCAGTATTTTTTACCGACAAAACAACCTGAAAAGTTAATGTCCGAATAAAAATTTTCTCCACCTGACCGCACATCATATCTGACATAAAAAAGACAGGGATGCATTATAATAAAACGTCAGCATATCTTTTCCAAAATATGCTGACGTTTTACCGAAAATCTCTGCATGTTTTTTAAAAATATCATGCAAAATTTTTGCAAACTGACAAATTATTCGTTTTCAACTACTTACACTTTTTCAATTTTTCCATCAGTTCCATACGAGGAACACCTAGCGAAACAGCCTTCTCATAAGCCTCACGTGCCTCGTGTTTCTTCTCCATCTGTAAATAAATATCTCCCATCATCACATGCGTATCAGCATCACGGGCATCCAGTTTCAAGGCTTCTTCCAAATCGAGCAAGGCAGCATCGGGCAAGTTCTGCTCCAGTTCCAGATTAGCTCTCATCTTATATAGGGAAGCATCTTTCGGATAGTCTTCGATAAGCAGGTTCATACCATCGCGTGCCGCGATATACCGTCCTTCTTTCTGATCCAGCATAGCCAGTCCCAGACGGGCAGCCTTATGTTTGGCATCTATTCCCAGTATCACATTATAGTCGATGCGTGCTTCCTTATACTGTCGCCGTTTCATATAGATATAAGCACGAAACAGACGAGCCTCCTTATCGTTCGGCAAGAGATCGATTACATTGCAATAGTCCAAATAGGCTTTTTCCGTCAGATTCTTTTCCATATAAAGTGTGGCACGATTCAGCAGAATGGCAGTTGCATAAGGAGTAATGTTCAGTGCCATCGTATATGAATCTATTGCCTCGTCTATCTTTCCCTGACGTTTCAGCACGGTTCCCAAGTTAGAAAAAAGCAACGCATTCCGGGCATTGTAAGGATCGAGCCGCAAAGCCTCACGAAAGAGTTCCTCAGCTTGTTGCAGACTATCCTTGAAAGTATAGTCCATAGCTTTTTCCACCAGTTCATTATACGATTGTGCCTTACTGCCCAGCAACGAGAAAATACATATCAAACACAGGAGTATTCTTTTCATCCGGATATAATTTTAATTAAATTCGAAAGCAAAGGTAATGGAATAATCTGTGGAGTGGGATGTATATTAAAAAGTTTTTGTAAGTTTGAACAATCATTATAAACAAGAACTATCATGAAACTGGAAAAAGCTATATTTGCCTGCGGATGTTTCTGGGGAGCACAGTATCAGTTTGAACATGCCAAAGGAGTGGTACGCTCCACAGTAGGCTACATAGGCGGACACAAGGAACATCGGCTTATGAAGAAGTAAAGGCACACACTACCGGACATGCAGAAGCAACACTGGTAGAATTTGATGCAGAACAAACATCGTTTACAGAACTGTGTAAACTCTTTTTTGAGATTCACGATCCGGCACAGACCGACGGACAAGGTCCTGATATCGGTCCGCAGTATCGCAGCGAGATATTTTATCTGAATGACAAGCAAAAAGAAGAGGCAGAAGCTGTCATCGCCCTGCTAAGGGAAAAAGGATATGAGGTGAATACGAAACTCACTCCCGCCACAACGTTCTGGGAAGGAGAAGAATATCATCAGCACTATTACGATAAGACAGGAGGAGAACCTTACTGCCATATCCGAGTTAAAAAATTCTGACCCGATTCATCAGCAACAAACGTATCCGAACTATAAAAACAGAACCCCGAAAGTCAGCATAAAACTTCGGGGTTCTGGGTATCAAACAATAGCTGATACGATTCTTACTGTCATGCTTTTTTAATGTAATCGACCACCCATGCACCAACTTCCTTGGTTCCGTATTTAGGCTGTCCCTCTACCTGAATTTCAGGAGTACGCACATAAGCATCGAGTGATGCATCTACTGCCTTGCGGATCAGTGCACCTTCTTCTTTCAGATCGAAATATTCGAAAAGCATTGCCACCGACAGAATCTGTGCCAGCGGATTGGCAATGTTCAACCCCTTAGCCTGCGGCCATGAACCATGGATAGGTTCGAATACCGGAGTGCTTTCGCCTGTAGAAGCTGAAGGAAGCAATCCCATAGAACCACTGATTACTGATCCTTCGTCTGTAAGGATATCTCCGAAAGTATTTTCTGTCACCATTACATCGAAGAACTTTGGTTCCTGAATCATCTTCATAGCTGCATTGTCAACAAACATATAGTCTGTAGTAACTTCCGGATACTGAGGAGCCATTTCCTGAGCAATCTGACGCCACAAGCGAGAAGATGCAAGTACGTTTGCCTTATCGACTACGGTAAGGTGTTTGCGACGCTTCATAGCATATTCAAAACCGACCTTCAATATTCTTTCAATCTCAGGACGTGTATACATGTTTGTATCGTAAGCCTTATCGTTGTCCTGATACTTCTCACCGAAATACATACCTCCTGTCAACTCGCGGATGCAAAGGAAGTCTGCACCGTCAACAAGTTCTGCCTTCAACGGAGATTTGTGTACCAGACATTTGAATGTCTGAACCGGACGGATATTGGCAAACAGTCCCAGTTTCTTACGCATGGCTAACAATCCTTGTTCCGGACGGACCTTTGCTGTCGGGTCATTGTCGAATTTAGGATCACCTACGGCAGAAAACAATACCGCATCTGCATTCTTACATATTTCGTAAGTTGCTTCCGGAAACGGATCGCCTACTTTATCAATTGCATCCGCACCACACAAAGCATATTCGTAACTTACCTTATGACCAAATTTCTCACATACAGCCGACATTACATCTACTCCCTGAACAGAGATTTCAGGACCGATTCCATCGCCAGCCAACACTGCTATCTTAAATCCATAATTATTGTTTATTCTTTAGTAATAGTCTATTTATCTTTAAATCTTCTATTATACATATTATACAAATAATGTATAATAATAAAACACCCAGTCAGAAAAGATGCTAATACCAAATTCACCAATAAATTTCCATCTTTTATATCATCACAAGGAATCACCCTGCGTAAAAAACAATCAAAGTAAACGACAGGATAAACGCCAGGATATACCTTTGCCAAGACTTCATTTTATTCATGATTTAACTTGATAAAAAATCAATTCGAATTGGAATATTCATCTTCAATCATATTAAGCATCTTCATTGTTGCTTTGATAGCTGCTTCTGTCTGGTCAGCATCAAAGCCACGGGTACGGAACTCTCTGTCACCGTAATTCCAGGTAATAACTGTCTGAACAAAGGCATCGGTACGTCCTCCGGGAGGAATTGTTACCGCATAGTTGACCAGCATCGGGAATGTACGTTCCAGTGTTCCTTTGTAAATTTTACGCAACGCCCGTACAAAGGCATCATACTGTCCGTCGCCGGATGAGCTTTCCTGGTAAACCTTTCCGTTGATCTCTATACTCAATGTAGCCATCGGTTTAAGACCTTTTGCCAAGGTTACAAAATAGCTCAAAGTTTTACCTTATTTTCTGCTGTATCGTGCTTCAGCACATCAGATATAATATAGGGCAAATCTTCTTGTGTGACCTGCTCTTTGCGGTCTCCAAGCTCGATGATACGGTCGGTTACTTTCTTCATCGACTCTTCATCCAGCTCAAGTCCCAGGCTCTCCAGATTTTTCCGGATATTTGCTTTTCCGGAATTTTTACCTAACGCATATTCGCGTATTCTGCCAAAACGCTCGGGAAGCAAGTCATTGCAGTACAAGTTATTTTTATTATCACCATCGGCATGTACACCGGCTACCTGAGTAAAGACACTGTCGCCCACTATCGGTTTATTTGCCGGAATGGTAACTCCTGAATACGATTCGACCAGCCGGCTCACTACATTCAGACGACTTTCATCGATATTGGTGATTGCATGGAAATGGTCTTTCAAGATAGCTTGTACACTGGCAAGCGGTGCATTTCCGGCACGCTCTCCCAAACCGTTGATAGTAGTATGCAAGCCTTTTACTCCACTCAGTACGGCAGCCAGCACATTACTTACAGCCAAATCATAATCATTATGTGCATGAAAATCGAAATGCAAGTCTGGATAGCGTTTTTTCATCTTCCTCATGAACTCGATTACCTGTAACGGATTCAGTACCCCCAAGGTATCGGGAAGCATGAAACGTTTTATTCCGCAATCTTTCAGTCCATCTACCAGGCCAAACACATAATCGGGAGAATCTTTGATTCCGTTGCTCCAGTCTTCCAGATATACATTGACATCCATTCCTTTTCCATGAGCATAACGGACTACACCCAGAATATCTGCCAAATGCTGGTCTAACGTTTTCTTCAACTGAAACGTACAATGTTTTTCAGATCCTTTTGTCAGCAGATTGATAACCCGGCATCCTGCATTGTAAATCCAGTCGACAGACATGTTTCCGTCGACAAAGCCCAACACTTCTACCCGAGATAACATCCCCCGACGAGCTGCCCAGTCGCAAATCATTTTTACTGCCTTCGCCTCTCCTTCGGACACACGTGCCGAAGCTATTTCAATACGGTCGACCTTCAGGTCTTCCAGCAGCAAACGGGCTATCATTAATTTTTCATGTGGTACGAATGACACTCCGCTGGTCTGTTCACCGTCGCGGAGTGTGGTATCCATGATTTCTATTCTCGGATGATTGTTCATTGAATTTATCTAATTAGTTACGAGCTTTTTCGTAAGCCTCTATTTTATCTTTATTCTCTACCAGAAAATCGATGTCATCAAGTCCGTTCATCAGGCAATGTTTCTTGTATGCATTGATCTCAAACTTTTCAGACTTGCCTGTCGCTTTATTGGTTATGGTCTGTTCGGGTAAATTGACTTCGACCTCTGTTTTTGGATCGGAATAAATAGAATCGAACAATTCTTTCAGGAAAGCCTCGCTGACAACTACCGGCAATACGAAATTGTTCAGTTCATTGTTTTTATGAATATCGGCAAAGAAGCTCGATACAACTACGCGAAAGCCATATCCGGCAATAGCCCATGCAGCATGTTCACGACTGGAACCACTACCGAAATTCTTACCGGCAACTAAAATCTGTCCGCTATATGTAGGATTGTTCAGCACAAAATCTTTATTCAGCGAACCGTCCGGATTATAACGCCAGTCGCGGAAGAGGTTATCGCCAAAGAATTTTTCATCGCGGGTAGTTGCTTTCAGGAAACGTGCCGGAATAATCTGGTCTGTATCCACATTCTCCAAAGGCAAAGGAATACAAGTACTTGTTATGATGTTGAATTTCTGTTTCATAATGATGCACAATTTTACGAATTACATAAGTGTTCTGGGGTCGGTTATTACTCCGGTCACAGCAGCAGCGGCTGCAGTCAGCGGACTAGCAAGCAAGGTGCGAGAACCTGGTCCCTGACGTCCTTCAAAATTTCGGTTGCTGGTAGATACGGAATATTTTCCTGCCGGAATCTTGTCATCATTCATGGCAAGACAAGCCGAACATCCTGGCTGACGGATTTCGAAACCGGCTTCTTCCAAAACTTTATCCAAACCTTCCTGACGAATCTGCTCGTCTACCATCCACGAACCCGGAACAAGCCATGCTGTAATATTGTCGGCTTTCTTACGTCCCTTTACGATAGAGGCAAATGCACGGAAGTCTTCGATACGTCCGTTTGTACATGCTCCGAGGAATACATAGTCCACTTTCTTACCAAGCAAAGATTCACCTGCCTGAAAGCCCATATACTGCATGGATTTTTCGAATGAGCCTTTCTCTACATCACTCATACCTTCAGTAGTAGGGATATGATCGGTAACAGCCATTCCCATTCCCGGATTGGTTCCATAAGTAATCATCGGCTGAATATCGGCAGCATCGTAACGAACTTCTTTATCGAACACTGCGTCATCATCGCTCTTCAACGTTTTCCAGTATGCGAGAGCCTTGTCCCATTCAGCCCCTTCGGCGCATACTCACGTCCCTTGATATATTCAAAAGTTACTTCATCGGGAGCTATCATACCTCCACGTGCTCCCATTTCGATACTCAGGTTACACAAAGTAAGACGTCCTTCCATGGTCAGGCTGCGAATAGCTTCTCCTGCATATTCCACAAAATATCCGGTTGCACCGCTTGTTGTCATTTTCGACATCATATAAAGTGCCACATCCTTGGCTGTCACACCTTTGCCCAGTTTTCCGTCGATGGTAATACGCATGGTCTTGGGGCGAGCCTGAAGAATACATTGAGAAGCCATTACCATTTCTACTTCACTGGTTCCGATACCGAAAGCAACTGCTCCCATCGCTCCGTGAGTAGACGTATGTGAGTCACCACATACGATGGTCATTCCCGGCAAAGTAAGTCCTCTTTCCGGACCTACCACATGAATGATACCATTCTTCTTGTTCATCATACCGAAATGAGTCAGTCCGAAATCGGCAGCATTTTTGGCAAGCGTATCTACCTGCGTACGCGAAACCGGATCTTCGATAGGCTTATCCTGATCGTGTGTCGGAGTATTATGGTCGGGCATGCAGTAAATCTTTTCCGGACGGAAACATTTCAATCCACGGGCACGCATTCCCGCAAAAGCCTGAGGACTGGTCACCTCATGGCAATAAAGACGATCGATATACAACTGGGTAGGTCCTTCGTCCACCTTCTGCACCACGTGTGCATCCCATATCTTGTCGAATAATGTATTAGCCATACTTAAAATCTCATTTAGTTATTTTCTGAATTTATTGATACAATCTATATAGCTTCTACTGATGCTGCAATGATGTCGGTATTTGCTCCGAAACCATAATACATCTGTCCGTCATATTCCACCTGCATGTGAACTTTACCAACATCGTCACTACCTTTGCTGATAGCCTGAATTGTAAATTCCTTCAAGGTCATCTGACGTTTAATAATCTGTTTTACTGCCTTGATGGCTGCGTCTACCGGACCGTTACCCGTTGCAGCAGCTTCAAAGTGTTCACCGGAGATGTTAAGTCCCAGACTGGCAACCGAACGTACTCCGACACCGCTGGTGACTTGAAGATATTCCAGCTTAATGTGATGGTTTACATTGCGATCGGCTCCGGCAAGTACGAGAATATCATCATCGGTGATATCTTTCTTCTTATCAGCCAGTTTCAGGAAGTCTTCGTACACTTTGTCCAGTTTTTCCTGATTCATTTCTACACCCAATACATGCAAACGGTGTTTCAACGCTGCACGACCGCTGCGGGCTGTCAGTACAATTGCATTATCGTCGATACCAACATCTTTCGGATCGATAATTTCATACGTCTGTACATTCTTCAATACACCATCTGATGAATACCTGAAGAGTGTGCAAAAGCGTTTCTTCCTACAATAGCCTTATTGGGCTGAACCGGCATATTCATCAGGCTAGAAACCATGCGGCTGGTAGGATAGATTTTCTGAGTATTAATATTTGTGTCAATGTCAATGTCATTGTGACAACGTAAAATCATGGCAACTTCTTCCAGTGAAGTATTTCCGGCACGCTCACCGATACCGTTGATGGTAACTTCTACCTGACGAGCTCCATTCAACACACCGCTGATAGTGTTGGCTGTTGCCATACCTAAATCGTTATGACAGTGGGTAGAAATAATGGCTTTGTCGATACCGTCTACATGGTCAACCAGATATTTGATCTTTGCACCATATTCATCGGGCAAACAATATCCCGTTGTATCCGGAATATTCACTACTGTTGCCCCTGCCTTAATAACAGCTTCTACCACACGAGCCAGATATTCATTGTCTGTACGACCTGCGTCTTCAGCATAAAACTCCACATCGTCTACATATCGGCGAGCATATTTTACGGCAGCAACCGCACGCTCTATAATTTCCTCGCGGGTAGAATTGAATTTATATTTGATATGAGAATCTGAAGTTCCGATTCCTGTATGAATACGTTTGTGTTTGGCATACTTCAAAGCTTCGGCTGCAACGTCGATATCTTTTTGTACGGCACGAGTCAGTGCACAGATAGTAGGCCAGGTTACAGCCTTTGAAATCTCAATTACCGAATTAAAATCTCCCGGACTTGAAATAGGAAATCCTGCCTCAATTACATCCACTCCCAAAGCTTCGAGTTGCTTGGCAACCTGAATTTTCTCGACTGTATTCAACTGACATCCGGGAACTTGTTCTCCGTCGCGCAATGTCGTATCAAAAATAAATAATCTGTCACTCATAAACGTATATCTTTTATTGTTTCATTTTAAAGAAAAAGCCTTTCTGCAACCAGAAGTGAGAAAGGCTTTATAATCATAAATCTTATACCGTCATGCACACGGCTCACTTCCCACTGGTTTCACCAATAGAATAATAATACCGCCTAGCAAAATATGTATAAGAAATGTATTCATAATTATCTGTTACTTGTTCTAAACGCTTGCAAAGGTAGAGAATATTTCGACAATACAAAATAAAATGAAAGTTTTTTATTCATTTTAGCAACAAATTAGTATTTAGCATACTATTTTAAGCGTAATTCATACAAGCATGCTTCGACTTCAGCGTTACTTCCCATGTGTTTTCCCATATCATCTGACAGTTTAACACATTCTCTCCATTCCTGGTTGTGATTCATCTTACAACGGGATAATTTCATAACAATATTTGACGGATGATATCCCGTATCATTTGTAAGATTCGTTCCGATACCGAAAGAACAGTTTATCTTGCCTTTACAATAATCGAAAAGATGCAAAGCCTTCTCAAAGTCAAGTGCATTGCTGAAAATAATTGTTTTCGTCCGCGGATCAATACCCAGTTCTTTATACCTGGCAATCAAGCGGTCAATAAATTCAAATTCATCTCCTGAATCGCATCGCACTCCATCGAAAAGCTTTGCCTGCTTCCGACTAAAGTTCGACAAAAATGAATCGGAAGTATATGTATCCGAAAGAGCTGTTCCCAAATCTCCGTCATATACATTCACCCAGTTTTCCAAAGCCATATAATTGGCATGCTTATAACCGAACTGTGCTCCATGGAACATAAACCATTCATGCGGATGGGTTCCCATCGGACGCATGTCATATTTCATGGCAAGATAGCAGTTTGACGTTCCGGTACAATAACGAGCATGTTCTTTCAGATAAGCGACAACAATATCGTGTACATCAAATGAGAAACGACGACGTGTTCCAAATTCTGAGAACGGCATCTGATGCTCATTGGATAATTCAACTTCCCAGCCAACTTAGCTATAATTGATTCTTTATCCGGTATCCGGTTCAGGAACTGGTTTTTATCTCAGAAACAATAGCCAGCAAAGGAACTTCATAAAGTGTCACTTTATAGAGGTAGTCTGTAACTTCGATATGCAAATGGTGTTCTTCGTCCAGATACACTTCTATCTTTCAGGATCAAAACGGAAAGAAGACAGCCACTCCCAGTAAACATGCGGCAGGAAACGACAATGTGTATACATATACTCCAGTTCCTCTTTACGCAATGCAACCAGTGACAGATTATGAATCTCGTTTTTCAATGCTTCCAGGAAACCTTCTGTATATTCTGTTTCATCTCTATCTTTAAAAGTAAACGTACCTAATGCATAAGGAAAGAGTTTTATATATGCATATGAAGTAGTAAACTTATACAAGTCTGTATCTAAAATTGTTTTTATTACCATAACATCACTTTTATTTCTTTTTGTAAAGATAAACAAGAAAAATCATTTCCTATACATTTTACTTCAACTTAAGTGATATTATGCAGTCTACCGAAGGTTTCAAATTGGCTGTATGCAGAACTATACCTCCCTGAATTTTTTCATATTTTACCTTTTCTCCCGTATCAAACAAGGTAGCAGATATCACCTTTTCGTTCAATGGCAAAGTAACAAATTCAGGCATCTTCTGTGATAAAATATGTATATAGAGTGTGTTTCCTTTTCTGGTAGTAGTTCCCCAAGAAGCTGTAACAACATTGCCGGAAGTAGAACCGTAAATTGTTTCTCCATACTTCGACATCCACTCACCTACTCCTTTCAAACGTTCAACAGCTACTGCAGGTAATTCTCCATTAGGCTGAGGGCCAATATTCATCAATAAATTGGCTCCTTTTCCGGCAGCACGCACCAACAGATGAATCAACTCATTAACAGACTTATAATTCTGATCTTTGATCTTATATCCCCACATACCATTCATTGTTTCACAAGTTTCCAATGGCAAAGTACTGATAGACTGACCAGAAAGTCCAGCTTTATTTTCTCCGGGAAGATCACGTTCAAACATCTGAAAATCTTCTCCTGGGAAAGGAGATTTGTGATGATTGTTTCCGATCAAACAAGCAGGTTGTAATTTATGAATCAAAGCATACTGTTTATCCAGTCCCCAATTAAAATCGTCTGGCTGATCCCATAAACCGTCAAACCAAATAGCTCCTATCGGCCCATAATTGGTCAGTAACTCAGTCAACTGGTTATTCATGAACTGATAGTATGTACTCCATTCGCCATGGGAGGTACGTCCAGTTCCATGGCCAGTTCTACCTAAAGGATAATAATCCTCTCTACTCCAATCCAAGTGTGAATAATACAGATGCAATTTTATTCCCTGTTTCTGACACTCCTCCGCCAATTCTTTAATAATATCCCGCTTAAAAGGTGTAGCATCTACAACATTATAATCAGAATATTTAGTATCAAACATGGAAAATCCGTCATGATGACGAGAGGTGAAGCAAATATATTTAGCTCCAGAAGCCTTTATAGCTGCAACCCAATCGTGTGCATTGAAGCGTGAAGGGTAAAAGCTGATGCAACCTTAGCATATTCGTGACAATCAATATCGGCATTATGCATATACCACTCTCCTTGCCCAAACATACTGTAAATTCCCCAATGGAGAAATATACCAAACTTACTGTCTTGAAATTCTTTTCTAGCTTGCAGATTCTCTGGAGCAGGTACGTAATCTGCTTCTGAATTCTGCGCATAAAGAGAAGATATCCCCAAAAGGCCACTTAAGCAAATAGCTTGCCAAAAACGAAAAGCACGTGTTTTCATATTCTTCCAATAAATTTATAAATGAGAAATTAGATTTGGTTTTCCAAAGATACAATAAAATTCTGAGTTTACAGAAAAAAGAAAGCCCCGCGGCACTTGTGATGCTGCAGGGCTTCTCCTAAGACGGCGACTACCTACTCTCCCACTTGCGCAGTACCATCGGCGTGACGAAGCTTAACTTCTCTGTTCGGAATGGGAAGAGGTGGAACCTTCGTGCAATAGTCACCTGAATATCCTTTATGTATTCATGACTAACAAGCAAGTAATTCAAGTACTTCTCAAGAAGCTGAAAGTATATATCACCCATCCTTCCTGACAAGGAAAGCATACGGGCAATTAGTAATGCTCGGCTTTGGTATCTCTACCTTTACACCTGCATCCTATCAACGTCATCGTCTTTGACGACCCTGAGAAATCTAATCTTGTGGCCGGCTTCGTACTTAGATGCTTTCAGCACTTATCCGATCCCGACTTAGATACCCGGCGATGCACCTGGCGGCACAACCGGTAAACCAGAGGTCGGTCCAACACGGTCCTCTCGTACTAGTGTCAGAGCCACGCAAATTTCATACGCCCACGATAG
>ENA-OQHA01000298-OQHA01000298.1-human-gut-metagenome-genome-assembly--contig:-NODE-298-length-25929-cov-6.157391_pt1 | contig 25929 bp, 29 predicted proteins | sample MGYA00242558_ERZ504707 | MGnify/ENA primary metagenome ERZ504707 (study PRJEB26092, sample SAMD00036197) | human gut metagenome | host: Homo sapiens | study: EMG produced TPA metagenomics assembly of...
GCTCTGAATATCATAAATTTTATCTTTACCGATCACTCCAAGCACTGAACCGGCATATTGAATGATCCATTCCGGTGGTAACTGTTCGCCAACAACACCGGTGAGTACTGCCTCTTTATCGAAGTATGCGCCAGTGAGCTGCACCATCTGTCCTATTTTTTCCTGTAATGACATTTCTGACAGCAATTGCTGTAATTCATGTATTTCCATATATACTCCTTATGTTTAATCCGTTTATTTCTAATGTTCATTTCTCCATAGATCAGCCCGAAGCATATAAGACCGTATTTTACTCAAAGTAGATTGTCTTGCCACTTTCTGCGGACTGGTAGATTGCTTCCAGAATACGTGTGACAACTGCAGCCTGTGCAGGCTTCACAACCTGTTCTGCCCCATCAACAACGATGTGGTAAAACAATTCCTGTTCATAGTCTGCTGCTGACTTTTCTTTTCCTGAGAAAAATGCTACTCCACCGCTTGATAATTCCGGTTTCTCTACTACCTGTGTATTATGGTGGATGTAATTGATCCTAAGGCCATCTTTCATATCAGCTCCGGCTTTGGTACCACACAGGCTTGTTTTTGCCTCATCAACCTCCAGTGTGTTCAGTGCCCAGGCTGATTCCAGTTCGATCACTGCCCCATTTTTCATACGGATAAAGCCAAAAGCAGAATCTTCTACACAGAACTTATCCGGATCCCAGTTACCAAATGCATTTCCCTGGTCTGTCTGATCAGACAGCTTGTGGAAGGAAGCTCCCGTAACAGACTGCACTTCATAATTATCCATCATCCATAATGTCAGATCCAGTGCATGTGTACCAATATCAATCAGAGGACCGCCGCCCTGTTCTTCTTCATTCAGGAACACACCCCAGGTCGGAACAGCTCTTCTTCTGAGTGCATGTGCTTTGGCAAAATAGATTTCTCCCAATTCATCACTTTTGCACATTTCCTTCAGATACAATGAATCTGTACGATAACGGTTCTGATATCCTATGTTGAGAACTCTGTGTGTTCTTTCAGCAGTTTCGACCATCTTCTGTGCTTCTGCATAATTTTTTGCCATTGGCTTCTCACACATGACATCTCTTCCTGCCTCCATTGCTGCTATAGAGATTTCTGCATGGGAACGGTTTGGGGTAGTTACATATACAACATCCAGATCTTCTTTTAGAAGGTCACGGTAATCTTCAAATACTTTTGCATCTTCTGTGCCAAATTTTTCTTTTGTCTCCTGCGCACGCTCTATGATGATGTCACAAAAAGCCACCACCTCATAGAGACCACTTTTCTGCATAGCCGGGAGATGTTTTCCGTTAGCAATCCCTCCACAGCCTACGATTCCTGCTCTTAATTTTCTCATGGTATTTCCTCCTTATTTGCACTTTTCTGTGTTATATAACATATTTCTCCAGATATCTTTTACTGAGAATTAAAGACTTCTCCACCTTTTCCTTGGAATCCTCAAATGCTTTATCTTCTATTTCGATACATGTACAGCCATCATATCCTATATCAGTAAGTGCTGACACGTATTTTCCCCAGTCCACATCGCCAAGTCCCGGAATCTTAGGTGACATATATTCCAGCGGATAAGCCATGATGCCACAGGACTCTAATTTATCCTTGTATATCTTGATATCCTTGTAATGAACATGGAATATTTTATCCTTAAATTCATAAAGCGGGCGGATATAGTCGATCATCTGCCAGATAAAGTGGGACGGATCGTAATTAATGCCAAGATTATCACTGTCCAGGATCTTGAAGACCTCTCTCCAGATTGGCGGAGTTGTCATCAGATTCTGTCCTCCGGGCCACTGTTCCTCACCAAAAAGCATCGGACAGTTTTCAATTGCTATTTTTACGTCACATACCTCTGCCAGTTTTATGATTGGTGGCCATATTTCTTTTACAAGTTCAAGATTTTCCCGTACATTTTTGGTCTGATCCCTTCCGATAAATGTTGTGACCATGCCAACACCTAACTTTTTACTTGCACGTATGACATTCTTCAGATGTTCAATAGCAGCATTTCTTTTCTCTTTATCTGCCGTCATTACGTTAGGATAATATGCCAGTGCAGAGATTTCTACTCCCGCTTTTTCTGCATATGCCATAATATGGGCTGCATATTCATCATCCTGGTTTACCCGTTCTGCATCTATATGGCTTACACCCGCATATCTTCTTTCTGCTTTTTCTTCTGGCCAGCATGCCACTTCCACACATTCAAATCCCTGCTCTGAAGCAAAATCCATCATTTGTTCATAAGTCCATCCGTCAAGGATTGATGTAATAAACCCAAGTTTCATTGAAAAATCCTCCTGTATCTGTTTTCCCTATTTTGCCCATGGAGTTGGTGTAAAATCTCCACCCCTGCACATTCAGATAATTCAGTGCATGAAGCTGTCCGGTCATCTCCAGTTCTCCGGAATATACAGGATCATGGTATCCCTCAATGCAGATATCGTCCTCATATCCGTTACTTCTTAAAATAGAAATGATATCTCTCCAGTTCGTGTCACCAAAGCCTGGCATACGATGCCATACAAATGGGACTGCGCCTGATATGCCACTATGTCTTACAGCATCCCAGTCTATTGTTGCATCTTTTCCATGTATATGTACTATTTTTTTGCACCATTTTCTCAGCTCTGTTACCGGATCGATAAGCTGTACCATCTGATGTGTCGGCTCCCATTCCAGTCCGAAGTTATCATTCTTTACTTCCTCAAACATCACTTCCCACGCTTTAGGGTTAAAACCGATATTACATTGTCGCATGTTCCATGTTCCATCCATAAGGCAATTCTCAATTCCCAGCTTCACTCCCTTTTCTTCTGCAAGATCAGCCAGTTCCGGAATACCTTGCCAAACTCTTCATATGCGGATTCTACCGGCTTTCCTTCCCACGCTCCTGCAAAAGTACTCACATGTGTAGCTCCGAATTTTCCGGCAGTGCAGATTACATTTTCCAGTGTTTTCCTATGCTCTGCGTACTGGATAGGATTGCAATAGTATCCAATTGTCGTGATTTTGGAATCCGTACCTGCCAACAGTTTTTCCGTGCTCAATGCCAGCTTATCAAGGTCAGTCCCTTCCAGTGACATATGGAAATTAAGAGAAAATGTCTCAAATCCTTTTCCAATAAATCCCTTTAACCATTCTTCTGCCTTAGCTCCAGGAACGCATGTTCCTATTTTTATCTGTTTCATACTTATTTTCTCCTGTTCCTTCATAAATACTTATGATTCATACTGTCTATAATCAATCACCTGGTTTGTTTCTGCTGATTGGAAAATAGCTTCCATTAGTTTCATTACACGCATCACCTGGAAGAGCTTAATCTCCGGCTCTGCCCCATCTCTTATAACTGCTGCTACATTCCTATGGAAATCCGCAATATCTCCGGACACATGTGGCAGCTCTTCTTTCACGATTGTATCTTCCCGTCTCGGAGCCATGGTTTTGGTCAGACCTGCTGCTGTCTTTACCGGCACTACTTTCTCTTCGGTTATGCCTGTTTTCCGTATGATCTCACCATTTAACTGCCAGTCCCTGATTACCGCAGTACCATCTTCACCCAGTACATACCATCTTGGCAGGGAAATATAATTATTGGTACCTACTTCAACTAAGACTTCCGTTCCGCCTTCAAATGTCAGGATTGTGGTGAACCCATCATCCACTTCCTGATTGGTAATATGGGTAAGTGATGCATATACAGTTTCAATTTTTCTATCTCCGTAAAGATACAGAATCTGATCCAGCAAATGTACACCCCAGTCAAGAACCATTCCGCCACCATGTACTTTTTCTTTTCTCCAGTCACCCGGAATACCCCTTGAACCATGCACACGGCTTTCTATCCGGAAGACATGCCCCAGCTTCTGTTCCTCTACAAGCTTTCGTATGATCAGGAAATCATCATCCCAGCGCCTGTTCTGGTGTACTGTCAGGAACTTTCCGGTTTCTTTGGCAACATTTTCCATCTCCTGAAGATCAGAAGATGACAGAGTCACCGGTTTCTCTGATATCACGTTTTTCCCCGCATGCATAGCACGGATTGCAATCGGCTTATGGCAGTCATTTGGAGTAGCAATCAGCACGACATCAATATCCGGGTCTGATAACATTTCCTCTTCCGAGCCATACACAGAAAAACCTTTTTCTTTTGCTTCTATTCTCTTTTCTTCCTTGATATCATAGATACCACCAATTTCAATTTCCGGTACATTTGACAGGATTTCTGTATGCCATCTGCCCATTCCACCATATCCTATCAGCCCGTAGATTACTTTGTTTTCCCGCATTTTATACCTCCAATTAAGGAACAGCGGCTAATGAACACCATCAGCCGCCGTCTCTTTTACTTACTTAATTCATCGTTGATTTCTTTAAGAATCTGTCACCGCCCTGACTCTTCCAATTTTTAACGAAAGTATCGAATTCGCTGATATCTGCTTTTCCCGTAATGATCTTTGCGAAAGTCTCTTCCTCCATCTTCTTCAGGTTTGCCCATTTGGCTTCCATGGTTTCTGTCTGACCATTATATGCATTGTAAACCGGTACATATTTATCATTTACATAGGAAGCTCCTCCAACCAAAAGTGATACAAGTCTCGGGAGATTAGTTTTTGCAATGTCACTGTCCAGATTCCATTTATCCAGGCTGAAATCATCATAAGGTTCTTTTTTCAGTTTTTTAACTGCTTCCATATCATTCTTTAACAATTTATGCTTTGAGAAATCGACATCATCCATTGTAATCTCTCCTGCAAGATATTTTTCCAGAGTCTCAGTGGATACTTCAATCTCATCTGCATTATCGTAGCCATTATACAAAGGATAAAAATCTGAAGTACCCATTTCTGTGGAGGAAATGCCATCTGCTACCCACTGCTGCTCATTAGCAATCAGATAGTTAACAATCTTAAATGCAGCCTCCGGATTCTTACAGTTTTTGCTTGCCACTACATATTTACTTGTAGGATTTGGCATATGGGCATAATAGTTTCCATCCTCGGCCAATGGTGTAAGTATGCTCTCCAGTCTGCTTCTCCTGCCAGTGTAGCATCTGCCACTGTATAACCACTCCACCATGCTCCAAAGAAAATTCCCACCTTTCCAGCCAGAAGAGGCTCCTTACAGTCATTTCTGACAAGCATTTCCGGATCAATCAGTTTATCTTTATACAATTTCTGGATTTTTTCCAGGGCTGTTTTGGTCTCCGGCTGAATTGAACCATACTTTACAGTTCCATCCTCATCCTGCAGCCAGTACTGTGGATAAGACTGGAAGCTGCTGAACAATGGATCCAGTCCAAACTGGTTTGCTCCAGTTGCATTCATATGATCTGAATTGCCTGGTCCAAGAATTCCAATGGTATCAGCTTCTCCGTTGCCATCCGGATCCTGGGTCACGAATGCTTCTGCACTGCTGCCATTTCATCCCAGGTTCTTGGAACCTCCAGCCCAAGCTTATCCAGCCAATCCTGACGAATCCACATTTCGTTCATTTCTCCTACCATCAATACTCGGAGCCGGGATTGCCATCAATCTCTCCCTTATCATTAGTTAATACATTTTGCAGTTCATCCCCACCGGATTCTACATATCCGTTTCAACGTATCTGAAGCATAGTCATCAAAATACTGATCAAGCGGCTGGATCAGATCATATTTCAGAAGTGCCCTGTACTGTGCAGCATTGACATTCATCAGATCAGGAATCGCACCACTTCCGATACACAGGTTCATTTTCTCATCAAAGTCAGATGAGGATGCAACCCAGTCGTATACGACATCGATATTTAAGTCTTTCTTCAAAAGTCTTGTATAGGAATTATCCTCATAGCTCATTCCGTCAGGAATCTTCGCATTTGGATTCATTGAACCGCCCAGATGGACCTTTACTGTATCTGCATATTTTGATCTTCCGTCCAGTGTTCTGACATTCATACCGCTGATAAGTTCCTTTTTCTCTTCCTTGTCATAATAGGTAGCGCCTACCAGTTTTGTGTTGACATATCCTAATCCCGAAGTTCTTGTCTAAGGGATTTCTGTTCAACAAACCTGTCAAAATTATCCACAGCATCAAGATAACTGTCCGTTACGTTTCCGATCAGACCGCCCGGTCCCATATAGTTCACAATACCGATCATATCATAATAGGCTTCATCCGTATTCTTCGTAATCTGATCCAGATACATTTTCATGTTATCCTCTATACTGTCATTCTGTATCATTCTCAGTTCCATATAGGATACAATTACCGCAGCCAGAAGGCTTGTCATCGCACACATCGTCAATATGCCAAGCATTTTTGCCTTCAATGTTTTCTTCTTTTTTTCCGAGCTATCCCCATATACCCGTTTCTCTCCTTAACTGCATCACTAAAAAAGACTGCGCATCGGCAATATCCCGCCAACGCGCAGTCTGTATTCTCTGTATACAAAACTCCTGACAAACACCTGTCATCAGATATCCGTGACAATTGTCGAATTTTATATAGTATATCACACGGTCTGAATAATGTAAAGCAGTTGTCCTTCTGACAGCAGTAGAAGGAGAACTAGCATGAGCAAATATATTCCCGGTAATCAAAAACATCTTACTCTCGAAGATCGCAAATACAAAGAATGTCTTTCACAGTCCAGGGCCGGTATAAACATGACCTGACACGAACTGCATCAGGAAGATATGGTCATCACGCCCCTGATTTTTCAGGGCCAGTCTCCATATCAGATTATAACGAATCATCCAGAACTCGATATATCCGTGAGAACTCTATATTCTTACCTTGATAAAGGAATCCTGTCCGCAAGAAACATCGATCTGAAACGTCAGGTAAAATTTAACCCCAAGAGAAAGCCTTGGTGGTCGAACACCGTATGATGTAGCACTTGCTGTCCTTGGTTTCATACAATGCCTCTCCAATCTTCTCAATCAATGTCACATCTGCGACAGCTACTTTACATCTGCGTCTACAAATATCTGCATTCTTATATCCAGCTAAAATCGCCACCTGTCACCGCAAGCGATAACAGCTTATCCATCTTCTCTACCTCTTCAACGCCTCTAACCATCTGAATAAGCTTCGCAGATTCTACAACTTTTGGCATCTCCTCATCAGGTCCTATCTCCATATCTGCCTCTTCTCCACAGTATGGACATACCAATGTTGGTGCAATTTTTAAATCCAGAAATCTGCTTCCACACTCTTTACACTCATAATAACCGCACTGCTCAGTGCCATCCGGTACATAATACATATATAATTTCCTGCCTTTCTTTTACTTATAGTACATTAAAATCTGCATCTTTTCAATCAGTTCCTACACCATGACCTGTGTCAGTTTGTCCTCCGGACTCGGGGGCTTTTGTAAAGCAAAGCTTGTTATGGACAGAAATTTTTATTCCGAAGAAAATATCAATAGGCTTTATCTGTTTAAGTATTCATTCCATCTTGCGTTTGTCTCCTCAAGCTCATGCTTTTGCATTATGCGGTTGCGGTCGTTCAGTATCGCAAGCATTTCATCAGCGATTTCTTCCATGGGAAGCTTTTTATAGTGTGACAGATATCCTATCATCCTCTGAGCTGTCCAGTCGGTATTTAGGTTTTTTGTTATCTCATTGCAAAACGGCTCCGGATACCCGCGCCTAATCAATATATCATATAGCTCCATACTCTTTGCTGTCCTGGGTTTCATATAGTGCCTCTCCAATCTTATCAATCAATGTCACATCCGCCGGCAGCAATTTGCGTATCCAGCTCATCCATTATCTCCCGCCTCAGCGCCTGCTGCGGTGTTTAAGCCCTTCTATTAACAATTTATTCTTTATTTTCATGCCATCTTATCCACTCATCACATTTTGCCTCAAGCAACTCAAAATCTGGCGTTGCATTTTTTATGTAACCAATATCCATTCTACCCTTTTTTCTATTTACATACACGACATTAGCATGCTTTTTTAATATATCATCTTGGTTCTTTCTTATGAACTGAACTTGTTTTTGTAAAAGAGTTTTATATGCTATATCAGTAATTCCCTCTATATTGATTTTTGTCAATTCAGACTCTGGTGCCGGAATCATATTATTACACTGAATTTTACCGAAAAAATCTATTTCTCCTGATTCTTTTTTCTCATACATATAGACAACTGGAACATTTGTATCTTTTAGCAAAATAATTCTATCAGCATATGCTACAAAAGAAAAATCTTCTGGAAGATTCTCCCCTTGATAATCTCTAATTTTATAATCCTTTTTATATTTGGGTGAACTTAATGGAATGACATACTTATATCCATTTTTCTGTACTATCACACCCAAAACTTACGTTGTTCTTTTCCATCTGCATTTGACATAATCTTCGTGGGTTCAAATTTTCGTAAATATTTTACATATTCAACGGTTACTTCGTATAGTTCCATTCATTCCTCCATAATAGTAAAATAGGACAAAGACTTAATCTTTGTCCTATTTGCCATACTTAACGGTGATGACAACCAAATATTTTCATCTCACACTTAACGGTAGTGACTCTCCGAATATTTTCATCTCACACTTAACGGTAGTGACTCTCCGAATACAAGGAACATCTCCTTGTACTTGTATTATATGCAGTTTTCAAAAAAAATCAACATATTTCTGCGGAAGGTTCAAAAACCGTCTTTGAGATTTAGCACCAGTATTTTTTTGATTCCAAACCTTGCATATAGTCTTTCCAACCAGCATCAATGCTTTTTTGAATTATATATGAGTTCTCACATTTTATTGTTTGTTTTGCCATTTTACACGCTATCATTATCTGATAAGAAGTTCTATCATCAATGCACCCTTGAAAAATAATCCATCAATATTCCTTTGATATGATTATATCTTCTCGCATATGAGTTTTCCACCCTGATAATTTCCATGTTGTGTGCCTTGCATATCGCATTTTTCTTTCTGTCACGCTCTTTCACCACCGCATCCTCAAAGTGCTCTTTTCCATCCAATTCTATGGCAAGTATTGGCAATTCGCTTCTGCCTTGTTTTTCGTATACAACAAAATCAAAACGTCCCATGTAAAACAAGTCATCATAGGTTATGTTATCTCTGAATACCTGTGATATGGCAACCTCTTTGTGTATTACATATTTGCTCTGCGAAAGCCAGATATTTTCAAGAGCATGGGTTAGATTTTCAAGAAACGCATTTTCTGTAGCCGTCGAGAACGGCTGTATTCCCAGTGCTCGTGAACTTATATGCTTTTCAGTAATTTTTGAGTGGCCATTGGTCTTTATATACTGCGCCAGCTCATACAAATCATCATCAGCTTGTCCCGCATGCAGTCTTTCCAGTTCTTTTCCGTTTGTGAGAAGTACCAGCTTCTCCTTTGCTCTGGATGTCGCAACATTTATGAGCTCCTTATTATTTTTAAGCCAGTTATATGTACCTGAGCTTGTCCTTTCAGAGATTGCTGTAGAAAACAGCACTACATCCTTCTCATCGCCCTGAAATGCATGAACCGTTCCACAGACAAGATTGCTCAGCTTATTTTGCTTTATTGCATTTTCAATCAATTGCTTTTGATTGACAAACGGCGTAATCACAGCAATGCTTTTATCTTTATTTAAAAGCGCATATTCCACCACTTCCTCAACCTCAGCCGGAGAAGTATTTTTTATCTGTGTGTTATCGCTTTTCACGTCCATATAGACAAGCGGTTCAGGCTCCTTACTCTTTGACTGTATCTTGAGCTTTGAGTTATAGTATTTTTTATTGTTAAAACCTATTATTTCTTTATTGCATCTGTAGTGATTTCTCAGAAGCACCTCATCACTTACTGCATCACAGGCAAGATACGTTTTATAGATTGAATTTTCCCTATAATCGTACTCATCTGATACATGATACCTGCGACGAAGCTTTTTGTTTGTCAATTCTCCAAGCAGGATAACCGGATTTAGCTGTTGCGGATCTCCCACCAGCATCAGTTTTTCTCCTCTGATTATAGGCACAAGTGAGATTGCCACATTACACTGACTTGCCTCATCCATAATTGTCATATCAAATAAAGGCTCAGGCTCACCTATTTTGTGCGCAGATATACATGTCGTTATGATTATAGGAAAAACTCGCTGAAGTTTTCTTACATTTTCAGATTTACGCATATATTTGTTAAACTCATTCACCAGCTTCTCTGGTGTCTCATCAGAATCCAGTATTTGTCTAAGCTCCTGGAATTTAGGTTCCTCGAGCGCCTTTATATAGCGTGCAGATGTGTAAAACAGATACTGATAAAATTCATCCTCATTTCTATCCAAAAGCTGCATAGCATCAGCATCCGATATCTCACCGATAGCAGCTATCCTTTTATCAAGCTTCTGCATCTGATAGCCTTGCAGATCTGTCTGAAACGGCAATAGCTTCATAGTATTTTTCATATGTTCCTGATATTTCATCAGATGTGTAAGTGTCTCTTTTCTCTCCTTTAAATCCAGAATTTCCTCATATTCCTTTAGACGTGCAGACAAACGCTTTGCCCTGTCTATACGATCATCCTTCCGCTTATCAAGTGTAGAGGCAAAAATCTGCAATGACTGCACCTGTGTACGCAGCTCATTAATATATTTAATTGCCTCCATTACTTTTTCTGTATTCCCCAGGCGAAGCACTGGAAATGGGATTGTCTTCCCACGATACTTCATGGATGAGAGCTTTTCAAAAACATTATCTATCGGGACATTATTATATGATGCAAACAGCACTGTGACATTGTTAAAAAAAGCTGTTACTATCGTGTTTATTATAGTATTGGTTTTGCCTGTGCCGGGTGGTCCCTGAATATATGCAAGAGGATATTTCATAGCATTGTTTATCGCAAGCAGCTGATCCAGATTTATATTTTTATTAATCAGAGCAATCGGATATGCTTTTGTCCTCCTTGGTCTCTCAAGAAGCTCTCCAAAAAAAGCCTTTATTGGATATGTCACATTATCAGCCTCAAACATATCCATAATTGCCTTATACTCTTCGTGCAGATTGAGAACCACGTCCATGCCAAGTCCAATAACATACGGCATATCATCTACTATGGATTTGTTGCCACCATGCTCAGTTATTGCATCCTTTATTTTTTCCAGATTTTTCTCAAAATCCTCCAAAAGCTCATATTCATCGGCATCTAAAAATTTCCTTGCATTTTCCTGTTTTCCATCTATAGAAAACTGCGTACACACTGTAATCTCCTCATCTGGTTTAAAAATATGATTTTTTACATCAAGATTTAGATTTCTATATGCAAGAACATATAGTCCTTTATTAGTATTTATACTCAGGACATTTATTGCCAGCCTCTTAACTTTTAATGATCCGCTTTTTCTTTTTTCCCGCGATGAAAAATACTGAAATTGAGCAACCACTTCCCTGAACTGCTGGTCTGTAAGCTGATACATACCACCGTTAATCCTATCTCTGTCAATGTAATGAATCAAATCGTAATCTGTGATATACGGAATCGTATCAAGCTTATTACATATCTCAAGATAATTTAGTATTTTTAAATTTGCTGAGCTGTCAAATATATTTTTGTAACGCTCTGGATGCATCTCAATATCTTCAACAAGTATCTTGTTTTCAGGGCAGTATGTCCCCTCTATTATCTCAGTAGACAATATTGAATCGATAAATATCCTGTCATATTCTCCAATCGTAAGCTGTCCCAGATGAAGTCCATCAACCTTCATAGTTCGGCTTCTCGGATCAAGGTCTCTTATCCCTATCCAATATTTCGTCACCTGATCTGCCTTGTTTCGATATTCTATTTTCAGCCATTTACCCTCATGTATGGCTCTGAAATATCCCTGCAAATTTGGTTCATACTGCCTCCCACAGCTCATTCCATCCGGCATAGCAAAACTTCTTATACATGTCAAGATAGGTCTAACAAATTTTTTTGCCATTTTTTTCGATGGCAGAAATCAGTACCTTTCTACTCTAATATTTCATCTAACAATTCAACATACTCTTGATTTAAAGAAACCACCATTAGCCTATACCACGTTTCTCTTGAGTACTTACCACCTTCGATACACCAAATTTTATAGTGCAATTCATTAGACGAAGTATACGTATCTATCGGCATGTCTTCGTTACAATCAGAGTATTTATTTAGGTATGTATCAATATCATATTGATTTTTAGTGTAATCAATATGTGTAAATATATCTTCATCTGGATAATACATTCCATGCAAAAATGTGGTAATGCAGTACTTTCCCTTTGACTCTCGATTCCTGTATGGTAATGTTTCTAATTCTATGTGCCAGAAAGATTTATTCTCTTTTTCGTCAAATTTCTGTTTTACAACCATCAACAACTTATCCATTGTTTTGCCATTAAAATGGACTGAGATTGTCTTTGATGTTTTTAACAATGTATCCTTAAAGTGGAACTGCGGACCTCTATACTTTTCAAAATTCAATGTCGAATAGGATATTGCCTGTTCTTCTGGTAATGCTAAACGATCATCTAACCGTAAAAGAATATTTCCCACTTCCCTTTGTTCTGAAATTACTCTTGCAAATCCTGGCATCACATCACCAAATGAAACTGGGATTATGTTTGTCAAGATATTATACAAATATGCTTTATTTTCAAATACAAAATAATCATTGTGAAATACCACACCATTTACAACAGATAATCCATACTGATTTTTTTTATGTGTTAATTGTTCTCCCTTTACAATCACCTCAATATTTAAGCGATTAAATCCGAAGTCATCCAATATATAGCCAGTCATAACAAGTGCATATAAATCACTTAAATCCTTAACACATTCAATACTTTTTCCCTGTGCGATTGGAATTATAAATGTATAAGCATAATAATGAACCCAATTATTTATATCATGTTCTAACATATACTGAAGCATATCAACGCAACTAATTCCTGACAGATTAAATAAATCAATTGCTTTATCAACTAACAGCTCTAAATACTTAGGAATTTCAAATTGCTTTTTTCTGGCTTGAGATAGATAATTCAAATATTGTTTTCTAATCGAAAAAATCAAATATTCTACTGATTTGAACTCATCCGTTTCTGTAACATCAAGAAAAAAATCAGTTATCTTGTTTTGTATTAAATCTTCCAGATTGGTTCCTCCTCAAATTTATTTATTCAAAATTTTCAATGCATTCTTTACAATCTTTCCACCATTCTTAATAAAGAATTTCGCTCCTATACCTATACCTAGAGCCGCAACCGCCGCTGCAGGAGTTCCATATTTATTTAAGCAGCCGTCACACAGTCCTAATTTTTCTCCTCCTGTCAGCGACTTTCCGCATGCCCAACACTTTTTATTTTCACGCATCTTTTATATCCTCTATGGAAACAACAATCATTTCCCTATCTTGCAACAAACTTCCCGTCTTAATAGTTTCCTTTATATTGCTTCTGAAGTTAAGCCAATAATCTTGAGTTTGCTCAGAATAAGTTGAATTATTCTGCATTAGGATAGCTGTAGACTGATTTTTCTTATTTATCGGTCTATCCGCAAAATCCGATAGCATCATTTGGTAGCTACTAAGTACTTCATTTGCTGTTTCGTAATCTCCAAGATAATCAAGCACATGCATTTGGACTCCAACATACTTTGTAGTAAGCTGTAAATCCTGTGCCACATATCCCATATAATTCTTAATTTGACTTGAATTTCTTAAAATTGGAAAACGTGTTAGCTTTGCCAAATGTTCAGAACTTGTTTTCAGATCTAACCTAGATGCATTTATCACATCGTTTAATTCTTTAGATGCCTCTATCATATAATGCTTACGCTCATCTATCGTTTTCGCATTTTGTGCTCTAAGAATAAGATCACGAGCATTTAAAAAAGGCTTAATAATGTTATTGTTTCGTTCCATTTCAATTAGATAGCTTTGAGTTTCTGCTATTTCATCTAATTTTGCAGCTATTTGTCTCATTTGAACTTGGCTTGTTATACTTCTGGACATTTCCAAGGTATCTGGAGTATTCAAAACCCTCTTTAACGTCACATCTTTAATTCTCGTACCATTTTCATCAAGAACCACAGCTCTAACATTATCTTCGACCTGTCTTGACTCTCCCAATGTGTAAATACCTTTTTTAAGTTTATCTTTTACATCATTTGGAAGGCTGTCAAAATCTGGAATGTATCCATACTTCCCACTCAGCAAAACATCAACACCATGTACAAGTTCCCCTAAAATTTGTACATCTGCTGCAGGTATTTTTTCTACAACACCACGCATCACTTGATTGCTCAGTTCTGCTGAAAGTTGCTCAATATATATTCCAAAAAATCACTCATGCATGCGATATCAGTACCATGCTTATCTTCATCTGTCACTAGAATTTCCAGTGGTTTCTGAATATTTAACGCTGTATTTTCTTTAGCACCATCCTCCATGCGTAGCATTCCACCTTTCCGTTATCTTTACACAGTCTACTATTTACTGACATATATTATTTTCGCTCCACATACCTCAACTCTATATCATACCCCAGCGCTTCCATCATCTTAACAAAGGTCTGATTCACCACACCATCCTGCTTCTTGATCACACGATTCACATAAGCCTTCGTGGTTTCTATCTCCTCTGCCAGATTTACCTGGGTCTTACCTTGCTCTATGCACTTTGTTTTTACGTCTAATTCAATATTGTTCTTAACCATATCTGATACCTCAAACGGAAACCAAAAGTTATCTTTTCCGTATAATTTATAGTACACCAAATCTCGTAAATTTTCAATCCTGCCCACATAAGAAAAACCGGTCAGCCTCATCATCCAACCGGCTTTACCGCTGTTGGCTTTGGCTTTCTTCCTGCCATAACCTCCTTTCCAAATTTTCTGTATAATAAAAGGACCTGCGAAAAGGTCCTCTAAAAATTTTTATGTAAGTTTGCTGCTTAATTCAGCCAATTTCTGTTTTATGCTTATATTGTATTTCGTCGCCAAATCCTTAATCCATTGTCTCTCTTCTTCACGATAAGGTTCCTTAAAAAACCTTTTAATGAATTTTGAAATTTGACTCCTGAACGACCAATTTAGTTGTGATTGGTTATTCACCAGTTCAAAATCTTCCACAGTTTGCTCTGCATCAACAATACCCATTAAGTATCTCAAAATAAGCACATCTGCAAAAGTAAAAGGCATTATATCATAATCTAATTGAAGTAATGACATATATGGTCCACCTTGCTTTGTATCATCTGTGACCAATGAATATGCGCCTATAGTTTGTGCCAAAGAAATCGCATACACTTCTCCTAGATCACCCGCATTATATAATATTCGGTTTTCCCGCACATTATTTTCAAACATCTTATAAACCGCTAAATCCTTAAGCTTTTGATCCGTAAAAAGTTCTATTTTACCAGCGTTAATATCCGAATCTACTTTTGTAAGGATGTCCTGCCCATGATGTTCAAGTTCCATCGAACGAATCTGCTCATAGATAAAAACACCTTCATCAAATAGATCAAATAAAATTCCTTGAAGTTCGGCTCTATATAGATGAATGATTACATTTGTATCTAATGAGGCTCTCAATCTTCCAAACCTCCTATCAAATCATTCAAATCATCCTCTTCATGTTTCTTTTCAATCAATCTATCGCTAATATCGTCCATGCTTAATTGATAGCATTCTAACACTTTTTCAAGCGTCTCAACCGGAATAGCATCATGATTATAATTGTAAATTACATAATCAATGTACTCAAAAGGAATATCTATCTCTTCGCTTGCCTGGTTAAGTCTCGCATTTCCGCCCGCACTTTTCAACAAATTACCAACTCTAGTTTTATTACGTTGGCAATCCAATAGGGCCTTTTGATTACCAGTAATTTTTCCAAGGCTATCAAGACGATTCAATGCCATGTCAAAACTGACATTAAATTCAGACATAATTTTTGCGATATCTATCGCAGTCAATCCGTTTTTCTCAATATCAGACAATTCTAAATCAAAGAAACGATCCACTTCATCATCTGGCATTAAAAGACATGCCGCAAAATAATTTGCTTCCTGCTCTCGCTCATCGGTACTTCTATCTGCAATAGTAATACTATCATCAATAAATGATGAATCAGCTTCCATATGAAGGACTGCATGTCCAAGTTCATGTGCCAATGTAAAAATTTCTCTCGACAAACGAATACTAGAATTTGTGAAAATAACAATATCCTGATCTTTTTTTATAGTAAATCCAAGATCAGCGTTTTCCCCGAGTGGATATCGTATAAGCTTATATCCTAATCGAGCACATTCCTTAAATAAATCTATAATGCCGTATCGACTAACCTTACATTTTTCGCGTACAACGGCTGCAGTTCTTCGAATATCCTTTCTTCTGCTTTCCTGCATAACATACTCCTCCTTTATCTAATATTATTATTTTGAAGCTTGTTATACATATGCTTATTGGCATAAAAAAGATCCAGCATATCGAAGATCTTCTCTGAGGAAGACTCTGTACCACCAGTGCGATAAGCTACAACCGGTGTTTCATCTAGTACTCTAGTGATGTCGCCAACTGTCACATCTAAAATCTCTGCAACTTTAGAAAGGATATCTAATGTAATACTATTAGTTCCGCTTTCAACACGTGCATACTTTTGTCTACTCACACCGATTTGGTCAGCAACCTGTTCCTGTGTTAAATTTTTAGCTATTCTCAAAGCCTTAATACGGCTTCCTAATAATTCATTCATGATTATCCCTCCCTTTGTGCATTAATCATAACATATAAATAGCAAAAGTCAAGATGTGATGTTACAAAATTATAACATTATATATTATAATGTTGCATTTTCATTCCTTGTATTTTGAGATCCCCCCTACTCCATTTCGCGATTTTGCACGCGTGCCCCCCTCGTTCCCCAGGAGCCTATCCTGTAGAGATTTCCACACCCCTACCGTCTTGCATTTGTAGGTTCAAATTCTCCTAAATGTGTTCCACATGTCGCCCGACTTCAAGAGAATGACCGTAGGGCGAGGTAAAGGAAAACGAACGTCCGCATAACAAAAAGTCTTTTTCTATGATTGACGGATGCATGGTTTTTTAGTCACCTTTCCATGCTCTTTGCTGTCCTGGATTTAATACATCGCCTCTCTAATGTTCTCAATCAATGTCACATCCGCCGGTAGCCACTTTACGTCCGCCAGATGCTCCCTTGTAAGCCACTTTGCATCCTCTGCTTCCTTTAGGATAAGCTCACCGTGAATGATCTCACACCAGAAGCAGTCCATCGAAAGATGGAAATTAGGATAATCGTATTCTATCGTATCTATCAATTCTCCGACAGCAATTTCCGTATCCAGCTCCTCCATTATCTCGCGCTTTAGCGCCTGCTGCGGTGTCTCACCAGACTCAATCTTGCCGCCTGGAAACTCCCAGCCGCCCTTGAACTCTCCGTAGCCTCTCTGGGTTGCAAAGATAACCGGTTTATTTTCATTATTGACTGCTCTTATGACGGCAGCCACTACGCGTATTGTTTTCATATTGCCTTAAGCTCCTGTGTATTATTTTGTATGCTTTGTTGTAAATTGCTCTGCAGATATCGAAGCAGATCCTCTCTTACAGGGTGATGCATCTTCATCTCAAACTTGGTGATATCGCGCTCTTTGCCATTGTTATCACGCTTTCTGGCAGCGCGAACATCAACTATATCAAACTCTCCAATATAGTAAAAATTTGACTCCGCATCACTCTTTTTCACAAGTAGATGCTTTCTTTTAGTGTTCACTACATCTGACACATATGAGCTGTCCACGCCCCTGCCAATCTGCGAATCCCATCTGAAAATCATATTGTCCTCAAATGCATCCGCGTAATCCGGCTTTCCATCTACATAGCTTTTCTGCTCGTCTGTGCTTTCCTCTTTATGATACGTGACAAAGATAAATACATCATCATCTATGCGCTTCATTCCATACATTGTGGAGGAAAGATCCCTACCACAATTCATCAGCAGACTGACATCACGCCTGGAGTATTTCTCATACAATACAAACGGACTCTCATTTTTAAGTGAGGACTGATATTTATCATGATATCTTTTGAGTCCCACCTCTATTATGTCATCTATCTGCTTTTTAAACTCTTCATTTTGAAGTCTTGTGGTAAAATTATTCATCCTATGGAAGATGTTATTGCTGTCCTCCTCCAAAATATCTATCCTGCAAAATCTCTTGTACTCATCATCCTTGCTGACAAACTTTCCCTGCAACACATCAGCCGCATTGTCAATGGATTGCATATTTACCTTGTAATCGTACCTCCGTATGAAAATCTCTCTTATCTCATTAATTGAAATAGAAGGCTTCTTCATAAGCTGCCTTAAAATCTCTAATTCAAACGGTCTCGCACCACTTAGGATAGTCTTCGACAAATACTCAAGTGTGATTTTTTCCTGCTCATTTAATCTGCCGGTATAAAGCTCCTTCTCAACCGCTTCAAGAAATGCCTGATAGGTCTTGTACTCTTTTATTATTACAAGTGGATCAACCTCTCCGTTTTCATAAAAATCCAATAGATACGGCACTCTTCCAAGCCGGTTTTTCAAAGAAACATAGCTCTCCCTGATAATGGATTTCATGCCCTTTATTTTGTCTATCGACGCAAAAATCCTATCCTTTGCAATCTCATCAAAATGCACTGTCGAAGCGCCTGGAATCGTATTATTTCCGCTGATAACATACTTTCTGATTGTATCTGCATTGTAGGAGCGGTCTCCCGACAATGACCGGTATCATAAAATTATTGTTATAGTTGCCGATGAAATCAAGTATCACAACATATTCCTTGCCATTTGCCTTTCTAAGCCCACGTCCTAGCTGCTGTATAAATACAATTGGCGATTCTGTCGGCCTGAGCATGATGACCTGGTTTACTTCCACGATATCAACACCCTCATTTAAAATCTCTACAGAAAAAATATAATCCAGTGGCTGAATTTTTCCTTCCGTGTCAAATATCTGCTTGGCATTAGATTGGTTCGCGGTATCTAACATATTTTCATCCATCGCAAGCCGCTCAAAGGCTCTCTGCCTCTCCTCCTCTGTGGCTTCTCCATTTAATGCAATTGTACGGAAAAATCTGCCTGTCTCAGGATTAATCGTCTGATTAAACTTATTCGATAATTCGACTGATTCGTCTATCCTGCTGCAAAAAATCAGCCCCTTCACCCTGTCGCCGCTATGTCCAAAATAATTGGCCTGCTCGATGATATGCTTCACCCTCTCATCACCAACAAGCTGGTTGAACGATGATTCTGTAAGCTTTTTACTCTTTATCTCCTTGTCACCAAGCAGTGAAACATCTGTTATTCCAAAGTAGTGAAATGGGCACAGCATGTTTTCCTCCATAGCCTGCTGCAAACGAATCTCATATGCAATCTGATAATTAAAAATCTGGTAAATGTTTTTTCCGTCAATATCATCATCGCGCTTATCGGGAGTCGCTGTCATTCCAAGCCACAGCTTTGGTGTGAAATAGTTCATCACCTTCTGGTATGTGTTGGCCGAGCTGTGGTGCGCCTCATCCAAAATTATGCAATCAAAGTCATCCGGTGCATATTTTCTCAAATGCTCATCACGATTTAAGGTCTGTACCGTTGCAAAAACATAATCCCTGTCATAATCACTGTACCCAGCACCGACAAGTCCCATAGAAACTGATTTATCAAAAATCTTTTCGTATGATTTTTTGTCTGTCTTGCAAGCTGACCTCTGTGTACGAGAAACAGTACTCGTTTAAAGCCCAGCTCGCGCATGGCAAACGCAGATGCATATGTTTTTCCGGTACCCGTAGCTGATATGAGAAGTGCCCTATCCTCACCTTTTTCCAGTATTTTTCTCAGATTTGTGATAAAGCCAACCTGCATTGCATTTGGCTTTAATCTGTATTTTTCAATTGATGGAATTTCCTCGCTCTTTGCAATCTCACGCTGTCTTTTTATGATTTGATAGCGCTCTTTATACTCCTCATAAAAGTTGTCAAAGGAAAGAGCATAGCGCGAATTCCAAAGCTCATTGTATTCCTCAACAATCTGCTTTGCCACCTCTCCCTGCTCTGTAGAAACAACCTTTGTATTCCACTCTCTGTTGCTCGTAAGTGCGGCGCTTGTCATATTTGAGCTTCCGATAATGATTCGGTAAATCTCTTCTTTTTTGAATATATATCCCTTTGTGTGAAAGCCTTCAGCGGCCTTCTCCACATCATACATTTTGAGCGTGATGTTCGACAAACCGTGAAGCTTCTCAAGCGCCTTTGGTTCACTGAAATTCAGATAATTTGTGGTGAGAATTTCTCCCGGAATACCATTTTTCTCCAGCTCCTTAAGCGTCTGGAGCAATGGCGTAATGCTCCCATCGTGATAAACGCAACGCTTATCTGAAATTTGTCACAGGACATCAGCTCATCTTCTATTGAGGATAATACTTTTTTGCCTTCTTTATGGTTGTTTGACAAAAATTGTGGCTGATAAGCCAGGCTTGAATTGTATCCACTATTGATGAAGCCGGTTTCCAAACCGGCGCGTAGTTCTGCTATTTTTTGTTTATTCATACTGCCTCCCACAGCTCATTCCATCCTGCATAGCCCATCGATACAAAGTATCTAAACCATATGCGCCATGCATCATAAAACAAGCTGTCTTTGTTCTCCTCAGCCAATGTTACCAGGTCAGCACACCTTACTACATAATCCTTATCCTGTGTGAAACGACCTGTTAATATACCATTTTTGTAAAGCTCATACAGATTTTCAAGGGCAGCCTTTGCTGTAGACATATCAAAATTGCAGGCCCCACTTTCGTTGATTTCATTGAATTTAAAGCACTCCCTATAATTTTTTTCTATAACGTTATCTGATACTTTATTTTCCATATTATCACATTCATCCTTTAGCACCATCTCATGCCACTCTTCTCCGCCCCAGGTAGAGTCAGCAATTCCCAGATCCTGCAATCCAAACTTCTTATACATCTCTACCTTCTGCTCTAAGCATGTCAGAAACAGTTTTTTTCGTCCATTTGCCTTTTCACGCTGACTGTAGCGGTACACGAGCTCTCTGGCAAGGCCCTGTCCACGATACTCCGGAAGCACGTCAAGGCCCAGAAGCATCACATTTTTACCGTTTTCATCGCATAAATCGATGTCCGTGAAGAACTCATCCCTGAACTTTTCCTCGTCTGTTGCCACACCATTTAAAAAGCCTGCCAGCTTACCTGTTGATTTATCAACTGCCACGAGAAATAGCTGTGGTACCTTTGCAATTCTCTCTGTCATTGCCTTTGGAGAGCATGCTTCATTCGGTGGGAAACATATCTGCTCAATTGCTATTGCCTGTTCTACCTCGTCTGGGTTTATACTTCTAAATTCAAAATTGTCTGTCATTATTTTATACCTCATTCTTCTGTTTACCATATGTTAAGATTTTTTGTATAAGTATATAACCAAAATCAGCCACAAAGGCATTTTACTGCTTTTACGACTGATTTACATTGAAACCTGACAAAAACCTCCTTTTTGCTTTAATGATAAACTCAAAGCGCAAAGGAGGTCAATGTTCATTTATGAATACCTACAATTAATTACGAAAGAACGATAATGCTTCCTTCAATCCATCAGACTCATTATTCATGTGTTCTGCCATTTCTGAAACTCCGTGCATCATCGCATTGAGTTCCTCGATGTTGGCATTCATCTCTTCAGTTGCTGCGGCATTTGCTGCGCTGACGTCTGTCAGGCTGTTGCTGCTCTTCGTGATGTCATCGTTCAGCTCAATCATCGCAGTGACAAGCTCTTCGATTTCATCAGCTTTTTCTGCCGTCTTTTGAATCTGCTCATCAAGTGAGCCAAATTCATCGAGTACTGCCTTAATCTCTTCCTTCTGCTTGGCATTGTCCTCGACGATGGTGCCGGATGCCTGTACACAATACCTGTACTCTTCAACCAGTGATGATATTATCTGCTTGATATTCTCAAGCTCCGTATTGGTATTGTCTGAGAGCACTCGAATCTCCTGTGCCACTACTGCGAAGCCTTTTCCTGCATCGCCGGCTCTGGCCGCCTCTATAGATGCATTGAGTGACAAAAGATTGGTTTCACTGGATATTTCCTCAATGACAGAGACAATATTGCTCACCTTGTCAACCGTAGTATTTACAGTTTCTATGCGTTTTGAAATTGCTGAGATACCCTCATCCATCTTGTGGCTGCTATCCTGCATGGATTTAATCTTGTCATTCATGATTTTACTGCTATCCTGCACTGCTGTCGTCTGGTTTTTGATTTCATCAACAGAGGCATTAATGTCCTTTGTTTCATTGCTCATCTCCAGAAGATTTTCATTAATCTTGGAAATAGATGCTGCCATGCCTGTAGAGCCCTCTGCAACATCCTCGACTGCCTTGGATATCTCGTTATTTGCAGCAAGTGTCTGACTGCTTGTGTCATTGAGCTCATAGCTGTTTGATGACATCGTATCACTGGAATTTCTTATCTTTCCGACTATACTTCCAAGCGATTGTGTGAGCTCCTTCATCTTTTCTATAATCAGGCCTATCTCATCATTTGACTCCTTGACCACACTGAAATCTGCCTCAATATTACCATTGGCAACATCCTCAATTATTGTACTGACCTTTACAAGCGGTCTCATAAGCCTGCGTCCCATTATGAATGAGATAATAATTGCAATAAGCACAACAATAGCAATGATTCCAACGGCAACTCCTGTTACAGTAGTGATTCCTGCAAGTGCCTCAGACTCATCTGCTGTAAGCACAAGTATATTTTCATTGTTCAAAATCGTATATGCCGAATACTTTGTTGTTCCATTGAAATCATATTCTACAACAGTCGTGCCCGGTTTTTTGCCATCCTGAAGCTGTTGTACAACTCCTTTAATTACGGCATTCTCAACAGGCTGTCCAACCTTTTCCTTTGTTGGATGATAAAGCATTGTGCCATCATTCTTTACCACATAGACATATGAGCTGTCCATACCTTCGAGCTTTACATCGGAAAGACTCTTAGCGTATTCATCATAGTCTAAATCCTCTGTATCTGCATTGCTGATCTCATTCTCCACAATTTTTGATGTTGTATTGATAACATCTACCATGGTATGCTTTGTGCTGTCTGTAATTTGTTTTTTGGAGCTTTCAAGAATAAATACCATACAAATTACATTTGAAACTATAACAGCTAAAATCACCATTACTATGATTTTGGCTGCAAATGTACCCCTTTTTTTAGTTTTACTCTGTTCCATATGACCATCTCTCCTATCCTACTGCTACTCCTTTAGCTTAAAATTATAAGACAATATTACCATTTTTGGTGAAATTATACAATAGTTTATCAGTAAATAAAAAATTTATCTACATTTTGCCTTTGATTAATTTGTCGCGCAAATAGGGTTAATGTTCAATCATAAACAGTTATACTATCTATTCCACATTCTTTAGTGCCATGTCCATCGGGATTCTCTTTATTCTGCTGAAATCAAATACTGTCACTATCAGGTAACCGATGAGCACGAACGCAAACATCTTTACATAGCCGACAGGTGTCATATGGAATGAAAACCATCCGCTGAAGGTCTGAAGCATTATGCGCCATACAATGTCCATCACCTTTGCACCAAGCACTACGCTGATGATATCCGAGATGACCACCACAATTGATGTTGAGACCAGATAAAGACTTGCAATTTCTCTGTTGTCGTAGCCTAAAATCTTTGTCATCGATATGGCTGTCTCATTTTTCTCGATGATGAGCTTCGTGAGCAGATATATCATGACGGCTGAGAGCAGTATGCAAAGCACCTGGAAGTACTGCATGTATGAGCCATGGAGTGGTCGAGCTGGTCTGCCATTTGGTGATGTCGCGTATCGTGATTGTTGTCGCGATATTGCTCTCATCGATATCCTTTATCTTTGTATCCGACAAAATCCGCTGAATCTGCCATCTGCAAAATCAAAGGTATCCGCGAAATACTCTATCGGCATAAACACCGCGATGCTCTGGGATTTATCGTAGGTTCCCTTCACCTTGAATTTGTATGTTTTTTTCTCGTACTGTGCATCAAGCTTTATTGTATCGCCCGGTTTTATACCATATTTATCTGCAAATGAGTCTGATATGTATACCTCGTTATCCTTAAGCGAATCCATATCCTTAAGCTTTACGTATGCACTGTCTGTTTCCACTCCGTAGACAGACACCTCCTCGTCAAACTCATCTGTTCTCCTTAAGAGCGATGTCATGTCAAATTTCTCTGCATCACTGTTGTCGGTTTCAAGCACGTTTCCATCTGCATCGACATAGGATTTAAGTACGTACTGGTATTTTGCAAACATCATACTGTCGGTATTTTTCTTGTAATAATCAAGTGTATCCGGCATACCGACTGCCATCGCGAGCATTACCATGATGAAAAATATTCCCACAAAGAGTATCAGATAGTTTGCCACATTCTGGAACATGATTCTCAGTCTGAAACGGCTCATGAAGCTCCAGCGCGGAAGCCGCATTGCTTTTTTGCGCTTTGTTTTCTTAAGGTCATGACGCAGAAATTGAAGCGGTGTGTGCTGCATCATGCGAATTATTACGATAAGATTTACAACCAGCATGATAATCACCGGAGCAAGCGTTGTTTTTATGAATGCACCCGGATTCCAGATTGTGTGATATGTCGGCAGGCTGTAGCTGTTGTAATACATGCCCACAACCACATCCTTGAATACCGTATAGCCCAGTATATTTCCTACTACTGCTGCCAGAAATGTCACAATGACAGGCATTGAAAGGTAATGCCTAATAAGCTCGCCCTTTGTATAGCCCGACGCGCGAAGCGTGCCTATCGCTGATGATTCATTTGCTATCGTATTGCTTATGGTCACTGCAAAAATGAATGCGATTATCACGATAAGAATGTCTAAAAGCACTCCTCCCATGGCCTTGTCTGAGCCATATCGTCCGTGGCAAAATTTATTGCCGGATTTGAGTAGCGTGGTGTGTAGTCCTCCACCTCATTGCCCGCTGCCATAACCTGTGACACCATCGCCTCCAGAAAGTCATCTGATTTTTCCTTCTGCTCTATGTCGTCAGCCGGCTCATCCTCGTATTTCCATGCATATGTATAGTGAATGCTCTTGTTAAGGCGGTCAAAGCCTCCTTTGTCACCATTGCCACGTCAAACTTTATCGCATCAAACATCATATCGGTCTTCTTTTCATGCAGTGTGGAGTAATTGACATATGCGATAAGGCCCGATACCTTGAATTCTTTTCCGCTGACTTTTATCGTGTCGCCAACCTTCATCCCCACGTTGTCTGCATGCATTCTGTCCACAGCGATTTCGTTCTCATTTTGTGGAAAAGAGCCCTCGATGAGACATGCAAGGTTGATATCCCCGGTCTTTGTGTATACACGGATAGTTCCGTCCTTTTTGCCGTCTGCGTCGTAGTCCTCAGTCTCATTGCGATAGAAATTCTCGTAGAGCGTGACAGGAGTTTTGCTGCTATCACTGTCTTTTTCGTCTGGAGCTGTTTTTACCTCGCCTGACTCGATAGCCGTAACAAGCTCGCTGTCAGCCTTATCCTTCAGTTCAAAATGTCCATCCTCCTGCTTGTATTTACTTACCCCCTCATCCGCAGAGGTGAGCATACTGTCGTTTGCCACATACATTCCGGATACAAAGCCGATTGTCAGCACGAGGAAAAGAAATACAACGAGATATTTCTTCCAGTCACCGATAATTTCCTTTGGTATACGCTTTATCAGAGGATTTTTTATCTTTTTCCTGCTCATAGGTCAAATCCTCCTTACCACTCAAGCTCTTCGGCCGAAACCTTATTTGTATTGATATC
>ENA-OQHA01000299-OQHA01000299.1-human-gut-metagenome-genome-assembly--contig:-NODE-299-length-25889-cov-3.101545_pt1 | contig 25889 bp, 33 predicted proteins | sample MGYA00242558_ERZ504707 | MGnify/ENA primary metagenome ERZ504707 (study PRJEB26092, sample SAMD00036197) | human gut metagenome | host: Homo sapiens | study: EMG produced TPA metagenomics assembly of...
CATGCATGACGTTGAGTGATTTGAATTCGTCCCGGAATTTCTGGACAGGAACTTCTGAAGTGTCGGATCCGTAGGGAACAGCGAGTGCTGTTGTATCCACCGGATGAAGAGTGTCAGAGTCTATGACGTTTTTTCCTTTGTACAGCATATGGTTGAACACGTCCGCAAAAACGCGGTTGTCAGCCATGTAATCTTTGGTGATGGTATCCTTTGTACCCATAGGTTTCACCACCTTCGATCTTGTTATGTAATCAGAGTTATTTTATCATCTGATCCATTCTCAGGGTAACATAGTTATTGCTTTTGGAAAGAGGATTTTTGTGAAAAAGCTTCAGAGCTGTGTAGTTAAGGCGGATATGTTTGTCGAACGGAGTCGAAATAAATCAATAGACACATAGAGCGTATTGTGCTACTCTGAAAGCACGAATTATATACAGCAATATAAGAAAAAATAAGGGTGAGATACAGATCATGCTAGAAAATCATGAAATGTCAGTATGGACCAGCAGATTTTCAAGAGGGAAAAACACATCATAATTGGTATTTATTCGAAGATAAAATTGATTCAGCTAGCAGTGAATTCAAAATCATAGAGGTGGACGAACTATGCCAGAAGAATATTGGGACGAAATCAGGGAATAGGTAAATTATATGTAGAAGAGGAACTGGCTGTGGGATAGAACCTGTACTCTTTGTATGTATTGATGATAAGAATAATAGATATTTGGTTATGACATATGATCCTACAACGGAATATATATATATCGGAAAATAGAATCTGATGAATTGTTGGATATGTTGGAAAATCGCAATACAATGGAACGTACTTTCCGTTTAGGTAAAAGAATTTATAAGACATTTATAGAAGAAAATAGCAATATACTTGGCGTAGAAGAATATGATTCGCAAACATTTTCGGAATCAATGCTTCCAGATGTGGGAGAATATTACGAGATACACTCGGAATATATACAAAAATATATTGAAAAGTTGCGAGGTTGTAAAATCAATCAAAGATAAGAACAATTCTGATTAACCCTGTATGACACAACCATATATGAGATAAGTTATAAATATTAACACACAAAGGAGAGCTAGAAATGGGAAAATATTTTGGTACAGATGGCTTCCGTGGAGAAGCGGGTGTTTCGTTAACTGCAGATCATGCATTTAAGATCGGGCGTTTTCTGGGATGGTATTATAATGAACTGCGCAGGAGGGCCGGAGAGACGGCTGCAGCCAGGATCGTGATCGGCAAGGATACCCGACGTTCCAGCTATATGTTTGAGTATTCGCTGGTTGGCGGACTGGTGGCGTCCGGAGCGGATGCTTATCTTCTCCACGTGACAACAACGCCGTCTGTGGCTTATGTTGCCCGTACCGATGGCTTTGACTGTGGTATTATGATCTCTGCCAGCCATAATCCCTATTATGATAACGGGATCAAGCTGATCAATGGCCAGGGTGAGAAAATGGAAGAGGAGATCATCGCTCTGGTGGAGGATTATCTGGATGATCGTCTTCAGCTGTTTGGACAGAAATGGCATGAGATTCCTTTTACAAAGGGCGGTGAGATCGGCAGGACGGTGGATTATTCGGCAGGCCGGAACCGTTACATAGGATATCTGATCTCCCTGGGAGTATATTCCTTTAAGGGAATGAGGATTGGTCTGGACTGTGCAAACGGAAGTGCATGGAATATCGCAAAGGCGGTTTTTGACGCGCTGGGAGCGAAGACTTATGTGATCAATGCTGAGCCGGATGGTACCAATATCAATAACAATGCCGGTTCCACCCATATCGAGGGTCTTCAGAAGCTTGTAGTGGAGAAGGGGCTGGATGTTGCTTTGCCTACGACGGAGATGCGGACCGCTGTCTCTGTGTAGATGAGAAGGGAAATGTGGTCAGCGGAGATGCGATCCTCTATGTGTACGGTCGTTACATGAAGGAGCGCGGAAAGCTTCTCACCAATACGGTTGTAACCACGGTAATGTCCAATTTTGGCCTTTACAAGGCTTTTGATGCTCTTGATATCGATTATGCGAAGACTGCAGTAGGGGATAAATATGTTTATGAATATATGATGCAGAATGGTTGCCGTATTGGTGGTGAGCAGTCCGGGCACATTATTTTTTCCAAGTATGCATCTACCGGGGATGGCATCCTTACAAGTCTGAAGATGATGGAAGTTATAATGGCAAGGAAGAAAAAGCTCAGTGAGCTTACCGCTGATCTGGCAATCTATCCCCAGGTTCTTGAGAATGTGCGTGTCCATGACAAGGCAGCAGCGCAGGCAGATGTGGATGTGCAGGCAGCAGTAGAGAGTGTGGCTGGGGCGCTTGGAGACACCGGAAGGATCCTGGTGAGAGAATCCGGCACAGAACCTCTGCTTCGTGTTATGGTTGAGGCAGAGAGTGAGGAGCTTTGCAGAAAATATGTGGACCAGGTGGTTGAGATCGTCCGTAAGAAGGGGCATGTGGCAGAGTGATGTCCTGGATGCAGACAGCAGGTGTCTGAAGAACGGAGCAGTCAGAAGAATATAAAAATGCAATAAGAGGAGAAAAAAATCATGTGTGGAATTGTAGGTTTTACAGGCAGGCATCAGGCAGCACCCATCCTTCTGGACGGGCTTTCCAAACTGGAATACAGAGGATATGATTCCGCCGGCATCGCAGTGCGTGACGGGGAAAAGGATATCGAGATCATTAAGGCGAAGGGTCGTCTGAAGGTCCTTCTGGAGAAAACAAACGCAGGTGAATCTGTTCCGGGTATGTGCGGGATCGGTCATACCCGCTGGGCAACTCACGGAGAACCATCAGAGTCAATGCCCATCCTCATGTCAGTGATAACGGAAATGTGGCAGCTGTGCATAACGGCATTATCGAGAATTACCAGGAGCTGAAGGAGAAGCTTCTCCGCAGGGGATATTCTTTTTATTCTTCCACAGATACGGAGGTTGCTGTGAAGCTGGTGGATTATTACTACCAGAAATACGGCGGATCTCCGGTTGAGGCAGTGCGTCATGCATGGTGCGTATCCGTGGTTCCTATGCGTTGGCAATGATGTTCCGTGATTATCCGGAAGAGATCTTTGTAGCGAGAAAAGACAGCCCTATGATCCTGGGGGTTGAGAATGGAGAATCCTATATCGCATCGGATGTTCCTGCGATCCTGAAGTATACAAGAAATGTTTATTATATCGGAAATCTGGAGATGGCATGTGTAAAACCGGGTGAGATCACTTTTTACAATCTGGATGGTGAGGAGATCGAGAAGGAGCCTAAGATCATTGAGTGGGATGCAGAGGCAGCGGAGAAAGCCGGTTTTGAGCATTTCATGATGAAGGAGATCCATGAGCAGCCGAAAGCAGTTGCAGATACACTGAACTCCGTTATTCGGGAGGGCAAGCTGGATCTGACGGAGATCGGTCTGGATGATGAGAGGATCCGTAGCATCAGCCAGGTTTATATCGTGCCTGCGGCTCTGCTTACCATGTGGGAATGGCTGCACAGTATGTGATCGAGGATCTGGCAGTCTTCCGGTGCGTGTGGAGCTTGCTTCGGAGTTCCGTTACCGGAAGCCGCTTCTGGATCCTGATGGCCTGGCAGTGATCATCAGTCAGTCCGGTGAGACTGCGGACAGTCTGGCTGCGCTTCGGGAATGTAAGGAGAAGGGGATCCGCACACTGGCTATTGTCAATGTGGTCGGCTCTTCCATTGCAAGAGAGGCGGATCATGTATTCTACACACTTGCAGGACCGGAGATCTCGGTTGCTACCACCAAGGCGTACAGTACACAGCTGATCGCTTCCTATGTGCTGGCATTGCAGATGGCACTGGTCCGCGGAAAGATCTCAGAGGAGCAGTGTGAGTCCTACATTAAGGAACTGAAGACACTTCCGGGCAAGATCGGCAGGATCATCGAGGATAAGGAAAGGCTTCAGTGGTTTGCCTCCAAGCAGGCCAATGCAAAGGATATCTTTTTTATCGGAAGAGGGATCGATTATGCCATCAGCCTTGAGGGCAGCCTTAAGATGAAGGAGATCAGCTACATCCATTCTGAGGCGTATGCGGCTGGCGAGCTGAAGCATGGCACCATTTCCCTGATCGAGGACGGCACCCTTGTGATCGGTGTCCTGACACAGCCGGAGCTTTATGAGAAAACAGTCAGCAATATGGTGGAGTGCAGAAGCCGTGGGGCGTATCTGATGGGGCTTACTACGTTTGGAAACTATAATATCGAGGATACTGCTGACTTACGGTTTATATCCCGAAAACAGATCCGCATTTTGCAACTTCTCTGGCAGTGATCCCGCTGCAACTTCTGGGTTACTATGTCAGTGTAAATAAAGGTCTGGATGTGGATAAGCCGAGAAATCTTGCCAAGAGTGTTACCGTGGAATAAGGAGATCCATTTCACAGAAGGAACATTTTAGCGGCAGTTCCGTGACATCGTGAGAGCATAAAAGGATCATGATATCACGGAACTGTTTTTGCATTTGGCGATTTACGATATTTCTTGCTTTTATCAGTAAAAAAGCGTAAAATGATTAGGATATTTGAATCTGTACAGAGAGTGTCCATATGTAATATTCTCTGTACCATCAAAAATGGAGGATTGCATATGAGAAAAATGGGAAAACATATCCCAGGCTGATCGTGACGCTTGTGGTTCTGATCACAGCAATCGTATTTGCGGTCATGCTTCTGAATATGAAGGTGATCCCGACGAAGTTCATTGCAGTGATCGGACTGGTAATGCTGGTCCTGATCGTGATCGTCGGAGCGCTTGTATGGAGTACGGATGGTAAGATAAGATTTGTAGTGGGAGTGATCCTGGCAGCAGTTTTTGCAGCAGTATTCATTCTCGGAAGTATGTATGTTTATAAGACACATTCCACACTGGCAGGGATCTCCGGTGTGAACACAGAAGTTACAGAGGTCGGTATTTATGTCCGTGCAGATGATTCTGCAGATTCCATAGAGGCTACAGCAGATTATGTGTATGGTGTACTGACAGATCTTGACAGAGCCAATTCGGATAAGGCTATCCAGGAGGTGGATTCCGAGACAGGCAAGACTGTGCAGGTCCAGGAGTATGCAGGACTTACAGAGCTGGTTGACGGTCTTCTGAACGGACAGACAGGTGCGATCGTGCTGAACAGCGCATATTTAAGCGTTATTGAAGAGATGGATGGATATTCCGATATTTCTTCCAGGATCAAAGAGCTGACCGTGAAGAAGGTGGAGACGACCATTGAGCCCCAGGAGACAGAGGCGAAGGCTGAAGAGAGTACCAATGACGGTTCTGTATATACCATCTTTATCAGTGGTATCGACAGCCGCAGCGGCCTTGTTGCAAAGAGCCGAAGCGATTCCAATATCATTGCTACGGTAAATACAGCTACCAGACAGGTGCTTCTGGTTTCCACACCTCGTGATTATTTTGTACCGCTTTCTATTTCAGGCGGACAGAGAGATAAGCTGACACATGCAGGTATCTATGGTATCAATGTATGTATGGATACTCTGGGAATGCTTTATAATGAGGATATCAACTATTATTTCCGTATCAACTTTGCGGGATTTGAGCAGCTGATCAATTCGCTTGGCGGAGTTACTGTTTATTCTGACTATGACTTTGATTCCAAGAATGAGACAGGATATCACTTCAATCAGGGAGAGAACTACCTGAACGGTGAGCAGGCTCTGGTATTCAGCCGTGAGCGTTATGCCTTTAAAGAGGGCGACCGTCAGCGTGGCAAGAACCAGATGGCAGTGATCAAGGGTGTGATCAACAAGGCTCTTTCACCGGAGCTTCTGAAGAATTATTCTTCTGTTCTTTCCAGCATCCAGGGATGCTTTGAGACCAATATCTCCTACGAGGAGATCGCCAGACTGCTCCAGCAGCAGTTGAACAACGGCGGTGACTGGAACATCGTAAGCTACAGTGTAAATGGTACCGGTGACACACAGAAGCCGTATTCTATGAGCCAGAAGGCTTACGTTATGATCCCGGATGAGTCTACCGTTCAGAAGGCGGAGGCCATGATGAAGAAGGTTCGTGACGGAGAGACTGTTTCCCAGGAGGAGGCAGACAGTGCAACATCAGCGGCAGCAGCTGCAGATAATGATACCCAGGCAGCTGCAGAGGGAAGTACAGCAGAAGCGCAGGGTGAGACTGCAGATGCCACACAGGATGGTACAGCAGATACCCAGGCAGCAGACGGAGCTGTTGTACAGCAGTAAGATAAAATTATTAAATTTTAGCATAAGAACAGCCGGGGAAGCGTAAAGCTTTCCACCGGCTGTTTTTTCATGAGAAACAGAACGAAAAAATCCACCGGCGATCACCGATGGATTTTTTTTTACAGGATCTCTTTCAGATATCTTTCCAGGGCATCCTGCCATGTTGGAAGTGGCTGGAAGCCGTTTTTTACAAGCTTGGATTTATCCAGGCGGCTGTTGAATGGACGTACAGCCTTGGAAACGCCGTACTCTGCAGTTGTGACAGGAGATACCTCTACTTTTTCGTATTCCTTGTGGCCGAGGGCAGCAGCCTGGCGGAAGATCTCTTTAGTGAAATCATACCAGCTGATGAAGCCGCCTTCGTTGGTTGCGTGATAGTAGCCGTATTTCTCTGTCTCGACCATGTCTACCAGAAGACGTGCAAGGTCGTAGGTGTAGGTCGGAGTTCCAATCTGGTCACTGACTACGGTAAGCTTGTCATGGGTTTTTCCCAGATTTACCATGGTACGGATAAAGTTTTTGCCGTTTTTGCCGAATACCCATGCAATACGTACGATAAAGAATTTATCTACAGTGCCGGATACTGCCAGTTCACCGTCAAGCTTGGTCTGACGTATACGTTCTGTGGAGCGTAGTCCTTGCAGTCCGGATCCCATGGTGTGGTTCCCTGGCCGTCAAAAACGTAGTCTGTGGAAATATACATCATCTTGATGCCAAGCTCCTTGCAGATGTCCGCAATGTTCTGTGTTCCTACAACATTGACAAGACGTACCTTTTCACGGTTTTCCTCGTCCTCTGCAGCGTCTACGGCTGTCCATGCGGCACAGTGTACCACTGCATCAGGCTTTACCTCACGGATGGTTTTTGCTACCGCTTCTTTATCTGTGATATCAAGCTGCACATAAGGCATGGTGGTAACAGGAGTACCATCAGCGATGCCGCTGTAGGAAGGAGCAATGTCACTTCCTACGCCTTCATGTCCACGGCCGGACAGTTCATTCATTACGTCATGGCCAAGCTGGCCGCCAACACCTGTTACGAAAAATCTCATGCTTTAACCTCCTCGCGGTTTCCATACATTTTTTCGTAGTAGTTCTGATACTCACCGGAGATGATGGTTTCCCACCATTCCTTGTTGTCAAGGTACCATTTGATGGTCTTTTTGATTCCGTCTGCGAATTTTGTTTCAGGAAGCCATCCAAGCTCGTTGTGGATCTTGGTCGGGTCGATAGCGTAGCGCATGTCATGGCCTTTACGGTCTGCTACATGTGTGATCAGGCTTTCCGGTTTGCCAAGCTCCTTGCAGATCAGTTTTACGATATCGATGTTTTTCATCTCGTTATGTCCGCCTACATTGTAAACCTCGCCTACACGTCCTTTGTGGATGATCAGGTCGATGGCACGGCAGTGATCCTCAACATAGAGCCAGTCGCGGACATTTTCACCCTTTCCGTAAACCGGGAGTGGTTTGTCGTTCAGAGCGTTGGCGATCATCAGCGGGATCAGCTTTTCCGGGAAGTGATACGGGCCGTAGTTGTTGGAGCAGCGGCTGATGGTCACAGGCAGGCCGTAGGTTCTGTGGTATGCGAGAACAAGAAGGTCAGCACCTGCTTTGGAGGAGCTGTACGGGCTGCTTGTATGGATCGGAGTTTCCTCTGTGAAGAAGAGGTCAGGTCTGTCAAGAGGAAGATCTCCGTAAACCTCGTCTGTGGAAACCTGATGATAACGCTGGATTCCGTATTTACGGCAAGCATCCATGAGAACAGCAGTACCCTTGATGTTGGTGTCAAGGAATACCTCCGGGTTTTCGATGGAACGGTCTACGTGGCTCTCAGCTGCGAAGTTTACCACGATGTCAGGATGCTCCTCCTCGAAAAGCTTGTAAACAGCGTCACGGTCTGTGATGCTTTCCTTTACAAAGCGGAAGTTCGGCTTGTCCATGACCGGTGCAAGAGTGGAAAGGTTTCCGGCATAGGTCAGGCAGTCCAGGCATACGATACGGTAATCCGGATGAGCCTCCATCATATGAAAAATAAAGTTGCTTCCGATAAATCCGGCGCCGCCGGTAACGATGATTGTCATAAAAAATCTCCTTTATAATAAATGATTGATCTTATGCGGATTCCGTCGAAACGGAGTCCGCAGGTAAATGCAGTGTCGAAAAACAGATCGGCTTAGTGAAGCGCGTCCAGATATTTTCCGTCCAGAACATCCTTGAGATACTGGCCATACTGGTTTTTCTTAAGGATTTCGTAAACCTTGAGCACGTCCTCCTTTGTGATCCAGCCGTTTAAGTAAGCAATCTCCTCAAGGCATGCAATCTTGCGGTGTTGATGCTGCTCCATGGTTTTTACGAAGTTGGTTGCCTCTACAAGGCTTTCGTGTGTACCGGTATCCAGCCATGTGAAGCCCTGGCCCAGAAGCTCAACGTTCAGCTGTCCTTTCTCAAGGTAGATACGGTTCAGGTCTGTGATCTCAAGTTCGCCTCTTGCGCTTGGCTTCAGATTTTTTGCGTACTCTACAACCTTGTTGTCGTAGAAGTAGAGACCGGTTACACAGTAGTTGCTTTTGGGCTTTTCCGGTTTCTCTTCAATGGAAACAGCTTTTCCGTTCTGGTCGAATTCCACGATGCCGAAACGCTCCGGATCATCTACATAGTATCCGAAAACAGTGGCACCTTTGCCTGTTTCTGCATTGTCTACAGCAGCTTTCAGGCGCTTTTTGAGGCCATGTCCTGCGAAAATGTTGTCACCAAGGACCATACATACGGTGTCGTTGCCGATAAATTCCTCGCCGATGATAAATGCCTGAGCAAGTCCGTCCGGGCTTGGCTGTACAGCGTAGGTAAGGTTGACACCGAACTGATGGCCGTCACCGAGAAGCTCCTCAAATCTCGGGGTATCCTGCGGGGTGGAGATGATCAGGATATCACGGATGCCTGCGTTCATAAGAACAGACATAGGATAGTAGATCATCGGTTTGTCAAAGATCGGCAGAAGCTGTTTGGAGGTCACATGGTAAGCGGGTAAAGACGTGTTCCGGAGCCTCCGGCTAAAATAATTCCTTTCATATGTTTTCTCCTTTGCGTGATGATGTGCAGCATAAGTCGTGCCTGCACATAACTTTGTTACTGTAACTGTATTATAAAAGGTGACGCAAGGTCACCTTCAAGAGCTTTTTTCATATTTTTTATTTTTGGCTATTTTTCACAAAGAAATACGCCGGCATCCTTGGTAATGCGGAATCCTTTGGCAGTTTTTCTGGCGGTGTAGGCCCGGAATTCCTTGTAACGGTCCAGGATATACTGATTCTGTTGCCGTGGCAGGAGAGGACGTAGGAGATCAGCGGCTCCGCATCCTGGACCAGAAGGCAGTCTTCATAAGAAAGCCACTGAGCCTTTGGGAAAAAAGGCGCCAGGATACTCTGGCCGTTTTCGCGTCCGAACCGCTCATAAAGCCGGTCTGCGGAAAGCACGATCCGTTCATCAAAATCCTGCACCAGCTGGCTGACCTCCTGCATATGTGCCTTTCCGTAAGCGCTGCAGAGAAATCTCCCACCGGGAGCGAGGACACGGCGAACTTCTTTCAGGACGGAGGGAATATCATCGCAGTAAAAAAGCACGTGATTGGCGATCACCAGATCAAAGCTTTCGTCCTTGCAGGGGATTTTTCTGCAGTCAAAGGCCCGGAATGCAAACCGGGTATCCGAGGAACAGATGGCTCGTCTGGCATCGCGGAGCATACCGCTGGAAATATCGGAAAGTGTGATGGAGATATCCTCCGGCAGAAGGGAAAGGTTGTCGGTCCATAACGTTCCGTCTCCGCAGCCCAGCTCCAGAATACGAAGACCGGGTGAGATCCGGCACTGTTCAAAGATCCAGGGAAACCATCCCTGTTTGTTCTGGGAGTACAGGCTGTGGAGGTTGATCCTGGAGGAAATGTTGGTGGCATTCTGATACTGATTCTTGAGGCTTTTTTCCATGCCGGTCAGGTGGATCAGGTTCAGCATCTGGCTCCAGTCAATGGTGTGCTGTTCCTTTATCACCTGTGCGGTATCCTGGATCGCTTTTTCCACCAGCTGCATCTGTTCAATCCGGTCACGGACCAGACGAAGCTGGATATTCAGAGAATTCAGCATGAAATGATAATCAGAATCACCGATGGTCATTTCACGGATGTCATCCAGGGAAAAGCCCAGGTACTTCAGAAGGAGGATCTGCTGAAGCCTTGCAAAATCTTCGTCTGTATAAAAACGTGCGCCGGATTCGGTGACGAGAGAGGGTTTCAGGATATCCTGTTTATCATAATAGCGGACAGTACGCAGAGTTACGTGTGCCATGCGGGCAAATTCGCCGGAAGAATAGTAGCCGTCTTTTTTCATAAAAAATAGAATCCTTTCTGAGGAAATAACAAACATCCTGTCATAGAAGTCATAAAAGAATTATAATTCAGATCCGGAAGCTGTACAAGAGTAAAACGTATAAGAGCAAACTGTACAGGAGAAAAACAGCATTGACAAAATTCTGCTGGTTTGCTAGTATATCGTTTCGAAAAAAAGGAAACCCCGGAATCATATTTCCGGGATAAGCGTTCGATAAAAAAGGAGTAATTTTTATGCGAAACCGTACTCTGGATGTGGTAAAAGCAATCTGTGCTTATGCAGTTGTGCTTCTTCACGTCCATTTTCCGGGAAATGCCGGAATTATAGCCAATGTACTTGCCAGATTTGCAGTACCTGTGTTTTTTATGGTATCCGGATATTTTTGTTTCCGTGGCGATGATACGGATTTATAAGAACCGGAAAAAAGATCCGGCATGTTCTGAAGCTGATGCTTGTGGCATTTCCGGTCTGCTGTCTGTGGGAGCTGATCCAGAACCACATCGACGGAGCAAGCCAGAAGGAATGGCTGGAAGCACTGGTTTCGGGGGAACATATCCGCCAGTTTCTTCTATATAATAACAGCTCTCAGGTGAAATGGCATCTGTGGTTTCTCCCGGCACTGCTCTATTGTTATCTTCTTTTTGCCCTGGCAGCAAGATTACGGATTTGTAAGCAGGCATATGTTCTGATACCGGTGCTTCTTCTGATCCATTTCGGAATGGAGGAATTTTCGATCTTCCTGTTCCCGGAAAAGCATTTCCGTGTTATGCAGTTTCGCAACTATCTGTTTACCGGATTTCCGTTTTTTATGTTGGGACATCTGATACACAGACATCAGGAAAAGCTGGAAGCCTGGTTTGCCGGAAAAAAGTGTTTCTTTTGTATGGCATGGTAGCTGGCGCCGGGATTGCAAGTCTGCTGGAATACCGGTATTTTGGCAAACTGGAATTGTTTCTGGGGTCAGTATTTATGGCTGTTGGTCTTTTTTCTCATTGCGATCATGGGAAAAAATCGGAAAGTGCCCGAGCTTCCGGTAGCCATCGGTCAGAAATATGCATTTTTTATTTATCTGTTCCATCTCTGTGTGGCGGATATCCTGAAGGATGTGGCTGTGGCAGCTGGAATTGAGAAAATCTTTTATATCTGTGGATGAGACCGGTGATGGTCTGTGTTCTTGTGACTGCTGTGGCAGTAATGTATGGATATGGAATGAGGATCTGTCGGAAATAGAAGAGTTTATGGTATTTTCATATTTATGCGCTGTGATTTTGTACCAAAATATGCTAAAATATCCTTTATTGATAAGTCACAGCACCCACCGGAGGATGCGGGGAAAGCGACTGGAATATCCCGCTTCAGGGTAAAAAATACTGAGACATGAAAGAAAAAGGAGATTTTTATGGATTTACAAAACAGAGCGGAGGCCGGCAGTGACGGACACGATGAGAGTGTACTGAATCCGGAGATGCCCAACGAAACTGATCTGACGAAGAAGGAACGCCGCCGGATCGAAAGAGAGAAACTGAAGGGAATGGGAACAGGGAAGAAGATTCAGTATATCTGGATGTATTATAAGATACATATGCTGTGTGTGCTTCTTGCCATTGGCGGAGTCTGCCTGGGAGTGAATATTTACCGGCACGCACAGATGAAGACGGTGCTTTCCATTGCGGTGGTGAATGCAGGGAATTACGACTCTGAGAAGGTGGAAGAGGATGTTCTGAAGACACTGGGAACAGAGGATAAATATGCAGAAGTCAGTGTGGCGCAGAATCTGATGACGGACGAGACAGGAGAGGATTTTGATTACTATGCCAGGATCGCATATGTGACGGAAATCCAGAGTGCTACCGTTGATATCCTGATCATGCCGAAGGAGCTCTATGAACATGAGAAAGACAGCGGAATGTATGCAGATCTCAGGGAAACGTTTGGAGATGAGGTGTTTGAGTCTCTGGGCGCTGTGGATGATCAGCATCTGGAGCTTGACGGCAGCAGTAGTGTTGCTCAGGAATTTGGCCTGAGATATGATCCGGTGTGCATCTGCCTTCCGGGTAATGTGAAGAATAAGGATAATGCGTTGAAATGGATCCAGTCTGTTCTGAAATGATGAATCCATATGCTTAGCTGAGTACAGAGATAAATAAGGCCTCCGGTTCGTAACACAGGAACCGGAGCTTATTATATATGAATATTACAGTGTATCGTTACGTCTGATGTAGCCAGGCTCATCAGCAGGACTGATGATCTCCTTGGCATGTGTGATCTTGGCATGCTTGTCTACGACCAGATTTTCGATATGGACATTCTCACCGATGGTGCAGTCTGCAAGAACTACACAGTTCTTGATAACAGCGCCCTTTTTGATGGTACAGCCACGTCCGACAATGGAATTCTCTACAGTTCCCTCGATCATGGAGCCGTTGGAGATAACAGAGTTGGAAACATTAGCTGTGTCAAAGTAATGGGTCGGACAGGAGTTATTGGTGCGTGTATAGATCGGCCAGTTATCATGGAAAGATCTGTTGCAGTTTGTAGTCGATCAGATCCATATTTGCATCGTGATAGCTCTTGAAATCAGTGATCGATGCAAATATCCGCGATGAGATATACCACGCACATCCAGCTCACCGTCTCTGCAGCCGGCATTGATCACGTCTGCAAGGGTATAAAGAGAGGAGATCTCTTTTGCCTTATGGATGAGGCTGATGAAAAGCTCCTTGCTCATTACGTAGGTATCCATGAAAATGTTGCGGTTCTTTGCATTGCCGTGGTTGTGCTCAATGGAGAGAACACCCTTCTGACGGTTCAGGTTCAGGATGTGGCAGTTCAGATGGTTCTCCTTGGCATTATCAACGGAATGATAAAGCATGGTCACATCTGCACCGGATTCGATATGGGCATCGATCAGCTTGGAGTAGTCGGTGGTGTAGATCATGTAATTCGGAGCGATAACAACATACGGATAATGAACTGCTTCGATGCACTCCAGATTGGAGTAGTAGTTGTCGATATCGGTGTTATAGATATCGTTGACTCCGAAATGCTCTGAAAAGAGGAGTTGGAGATTACCGCTCTTGGAGTTGATGTTGTAGTGACGTCCGGTTCCGAGATGTTCTACAAGAGAACGGGGTTTGTTCTTTACATAGACCTGAATGTACTCAATTCCGCTGTTGGTCATATTTGAGATCGGGAAGTCGATGACACGATATCTTCCGAGAAATGAAAAGGCGCCGATCGCACGGTAGTCCTGAAGCCCCTCCACATGGATATTTCTTTCTGAGGAATTCACGATTCCAAATGCTTTAAACATATTACTCAGCCCCCTTTACACGTTTTGATACAAGTTCGATGTGCTCACTGTCCTTGGAACCGACACGAGCATTGGTACCGATCACGACTCCGTCTGCAACGAGAGCACGCTGGACAACGGCACCTGCTTCAACAACAACACCCGGCATCAGGACACTGTCGATGATCTTGGCACCAGGACCGACCTTGACACCTGTGAAAAGTACGGAGTTGGTGATCTCACCTTCTACAACACAGCCCTGAGTAATGAAAGCAGTGTTGATCACAGCGGTATCACAGATATACTGTGGAAGAGAGGTAGCATCCTCAGTGTAGATTTTCCAGGTAGGATCGTTAAGATCCAGTTCACTGTTTGGACTGAGAAGATCCATGTTTGCTTCCCAGAGGGAATCGATGGTTCCTACATCCTTCCAGTAGCCTTTGAACTTGTAGGCGTAGAGTGCTTTGTCCTGTGCAAGGAGTGTAGGGATGATGTCTTTACCGAAATCGTGATTGGAATCCGGATTTTGATATCTGCCAGCAGGAGCTTGCGCAGAAGCTTCCAGTTGAATATGTAGATACCCATGGAGCAAGATTGCTCTTCGGGTGTTCCGGTTTCTCCTCAAATTCCACGATGCGGTCATCTTCACCGGTGTTCATGATACCGAAACGGCTGGCTTCCTTCATGGGAACCTCGATAACTGCAATAGTCGCATCTGCCTTATGCTGGATATGGTCATCAAGCATCTTTGCATAATTCATCTTATAGATGTGGTCACCGGAAAGGATCAGAAGGTATTCCGGGTTCTGTGAGTCGATGAAATCAATATTCTGAGAGATCGCATCAGCTGTTCCACGGTATACATCCAGACCGGCATCAGCTTCTCACGTGGAGGAAGTACATAAACTCCGCTGTCCTTGGCATCAAGACCCCAGCGGCCACCAGCTGCTACATAGCTGTTCAGTAAAACTGATTCATACTGTGTCAGTACACCTACGACATCAATGCCGCTGTTGGCACAGTTACTGAGCGGAAAATCCACGATACGGTATTTACCGCCATAACCAACGGCTGGCTTGGCAACTTTATTCGTCAACTCGTGAAGACGACTTCCTCTTCCACCGGCCAGGATCATTGCTAACATACTGTTTTGTTTCATGGCGAATCCTCACTTTCATTTCTTGTTTACTGCCAGGTGTCTTTAACCATAAAACAATAACTTTGTTAATATTATACACCTTTTAAAAAAGAAAATCCAGTTTTTTGTGCAAAAACGTTATTTTTATATTGGGAAATTAGACGGATTTGGGAAGATTGATGGATGATCTGTCGAAAAAAAGAAACGCTTAAGAAGGTTCCGGGATGCTGAAAAAACAGTAACACTGAAAATAGCCGGATTTCGGATACATCGGCGAAGATTCTTGCGGAAAATGTGAAAGCAGTGTATTCTGTAAAAAAGTCCGGAATACAGCGGAGAAAGGATATCGATATCAGACAGGGAGAAGACAGGATGAAAGAAGAAAGAATTTCCAACTATGTAAAACTATGTGAAGAGTGGGCACAACGCTTTTTGAAGATGGATCAGGCAGATCTGCATAAACGGGTGCCGGAACTGAAGGAAGAAAACGGGTTTCTCACGATCATTCATTTCGGAAGAAGATATGGGGTGAGTCTGGAAGACGGCAGTATCCGGAGCCTGGATGGACAGAGCGAACCGGATACTACGGAGATGCTGAATATTTATACGCTTCTGGGGTATGCGAAAGAGGGGGCTTTTATTATGGATAAGTGGGTCCCTTTTGCAGATCTCAGGAATGCAAGACCATTTGCGCCGGCGTATCAGATCGGAGAGACGGATGTGTTCAGTGCTACATTTTCCGGCCATGAAAAGGAATTGAGGGAGGCGTTTCAGAAGCTTGACGGCAGGGAACTGCCCCAGGGTGATGTGGGATATGAGATCAGGCCTTTGACTGTATGCCTATGAGATTCTTTTTCTGGGAACGGGACGAGGAGTTTGAAGCACAGGGAAATATCCTGTTTGATTACAGTGCCACAGATTTCAATCATGTGGAGAGTGCGGTATCCATAGCAGATTCCGGGATCAAAAGGCTTGCGGAGCTTGCAGGGGTTCCGCTCAGGGGGAAATCCTTTCAGATGCGCTGATAATCGAAATATAATAAAACCAATATGAAAAATAAATAATACGAAAGATAATTGCAGTTATCAGAAAAATCGTATATAATGAAGGAATATTTAAGGATTTTGAGACAGTAACTGTCACGAAGGATCTATGAGAAATTTACGAATCCGGAGGTGATGCTCGTGGGGAAAAATGCATCGGGAATGTATGTCATAGATGAGGATTATAAGATTATCAGCTATAACCTGGCAGCACGTGAGATCTATCCGCAGCTGAAGAGGGGCGAGAAATGCTATCACTGTCTGAGAAACAGAGAAACTCCCTGTGAGATCTGTCCGGTCGTTAACGGGATCAAAGGTCCGAAGAATTATCTGGAACCGGGACGGAATATCCTGCGTTCGGTTGATGCTGTGGAGATTCCGCTGGAATCCGGCGGGACAGGACATGCCCTTGTTTTTTCGGATACAGAGACGAATGATGAGATCAGCAGCGGAATGATGGAGAATCCGCTTCTTATGGGGATCATTAATGTTCTCGGAAAAAATTTTATCAATATCTACTCTGTTGACAGAGAGACTCATAAGGTCCAGGTATGCCGCTTCCAGGGGCAGAGTGGAGCTTATGGGGAGGAGGGACTTCGCAGGATGAATCCTATGAGAAGATCATGGATATTTATATTGAGAGCAGTGTTGCGGCAGAGGACAGGATCCGGATGCATCAGATGATGGATTTTGAGAAGATATGCCAACGTCTTACAAGGATTCCCCAGTTGATGGTACATTATCGTGTACGCCGAAGCAACGGGAGGATTGAATATTTCTATGTGAAATGTGCCAGAGTAGGAACGGCTGAGGATTTTCAGACCGTGGTGTTTGCTTTTGCCAATGAGGATATGGATGTACGGTACAGTGAGATGGAGGCCATACTGGAACCAGGAGGAACAGCATCCGGAAGAAAACTTCTTATTGTAGTGAATGACGAGACGGATCGGAAAGCGCTTACAGAACATCTGGAGGGCAGTTTTGAGGTTATCACTGCGATGAATGAAGCAGAGGGGATGAAGCGTCTGTCTGAGAATTACAAAACCCTTTCTGCAATTCTTCTTGATATGAGTGTGCCGGTATGTGATGAATTTCAGTTTCTGGAGCTGATCCGTGATGATGTGATGCTGACCTCTGTGCCTGTGATCATCATAACCGGAAGTAACCGGCTGGAGGATGAGGTGCGATGTCTGGAACTGGGAGCAGTGGATTTTGTACGGAAACCGTATAATGTCCGTATATTAAAAAGTAAGATCAACAATGTGATCAAGCTGAGAGAGTCCGTGATGGTACTCTCAGCTCTGGAATATGATGATCTTACAGGGCTTTATATCAGACAGGCCTTTTTCCATCATGCAAAGACGCTGATGCGCTTTAATACGAATCAGGATTTTCATGTGGTGGTGGCAGATATAAAGAACTTTAAATGGATCAACGGAACCTATGGAGAGAAGACCGGTGATCAGGTTCTTACCTATCTGGGAGATACGTATAGAAATCAGGTTCGTTACGGGACGGTGGGCAGATATGGAGGAGACCAGTTTGTAGCCATCATATATGGAAAGAAAGAGATCCGTATGGCAGATATGGAGAAATTTATCCACAGGGTCGAGAGTGGAGCACCGATTCCTAATCTGGTGGTCAACTATGGGGTCTATGAGAATGTGGATAAGACACTGCCTTTTACCCTGATCTGTGACAGGGCTTTTCTGGCCATGAAGAGTATCCGGGATGACTATGAGCACCAGATCGCTTTTTATGATGATGAGATGAGACAGAGACATATCCGTAACGGACAGATGGAGAATGCTTTCGAGGAGGCTATACGCAATGAAGAATTCGTAGTCTACCTGCAGCCGAAATACAGTGTGGAGACAGAAGAGATCGTTGGGGCGGAGGCGCTGGTGCGCTGGAAGAGAGCGGAAGGAACTATGGTTTCGCCGGGAGAATTTATCCCTCTTTTTGAGAAGGACGCTTGATCGTGCGCCTTGATGAATATGTTTTCCGCAAGGTATGCAGCATCCAAGGGAACGTATAAGATTAGGGAAAAAGATACTTCCTATTTCGGTGAATCTGTCACGTGCCAGTATCCATTACGATAATATGATCTGTCGTTATGTGAAGATCGTGGAAGAAAATGGCATTCCGTTTTCTTCTGTTCCCATTGAATTGACAGAAACTGCTGCGTTGTATAATGATCGGATCAGTAAGCTCATAGAGAAGATGGTGGATGCAGGATTCGAGCTGCATATGGATGATTTTGGCTCCGGCTATTCATCTATGACAAGCCTGAACCAGCTGCCATTCGATACTCTGAAGCTGGATAAAAGTCTGATCGATTACATAGAGAATTTTCGTGGCAGCAGGTGATCCGTCATACCATTTTGCTGGCACACAGCCTTGGAATGAAGGTTCTTGCCGAGGGCGTGGAGAAAGCAAAACAGGTGGAGATCCTGCGAAGCCTGAGCTGCGATGAGATCCAGGGCTTTTATTATGCACGGCCTTTGCGTGGGAAAACTTTGAAACAAAGGTTATAAGAGCAAAAGAGGCGTGTAAAAAATGAGAGATCATTTTTACACGCCCTTTTTACAGCTAATGCTTCCGGACCTGTTTTTCAATAAGATAAAGTGCAAAATACAGCAGCATGGCAATGATGCAAAGGATCACAATGGCCATCAGGACCCATGTAAGTCTGAATGTCTGGCTTCCGTAAATGATCAGGTATCCCAGGCCTTTTCGGGCACCGATAAATTCTCCGATGATCACGCCTACCAGGCAAAGCCCGATGTTGACCTTCATCACACTCAGGATAAGAGGAACGGAGGAGGGCAGGACGATCTTCAGAAGCTTTTCCTTTTTGTGTCCCCCCAGAGTTTCGATCAGCTTCAGCTTTTCCGGATCTGCCTGGCAGAAGCCGGAGTACAGATTGATAACGGAGCCGAAGATGGCTACAGACATGCCGGCGACTACAATGGTACGTTCGTTGGCACCAAGCCATACGATCAGAAGAGGGGCCAGAGCAGATTTCGGGAGACTGTTCAGTACCACCAGACATGGCTCCAGGATCCGTGCGATCCGTCGGGAGCACCAGAGAAGTACTGCGGTTCCTACACCCAGGATCACAACAAAAAAGAAACTGACAAGAGTTTCTGCCAGTGTCACGGCAATATGTGCAAACAGGGACTGATCCCTGCACATGGAAAGAAAGGTCTCTGCGATCTGGGAAGGACTACTGAAGATAAAGGAATCGATCCATCCAAGATCAGAGGATATTTCCCAAAGTCCCATAAACAGAACAAAAAGAAGTGTCCGTGCAGCCAGGATAATGTTTTTTCTTTTTTTGCCGTGCAAGATATTGTTTCTGCTGTCTGGAAATTTCAGGCATTTTCATTGAGCTCCTTCCATATGATGTTAAAATATTTCTTAAAATCCGGAGCATTTCTGGAGGAGAGGGGAGTGCGGTCGCTGATATCCAGATCGATATCAATGATCTTTCGTACAGTGGCAGGACGTGCAGAAAGGATCAGTACCCGGTCGGCCATACTGATGGCTTCGGAGATGTCATGAGTGACCAGGATCGCAGGCTTGCCGGAGCTTTTGAGGATTTTTCCGATATCATCACTGACATTTAAGCGTGTCTGGTAATCCAGAGCGGAAAATGGTTCGTCCAGAAGAAGGAGCTCCGGTTCCAGCACCAGGGTCCGGATCAGAGCGGCACGTTGGCGCATTCCGCCGGAAAGCTGGGAAGGGCGGGCATCACGGAAACGGTCCAGACCGTAGGTCTGAAGAAGGGCTTCTGCATGTGCCAGTTTTTCAGGTGTGAGCTCTTTCCGGATCTCCAGGCCGAGAAGGATGTTTTTGTAGATGCTCCGCCATTCCAGAAGATGATCCTTCTGGAGCATATATCCTACAGCGGCACTGCCGGAGGATACCGGACGGTCTCCCAGAGTAATGGAACCGTGCTCCGGAGTGAGCAGGCCGGCAATGAGATTCAGAAGAGTGGATTTTCCGCATCCGGAAGGTCCTACAATGGACAGGAATTCACCGGGCATCAGGTCAAAGGATATATGAGAAAGGGCGGGTGTCTCACCGGACAATGTGTGATAGGAGAGACACACGTCCCGCACTTTCAGGACAGGATTCATGGATGTTGCCTCCTTTTCGTAGATAATGATATAATATTATCATATGTCTGAAACATGAGAAGGCCAATGGCAGAGATGCATACTTTGATGTCTGCCTGAAAACAGTCATAGAGAAAGGAATTACAAACATTGAACAAGAGAAACTACCAGAAAGAACTGGATAAACTGATTGAAAGAAACCAGAAAGAAGGGAAAACCCCCAGACTTTTTCTGCATGCCTGCTGTGCGCCATGCAGCAGCTATGTGATGGAATATCTGTCACAGTATTTTGAGATCACGATATTTTTTTATAATCCCAATATCGCACCGGTGGAGGAATATTCACACCGTGTGGCTGAGATCCGCCGCCTGATCGGGGAGATGGAATTTGTCCATCCGGTAACTCTTATGGAGGCCGGTATGACCCGAAGGAATTTTATGAAATGCAAAAGGCCTGGAAGATGTTCCGGAAGGAGGAGAACGGTGCTTTCGGTGTTACCGCCTGCGGATGGAAGAGGCGGCAAAGCTGGCGAAGGAGGGCGGATATGATTATTTCACCACAACATTAAGTATCAGTCCGCTGAAAAATGCACAGAAGATCAATGAGATTGGCGAGGAGCTGGCAGAAATCTATAAAGTGCCACATCTGACTTCAGATTTTAAGAAAAAGAATGGCTACAAGCGTTCTATTGAACTGTCTCATGAGCATGCTCTGTACCGGCAGAATTACTGCGGCTGTGTATTTTCAAAGAAAGAAGCCATGGACAGAGAACGGCTGGTTACTGAGAACCGAGTGAACAGTAACAACGGCTGAAGACAGCAAACGTATAATTATGAAAAACTTTGCATTTTTATAAAAATATGTTACACTAACACAGAAAAGTGCAGACGTTCGGGAGACGGAGCTCGTGTATGTCCGGAGAAGACAGTTCTGCCGCAAAAAAGAAAAGTGAGGAAGAATCAATATGGCACAGTTATGGGGAGGCCGTTTTACAAAAGAAACGGACAAGCTGGTTTACAATTTTAACGCATCCATTTCCTTTGATCAGAAATTTTACAGACAGGATATCCGTGGAAGCAAGGCACATGTTGCCATGCTTGCAAAACAGGGGATCCTGACAGAGGAAGAAAAGGAGCAGATCACAGAAGGACTGGACGGTATCCTTGCAGACGTGGAAGCAGGCAAGCTGGAGATCACAGCGGAGTATGAGGATATCCACAGCTTCGTGGAGGCAAACCTGATCGACCGTATCGGAGATGCCGGAAAGAAGCTTCACACAGGAAGAAGCCGTAATGACCAGGTAGCTCTGGATATGAAGCTTTATGTCCGCGACGAGATCGATGAGACAGATAAGGAGCTGAAGGACCTTCTTCTTGCCCTGCAGAAGATCATGGAAGAGAATGTTCACACCTACATGCCGGGATTTACCCACCTTCAGAAGGCACAGCCGGTAACTCTGGCACACCATGTAGGCGCATATTTTGAGATGTTCCGCAGAGACCGTGACAGACTTTTTGATATCCGTAAGAGAATGAATACCTGTCCGCTTGGAGCGGGAGCACTGGCAGGAACCACTTATCCGCTGGATCGTGCCTATACTGCAGAGCTTCTCGGCTTTGATGCACCAACCAGAAACAGTATGGATTCCGTATCTGACAGAGATTATGTCATCGAGCTTCTCAGTGCATTTTCTACGATCATGATGCATCTGAGCCGCTTTTCAGAAGAGATCATTCTGTGGAATTCCAATGAGTACCGTTTCGTTGAGATCGATGACGCATACAGCACAGGCAGCAGTATCATGCCGCAGAAGAAGAATCCGGATATCGCAGAGCTTGTCCGTGGAAAAACAGGCCGTGTTTACGGAGCGCTGACATCTATTCTCACAACCATGAAGGGAATCCCGCTTGCATACAACAAAGATATGCAGGAAGACAAGGAGCTGACCTTTGATGCCATCGACACCGTAAAGGCTGTATCGCCCTGTTTACCGGCATGGTTTCCACTATGCAGTTCAACAAAGCCAACATGGAGGCAAGTGCAAAGAGAGGCTTTACAAACGCCACAGACGCAGCAGACTATCTGGTTAACCACGGTGTACCGTTCCGTGATGCTCACGGCATCGTCGGAAGACTGGTCCTTCTCTGTCTGGATAAGGGAATCTCTCTGGATGAGCTTCCGCTTTCCGAGTACAAAGAGATCAGTCCTGTGTTTGAGGAGGACATCTATGAAGCCATCAGTATGAAGACCTGCGTGGAAAAACGTGTGACTCTGGGAGCGCCGGGACCGGACGTGATGGAGCAGGTGATCGCTCAGAATAAAGAATATCTTGAAAAAAATTAAGATAATGCTTGCATTTTAGGAAAAATTGGTATAGTATTTACAGAAAAGACAAATGTGTGCCATGGAGGGACACAAGATGAGGAGAGTTTTATTATGAGTGAAAAGCTTAAAGTCGGTATTTTAGGTGCAACTGGAATGGTTGGTCAGAGATTCATTTCTCTTCTGGAGAATCACCCGTGGTTTGAGGTGGTTACTGTAGCGGCAAGCCCGAGAAGCGCAGGCAAGACCTACGAGGAGGCTGTAGGCGGCAGATGGAAAATGGATACTCCGATGCCGGAGGCAGTAAAGAAGCTGGTTGTTATGGATATCCACGAGGTTGAGAAGGTTGCAGCTACTGTTGACTTTGTATTTTCCGCAGTTGATATGACGAAGGATGAGATCAAGGCAATCGAGGAAGAATATGCAAAGACAGAGACACCGGTTGTGTCCAACAACAGCGCACACCGCTGGACACCGGACGTTCCGATGGTAGTTCCGGAAATCAATCCGGAGCACTTCGAGGTTATCGAATTCCAGAAGAAACGTCTAGGAACAAAACGCGGCTTTGTAGCTGTTAAACCGAACTGCTCTATCCAGAGCTACGCTCCGGTACTTACCGCATGGAAAGAGTTCGAGCCGTATGAAGTAGTTGCCACTACATACCAGGCTATTTCCGGAGCAGGAAAAACCTTCAAGGACTGGCCGGAGATGGAGCACAACATCATTCCGTACATCGGTGGTGAGGAAGAGAAGAGTGAGAAGGAGCCATTAAGACTCTGGGGCAAGATCGAGGACGGCGTGATCGTTCCGGCTACCACACCTGTCATCACATGCCAGTGTGTACGTGTTCCGGTCCTCAACGGACATACAGCAGCTGTATTCGTTAAATTCCGCAAGAAACCTACCAAAGAGCAGCTGATCCAGAAGCTGGTTGAGTTTAAGGGACTTCCGCAGGAGCTTGAGCTTCCAAGCGCTCCGAAGCAGTTCATCCAGTATCTTGAGGAGGACAACCGTCCGCAGGTACAGATGGATGTAAACTATGAGAATGGAATGGGAGTATCTGTAGGACGTCTTCGTGAGGATACTGTTTATGATTACAAGTTCATCGGACTTTCCCATAACACAGTAAGAGGTGCCGCAGGCGGAGCAGTTCTCTGTGCAGAAACTCTGAAAGCGAAAGGATATATCCAGGCTAAATAAGAACTGGATCCTTTACAGGAAATAAAGAAAATCATCAGAAACGGGATATCGGTTTTTCCGGTGTCCTGTTTTGCGTATGTGGAAGGAACAAAGGAGATATGCGCAGAAAAGTAATTACTACAGTTGTGACATTTTCCACAACCACGGCTGCCATGAAAATGGAAAGAACGGCCAGGGAATCTGAATTTCCGGGAAGGCTGATCCCGATCCCTTCAGAGATCAGTGCCCAGTGCGGACTGGCATGGAAATGCGTGGAGCAATCAGAGGAGGAAACAGAAAAATTCCTGAAAAAAAAGGAACTGGCCTGGGATGGCATCTATCGTGTTCTGGTATAAAACGGATATTGTTTGTTGTATGTAACAAAACGAAAATTTTTGAAAATTTTCGCATTTTTATTGTTAAATAATTAGTAAAGTGTTACAATATAACAAGCAGATTTCCGGAAAGCGTGTTGCTGTGAACAAAGAAGCAGCAACAAAGTGCCACGCTTGCTAAAAATATGTGGAGGTGCTATTTATGAACAGGGAGGATGTAGAGAAACTGTCAACCGCTGCGAAGGGTAAGATAAACTTACTGAACAGCAATTTCGGAAAATACTTTATGCGGGCGATCATGGCCGGATTTTTTATTGATGTGGCGATGATCTACAGTAACGTTGTTGGAAATGTATTTTCCAAGACATTCCCGGAATGGGGGAAATTCCTTGGAGCCATCGTGTTCTCTATTGCGGTCCTGCTGATCGCAATGGTAGGAGGAGAGCTGTTTACCGGTAACAATCTGGTAATGGCTTTTGGTGCGTATGACAAGAGCGTATCATGGAAAGATGTTGGAAAGGTCTGGGGAATCAGTTACATCGGCAATTTTGTGGGATGCCTGATCCTGGCGCTGATCTTTGTAGGTGCCGGAGCGTCCGGTACAGCAGATTATTTTGCCGGATTTATAAACGGAAAACTGAGTATTCCGGCAGGACAGATGTTTTTCCGTGCGGTACTTTGTAATTTCTTCGTCTGTCTTGCTGTTCTCTGCGGCATTAAGCTGAAGAGTGAGTCAGGTAAGTTCCTGATGATCGTGATCTGTATTTCAGGTTTCGTTGTCAGCGGATTTGAGCATTGTATTGCAAATATGGGTATTTTTACAGTTGCATTCTGTATGGTGCCAGGATTGTCTGTCGGCGCTATGCTTAAAAGCATGGTGATCGTAACACTGGGAAATATAGTTGGCGGAGGTGTGCTTCTGGCATGGCCGCTTAGAAAGATGAGTGCAGATAAATAGTATGGCAAAGGCTTTATACATAGCGGAGAAGCCCAGCGTGGCACAGGAATTTGCGAAGGCTTTGAAGATCAACGGTCAGAGAAAAGACGGATATCTGGAATCTGATGATTCTGTGGTAACCTGGTGTGTAGGACACCTGGTTACCATGAGCTATCCCGAAAAATATGATATCAAGTTTAAAAGGTGGAGTTTTGATACCCTGCCTTTTTTGCCGCGCGAATTTAAATATGAAGTGATCCCCGGGGTCAAAAAGCAGTTCGAGATCGTAAAAGGACTGCTGAACCGGCCGGATGTGGATACCATTTATGTGTGTACCGACTCCGGACGTGAGGGTGAATATATCTACCGTCTGGTAGCCCAGATGGCAGGAGTAAAGGGAAAAGTCCAGAAACGTGTGTGGATCGATTCCCAGACAGAGGAAGAAATCTTAAGAGGGATCCGTGAAGCGAAGGATATCTCGGAGTATGATAATCTGGCAGCATCTGCGTATCTCCGCGCAAAGGAAGATTATCTTATGGGAATCAATTTTTCCAGAGTTCTGACCTTGCGCTACGGAAGCAGTGTCACCAATTATCTCCATTCCAAATATCAGCCATTGCAGTTGGGCGTGTGATGACCTGTGTTCTTGGCATGGTGGTGCGGAGAGAACGGGAGATCCGTGTCTTTGTGAAGACACCCTTCTACCGTGTCCTTGGCAGCATTGGACTTGCAGGCGAAAATTTTGACGGTGAATGGAGGGCTGTGGAAGGCAGCCGGTATTTCCAGTCCCCGTATCTTTATAAAGAAAACGGCTTCAGGAAAAAAGAGCATGCACAGATGCTGATCGATCAGCTGATGGTGAATCAGCCCCTTTCTTGTATTGTGGAAAAG
>ENA-OQHA01000300-OQHA01000300.1-human-gut-metagenome-genome-assembly--contig:-NODE-300-length-25865-cov-10.401197_pt1 | contig 25865 bp, 18 predicted proteins | sample MGYA00242558_ERZ504707 | MGnify/ENA primary metagenome ERZ504707 (study PRJEB26092, sample SAMD00036197) | human gut metagenome | host: Homo sapiens | study: EMG produced TPA metagenomics assembly of...
CGAGCGCCGGTGCGGCGAGCGCGCCGAGCGTCGCTACGGATGCGACCGCTGCGATCGCGCCCTTCAAAGCTTTGTGCTTGCTCATGTTTCTTCTTTCTTCCATGCAGTTTCTTCCGTGCCGTCCAACCTGCCGTTTCGGTTGCGCCCGTTAGGTAACGCCCGTTTCGACCATGTTTTCCGGCTGCGCGGAACCTTTCCGCGGCTGCATTGCTTGGATCTTTCGATGCCACCGCCCACGCTATGCGCCGCAAGCCAACGCACACCGCACTACAGAAGAACGGCAGATGAACACTCATCGCCATATGATGACCGCAACATATCCACCGCATGAACAGGGGGAGTACGGCCAATAAAATCGCCATATTCCGTCAAACAACACCCCCACCGCACCCCACAAGCCAAAATCCCCCACTGGCTGGATAAATCCAACCTCTCAGACCCCACTCACACGCCAAAAATCCCAGTGACTGGATAAAAACCACCTCTGACGCACCACTCACGCGACTAAATCATCCAGCCACTGGGAAAAATGCCCGCGCCACTCAGCCCCGCGCAACCCGCGCCGCGCGCGTGGCCTTTACGCCACGAACACGGACCGCACCAGCAGCACGCACAGATAGCAGGCGAACATAATCGCCCCAACTCGTGGCGAAACCTCCCCCGCGATCCACGTGCCGAGCGGCGCGGTCACAGCCGCCACCAACCCGATGATCAGCGCGGCCTTCACATGCACCAGATTGCGCTTCATATTCGCCACACTGGTCGTGATCGAATTCGGGAACATGGCCAGCAGCGAGGTGCCACGCGCGATCAGGTCGGATGCGCCGAACAGAATCGACAACGCCGGCACCGCCAGCGCGCCGCACCAATACCCAGCAATCCCGCCAGCATGCCGATGACCACACCCAGTAGCGCCAGGCAGACACCGGTCGCCACCGTCATGACGATCTGGTGGTCGCGTGACGGCACAAAACTCACCTGATTGATCACCACGAACACGAGAAACGCCACGAAAATCCACCGCAGCACCAGTTCCGGCAGCCGCGACAGCAGCCAGCTGCCGATCTGCCCGCCGACGAACATACCGCAGAACAGCAGGACCGCGGCGAGCCAGTCGACATGTCCGCCGGTCGCGTACGAAACAACACCGGAAATGGAGGTCGCACGATCGCCAGCGTGGACGTGGCGGCCGCGTTGCGTTGCGACAGGCCGAGCCAGACGAGCGCGGCACGATCACCGTGCCGCCGCCGATGCCGAAACGTGCCCGACAGCACGCCCACCAACATGCCGACCACAATCAGCACGATGATGCTGCGCGCCGACCCATCAAGCGCCGTCTCCCCCGCTCGCGATTCCATCTTTTGCGATTCCGTTCGTACGGCATCCGCCCGATCCGCAGTTTCCCCTTCATCACACATGGCAGCTCCTTCCACGTCTTCCGCGCCCGATACTACCCACCTGCCGCGCGCAGTAATCAGCCGATTCCATAATTTTGCGATTTCGCCGCCGCAGCGCCCGGTTCACGCGCTTTCTCGCTTATAGATGGCGGATTCGCAGGATCGACGGATGGTATCTCGCTTATAGATGGCGGCCCCTTGCGGAAACAAGACATCTAGGGGGTATGCATGCTACCCCCTAACGACCTATTGCCCAAACCGACCCGCCACCTATAAGCGAGATACCACCGGACGCCCGGCCAAATCCGCCATCTATAAGCCAGATATCCAGCCAAAACCACGACCGCACGCCTACACCGGCACACCCGCGCGCCTACAACCACGCAAGACCCATTGCACACACCCCCGTACGCACACGACCGCGCGCGGACCGGCAAAATCGCAAGTCATGAGCGAAAAGGGGCATCAAAAGCACCCAAAACAGCCCGAATCACACCCCCATCCACTCACAGACAAGCAAAACCAGCCCAACTCACAAGTCGTGAGCAAAAGGGGAGGCCACCCAACATCAAAACAGCCCGAAACATCCAGAATCGTACCCCCATCCGCTCACAACCGCGCCAAAACCGTCAAAATCGCAAGTCATGAGCAAAAGGGGCATCAAAAGCGTCCGAAACAGGCCGAATAATACCCCCATCCGCTCACAACCCATGCTTCAGCACGATTCAGGCCATATGCGCACCGCAACAACACCCCTGCGCAACATCAGACATGCACACGCACGCAAACACAAGTACACACACTGAAACGCAACACGTACCACAAGCACACAAACACCACGCACCACATACCGAGCACGACCAGACGCACACCCCCGCACACCGGAGAAGCGATGTCACCGGCCTGCGGCGGCGCTAGGCTCAGACACTACCCCCGAACACCAGACGAATGGCGCGCGCGGCCCCGGCGCACAACCCGTGCCGCACAATCCAGGAGCGTCGCCATAGCCGCGCGAGCCCCACAAAAGCGCAGCCAGCCACAAACACGAGCAGTCCGATCACCGCAGCCGCCACGGCTGTCATTTCGCCCGGCTCGTCGTATTGCGTCTTGTCTGGCACTTTCGGATTCGGAATTCGGTGCCGCGCACGAGCAGCCTGTGTGAGTTGACACCGTACGGCGTGCACGTGATCAGCGTCGCGTAATCGGCCCCGGACTCAATATTCAGCTTGCTGATTTCGCTCGGCAGCACCACTGAGATCTGGTCCACTTGGTACGTGTAGGTTTCGTCGAGCACGTGGAATGCGAACGTGTCGCCTTTTTTCAGTTCGTCGAGGCCGGTGAGCAGTCGCGCGGATGGCAGTCCGGTGTGTCCGGAGACTACCGCGTGCGTGGTCGCTCCGCCTACTGGCAGCGAGGTTCCGGCCAGGTGTCCGGCGGCGATCTGCAGTACGCCGTCGCTGGTGCCGTGGTAGACGGGCAGTTTCACTTTGATGCGCGGGATGGTCACGTATCCCATGATGCCGGTGCCGGTCACGTCGAGCGTTTCATCATATTCGCGCTTCTGCGCGTCGGTCATGTGCCACCGATCGCCGTTCGCGGCGAGCCGTTCGTTGTATTCGTGCGCCGCTTTCAGCATGGCCTTGCGTTCGGCGCCGGACATGTCTTTGGTCTGTTCCACGTAGCCTGCCACGGCGTATGACTGGTGCATGCGGTTCCACCAGTCGCTGAATGTCGGATACGCGATGAGGCCCAGCGCGCCGATCATGGCGATTGCGGAAATGGCAATCATCACATTGAGCAGCGCATTCGATTTCTTATGCTTGGCAGCCGGTTTAACCTGCGCACCCGGTTTAACCTGCGCATCCAATTCGACTTGCGCAGCTGGCTTGGCGTCCGATTCATCCGTCACGTTATTTATGCTACGCCCGCTTCCGCAAAGCCGTCTTGGCAACGATCAGCAGCACCAAACCAGCGCCCAAGATGGCCACGGCAATCCAAGCGGCCTGCTGCACGTCGGCGCCGGTGTGCGGCTGGTCCGGCGTGGTGGGTGGCGTGTGCGTGTTGGTGATTTCAGTGGAGTCGCCTTCCACATCGGAGATGGTGGTGTAGCCGTCGGGCACCGCCGCTTCGACCACGGTCCATTCGTGGTCCGCGTCGAGATCCGTCCACGAATGCGTCCACTTGTTGGACTCGTTCAGCTTCACGTTCTCCACGGGCTCGCCGTCGCGCAGGAGTTTCACGGTGATGGATTCAGGACGCTTGCCGTCGGAATTGTTCCGGTCATTCCAGATTTTGCGCACAGTGCGTTCCACGGTTTTCGGCGGTTGCGCCACACATTCGGTTTTCGGTTCGATACTCAGCACACGCGACCCGCCGGAGACGCCGTCTTCGGGCACTGCGACGAGCATGCTGCCGGAAGAGCACGTCCATGTCTGGTTCTTTCCGGAAGCGTTGGTGACCTTCACGTCAACACTGTCGGACACGGCCAGGTACAAGCCGTCGGACAGTCCGGTGAAGGTCAGGTGTCCGGAAGCGTTGGTGACACCGGTTGCCGTGGCGTCGGGCTTGTTCACCGCGATGAGCCGGCGAGCGTGTTGGCCATGTCTCTCCACACCTGCGCGTCCTTGCCGGTCATCTTCGACCAGTCGACGGGGTAGGCGGTGGAGTCGGTGAACGGTGCGACGGGCTCGAAGGTGGCGCCGCCGCTTGCCGGGATCTGCCCGACTTTGTAGAGGTTGAAGCTGGCGTCCGAAATGGCGAAGTTGGTAGAATCGTCGGACGTTTCGGAATCCGAGCTCTTATGGTGGTACGAAATGGCGATGCTGCCGCTGGCAGAGTCTGTTGTTGGAGCCGCGACGGCATCGCGAGTAGTGAATGCACAGGCTGCCGCGGCGAATGTGGCGGCGATTGCGCAGCATGCGGCGATGACGCGGCTTGCGATCGTGCGTTCCTTCATTGCCGACCCCTCTTCTGTGGATTGGAAAGTAAGCATGTTTGATTCGCCCCCAACGGCAAACCGGAAAATATATGGAGCCAGGCTGGATACTCAAGAAAATTAGGCAGTGTACAAGGGATTGAGGTGGTCCAGCCCAGCATATGTGGGTTCAGTTATTATTTAATTTTCAGTTTTTAAATTATGTATTGCGATTCCCGTAAGCCGCTGCTGACTTGCGTCAACGCGGCTCACGGGTTTTGCATGGTTACTTCAGATTCTTATGGAATCCGGAGGATCAGGCATTGCGACGACGCAGAGCCATCACCAGGGTCGCGCCAGCAAGCACGAACACGGCGATGCCAGCCACGTACAGCATCACAGTGCCCATACCACCGGTGGACGGGAGGTTGGAACCCTTCTTGTTCACGACGTCGGCCTGAACGGTACCATTCGTCGTATCACCGTCAGTCTGATCAATCTTCAGAGAAGTCAGCGTCGGATTTTCAGACGAAACAACATGGTCAGCGGTGATAGTGAAGGTCTTGTCGGCAGCAGTGTTATAACCAGCCGGAGTATGGCTTTCCACGAGCTTGTAATCGCCATCATCGATACGCTGGAAAGAAGCAGTGTACTTAGCGTCCGCGCCGTCACCAGTCTTGGTTACTTCAATTTCTTCACCAACCTGCTTCCATTCATAACTATCGGCAGCCTTGAAGTACTTCTTGTACAGCTTGAACTTTGGCAGATCGTTATCAGCCGGAGTCCCCTGATCGAAGGTCTTGTTGACGTTCAGCTGGTAGGTGAAGACGATGACCTTGTCCTTTGGAGTTTCGCCAGTCGGAGAGTTTTCGCCCTCGCCAGTGTAGTTCGGGTTGTTGGAGTACTGGAGCTTCGCCTCGTTCGGGTTGCCCTCATGGCCAATCACAGCCTTATTGTTCAGCGTGGATTTATATTCAACAGTAAACTTGCCACCTGCAGCAACCGCGATATCAGAACCGTCAGCTTCCCTAAGAGACTTGACATCGTTGATGGTGAGGGTGAACGTGCTATCAGCAGTGGTAGTAGTCGGGTTCAGAGTCAGGGTGTACTGGCTCGCCGGAACGACGGTTTCCTCATACTTAACAATGAAGCCAGAAACCTCCGGATAAGTCAAACCAACCGACTGGTTATCAGTAAAGACCAGCTTATAGGTCTTGTACGCCGCGAAATCATCCCTATTCGCCGGCAAAGTGGCAGTCAATTGGAAAGGAACCTTATCGCCGAAATCGTAGTCAGCGGAGTCCTGCCAGTCAGTCGTGCTGCCGGTGGAGTCGTTGGTGTCCTTGACCTTCTTCTGGAAGGTCGGCTTATCGGCCTTACGAGTGATAGTCACTTCGCTGTTACCGACAACGTTGACAATATACAGCGTCTGAGCGTCATTCCCAGTCACGCTACCGTCTTTGTCCTTGGCCAGATAGTAGCCAGCAGGAACATTATTCAACGGAGTATTTGCGGTGAGATCAGTCTGGTTGTACGGAGTAGACAGGTTGGCAAACTTAAGAATCTCAGTAAGCTTCTCCTGATCAGACTTCGTGCTTTCAATCTTGGCCAGCGCTTCGGCAGCTGCGGCAGCCGTCAGATTAGTTCCATTATCACCCGCACCATTATCGGCATTGAAATCAGTACCAGGCTTAACGTCACCGAGTGAACCATCAGAGCCATAAGTACCGGTGAAAACCTGATAGACAGTGTAAGTGTGAGAGTCGCCTTCAGCAACTTTGATGCTACCAGTTGCAGTATCTGCCATGGCGGTGGAGGCGCCGGCGAAACCGGCGACGGCCATTGCCGCGGTGGCTGCCACGGCTACGAGGCCCTTGAGAACCTTATTCATTGTTCTCCCTTTCTTTCTTGTTTGAAATTTTTGGAATCTTGAGTTATTCGTATTCAGTTATTGCCTAGAGGGCAGCGAGTTCGCTACGCTACGGACCACTCCCCCTTCTCCTAGACGTTTCCATCATTGCCGCCTCCTGACCTTGAGGGCCATTCCAGCCGCAACAACACCTATCAACGCAGCCACCAAAGCCGCCGCGTAAATCCAATAGTCGCCAGCTCCACCGGTCCCCGGCAGAATCACACCCGGCTTGTTCTTGATGTTGCCAACCGTGAAGGTGAAGACGGAGGAATCGTAATCCTTGTCGGAAGTTGTGAATGCGCCAGTCGTATTGCCGGTGGCAGCCGCAACACTGTTCGAATTCCACTTGCCGGTGCCGTCAGAACCAGCGACCGGGCCGAACGTGAACGTGCGGACGGTGGAATCGACGTCGTATCCGTCAGGAGCCTTGGTTTCGACCAACGTGTACCTGCCCCAATCCAGGCCTTCCAGCTTGAACTGGCCGGCAGCAGGGTCGACGTCGTACGGCTGGCCTTCCGCAGCGCCTGCCGGCGCGGAACAAGTGGTCTCCGCCGCAGTCTTGTTTTCGGCAGGCACGCAGTCGGTGATCGTAATCGGCTTCTGCTGATCAGAAGCGATGTCGCGTACTCAGCCTTGCCAGTAGTCGCATTCCAGCCGAAGTTCTTCGTCTTCGTCAGCTTCCACTCCGAGCCGGAAAGCTTCTTGTCATTGTTGGAATCCGAGGAAACCTTGTTCCACGAAATCGTGCCGGTATTGCGGATGTTCAGAATCTTGTTATTGGCAATCGAACCGCCAGTAGCATTCGTAATCGAAACCGATGTAACGCCATTCGTGGTCGTAATCGTCACCGTATACGGACCGGCGATGCTGTAGCCATTCGGCGCGACCGTTTCAGTCAGCGTATACGTACCGTCTGCAAGGTCGACCACCTTGAAATAGCCAGCCTTAGTGTCCATATCGCACTTGCCCTTGGCGTCGCCGCAGGAGTAGACGATGGGAGCCGCACTCGTGCCGGAACCCTCGGCATCGTTGACGGCGATCACATCTGTCTTGCTGGACTTCAGCACCGCAGTGGACACGCGAGCCCTCACCTTGGCGGCAGAAGAGGCGAACTGACAACTCTTCGGCTTCGTTGGCTGCTTGTCGGAATTGGTGTTCACGTACATGTCGGTGTAGGTGCCACTCCAGAATTTGAACGGATCACCTTCCGCGTTTTGACCGTTGCTGTTGTACCAACCATCGCTGTTCGGACTATTACCATTGCGGAAGTAATAGCCGTGATTCGCTGCAACGTTCGCCTTCGGGATGCTCGCAACCACGTAGCCACTGCAATCGCCCGCATCCGTCATCGGGACCGCAGGCCAGTTCGTGCCGGTCTTTGGCTGATAATGCAGGTAGTACTCTTCCCAATTGACCGTGGACTTCTGGAAGTACACGTTGATGGTGGAGTCATCCCTCACTGTGATGGTGACGGAAGCGGTCGCACCGGAGGAGGTCTTCGCCGTGATGGTGGTCGTGCCAGTCTTCAGACCCGTAACCGTGGTTGTGGTACTGGGACCGGCCGTGACACCAGCAACACTGGTGTTGCCGCTGTACCACGTGACGGTGTCAGAACTCGGCGTCGGCGTTGCAGTCAACGTAATGGTCTTGTTAAGTCCGACCTCATACGTGCTTCCGCTAATGGTGACCGAACCGGTAGTAGAGCTTCCTCCGCCCGTGCTGCAACCGGTAGGGGCTCCATTGACAGCCGCATAGTTCTGTACGCGTACTGCCGATTGCTCCGCCGGAAGACTAAAGTTCGTCTGGCCATTTGCGCTGCCACTGTGGTACCAACCGGTAGCACTACTAGGACTGTCGCCCTTGTAGAACAGATACGTTGCAGCCTTAAGACCAGCATTGTCAATGGTGACGCTTACCCATCCGCTGCAATTCTCAGTGCTTTCCATTGCAGCGCTGGTCCAGGTTGAACCATCGAATGTGTAATACAGCTTCGCTTTGTTGCTCGCGGTGTAGCCATCCGCGTTGAGATAGAACGTGGTGGTGTTCTTTGTATCGGCGGGCGCGCCAGTAACGGTGACGCTTATCTTCGTGCACTTTGTGCTATCCGCAACGGAACATGCAGTGATTGTGGCGGTACCGTTCTTCAAGCGAGGATCTTGCCGTCGCTCACCGACACGGTGGTCGGCTCGCTGCTGCTCCATTTCACGGCCTGCGGGACGCCATCCGAACTGCATCCGCATCGGTGACGACCGCAGTCAAATCGACAGCAATGTTGTAAGTCAAGGAAATACCGTTGGTCGGCGCAGGATTGCCGTTGTACTGAATCGCTACGGTATTAACGGCTTTGGTAGAATCCGTAATTTCGTAGACTTCATTGGAGTCTTTTTTCTGCAACTGCCATTCCGAACCGGCGAGCGCCGTGCTGCCATCAGTGCCGTCGACCTTAGACCATTCCAGTGCGGCGCCTTCCTTCTCGTTGATGATCGCGTTGGAATTGGTCAGCTTCTTGTCCGCATTGGTGCCAGTGATTTCATTACCATTGGCGTCATACACGTGCGCGATATCCGTATGAGTGTCTTCATCGTCGCCAGTGTTGATCTGGTAGATATACGGATTAATCTTCGTGTATTCGGTGCTATTGGTGGCGAACTCTTTCACGAAATACTTGGCGTTCTTGGCGACACCTTCGAACTTGATGGTACCGTTGTCGCCATCGTCGCCATCGGTGAACTCGCCATCAGTGATGGTGCCCAAGGAAGATGTTCCAGCCTTCGCGTCCTCAAGGGTGCCGTATACCTTCCAAGTGGTGCCTTTCAGCGATTCGCCGACGGAATTCGCCTTGTTCCACTGGATGGCCGGGCAGTTGGCGGTCATCTGGCCGTTCCACGGGAGGTTGTGACGCTCCTGGTCCATGTTAAGCACTGAGGCGGTTTTGCCTTCCCAGCCTGCTTGAGTGTTCTCATATGCGATTGCGGTCGGGTTGTACATCATGAAGTCCCGGCCGACGTACACACGGCCGTTGGTGCTCACATGGGATTCGAAGCTGCCGTTCGGCACGAGGATGCTGCCAAGCATTGCGGCGGCAGGATCGTCAGTGGTGTTCTTGGACTGGTAATTGCCGTCCTTCTCGCCGCTGCTTTCATTGGCCGCACCGCCACGAATGGTGACTTTCGTGGCGTTCGTGAAGTTCCACATGATCTTCTGAGCCACGGAGGAGTACAGCTTACGGACTTCATCCGTTTCCGCCTTGGAGAAACCGCCACCGATGTCGGTCTTATCCCACCAAAAACGCCAGCCGGTATGGAAGTCAATGTTGTCGCCGGACACATTGATCACGATGGAGGCGTCTTTAGGAATGTTGACGAATTTGAAATCGACACCACGATAACCGGCGGAGGAAAGCTGCTCACTGGTGAGAGAGAACACCTGCGTGGCGGATTTGCCGTCTCCGGTGAAGGTGATGAGCTTCTCGTTGTTCTTTACGCTTTGGCCATCGACGGTGGTAAAGCCGCCATTATAGGTGAACTGAAAGCTGACGGGATCCGTCGTTTTATCGTAGTTGTACTTGTAACGGGTGGCGGTGCCTTCCGACGCCTCTCCAGAGGCATTGACGGTACCGTGTCCTCCAGTTTGGCCAAGGGGGCGGAAAGCTTGGTCTTGAGGTTGGCTTCCGTATAGTTCGTGTAATCGGTGCCGTTCACGTCCTTCAACGGGTCTGCTGCGTTGAAGGTGACGTCATTGTTCTTTTGCCAATCGCCCTGAGCGGCCACGATAGAAGAGCGGCTCGTGTTGTTGCTCCACTTGGTCTCACTGCCGGCGATAGAAGCCTTGTATTGGTAACCTTGAGCGGAACTTGCCACAGGTTTGTAGCTATTCTTGGAATCCCATGCCGTGTAGCTCTGGCCGACAAAGCCGCCCTTGCCATATGCGCCGACGTTACCTTGCACATTACCCGAAGAAAGGCTGTTGATACCGGAGTTGGCACCACCGACCGCAAGCACGGTTTTCCTGTCGCTAGGACGGAACTGCGAACCGAAACCCACGATACCCCAACGGAAACCGGCACTCGAATAGATGCCAGAAGAATTCGGAGCCTTCCATGAATCCTTCAACGGCTTCATGACCAGCTTGCCGTTGACCACGGTAAGGCCCTCGGCCTCTACTGCATACGAGCCATCAACATCATTCTCATTGCTGATATTTGCCTTACCGTTCGTGTTCTTACCGATGTAAAGGTCACGACCTACGTAGGTTGCCACACCCGTATCCTCGCTAGCCATGCCAGAAGCGTCGCCCAGCGTGTAAGAGGTTGGAGTGCACTTGGAACCATCCGCCAAGCTGCTTTCGTCCGCCTTGGCATTGTAGGCGGGGAGGAGGAAGTTACTGCTACGGTGGCCATCATGGCTACCGCTATGGCGGCGGCGGTCAGCGAGCGGGTACGCGAAAGCGCGCAACCGGATGCCGATCGCGTTCCTGCATAGTGTCGTGGTGCGTTGCCGGCACCATTACGCCATTGCCTCATCTTGTCCCCTATCCGCAAAGTGTTCACCCTTCTGAGCCCCTCAACTCGAGGTTGATATCCTTTGCATAATGCCGTTATCACTTCTGTTTTACGTATAGCTTCTACGCTGTTCCCATCTCCGGCAACACAGCCGGAAACCTCTGTTTTCCCTTTTTCTCTGACCTACGATTTACTATGATAACCTTTGCAGTTATGAAAACAAAATGAAACAGAAAGAACCCACACCCCCTCCCTCGATACGTTTTTTCGTCCCCTCTCACGGGGACAACGCTTTAAAGCCTGATATTCAAAGGTTTGTCAACGATTGCAAAATCAAAAACACATGCTGATCATTGAATGAAATTCATCATTCATCAGCCCCCGATTGGCGTGTCATGAAACACATCACTGCAAATTGTTTCATTTTTTCCTGAAAACGTATGCCACACACCGTGACTACAGTGGGGGTATCCCTTATCAATCCACCCCAGGCCATCACAATCAGCCCGTCGGCATTGACGGGCTGCGGAAGGACAATGAGACTCGGCTCTCAGCGGCCAGTGCCGTACACGGAATCGGTGCCGCGCAGTACGAGCTGGGCGCGCACAATCTCATGCGCGTTCTCAAGCGGCTTGCCTTCGATAAGCTTCATGGCCTTTTGTGCGGCCGCGCGACCCATCGCATACGGATCCTGGCGCATGGTGGTCAGGTTCACAGTGTCGGCGTACGGCGAATCGTCGAAGCCGATAATCGAATAGTCACTCGGCGTGTGGTGGCCGTAACGTTCCAAACGCAACACCAGCGGAATCGCCATCATATCCATCTGGCAGCAAATCGCGTCCGGGAACTCGTCCAACGCAAGCAGCGCGGTCAACGCCGAGTCGGCGAAGGTCTTGCCACGCGGCACAGAGACGACGCGCCACTTGAAGTCATGGGAGGCCTCCATCGTCTTGCAGGCGCGGACGAAGCCCTGTCCTCGCGCATCGATGGAGGAATTAATGGAATCGACCGCATCGGAGCACACGTACACGATATTCTTGTGCCCCAGATTGATCAGATGCTGGGCGGCGGTGAACATGCCGTCCTCATCGTCGATGGAGATGGTGGCGTCGAAGCCGTTTTGCGTCGGCGTATTGATGCCGATGATCGGCACGTGGATGCGTTTGAGCTGCTGGATTTCCTTCGGATCCACGCCGAACGACGTTACGAATACGGCGTCCACGTTGCGGCGGACGGGCAAATTCGTGAAGAATTCCTTGCGATTTTCGGCGGTGTCGACATGCTGGAACAGCGATACGTCATACCCGGCATTATGCATGACGGATTCGATTCCAGCGAACACTTCCGTATTGAACCAGCTAGTGATCTCTTCATTCATCAGCATCGCCACACGGTACGATTGGCCGGATTTCAGCGACGTGGCGGAACGGGAGATGTTGAAATCAAGCTTGTCGGCAATTTCCAGCACCTTGCGACGTGTACGTTCGGACACCAGTTCCGGACGCGTGAACGCGCGCGACACCGTGGAAATCGACACACCCGCGCTTGGCCACCTCGCGAATGCCTGCTCTATCCATCTCTCAACCCCTTTGCGGTTTCTGCATCATAATCACAAACGTTCCCAGCCTTGGAAACACTTGCCCGAGCGGCAATGCTCTCCCATATTGCTACTATTATACTGCGAACGTTGTCAAAAATCACGCTAATGTTGCACCAATAGCACAAAATATCAAAATAACTGGATAAGCCGCGTAAAAAGCCCACTTCGTCCACTGCCGCTTATAACCCAACTCGCCGTTGTAATAATGCACGAATGCAACGCCAATGCCAGGCATAATCATCATCACCGCGCCAAACAGGCCGGCAGTGAACATCATCGAATTCTCATGCTGGCGCATCAACGTGAAAATCAGCACGAAACCAAGCGTCACCGAGCCGACGCTCATCATATGCTGGCGCAGGCCGACGCGCAGCAGCAGATCCCACAACAGTCCGATCAACACCAGACCGACCGACAGCACAATCTTCATTGACTTCTGGTAGCGCGCCGCCACCCAATCCAACACGGCAAGCACAACGAACGCGATGAACAGACCGAAAACAGGGTTCTGCGAGCCAAAATCGAAAGCCTTATGCGACGTGCAGAGGTCGTACGGCACCTCACACACCACGGCGAGGATGAACAGCTGCAGGCCGTACGCGACGCGACTATGTGTTTCACGGAAACCCTGCACCAGCAGCCACGCGTAAATCGGAATAGCAAACCAAGATACGACCTCGCTTAAGACCATCGCCGTCAGCGACGTCATATTATTGACGTCGGAACCGAAAAACAGCGGCACAATGGTGGTGCTACCAGCTGACAGAGCCAACGCCACAGCGCCGATGACCTTGAGCTGGAACACCGTCAGTCCGCGGTGCTTCTTCTTGGTACGGCGAGCGCCGCCGAATCCGATCTGTTCAATCGAATCAGCTCCAGCACCCTGCTCGACATAGCTTTCCATATGTCCTCCTCAGTTCCGCATACGGCCTTTCGTGCGCCCAAGACGCCCAGTACGCCCAAGACGCAACCTACGCGCGTTTCACGCGTTCAGCACGAATTTCAGCAGACCGTCGTAGTCGGCACCGGTAAACGAACATACCGCATGCTCCGACTTGGGCGGGTCGCTCATCGGCGAAATTTCCGTACGGAAGTATGCTGCGTCGAGACCGGCGGAATTGGCTCCGATAATATCGTTTGCTTCATCGTTGCCCACCATGAGCGCGTTTTTTGCGATTACGAACTCGCGGTCGAGAGCCAACATGTACAAGTCGCGGGCAGGCTTGCGGATTTTCTCTTCGCTGGAGATAATCACGTCGTCCAGTACGTTCGCCAAGCCGGTCATTTCCAGTTCGGGGCGAGTATAGCAGGCTTGTGCGTTGCTTAGCAGCGCCACGACGACGCCGGCCTCCTGCAATGCTTCGATCATGTCGAGTGCGCCCGGATACAGGCGGATCATGCTGGTGCTGCCCTGCCGGAACGCCCATGCGGCTTTCAGCGCGGCTTGCGGCAGTGCCAGTTTCTTTTCAGCCTCCTCACTACGGTTCATCAGCAGCGACCGGTAGACCGGCAGGATATCGAATTCATCCCATCCGTTACGGACGATTGCACGATCGGCTTGATGGACCATTTCGCGGGCCTCAAGTTTTTCGAAGCGTTCGCGCATTTCGTCGACCGATTCGTAGTCGGCACCCAGTTCGCAAACGCAGTCATATAGCGCCTGCCAGGCGGTTTCGCTCTGTTCGTCTGTACGAATGTCGATCAACGTCCCGTAGAGGTCGAAAAATACCACCTCATATCGTGGATTATGAGCTCCGGCTCCCACTTCTCGTATCCTTTCTGGTTTTCCGGCCCCATTGCCGTATCGGTTACGGCGACCGCAGCTTTGCGGTCGCCGTTTTGTAGCTTCCCTACTGAGAGTATTACTGCAACCGCCAGATTGCAAACGTATGCGGTGGAACAATCAAATAATCGCCATCACCTGCGCTCACATTGCCTTCCATCGGACTGACGGACGAGCCGAGACCACACCAGTATCTCCGTATTCCGTCAATCGGTTCCAAACCCGTTACGGCCACGTCAATAACGCCGACGTGTCTGCTTGGATTGGCGGCCATCAGATAATCGCCGACGCGGAACACGAGTTCGTCGCCTTCCGTATCGACGATATTGCGATTGCCGTCGAACCACTGTGGATCAGACTTGCGCAATGCAATCAACTTCGCGTAATACTCAATCAAATCGCGCTTCTGCCATGCACGGTTCCAATCGAGCCAGTTAAGCTCTTTGGCGGAATCGTAAGAATCAGAGCTGCCGAATTTGGTACGTGCGAACTCCTCGCCGGACAGCATGAACGGGATGCCGGCGGAGGTAAGCGTGATACCCACAGCCAGCTTGTTGGCGTCCATCACGTCGGTCAGCGCGGCCGCAATCTGCGGACCGACACCGGCCAGCCCTTCCGCCGAGAAATCGGCGTCATACATGACTTTTGGCACATCCACGGTATTTTCGTTAACGCCTTCGGCCACGGTGCTGCCCAACGAACCAGCCGCAAAGCTCGCGCACAACTTGTCCCACAGCGTGAGGTCGTCGTGCGCGGACACGTATTGAATGACCTGACCTGCCACTCCTTCCGAATGTTTGCCGCGACGCCACGCGTCCACGGCCTCACGCACAGCCGCTACGTTCTCGTGCATGCCACCGTTCACATAACCCGGGCGGTCCGAGAAGAACACATGGCCCTTGATGGTGTCTCGCGTGGTGTCGCAGAAGTGGCCGATGCGACTGTCAAGCTTCGACAGGCCTGACTTGTCAGCCAGCACGGTGTCGCTGGGCAGCGGCGCGGTGGCGCCCGCGGACCACGGTTCGCCGTACATGAGGATGTCGCGTCCACGGCCGGGAATCTCGTCCAGCGCGGCGCGCACGGCGTTCATGGTGTCCACGTCAATCAGACCCATCAGGTCGAAACGGAAGCCGTCCATGTGGTATTCGCGCGCCCAGAACGTCACGGATTCCACGATGAACCGGCGGAACATCTTGCGTTCGGTGGCCATATCGCAGCCGCAGCCGGATCCGTTGGCCAGCGCGCCGTTGGGCTTACGGCGCAGGAAATAGTCCGGCACCGACCGCTCAAACCAATTATCGGGCGAGAACATGTGGTTGTAGACCACGTCCATGATCACTTTGATGCCGGCGTTGTGCAGCGCCTGCACCATCTGCTTCACTTCGCGGATGCGCACCGACCCGTCGAACGGATTGGTGGAATACGAGCCTTCCGGCACGTTGTAATTGACCGGATCGTACCCCCAGTTGTAGCGATCGCAGGTCTCTTCGTCCACGGAACCGAAATCGTAAATCGGCATGAGCTGCACCGCGGTGACGCCAAGTTTCTTGAGATATGCGACGCCCGTGGGAAAGTCGGGATGCCCGTCCAGAGACGTACCGTCGTCGGTGAACGCCAGGTACTTGCCCCGATGCGATTCGGGGAAACCGCCGGCGGGATCATTGCTGAAATCGCCCACATGGGTTTCCCAGACCACCGTCTGCGCAAGCGGCACGTCCGGCATATGGTCGCGGTACCAACCATCCGGATTGGTGCGGCTGAAGTCCACGACCATGCTGCGCCGGCCGTTCACACCGGCCCCGCGCGCCCACGGATCGGCGACGCGGTCCACGGAACCGCAATCGCGTTCAATCAAAAAGTCGTAATACACGCCGTGCTTGTTGTCGGCGAAATCGTACGTCCAGGAACCGTCGGATTCCGGACGCATCGTGTACTGTCCAATCAGAGCGTCGCCGCTTTCCCCCATGGAGCCACGCGAGAACAATCTCAGGGTCACCTTTTGTGCGGAAGGAGCCCAGAGAGCGAACTGGGTGCCGGATTGAGCAACCACGGCACCCAGAGGCCGTTCCAAACAAAGCGGGAACGGTTCGGCGACGCTCGTGTTCGGCTGTGCAAAGTTGTCTACGAGCGTCATTATTGCGTTACCTTTCCGTCAGCCCTTCACGGAGCCCGACATGGACTCCTGATAGAAGCGCTGCATCACAATGAACAGGATGGCGATCGGAACGGAGATCACGACCGCGGCCGCGGCGAAGCGGGCAAACCAGTTCTGGATATATTCCTTCTGCAGCATGAGCCACAGGCCCAATGCCACGGTGTAGTTGGATTGCGTACGGCAGATCACCTTGCCATGACAAAGTCGAGCCACGGGGTCAGGAAGCCGATGATGGCCTGGTAGACGATCATGGGCTTGCAGATCGGGATGATGATCTTATGGAACACCTGGAAACGGGTGCAACCGTCGAGCAGGGCGCTTCGTCCAGCGAGGTCGGAATGGTGTCCATATAGCCCTTCATCACGTAGAAGCCAGCGCCGGAACCGGCGGAGTACACGAGAATCAACGCCACGGTAGTCATGGTGCCGCTTGACAGGCCCAAGGCCTTCAAGATGAAGTAGATGGCGGTGACGGCCATGATACCCGGGAACATGCCAAGAATCAGCACAACGTTCATGAAAGTCTTGCGCACACGGAAACGCATACGGCTCATGCAGTATGCCACGGAGAGCACGAAGATCAGAGAAATCGCACAGGTGAAGCAGGCGATGATGAACGTGGTGCCGAACATCTTCGGGAAGTCCAACACGTTGCGGTCGGTGAACAGCACCCTATAGTTGTCCAGAGTCCACTCCTTCGGGAAGAAGGAGCTGGTGTACGGGGCGGTGTTCTTATTGAACGACTCCGCGAACACCCATACGATTGGGACGAGCCAGATGACGGCCAGAATGGCCAGGAACAAGTGGGCGAACACGTCGCCGGTGATACGGCGGATCTTCTGGTCGTGCAGAAGGCCGTGGCTTTCCACTTTGGTTGCGGAATGCTTGTTGCTCATCGGAATGCCTCCTCATTCTTATAGGAGCCGGAATTGCGGTAGGTGATCAGCGAAACGATGGCCAACACGACGAAGGTCATGATGCCGATCACGGCACCGAGATTGTAATCCTGCTTGTCCACGGTCAGCTTGTACAGCCAGGTGATAAGCAAATCAGTGGAGCCTGCGGAATCGCCCAATGGCGTAGGATCGCCGCCGGACAGCAGGTAAATGACGTTGAAGTTGTTCACATTGCCGGTGAAGGTGGTGATCAGATACGGGGTGAGCACGAAGATGATGTACGGCATGGTGATCTTCGTGAAGATCTGCCACCAGTTGGCACCGTCGATCTTCGCCGCCTCATACTGATCGGCCGGAATGTTCTGCAGAATACCGGTGATCTGCATGATGGTGTACGGGATACCGACCCACAGGTTGATGATGATCACGGTGACGCGGGCCCAAGTGGCGTTGGTGAAGAACGGCAACGGGCCGTCAATCCAACCCCACGTCTGCAGCATGCGGTTCACCGCGCCCTGCGGCTGGAGCATGGTGTGCATGACCAGCAGAGACACGAACTGCGGCACGGCGATGGACATGGAGAAGCAGGCACGCCAGAAACCCTTGAAGTGGGTGGTCTTGCGGTTGATGATCATAGCCACGAACATGCCGAGGAAGAAGTTCAGGAAGGTGGCGAAGAAAGCCCAGACCAATGTCCACACCAGCACACGTCCGAACAGTACGGCGTTAACGGTGCCGCCGCTGTTGGAGAAAACCTTGGCGAAGTTCTCAAAGCCGACCCAGTGGAACAGCACGAGGTGCTTGTGGTCATAGCTGGTGAATGCCATTGAAATCATGAAGATCAACGGCAGCACGGTGAACACGACGATGCCCAGCGTGGGCAGGAACATCAGCAGAACGTGCGCCTTGGCATCGAGCAGCTCGCGGACATCGTCCATGAAGCTCGGAGCCTTGCCGTTCTCCTCGAGCAGCACCTGGGACTTGTATGCAGAGCGCACGGACATGACCCACAGGCCGATGAAGGCAGCGGTGATAACCAGAGTGGCGACACCGTACAACAGGATGACCACGGAACGGTCAGGTTCGGTGTAGACCCAGAAGCCGTCGACCAGCTTCTTGCCGCCTGCATTGGTGCCCAAGGTCGGCAACTTGGAAAGATAGTCCACACCATTGATTGCCATGAACACGAAGTATGCGATTTCCAGCGCCAGCATGGCAATGCCCTTGACATACTGCTTGCGCACGATATCGCCAAGACCAAACACCACTGCGGAAAGCTTAGTGAACAGGTCACCACGCCGGAACGCCGCCCTTACCGTGTAAGGCGACGGAGAAACATAATCAGCACCCTGCTTCCGAAGGCGCTTCATCTCCCGTGGGGAAAGAGTTGTTGCTGTCATTTCGACTGCCCTCTCATATGGATATTGAAAGATAAAAAAAGCTTTGCTCCCGGACAAGGGGAAGGAGAATTTAAAAACCTTGCCCGGGAATGCAAAGCTCGGAGGAGGAGTGAGCCACTATGCAAAGTGGAGAGAGACACCGCGACTCGAAGCGTCTCTCAAAGCTGCAGGATGGCTGGGGGGATTTGGCAGTGCCAACCACCTGCATTCTTCAGTTATTGGATTTTTAGAATTACTGATTTCACTCAGCGATCTTGCCACCGGCCTGCTTGACCCAATCCTGGTACTTGGCGGCAGCGTTGTCCTTAGTGATTTCCTTGTTGACCAGGGCCTTGCCGAAGGTTTCGGCCGGAGTCCACCAATCGTTCATGCCAGACAGACCGGACTGCAGGAGGGCGGTGTTGGCCATGGTGTCGGCCTGGGCCTTGGCTGCGACGTCGTCGGTGGTCAGATCAGACAGGGACTTGTCGGTCGGCGGGATGGCGCGCATCTCGTAGTGCAGCTTCTGAACTTCGGTGGAGCCGAGGTAAGCCGCGAACTGAGCGGCGGCCTTCGGGTTCTTGGCGTTCGGGTTGTAAGCAGCGGCCTTGGTGGCGGCGAAGGACTTCATCTGCTTCTTCTGGCCGTTCACGGTGAAGGTCGGCAGAGAGGTGGCGGCGTAGTTGTCACCCAGGGCCTCCTTCACGTCCTTAGCGGACCAGGTACCGGAGAACAGCACGTCGGCGGAGCCATCCTTGATGGCTGCGAGGCCGGAAGCGCCATCGTCGTTGGAGAAGTTCGGGTTGGCGACCACATCAACCAGATAAGAGGTGATATCGGCGCCGTCCTTCGGGAAGACCATGCCTGCGTCAGCATCATTGCCCTTCTCGCCGAACAGGCTCAGGCCATCATAGAAGCCGTTGATGTACCAAGAATTCTGCAGGGAGAACGCGACCTTGGCCTTGGAAAGGATGGTATCGAAGTCCTTGGCCTCATCCTCGGTGATCTTGGACTTGTTGTAGTACATGAACCACGTGTTGTCGGTGTACGGCACGCCATAGAGCTTGCCATCGGTGCCGGTGACGGAGTTGACTTCGAGGTCGCCGTTCTGTTCCTTCACCTGCTTCTCAGCGTCGGTGCCCAGCTGGCCAATGGCCTTGGCGTCCATTAGAACACCCAACTGATCGGAAGCGAACATATAGACATCGGCTGCCGCGGACGGATCAGTGCTGACCTGCTTGGAAGCATCGCCTTCAGAGACCACGTCATTCTTCCACGTGATATTGTATTCCGGATGCGCCTTGGCGAAGTTCTCTTCGACCTTGCCCAGCCAGTTGGTGTCCTTGGCCTGGTCTTCCTGCGGAGCCCAGACGCTCAGGGTGATGTTCTGGGTGCCGGAGGCCTTCTTATCGCTTCCACCATTGTCGGAGCCGCCGCACGCAGCGAGCGGAACCAGCATGGCAACAGCAGCAGTAAGTCCGATTGCCTTCTTCCAATCGATCTTCATTGATCTTCCTTTCCTCACATATCCTTGTGCTCTGCAACATCTCCGGTTGGATGGTATGGACCAAAACCCTGCATACGTTCACATCATCGTTTCTCGGATGATTGCCGACCGCATTGGGGCTACCGAAAATGCATCAGTGCTTGTTAGTGTAGCACGTTTCTGCCAACGTTTGCAATTCAGCGCTATGATTGTTTCAAAGAAACACCGCAAACCGCGAAACATCAAGGAGACACACCCTCATGCTTTCCCCCGCGAAACACCCCCACCCCAAATGGCTTGCCGACGCAATTTTTTATGAAATCTATCCACAGTCCTTCGTCGACTCCAATGGCGACGGCATCGGAGACATCCCCGGAATCACTTTAAAACTGGACTACATCAAGGATCTCGGATGCAACGCGATCTGGCTCAATCCTTGTTTCGACTCGCCATTCAAAGACGCCGGCTACGACGTGCGCGACTACAAAAAGGTGGCATCACGCTACGGCACCAACGACGATCTCATTGCGTTGTTCGACGCCGCCCACCGGCGCGACATGCACGTGATCCTCGATCTCGTGCCAGGCCACACCAGCGAGGAACACGAGTGGTTCCACCGCAGTTGCAAGGTCGAACGAAACAATTATTCCGACCGCTACATCTGGACAGACTCATGGATCTCCGGTGGCGACGGACTGCCATTCATCGGCGGCGAATCGCCCCGCAACGGTACCTACATCTTGAACTTCTTCAAATGCCAGCCGGCGCTCAACTACGGTTTCGCGCACCCCGAACGTAGCTGGCAGAAGCCAGCCCTTGGTCCGGACGCGAAGGCCACTTGCGACGCGATGGTGGACGTCATGCGGTTCTGGCTTTCCCGTGGCGCAGACGGCTTCCGCGTGGATATGGCCGACAGCCTCGTCAAAAAGGACGATGAGGGCAAGCCTTACACCATCCGCACCTGGCAGTACATGTTCGCCCGGATCCGCCCGGCCTTCCCCGAAGCCGCGTTCGTTTCGGAATGGGGACGGCCAGAGGAGTCGATGGCCGCCGGCTTCGACATGGATTTTTATCTCGATTGGCGTTGGGACGGCGTTCCCAACGGCTACAACATGCTGTTGCGCAACGTGGACGACCCGTTGAGCCGCAAGGGCGACAAGAGCTATTTCAACGCCGATTCCGGCACGCCGATCAGCGAATTCCTGGACGAGTACGAGCCGCGTCTGCGCGAAGCGGAAACGGCCGACGGAAATTTTAATTTCATCACCTGCAACCACGACACCGCACGCGTGGCGCCGCGACTGTCGCAGCGCGAAATCGCCCTGGCATACTGCACGCTGTTCGCGATGCCGGGCGTGCCGTTCCTGTATTACGGCGACGAAATCGGCATGCGATACCGCGCACTGCCCGGCAAAGAAGGCGGCTACGTGCGCACCGGTTCGCGCACACCGATGCAGTGGGGTGCAAACGACGCATCCGGAGCACTTCACGTGTCCGATTCTGCAGAATCGGACACTCGGGCTGGCGATGTGACCGGTGGCAGCTACCTGCCCGCCGACCCGTCCGCCGACGCCCCGACCGTCGCCGCACAGCAGGCCGACGCCGAATCACTGTGGCATACGGTGCGCTCCATACTCCACGTCAAGGGGGAATGCGACGCCTTGCGGTCGGGGGCTACGTTCCATGCAATCGAACGCGATAGAGTGTTCGTTTTCGAGCGTTCCACCCACCTGCAGAAGCTGATCATAGCCGTCAATCCAAGCCGCGATTGCAAAGCTTTGCAGTTACCAGATGGTAGTTATCGGACGATTTTCAGCATCGGCGAAAACGAAATTAGCGGCACTTCGCTGCGTCTAGGTCTGCAAAGCTTTGCAATTCTCGAAGCCGAGTAGCAGACGAGCAATGCCCCGTTGGAATAATCGTTTGCAATGCGGAGCGCTGCGCCTTCGTATTGCAAACGATAGTCAATATGGAAAAACAATTCCGGTTATCTATATTCCTGAAATTAGAGCAAAATCGCAATATAGCAACACTCTCTTACCGCAAAACACGCTTTGAAAACGATATCATACCGTGATATAGTTATCTTTGGTGCGAATGCCACCAGCATCGAAGCTGCGGCAATCGCAAGCAATGTAGCATGTCAGCCGTCACAAACGGCGCGGAAAGAAGGGACCTATGACACAGACCCAGCAGACCGAAAGCGCAGAACGCATCGCACGGCCTCTTATCCAGCTCGCCAAGCTCAATGGCATTTCCACGTCGTATATCGACCAGCTCGGCACCTATGTGGAAATCCGCGACGAAGTGCTCGTCTCCGTATTGGCCGCACTCGGCGTGGACGCATCCAGCGACGAAGCGATCACCGCCTCCTATGCGGCGACCCAGCAGCGCATCGCAGACACACTTGTTGAGCCGACCGTCGTGAAGTTCATCGGCAAGGAAGCCGTCACGCCAATCCGCGCGAAAGGAAACGACGTGGCGCTGAAGCTGACGTTGGAAGACGGCACGGAATATGCGGGCGATCTGACCGCGTATCTGACGGGCTCGAACGCAGATGACGGCTCGCTGCAACTGACGCTGCCGGACGATATTCCCGCCGGCTACCACACGCTGGCCGTCGATGCCGGCCCGCTGCACGCCGAAGCCGCGCTGATCTGCGCACCGGCACGCATCGAACTGCCGCCAGCAGTAGCGGAAAAGCAACGTTGGGGCTGGATGGCACAGATGTATTCCATCCGTTCCGCTGAATCCTGGGGCGTGGGCGACTATGGCGATCTGAAGCTGCTGCTGTCCGACGCGGCAACGAAATCGCATGCCGATTTCATGCTTATCAACCGATTCACGCCACCGCGCCGGTGCCGCCGCTGGAGCCGTCGCCGTATCTTCCCGAATCGCGTCGTTTTCTCAATGTGACGTACATCCGTCCGCAGGATATCGCTGAATATGCGGAACTCAACGAGGCGGACCAGGCCGAAGTGGCGCGTCTGCACGCGGAAGCCTCGCCAGCCAACGACAGTATCGAGCCGCTCGACATCAATTCCGCTTGGTGGCACAAGCGCCAGGCGCTGCAGCTTGTGTACAACGTGCCGCGTTCCGTCGAGCGTCAGGCCGCGTTCGACGTGTTCAAGGAGGCCGCGGGTCCGGATCTGCGCGCGTTCGCCGCATGGTCGGTGGCGTTCCAGGTGTGGGGCGCGCCGTGGGAAGGCACGTGGTTCAAGGACACGAACCGCGATTCGCCTGAAGTGGTGAAGCTCATGCGCGAGCACGCCGATATGGTCGATTTCGAATGCTGGCTGCAGTGGATCGCCGACGAGCAGGTGACAGCCGCGCAGAACGCCGCCCGTGACAGCGGTATGGCGCTCGGCCTCATGCAGGATATGGCCGTGGGCGTGCACTCGCTCGGCGCGGACGTGTGGTGGAATCCGGAACGTTTCGCAGTAGGCAGCGTAACCGTGGGCTGCCCACCGGACTTCTACAACCAGCAGGGTCAGGATTGGGGCCAGCCGCCGTTCAATCCGAATTATCTGGCCAAAACTGGTTATGGCGTGTACCGCGAGATGGTGCACAACATGTTCTCACACGCGGGCGCGGTGCGCATCGACCATGTACTCGGCCTATTCCGTCTGTGGTGGATTCCGCAGGGCGAAGGCGCGCGCGGTGGCGCGTACGTTACGTACGACTATGAGGCGATGATCGCGATCCTGACCATTGAAGCGTCCCGCGTGAACGGTTTGGTGGTCGGCGAGGATCTGGGCACCGTGCCTGATTACGTACGCACGGTACTCGGCGAGCACGGCCTGCTGGGCTGCATGGTGGAATGGTTCGCCCGCGTGGACGACTCCCCCAACGCCGGCGACCCGTACGCCGATCCGTCCACGTACCGCAAGTACGCGCTGGCTTCCGTCACCACGCACGACCTGCCGCCGACCGCCGGCTACCTGCAGTTCGAGCACGTCAAGCTGCGCGAACAGCTGCACCTGCTGTCCGGCCCGGTCGAGGAGTTCCAGGCTTCCGCCACCGCCGAACGCGACGCGATGATGGACCGTCTCGTGGAGTCCGGCCTGATCACGCCGGAAGTGGCGGGCGATGTGGAAGGCCACATCCAGGAAATCGTCGAGGCGATGCACAAGATGCTGCTCAAGTCGCCGTCCGTGCTGCTGCAGGCCGCGCTGGTGGATGGCGTGGGCGAGACGCGCACGCAGAACCAGCCGGGCACGTCCAGTGAATACTCCAACTGGCGTGTGCCGCTGGCAGGCCCGGACCTCAAGGTGGTGCACACCGATGAAGTGTTCGATCTGCCGCGTGTGCAATCGCTTGCCGCCATCATGAACGGCGAGAAGTAGCGTTTAGACTTACCATTCCCCTTTCCTTACAAACCAAAATTCCGGTCCTCCTTGTGGAGGGCCGGAATTTTTCATATATGCAAGGCGATTTGGGAGCGGCCAGGTTCAGCGGTCGATCAGCCCAGCAGCAGCCAGACTGAGGTGTCGCTATCCAGCTTGCCGTCGTCCGTCAACGGCACGGAATTTGCGATGGCGACCGCATCGTCCGGCAGGGCGATCGGCTCGTCGCCGAAATTGGTGACGGACAGGAATCGACGGCCTTCCGTGGCCGGACGCGAGTAGGCGACCACCGTATCGCCCATGTCCAGCAGGTCGGCGGACGTGTCTCCGGTTGCCGTCAGCACCGTCTGTCGCAACTGCAACAGCTTGCGGTACAAGTGCAGCATGGAACCGTTGTCATCGGCCTCGACGTCGGCCGCGAAATCCTTGAACCAGGCCGGCTGCGGCAGGTGCGCGTCGGCGGAATCGCCCTGCTCCGGGCCGAAACCGAACGTGCCGCCGGTAATGAAGTCCGGGCTCCACGAAGCCGGTTCGCCGCAATCGGCAGCCTTCCACGCATCGGCACACGGCACCCGTCACGACCCTTGTCGGTGAAGTTGCGACGGGTGTTGAACGGCGTCGGATCCTCAAGACGATCCCACGGAATGTTCGCCACTTCGAACAGGCCCAGTTCCTCGCCCTGATACACGTAGGCGGAACCCGGCAGGCCCAGTTCCATCAGCGCGGCTGCGCGGGCGCGACGGGTGCCGAGCTCACGATTCTCGCGGTAGGTCTCTCCGTCACGCAACAGCCAATCATGCGCCAGCTGGTGGTACGGAGCGTCCTTCACCTGCGGCAGACCGAAACGCGACGGACTGCGCGGCACATCGTGGTTGTTCATAACCCACGTCGTGGTGGAACCGTGCGTTTCCTCGGCGGCGCGCAAGCGTCAGCAATGGCCGTACGGAACTCGTCGGCGAACCAGTTGGCTTCGGCGAACTCGAAATTGAACACCTGGCCGAGCTCGTCGGTGGACGCGTACAGATGCTGCGATTCGGCCTTCACCCACGCCTCGCCGACGGCGAAACGCGGCGGATTGTACTCGTTGAACACCTGACGCCATTCGCGGTAGATGTCGTGCACTTCCGGACGGTCCCACAGCGGGCTGAACGCGCCGTCCGCCGGCAGCACATGCTGCACCGCGGCCGGATCCATGTCGGCCAGCGGCACGGAATCGAGGTCCTTGGCCAAGCCGTGCGCCACGTCGATGCGGAAGCCGTCGGTGCCGTGGTCGGACCAGAATCTCAACGTTTTCTTGAATTCCTCGTGCACGTCCGGATTCTTCCAATTCAGATCCGGCTGCTCCTTGGCGAACATGTGCAGGTACCACTGTCCGTCATCGACCTGCTGCCACGCCGGGCCGCCGAACAGCGACTGCCAGTCGTTCGGCGGCAGCTCGCCGTGCTCGCCGCGGCCTTCGCGGAAGATGTAGCGGTCGCGTGCGGCCGAACCTCGGCC
>ENA-OQHA01000301-OQHA01000301.1-human-gut-metagenome-genome-assembly--contig:-NODE-301-length-25865-cov-3.017600_pt1 | contig 25865 bp, 24 predicted proteins | sample MGYA00242558_ERZ504707 | MGnify/ENA primary metagenome ERZ504707 (study PRJEB26092, sample SAMD00036197) | human gut metagenome | host: Homo sapiens | study: EMG produced TPA metagenomics assembly of...
TCCTCAAGATGATCCCAAAAAGACATTTCTGATTTTGTTGACATATTCGCCAGTCACGGATTTTCTAGAATTACTACATCAAATCGGCCTTCCCAATAGCCGTTCAAACTGTCACAGGCTGCCTGAAAAAAACGCTTCGGGCTTTTTAAAAAACGTTTCGGTCTTTTCAGTAAAACGCTTCGGCGTATAAGACAAAACGTCCCGACGTTTCCGGATGAAAGGAAGCAAGGCTGCTTATAGCCAATAAAAACTGAGAACCAGCAGAATAGGTTCTGTCGGTTCTCGCTATATCTTTCAAGAATTAAGCTTCACCCTTGAAATCGCTCAAAGGGGGAACGAAAGTCTTGCTACCAGCAAGTTCTGCTGCTGTTCTTCCGGCATACGGATCGGACCGAAGTTCTGTTCATACTTGTTCACGTTATCCTGCAAAGCATACATCAGACGTTTTGCATGTTCCGGAGTCATAACGATACGTGACTGCACACCAGCCTTCGGCAATCCCGGCATAATACGAACAAAGTCTACAATAAACTCTGAAGTAGAATGAGTGATGATAGCAAGATTGGCATAAGTACCTTGAGCTACTTCTTCCTTCAGCTCTATCTGGAGCTGGTTATTTTTGTTTTCGTTTTCCATAATGGTTAATCTTTGATTTAATTATTTATTCTTAATTGCACCGGCAAAAATAAGGAAAAAGTTGAATCTACCGGCATAAATAAAAGAAAAAAATATTTCCTCCGGTATATCACTCCGGCTTTTTCTCCGATGCTTTTCTGATCAGAGCCCGCTTGTCAAGCTTCACCTCGCCTTTCACCAGTTCCGGTATATTGAAGGAATACATAAAGTTACGATAGAACTGAGGATCGGACTGTGGTACGGCAAATGGTTTGCTCCAATGCCCTTCTCCATCCACATGCACCAGATAAGGGTGAGTATAAAGCCCGTCTACCCGACGACTGCTGAACACCAGCCAATGTCCGTTACTGCTCCAGGAATGATAACTTTCCACATCATTACTGTTCACACCTTCCAGTTCCGAAACCTGTCCGGTCTTCAGATCAACCATCATCAGATCTGCATCTTTATGCCAGATTGAAAAATTCCCATACGAAGACAAGGTAAAGACCAGAAAACGGCCATCCGGAGAAACCCTCGGGAAGGACACACTTTTATTCTTCAGACGTCCATTATATAAGGTATCCACCTGCGTTCCGAAACTTCGGCTTTCAGCATCAAAATCAATCGAGCACAAACTATATTTCACCTGATCAAACTCGTAAGGCAATGTTTTTGCTTCAGCTGAACAGAAATAAAGTTTCTTCCCGTCAGGCGAGAAGGTTGGGAATGTTTCAAAAGCTGTCTGTTTCATCAGTAACGAATCGGTCAGAACGGCATCACGTTCCAAGTCATAGACGACCACATCGGAGGAGAAATCAAACACCTCAATCCGGTTCCGGTCGTTCTGATGAAAAGCCTGCTTCGTCTGGTTCATGGAGAAAGCAATAAATCTTCCAGAGGAATGCCATGAAGGATAAACCAACGACTGTACTTTGCCATTGATCTTAGCCTCCAGCCGTTTCACTCCATCCGGTTCGCTCAGATATGTTCCGCCCAATTGGGCACCGCATGTGAAACACCATACGATCGGTTCCCGGTTATTGAAGGAATGACAATTCATACAGTTATGCTGCGTCTTCTCATTGGTCAATATTGATTTCTGTTCGAAAGAAGTCAGGTCACGCTGGTATATTCCCATCCGGTTCCAGAGTTCATACCCCGGCTCAATCAGGCGATATACCAGAAAAGCATCCAGTTCGTCCGGAGAGATATGCCAGGAGAAGGGTTCATACATACACCATCGGCCGTCTTTGCGAACGTACACTTTCACCTGCAGAGAGTCACCTACTGAAGACTCCAGCAGTTCATGCCATTTCTTTTCCGGGATCAGAAAAGAACCGTCTTCAGCGTCTACTATCAGTTTATCCTTACGACCCGAAATAACAGCAACGGCTTTCTCTGCTTCCTCCTCCAATGCAAAGCGCAAAGGAGCTATGTTCGAAGGAATTGTTACCCCGGTATAATCCGGGAGAATGGCCGGACAACCCTTCAATGTCTGTTCCGATACAGGTTCCTGCGGTGAACAGGACATCAACAGACCCAGGAGCATGGACAGACAACCTGTGCGCCCCACATATTTCATAACAGTCTTTTTCATCAGCGTCTAAACATATAATAATACCAATAAGTGTTTCCATACGAGCCTTGCAAGCCATACATCTGTCCTGATCTCCGTGCCGACAGAACAGCCTGCCGGTAAGCCTTGAAGCGTTGCGCCACCTGCGGAGTCACTCCATAATCTGCCCACACCTCTTCTTCTCCTTCATGCACCTGAATAACGGCTTCCTGAAACAGACGAGGCATCGGCTTCATGCCTGGCATTCCCTTGGTGTGTTCAATAAAGTCACGAATCGCCTTCATATCCTTGCTCAGCAGGCACATAACACCATAATACTGAAAAGCCGGACGCCAGGAAGTATTCGAATGGATAATCTGTTCCAGATTTGGAATCAGCTGAGTTTCATTGGTCAATCCGGAAAGATGCTGCACACATGCATACCGTCCTCCCAGTTCCGGATCTGCTTTCATCTTCTCCGGATGTCCGAGGAACTGTCTATACCGACTCGCTTTGTCGACATAAGCCAGTGTCTGTTCCAAGAGGCGAATGTATTTCTCAGCCACATTATCATAACCGTAAATCAGATTAGTCTGAATCAGACGCAAAAGCAAGCGGGGATTCACCGCCCGTTCGGAAGCGATCATTCCCTCAAAAGCCATCTCCTGTGCCAAAGCCACGTTTCCCATCTGATAATAAATGTCACTCAACAACGTAGAAGCATTGACCGAACGGTTAGAAGGAAGCACCAGCCCCTGCGGGCCGCATTGCTTATAGTCAAACAGACGGTCTCCTAATTGATCCAGATGCGACAACGCCAGGTTCTGATAACAGGCATGCATCATATTTCGATCAGACCGCAGGCCGGGGAAATCCAGGACTTCCTGCCATTGTCCAGTCCGACAGTAATAATCGAGAGTTTTGGCCTCATAGTTTTTCACGGAATTATAGCGGAGACTTCCCGAATGCATCAGCCAGGCAAGCAGAACAATCTGAGCAACGGGCAGGCATATCCTTCCCCACCGTCCCGCAGAAAAAGTTTTCCGGCTCAACAGACAGGCGGCTGTCAGATTCAACAAGCAGGCCCATCCGGCATAGGCAAGCATAGCCGGAGGATTTAAGCGAGAATGATAATAGGCATCAGACGTCAACAGGAAACGCCATTCCAGCACAATATCCTTATAATATAAGGTAAGAGGAACAATTCCTGCAAGAAGTAACAGGCATAAGGCCCACCACTTCTGCGAGGTTTGTCTTGTAAACAGATCAGCCATAACCACACCTGCTACTGTCAACAAACCGTAAGGACCGACGAAATAATAGCCGAAAATTGCCCATACTCCTGTAATTACCCAACGGAACAAATTCTTCCGGACAGCCAGACAAACATCCAGCATCAACAAAGAAATCCACAAAGCCAGTGTTCCTTCCCAATGGTAATTGAAATCTGTCTGTATCCACAGCAAGGCAACCGACGGCAGAAAGTAGAACAACGGAGCAAGGATATTCGGAGCTATGCGTTTCCAATATCTGGACATCTGCCAGGCAATCATTGTAAACAGCAAAGCAGACAAAACTGCTCCTGCATAAGAATAAAAAAAGAACTGAGTCAGAAAAGCGGCCAGATAGATCACTACTCCCCCCGGCTGCGAAAGAGTTTGCCAGGCGTAATCACTGTCAAAGCGAAAGAGGTAAAACTGTTCCGCATAAAAATAATTGTAAGCAAAATAATGCTGACAGTACCCAGTCATCAGGATAAAAACCAGAAGCCATCCTGCTACCTGTCCTGCCCGATTTAATTTGATCATAGTAAAAATTTTTAGAAGGTTTAAAGAAGAAACCCTTTCTCCGGTCTTCTGTTTTGCCGACAAAAGTACCGATAAGAAAGGGTTTCTCAAAAAATCAGGTTATAAAATAAAACAGGCAGGCCTGACAAATTCTGTTTATCCTTACAGACGGATGGTCTCCTCCAGACGGATATCCTGAGAGGATGCACCAACCCGGATTACGAAATCTCCTTTTTCGAAGACCCATTTCCGCTTCTTACTGCTGAAATAAGAGAAATCATCCTGAGTCAGTTTCAAAGTTACAGTCTGTGTCTCTCCGGGTTTCAGGTTTACTTTTTCAAATCCTTTCAGCTCCTTCACCGGACGGGGCTCACCTGATTTCGGATCGCTCACGTACAGCTGTACGACTTCTGCTCCTTCACGTTTACCATCGTTACGGACAGAGAAACGTACCGTTACATCTCCCTTCTTCCGGTCGTCAACTTTCACTTCCAGTCCGGAATAAGAGAAGGTTGTATAAGACAGTCCATATCCGAACGGGAAAAGCGGCTGCACCTGATTATGTTCATATCCCCGGTAACCGGTAAAGATTCCTTCCCGATAATATACCTTTTTCTCGCGACGGGTTTCATCATAGTTTCCGCACGCCGGTGAATCTTCCCAACGCTTTTCAATGGTAAAAGGCAACTTAGCCGAAGGATTTACCTTTCCCGACAAGATATGTGCCAAAGCATTTCCTCCTTCCTGTCCCGGATAGAAAGCATGAAGCACAGCCGGAACACGGTCAATCCAACGAGTCATTCCAACTCCTCCGCCGGCATGAAGCACTACTACAACATTCGGATTCACCTGAAGCAGTTCATCCACCAGACGGTCCTGACCAAAAGGAAGGTCAAACGGACGGTCACGGCCTTCCAACTCAATGCTTCCGTCAAGACCAAGACAACAGATCACGACGTCTGCCTGTTTGGCCACCTGCTTGGCTTCACTGAAATCAATGTCAGAATCATAAGCATATCCCATACGGATCTCCGAAGGAAGACTGCGCTGGTTATAATAAGTCAGACGGACATGAACACTGGAACCTTTTTCTACAGCTACTGCCACATTCCGGACATCGAACGACTGTGACTTCGAAGCATCCAGCATCAGCTGATCATCCAGCCAAAGCTATATCCTCCCTGTGCATCCACAAAGAAACGAAGGCTGTCTGTCTGATGAACATCTACATAACCGTCCCACTCAACCTGGTATTCTTCACCCAGATTCTTTTCGTTATGCGGATATCCCCACCATTCGTTATCTATCCGAGGTTCTACCATTGACAAGATCAGATTACCATCAGCCTGCTGACGCGATACGGATGAAGTCTGACCGGCAGAAGAACGTCCGGCTGCTTTTGCCTGCTGTTCCAGCAAACGGGAAGACAACGTTCCGGTATCGGAAGAACAGGTATAGTATTTAGCTTCCAGTCCTTTCTTTCCATCCCGGGTACGGAATACACTAGTCCGGAACAGGCGTCTCTTAAACTGGTTGGAAACTCCCTCAGCATAATAGATCTCTGCATCAGGGAACTCATTACGGATTCCATCCAGATCACTGATAACATACCAGGGATGCACACGCGAACTTCCACCGCCTCCGTAAACAATGCCATTCGTATTGTAGACACGATCGGATATAACATACGGATTCGCAGTCGGTCCGATAACAGCAATCTTCTTCGGAGACTTCAAGGGAAGTACACCGTCTGCATTCTTCAACAGGATAATTCCTTTTTCTGCTTCTTCCAGAGCCAGTCTGTTGGCATCCGGATTAAACAATGGAATGTCCTTACACAACTGCGGACGGTCAAAGAATCCCATCTCGATGCAAGGACCATATATTCTTCTGACCTTTTCATTAATCAGTTCTTCTGTAATTGTGCCGTCCTGTATCAATGGCAAAAGTTTTTCACGGACAAACCAGTCGTTACTTCCCATTTCCAGATCCAGACCATTCTTGGCTGCCTTGTCTGCCGAATAAGTACAAGCCCAGTCCGACATCAGCATTCCCTTGAATCCCCATTCTTTTTCAGGATGTCAATCACGAAACTGTTCTCTGTACAATAGGTTCCCTGGAAAGGATTGTATCCGGTCATCACTGCTTTAATATCTGCACGCTGCACAGCTGCCTTGAAAGGAGGAAGATAAATTTCGCGCAAGGTACGTTCATCCATTTCCGTGCTGACAGTATAACGGTCGAACTCCTGATCATTTCCGATATAATGTTTGATCGTAGGAATGACTCCCCCACCTGAACGGCCTTTACAAAAGGAACCAGCATTTCAGAAGACAAATAAGGATCTTCACCGAAATACTCAAAGTTTCTTGCTCCTTTTGAAGCACGGTAAATGTTTGCCCCGGGAGCCAGCATGAAATGAATGCCACGCGCACGCCATTCCTGAGCATACATGCGGCCGGTCTTTTCTGCCAGTTCTTTATCCCACGATGCAGCCAGGCTAAAGCAGCCGGAAAAGCTGTTGCTCTTCCCCAGATTCCCCATGACGAAACCCCCAACGGACCGTCTGCCATTTTAAAGGCCGGAATGCCCAGACGTTCACACGGATGAAGATAAAAATCCTCATAACCGGCGAGAAGGTCTATTTTCTCTTCCAGCGTCATTCGTTCAACCAGGTCATTCAAACGGGCTTCCACCGTCAAGGTAGAATCCTGAAATGGATAAGAAGGCTGAGCTTCCGCTCCCCGAACGGACAAAAACATACACACCCCCAACAATACTAAAATGTGCCTCATAATACTTTACAAAATAGATGAATAAAAATTTTCTTATTGCTTTTTCAACGTCGTTACGACATTCGTACTGAAAACAGTCTGAAGCAATGCTTTCTGGTCTGATACCGGTCTTCACTAGTTCCGGCAAATTATAAGTACGCGTAAACGTTTCATAAAAATGCGGATCTTTCTGAGGAAGCAGGAAAGGTTTGCTTGCCTGTCCGGTCGTCGGGTCAAAATGAGCAAAGAACGGACGGGCCCACAGTCCATCCAGCCTTTTACTGCTGAAGACAAACCATTTTCCGGAAGAAGACCAGGTGTGGAAACTATCTACATCCTTACTGTTTACAGAAGGAAGTTCATGAATTTTTCCGTTGGCCAGTTCCAACAGATAAAGATCACTCTCCGGATGCCAGATTGAAAAGTTTCCATAATCCGACTGCGTAAACAGCAGATAACAGCCATCCGGCGAAACACGGGGGAAAGATACACTTTTCCCTTTTGCAGAAGCTTCATACAGACAATTTATCCGATCTCCAAAGCGGCCAGTCTCCGGATCGAAATCAATTGAACACAAATCATAGCGCAGACTGTCCAAAGCTGCTCCCTGGTGATAGGCATTTCCCCGACAGAAATAAAGTGTCCGCCCATCCGGTGACCAGGCAGGGAATGTCTCCATGGCTCCGTCTCCATAAATTAAAGAATCTGTCAGCATCTCATGACGCACCACATCATATACCCCCAGATCCGCTGCCAGGTCAGATACCTCAATCGGCTTTTGTCCGTTCGCATGAAAGAACTGCTGAATCTCATTCATGGAATAAGCAATGTATTTTCCACTGGGATGCCAGGCCGGATACGTACTTCCGTGAGCAGCTCCCTGAGGAGATGCACTCACCTTTTCAAGGGTACCGTTCCGCCGTATCAACGTTCCTCCATCCTTTCCTCTCACATGAATCATCATTCATCCGGAGAATTGTGGTTGAATGTATGGCAGTTCAGACATTGTTTGCCAAAATCTTTATTTTCAAGAACCGGGAATTCCTCATATCCGGTCAGGTCCCGGTGATAGATTCCCATTTCATTCCATAACTCATAACCCGGATAAAGCAAACGATAAACCAGATAAGGATCAATCGGATCCTGGCTGACCGTATCCTTGATATCCGTAAATCCCGTCCAGCTTCCATTTTGCCGGACAGCAATGCGTATAAAGATTTCCTGACCCGCAGCCTGTTCCGTCAGTTCTTTCCATTTATCTTCCGGAATAATAATTTCCGGATCGCTTCCTCCACAAACAAAATCCACTTTCCCGTCATGTCCGAAAGCTGCCTGGAAACGGTCACCTTCTTCCTGAATCACGAAATTAGGAGGAGCAATATTCAGTGGAAACACTACACCACTATAATCCGGATAAATCCGGGGAGCCTTTCCCGACATCCGGTCCACTTCCTGCCAGGTATATCCACATCCGGACAGGACAACTCCACATATTAATATCCAAAGACAAAGTGCAGCATTAACGCGCAATGATTTTATTCCCATAAGGACTGACAAAGTTTAAATAATACCAATATGAATTTCCGAACTCCAGTCTCAGCTTCCGCATATCCTTCTGCTGATAAAGCTGATAATAATGTTTAAAACGTTCCTCTGTCTCCGGACTGACCGAATAACCGGTCTTCGAAAATTCTTCTTCACCGACTCCTGAACGGTACATGAACAAAGCTTCTTCAAACAGTCTCGGCATCCGGGGATAATCAAAATGACGCATATACTTCAGATTATCCACAAAACGTACCACCTGATTACTCAGCAACAAGTCACACATCAGATACTCAAAAGCCATCCGGTTGGTCGAGTCCTTCTCACAAAGATACTGCAGCTCCGGACCGATATTGAGGACATTGGCAAAGCGGGCCGGTGATTCTTTCACATCAGCCAGCGGTGCCCGCAGACCAGGAACCTTTCCGGTATGCAAAGCAGCTTCCAGTTGTTCAGCTTCTTTCCGATAGAAAAGCGACTGCTTGAGCAGGTTGATGAAGCGGCGCGCCACTTCCGGACGTTTGTTGACCACATTGTATCTGGCCAGATTCAGCAAATGAGGAGCAGTTTCTCCCCAAACCACCATCGCTTCGAATTCCCAACGCTGTGCTTCATTGATGTATCCAAGATCCTCATACAGGAAATGCCCGTATTCACTTTCCCGACTGTCACTGTTCCAGGGGAAATAAAGAGCCTTTACTCCCATGTTCAGGGGATAGTCCAGCAGATGATCCAACAATTGTCCCGTATGATAAAGAGCCATGTTGCGAAAATAGAAAATAAGCTGGTTATTCGCCTGACGTTTCAGATATTTTTCTGTCTGCATCAGCACATCATCATTCACTCCTTGCACAGCCTGTTCCGCTTTCAGCATCCGATACTCCCGGATATCATACTTCTGAAGGAATTTGTAGAAAGTACCACCTCCGTACACCAGCAGAACAATGACAGTTACCACCCAGTACACTGCCGGTTTCAAGCTAATATCCGGAATCAGCCGGTGCAGCTTTCTTAACCAGGGAGACAACAGCCAGCAAAATACAGCCACGACCAACAGACTTAGCCAGACTGAAACAACCGGCACCAATGACGCATCTGCCGACACAGTCTGAAGAAACAAATATAAGGAAGGAAGCAAAGCCAGCTGGAGCAAATCTCTTTTCCCCGTTATCCGATAAATAATGAAACGGACCAGCAAATAAACAGAGGACAAGATACCTGCCATCAGACAGCTTCCCAGCAAAGGCAAGTGGAAAAACTGAATCAGAAAATCCGTCAGCCAGCTCATCCATCCTTCCGTATGAAGGCTATGCGTGAATACGCTGTTGAAAACAGAAACAGATGATGTTGTTCCTGATAAAATATAATATGCGACAGGACATCCTGGTAACAAGCCGCATAAATAATAAAGAGAACTATAAACAGAATATAATGTAGTTGTTTCCGCATTTCGTTCTATAAGAAGTTAAACCAATATAAACAATACCGCAAACCTGACTGAAAAAAACATGCGGATAGCAGTACTACCCTATTCAGGAAAGTCCACTATCCGCACGGTTTATGCTATCATGTAACGATCAGAATCAATAACCCGGATTCTGTTCCAGTTTCGGATTCAAATCGATTTCAGTCTGAGGAATCGGCAACAAATAGTTGTGATCTTCATAGTGACTTCCGGCCAGTTTAAGCGGTTCACCTACATAAAGGATACATTTCTTTCCATTATCACCTTTCGGCGCATTCGGATCATCAACCAAAGTATATCTCAAACCTTCAAACGGTGCGTTCAATACATCCTTGGCAATACCCCAGCGACGGATATCCCACTGACGTTTTCCACCTTCCAGTGCAAATTCTACACGCCATTCATTCCAGATACGTTTACGCAGATCGTCCTGAGTACCGCAATAAGTCGGTTTAGTCGGATCGGTATTCTGCAGGTCAGGCATACCTACACGACGACGAACCTGATTGACTGCATCGAATGCAGAAGGATCCAGCGGAGACAATTCGTTCTTGGCTTCAGCATAAGTCAACAGCACTTCGGCGTAACGGATAACGACCCAGTCTTTACCCATATCCCATCCGGTTGACTGCGGATCGATAGACGGATCCAGCATTTCTGCTGGTAGTAACCGGTAGCTGTTGCATCACCATGCTGACCGATACCTGTATTACCACTTGAACTCAACGGAGCTACCTTGATCGTTACGCCATACATTGTTTCACCGTCATGCAGAACGTTTACTTCCAGACGCGGGTCACGGTTAGCAAACGGATTTGTCGGATCATAAACAGAAGCCTCGCTTGTAATAGGAGCACCATTGATATCTTCAAATGCATCTACCAGGCTCTGAGTCGGGTTCAAACCACCCCATCCCAGTGTCGGGAAGCATTCCCAACCGATCAGATAGTGTGTTCTGGTAGGAGCATTGAACTGTACAGACAGAATAAATTCGTCACATCCGTCAGCCACTTCCCAGAACAGTTCTTTGTAACGACCTGTATTGTCCTTGTCATACAATTCATACTGACCCAGATCCATTACATTCTTGGCTTCAGTCATGGCAGTTTCCCAGTTGTTGTAGTACAAAGCTGCTCTGGCTTTCATGGCCATGGCTGCACCCTTGGTAATACGTCCGGAATTTGCTTCATCCCACTGAACAGGAAGGTTTGCAATAGCTATATCAAAGTCTTCCATCACCTTGGCATATACTTCGTCCTTCGGAGTACGGGTAATGTTTTCCACATCAGTCAGCTCCAGCGGTTTGTCGATATAAGGAACAGCACCAAAGCTACGGATCAAGGTGAAATAAGTATAAGCACGGAAGAAACGAGCCTGTCCTTCCAGTTTCTTATAGGCATCTTCGCTCAAATCCATTTCCTGGATTTTTCCAGAACAAGGTTTGCCTGACGGATATAACCATATTCTCCGCTCCATCCGTAGTCAGACGGGTCATAAACACCCTTAGACTGGTTACCGGCTGCCATTTGATACCATGAACGGCATCGTCCGAGTTGATAGCCTCATCAACATCCCAGGTCGGGAGGACATTGTAAAGATTAGAGACCGCCATTTCTGCATCCTTTTCGGTTTTCCAGAAACTTTCATCTGAAAGTTCTTCCAAAGGATAGCGATCCAAGAAGTCACTACATGATGAGAAACTTCCCATCAGCAGGGCTGCTGCTATAATAGATAAATATTTTTTCATAAACTGTATTATATGTTTTATAGGTTAGAATGAAAGTCTTACTCCGAGAGAAATTTTCTTAACGTTACCGTATGACCAACCACGTTCAGCTCCTTCTTCCGGATCGATACCTCCATCCAGACCAGAGAAAGTAAGCAAGTTTTCACCTGAAAGGAACAATTTCGCATTGGTTACACCCAGTTTAGTCATCCAGTCTTTCGGCAAAGTATAGCCCAAAGTCAGGTTCTTCAGACGAACGTAAGAAGCATCCTGCAACCAGAATGAAGAAGTTACAAAGTTTGTCTGGTCTGACTTGGTAATACGCGGATAAGTTGCATCGTGATTTTCCGGAGTCCAGCGATCCAGATGTCTCTTCAAGGCTGTTGCACCATTATAGAATGCATAAGCAGCTTCTGCAGTAAAGTAACCATCCACGTCAAAGGCGCCCTGGAACAAACCGCTCAGGTCAAAGTTCTTATAGCGAACACTGAAGCTCAAACCACCTGTCCAGCTCGGGAAGTTCTTACCGATAATCTGACGGTCACCATCGTTTGTAATCTTGCCGTCACCGTTCAGGTCCTTATACTTGATATCTCCCAGTTTTTCCTGACCTGTACGTTTCGGACAGTTCTTCAGATCATCTTCCGTATTGAAGAATCCGTCAGCAACCAGTCCATAATAAGAACCGATAGGATAGCCTTCCAGATTCCAGATCTTATCATTGCTAGTCGGACCTTCTGTTCCATTCATGTTTGTAATTTCGTTCTTCACATAGCTTACATTCAAAGCAATGTTATAACTCCAGTCCTTACCGATATTCTTGTTGTGGAACAGATTCAAGTCAAAACCAGTATTTTCCACATTACCGGCATTCTGTGCAGGAGCACTCATACCGATAACACCCTGAATCGGCATATACAGCAACATGTCATTGGTTTTCTTCTTGTACACAGCCAGTTCAAAGCCCAGCATGTTGTTCAGGAAACCACCTTCCAACGCAACTTCATAGTTGGTTACGGTTGCCCACTGCAAGTTATAGTTTACATAACGGCTTTCATATGCTGTTGAATACAACGTATTTCCAAACATGTAACTTCCGTATGCATAAGTCGGGACAGCCGGATAAATATCGCTGCTTGACAACTCTTCGTTACCGGTCTTACCCCAACCCAGACGCAACTTCAGGTTGCTCAGCCAGTCAATGTTATCCTTCACGAAGGATTCTTCTGAGATACGCCATCCGGCAGAGAAAGCAGGGAATACACCCCAACGATTGTCTTTCGGGAAGCGGGAAGAAGCATCACTACGAAGATTGGCTTCGAACAGGTACTTACCCAAATAGTCATACTGGATACGGCCGAAATAAGACAGACGGGCCATTTCATAGCCACCGTCGCTATTCTTCTGTGAAGATTCATCCAAAGTATTTAAGGATTCTCCCAGTTCATCATTACCTCCACCCTTACGAGTTGCCTCTGTATATTTATAGATGTGCTCATAAGACTCAAATCCGGCCAATGCACCGATGGTGTGTTTGCCAAATGTCTTATTGTAGTTGATCAGGACCTGTCCGGTATAGTAATTGTTGGTATAATATTTATCATATCCTTCACGCAAACCAGAATCGAAAGAAGATGCTTCATTTCCATAAGAGAAATGACGTTTGAATCCATCCTGATTGCTTGTATAATTACGAACAGAATAAACACCCTTCACACTCAGTTCCGGCAAGATGTGGATGGTAGCGAAAGTGGTCAGATTTAACTCCTGCTGAGTATTACGGGTAAAACCAGACTTTCCTCCCTGTACAGCCACCGGATTATCTTTACCAGAATAGTAGAATGTACCATCCTCATTGTAGATCGGATCTGTCGGATACTGACGGGAAACTCCCTGGAATACATTGATAAATCCATTCCAGCATCTTGAGATACGCCACGATAACCAGAAGCATTCATACCTACTGTCAGGTATTTATTGATATCAGAAGTCAGGTTCATACGGGCATTGAAACGAGAATAGTCAATTTCATCCGTCAAACCGTTCTGCTTGGTATATCCTAGAGATCCGTTGTAAGTTGTCTTTTCAGAGCCACCGCTGATAGATACATTGTGCATCTGTTCGAAAGCATTCTTCTTGAATGCTGCATCATACCAGTCTGTACTGGGCAGAGCACCGGTACGATACTGTTCGATCTGTTCTTCAGTGAAAGGCAACGGAGCATTAGGGTTCTCATTGTAAGTAGCCTCATTATATAAGGTTGCAAATTCGTAAGCATTTACATATTCACGCTTGGCAACCGGAGAAGCCCATGAGAAGGTACCTGAATAATTGATGCGTGTCTTGTCACCCTTCTTACCCTGTTTCGTAGTGATCAGGATGACACCATTCGCAGCCTGCACACCATAGATTGCAGCCGAAGCAGCATCTTTCAATACGGTCAATGACTCGATATCAGCCGGGTCGATAGTATTCATGCTACCCGGAATACCGTCTACGATTACCAGCGGAGAAGCTGCATTAATAGAGTTCTTACCACGGATAGTGATCGAGCTGGCCTGAGAACCCGGAGCACCGGAGGACTGAATAGCGGTTACACCCGGCATCTGTCCTGCCAAAGCAGCAGATACGCTGGAAACCGGACGGGTATCCAGTACCTTAGAATCTACCGAAGCAACAGAACCTGTCAAGTTACTCTTCTTCTGAACGCCATAACCGACAACCACTACTTCATCCAACATTTCCGTATCTTCGTGAAGAACAACATTGTATTCACGAACACCGGCTTTCAGATTAATAGTCTGGGTTTTGTAACCTACATAACTAATATCCACTGCATTTCCGGAAAGGCTCAAAGAGAAACGTCCGTCCAGGTCAGTAATGACACCGTTCATCGCATTTCCCTTTTCAATTACAGAAGCTCCGATGATCGGTTCACCAGCTTCATCCTTTACTATACCACTAATGGTAACCTTTTGTTGATTTACTGTAGCTACAGCATCAGCATGCGGAGCTTCAGTCTCTGCCAGAGCAGGAATAGGAGCTGCAATCAGTCCTAAAGCCAGCACGAATGGCAGATGTGCTTTTCTTTCATGTAGATAATTTTTCTTCATAATATATTAATAAAGTAGTCTCTTCCTGCGGTAGATCTCAACATACGAAGTGTTTTCAATAGTCATAGTAGAAGTCCCGTAAGAACTTTATTTCACATTCACGCCGCAAATATACAACAATTTATGTCACTTTAGCAAAAATTACAAGAAAATTTCAAATTGATGAAAAAAATGATAGAAAATAAAAGTTTTAGACAAATTTCAATAAGATAGTCTATATTTCCGATAAAATTATCCATCTATTCGATCTGAGAATAAAAATACTTGATTATCTCCATTGACTTCAAATATTTGTACTCAACAATACATTAGTTTCATAAAAAAGCCCGAAGCCTGCAGAAGAACGGATCGAATCATCCATACCATACAGCCGCATTGTCCGGTCAATACAAGAGTTCCACTAAGTCGATACAAAAGTTTCATCAGGTCGATACAAAAGTTTCACCTAGTCGATACTAAAGTTTCACCTGGTCGATACGGCTGCATCGACTAGTCAATCCGGGAGAAGTGTCTGCACGATACAGCCGGATCAACTGGTCGCATAAGCTGAAACGAAAGGTCGTTTCCGGAATTGATTTGGATATTTACGGGAAAAAGCATTACTTTGCAAAGTAACTACTATTCTTGAAAAACAACAGACTATGAAACATTCCTTACTTATGTTACTGACCTTCTGGGGATGCACTACTCTATCTGCATGGGCTGAAAAACAAATTTTCGTATCCCCCAAAGGCAATGACCGCGCAGCGGGAACTTTTACACACCCGCTGAAAAGTATTCAGGCTGCTTTGGAGAAAGCCGGAACACTGGAAAATGAAGACGTACAGATCATCTTACGCAAAGGCATCTACGAACAGTCCCAAACACTGGAGATAGGCAGCAGCGGGAAATATGCTTCCCTGACCATCTGCCCGTACCAGAATGAAAAGGTAAGCATTTCCGGAGGAAAAGAGATTCCCCTTTCGGCCATGAAGAAAGTATCCGATAAGAAAATTATCGCACGACTCCCCGAAAGCGCCGTAAACAAATACGGGAAATAGATTTCAACCGGCTTAACATTCCCATGACCGACCTGCGTCCGTCTGGTTTCGGGCGTCCCAGCAGCCCCGCATGGAGCGAACTTTTTGCCAATGATGCACCTCTCAGCCTGTCACGCTGGCCCAACGATTCTACGGTACTGATAGGCAAAGTTCTGGAAGCCGGAACTGGAGAGAAAGTCAAAGAAGCCAAACTACCCGTATTCCAATACAACGAAGACCGCCCGTCGGCCTGGACTCAGGCAGGATCCTTCTGGATAGGCGGTTATTTTGCACACGGCTATGCCAGCGACATGATACGCGTAGATCATCTGGATCCCGAAACAAAGACCATTCATACCGCACAGCAGACCGTCTACGGATTTATGACAGGAGCTGACTGGAGACGCTGGTATGCCTGAATCTGCTCGAAGAACTGGATCTCCCGGGCGAATATGTCATTGATAAGGAAAACGGAAAGATGTATGTCTATCTGCCTGAAAATACCCGTACCTTGAATGTCTCTGTCATGAACGACCCGCTGGTTGCCATAGAAAACTGCCGGAACATCACCCTCAGCAAACTAACCTTCGAATACGGACGGTCCATCGGGATTTATCTTGAAAACACACAGCATGTACGCATCACCGGATGTACGGTCCGTAATGTCGGCGGTGTAGGTATTTCCATAGGAAAAGGAACAGAAACGCCCGACAAGAAGACACTGAAACCACATGCCGCAGAAGCCGGAGGAACGCCTAAGTCACGTGTCGTGGGCGATCTTATGGGAAGACTATATCAGGATATCCTTTTCAACCGCAACGGCGGAACCGATAACGGAATCACCGACTGCTACATCTACAACACAGGAAGCGGAGGTATCAGTCTGGGTGGAGGTGACCGTGCCACACTTACTCCGGCCGGAAACTTTGTGGAAAACTGCCGCATCCATGATTTTAACCGCGTAGAAAAGTCATACAGGCCCGGTATCTGGATCGATGGTGTTGGCAACCGGGTAAGCAAATGCGACATCTACAACGCTCCCAGCATGGCTATTCTCTTTCACGGGAACAATCACACGATTGAATTCTGTAAGATCACGAATGTATGCAGTGAAGTCGATGACCAGGGAGCTATCTATTATGGACGGGATCCGTCGGAACTGGGCAACGTAATCCGTTACTGTTACTTCCACAAACTCAGCCCGCGCCACCGTGTCACAGCTACCTATCATGACGACGGAGCCTGTGGAGGTGAAGTGTACGGAAACATCTACCACAATGCCGGCTCACTCCCCGTACTGATCGGAGGCGGACATTACAACCACTATCATCACAACATTTTCATTGATTCACCTGTAGCCATCCACCTGGACAACCGCATGCAGAACTGGGGAACAGGAATGGTTGCACCTGATGGAATCATTGACCAGCGCCTGAAAACAGTAAAATACAAGGAGGCACCTTACAGCACGACTTATCCGTTTCTGGCACATTACTGGGAAGAAGATCCCTCCTACCCTCATGGCAATGTAATAGAAGGAAACCTGTTCTACCGCATCAAAAACATCGTGAACGGACAGACTCAATGGGGAGAATTCCGGAACAACTGGTCTACCAACAACGATCCGGGATTTATAGATCCGGAAAATCCGCTGAAAGGATTCAAGGAAGATGCTCCCATATATAAGTATATACAGGGATTCCCGCAGTTGCCATTCGACCAGATAGGATGTTCACTGGAAGAGCAGTAATACATCACAGGACACATCCAATAATCGATGAAATAAAAATGGGCATCCACCATCCGGTGGGTGCCCATTTATTATATTTCAGGAATTGCTTCCGTATCCGAAAGCTTATTCTACTTCGCTATAGTCCAATACATTCTTGCGGTTGGCCAGAATACGGTCGTATTCTTCTTTCGAACCTACCACAATCTTTTCGAACTCACGCTGACCGGTACCGGCAGGAATCAGGTGACCACAGATAACGTTCTCCTTCATACCTTCCAGACGGTCTACCTTTCCGTTGATAGCAGCCTCGTTGAGGACCTTCGTCGTTTCCTGGAAGGAAGCAGCTGACATGAAGCTTGAAGTCTGCAAAGCAGCACGGGTGATACCCTGCAGAATCTGAGTAGAAGTAGCAGGAACTGCATCACGCACTTCAACCAGTTTCATATCACGACGCTTCAACATACTGTTCTCATCACGCAACTTGCGGGCAGTTACAATCTGACCCGGCTGGAGGTTCTGAGAGTCTCCGGCGTCTACAACCACTTTCTTACCCCAGATACGGTCGTTCTCTTCATTGAATTCCAGACGGTCAACAACCTGCTGTTCCAGGAAGCGGGTATCGCCCGGTTCGTCGATCTGAACCTTACGCATCATCTGACGTACGATGATTTCAAAGTGCTTGTCGTTAATCTTCACACCCTGCAGACGGTATACGTCCTGGATTTCATTAACGATGTATTCCTGTACAGCCGTAGGACCCTTGATGGCCAGGATGTCAGCAGGAGTAATAGCACCATCCGACAACGGAGTTCCGGCACGTACATAGTCGTTCTCCTGTACCAGAATCTGCTTGGACAGAGCAACCAGGTATTTCTTCACATCGCCAGTCTTGGAAGTTACGATGATCTCACGGTTACCACGCTTGATCTTACCCATAGTCACTTCACCGTCGATTTCCGATACAACTGCCGGGTTAGACGGATTTCTTGCTTCGAACAGCTCAGTAACACGAGGAAGACCACCGGTGATATCGCCCGCCTTACCTACGGCACGCGGAATCTTAACCAGAATATCACCAGCCTTAACAGTCTGCTTGTCTTCTACCACTACGTGACCTCCTACCGGAAGGTTGTAAGTACGGATAATACCGCCGTTCTCGTCAACAATGTGAAGTGACGGGATCTTGTTCTTATCCTTAGATTCCGTAATGATGATTTCACGCAAACCGGTTGCTTCATCGGATTCAACCTTATAAGTAACGTTCTCAATTACTGATTCGAAGTCGATCTTACCGGCAGCTTCAGTAACGATAACAGCGTTGAACGGATCCCACTTGGCAATCAGCTTACCCTTTTCAACTACATCACCGTCGGATGCATACAGTTTAGAACCATAAGGAACGTTGTGAGTAGAAAGGATAATACCTGTGTTGACGTCAACGAAACGAACTTCAGCCAGACGTCCTACAACAATCTTAACCGGTTCGCCTGTTTCTTCAACAGCATCTACCGTACGCAATTCCTCGAATTCCAGACGAGCATCGTTCTTGGCAACGATACTTGCATTGGCAGCCATGTTACCTGCGATACCTCCGGCGTGGAATGTACGCAGAGTCAACTGAGTACCCGGTTCACCGATAGACTGGGCAGCGATTACGCCGACAGCTTCACCTTTCTGAACCATACGGCTCGTTGCCAGGTTACGTCCGTAACATTTAGCACATACACCCTTCTTGGATTCACAAGTCAATACTGAACGGATTTCTACGCTCTCGATCGGAGATTTTTCGATTTCTTCAGCAATGGCTTCTGTAATCTCTTCACCGGAAGCAACAATCAGCTTACCAGTGTGGGGTGAATAATATCGTGTACAGACACACGGCCCAGAATACGTTCGTACAAAGTCGCGATGACTTCATCGTTATTCTTCAAGGCTGTGCAGACAAGTCCGCGCAGCGTACCGCAGTCTTCTTCATTAATGATCACGTCATGAGATACATCGACAAGACGACGAGTCAGATATCCGGCATCGGCAGTCTTCAATGCAGTATCGGCAAGACCCTTACGAGCACCGTGAGTAGAAATAAAGTATTCCAACACGGACAAACCTTCCTTAAAGTTAGAAAGAATCGGGTTCTCAATGATCTGTGCACCTTCTGCACCGGCTTTCTGGGGTTTCGCCATCAAACCACGCATACCAGACAACTGACGGATCTGTTCCTTAGAACCACGGGCTCCGGAATCCAGCATCATAAATACAGAGTTGAATCCCTGGTCGTCGTTCTTGATAGTCTTGTACAGAATATCGGACAGGTCGCTGTTGACATGAGTCCAGGTATCGATCACCTGATTGTAACGTTCGTTGTCGGTGATGAAACCCATGTTATAGTTCATCATGATCTGTTCGATTTCCTCGTTACCGCGTTTAACCAGCTCTTCCTTTTCCTTCGGGATGATGATATCACCCAAGTTGAAGGACAGACCGCCTCGAAGGCCATCTTGTAACCCAGGTTCTTGATTCCATCCAGGAATTCGCAGGCACGGGCTACACCGACAGTCTTGATAACATCGCTGATGATGTCACGCAGAGACTTCTTGGAAATGATCGTATTGATATATCCACATTCTGCCGGCACGATTTCGTTAACGATCACACGACCAACAGAAGTTTCCTTAATCATCTTATCAACAATATTGCCGTTTTCATCCAGGTCTTTTGCAACAACGCTGACGATAGCATGGATATCTACCTTACCTTCGTTGTAAGCAATCAATGCTTCTTCCGGACCGTAGAAGATCAGGCCTTCACCTTTAGCACCCTTACGCAGCTTGGTGATGTAATACAGACCCAATACCATATCCTGAGCAGGCACTGTGATCGGCGCACCATTCGCAGGGTTCAGAATATTATGAGCCTGGAGCATCAGCATCTGTGCTTCCAGAACTGCTTCGTTGCTCAAAGGCAAGTGAACAGCCATCTGGTCACCGTCGAAGTCGGCATTGAACGCCGTACATGCCAACGGGTGCAGCTGAATAGCTTTTCCTTCGATCATCTTCGGCTGGAAAGCCTGAATACCCAGACGGTGAAGTGTCGGCGCACGGTTCAACAATACCGGATGACCCTTCATTACGTGTTCCAGGATATCCCAGATAACAGGTTCCTTACGGTCAACGATCTTCTTGCAGACTTCACTGTCTTTACGATACCGCGTTCAATCAATTTACGGATGATAAACGGTTTGTAAAGTTCAGCAGCCATCAGTTTCGGAATACCGCATTCACCCATCTTCAGTTCCGGACCTACGACGATAACCGAACGGGCAGAATAGTCAACACGCTTACCCAGCAAGTTCTGACGGAAACGTCCCTGCTTACCTTTCAAGCTGTCAGAAAGAGATTTCAACGGACGGTTGGCATCAGTCTTCACTGCACTTGACTTACGTGAGTTATCGAACAGTGAATCGACAGCTTCCTGCAACATACGTTTTTCGTTACGCAGAATCACTTCAGGAGCCTTGATTTCGATAAGTCTCTTCAGACGGTTGTTACGGATAATCACACGACGGTAAAGATCGTTCAAGTCAGAAGTAGCGAAACGTCCACCATCCAGCGGAACCAGCGGACGGAGTTCAGGCGGGATAACCGGTACGATACGTACAATCATCCATTCCGGTTTGTTGCGTCCGCGTGAAGCACGGAACGATTCAACAACCTGCAAACGCTTCAAAGCTTCATTCTTACGCTGCTGAGAAGAGTCGTTGTTTGCCTTGTGACGCAGTTCATAAGAAAGAGCATCCAGGTCAAGACCTACCAGCAGGTCATAAATAGCTTCCGCACCCATCTTGGCGATGAACTTATTCGGATCGCTGTCTTCCAGATATTGGTTGTCTTTCGGAAGAGTATCCAGAATATCCAGATATTCTTCTTCAGAAAGAAGATCATATTTGCTGATGCCGTCTTCAGCCTTCACACCCGGCTGGATAACAACATAGCGTTCGTAGTAAATAATTGCATCAAGTTTCTTTGTCGGCAAGCCCAGCAGATAACCGATCTTGTTCGGCAAAGAACGGAAATACCAGATATGTGCAACCGGTACAACCAGCTGGATGTGACCACTACGTTCACGACGAACTTTCTTTTCAGTCACTTCCACACCGCATCGGTCGCAGACAATACCTTTATAACGGATACGTTTGTACTTACCGCAATGGCACTCATAGTCCTTAACCGGTCCGAAGATACGTTCGCAGAACAAACCGTCACGTTCCGGTTTATAAGTACGGTAGTTGATGGTCTCCGGTTTCAGCACTTCACCGTAAGAGTTCTCCAGAATTTCTTCAGGCGATGCCAGTCCGATTGTAATCTTCGAGAAATTACTCTTTATCTTAGTATCTTTTCTAAAAGCCATACTTTATATTTATATCTATTGATTGAATGTTGATGATCGGAAACCGGATCTCAGTTCACCGGGAACGGTTTTCCGGCTTCCGATAATATAATTTTATTCCAGCGTAATGCTCAGGCAGAGACCTCTCAGTTCATGCAGCAATACGTTCAGAGATTCGGGGATTCCCGGTGTAGGCATCGGTTCACCCTTCACAATGGCTTCATATGCCTTAGAACGTCCTACTACATCATCGGACTTGATAGTCAGGATTTCCTGGAGCACATGAGCGGCACCAAAGGCTTCAATAGCCCAAACCTCCATTCTCCGAAACGCTGACCACCGAACTGAGCCTTACCACCAAGCGGCTGCTGAGTAATCAAAGAGTACGGACCGATAGAACGGGCATGCATCTTGTCTTCAACCATGTGACCCAGTTTCAACATATAGGTAACACCTACCGTTGCGGGCTGGTCGAACTGCTCACCGGTACCACCATCATACAAGTATGTCTTGCAATAACGCGGCAGACCAGCTTTGTCCGTCCACTTATCCAAATCTTCCAATGTAGCGCCATCAAAGATAGGAGTAGCAAACTTAACTCCCAGTTCTTTTCCGGCACGACCAAGAACGGCCTCGAAGATCTGACCGATGTTCATACGTGAAGGCACACCCAACGGGTTCAATACGATATCTACCGGAGTACCGTCTGCCAGGAACGGCATATCTTCCTGACGAACCACGCGGGATACGATACCCTTGTTACCGTGACGACCGGCCATCTTGTCACCAACACCAATCTTACGTTTCTTAGCGATATAAACCTTAGCCATCTGAATGATACCTGAAGGCAGCTCATCACCGATTGTCAGAGCGAACTTCTTACGCTTCAGCTCTGCATCCAGTTCTTTATACTTCTTCAGATAGTTTACAATCAGGTCACGGATCATATCATTCTTGTGTGCATCAGCTGTCCACTTGCTCAACTGGATGATGGTATAATCCAATGATTCCAGATCACGTTTAGTAAACTTGGCACCCTTGGCAATCACTTCGGTTCCCAAATAGTCTTTTACACCCTGAGAAACCTTGTCGTTGGTAAGTACCAGCAACTTGTTGATCATGACTTCCTTCAAAGCTGCTGCCTTTTCTTCGAACTCTTCATTCAGTTTCGGCAGAATAGCCTTGTCAGCGTTCTTTTCGCTGCGGGTCTTGATCACACGTGAGTACAGCTTCTTATCAATAACAACACCACGGAGTGAAGGAGATGCTTTCAGAGAAGCGTCTTTTACATCACCGGCCTTGTCACCGAAAATCGCACGCAACAGTTTTTCTTCCGGAGAAGGATCTGATTCACCCTTCGGTGTAATCTTACCGATCAGGATATCTCCCGGTTCAATACGGGCACCGATACGGACGATACCGTTTTCATCCAGATCCTTGGTAGCTTCTTCGCTGACGTTCGGAATATCTGAAGTCAGTTCTTCCATTCCGCGCTTCGTCTCGCGAACTTCCAGAATATATTCATCAACGTGGACTGAAGTCAGAATGTCTTCACGAACCACGCGTTCATTCAATACAATAGCATCCTCGTAGTTGTAACCTTTCCACGGCATGTAAGCTACCAGCAGGTTCTTACCCAAAGCCAGCTCACCGTTAGCTGTAGAATAACCTTCAGTCAGGATATCACCTTTCTTGACGCGCTGACCTTTTTCACAAATCGGACGCAGGTCAATAGTCATGCTCTGGTTGGTCTTACGGAATTTCGGAATACGATATTCTTTCAGAGCCGGTTCAAAGCTTACAAACTCTTCGTCTTCTGTACGGTCATACAAAATACGAATTGTAGTAGCATCTACGAAATCGATTACACCATCGCCTCAGCAGCAATCTGAGTACGTGATCTTCACACAGCTGTCTTTCGATACCAGTACCAACAATCGGAGCTTCGGTCTTCAGCAAAGGAACGGCCTGTCTCATCATGTTTGATCCCATCAACGCACGGTTCGCGTCATCATGTTCCAGGAACGGAATCAAAGAAGCGGCAATAGAAGCAATCTGCTGCGGAGAAACGTCCATCAGCTCAACCTGATCCGGAGTTACAACCGGATAATCGGCATCACGACGAGCTTTTACTTTCTCACGGATGAAAGTACCGTCATCGTTCAACGGAGCATTACCCTGAGCGATGATCTTGTCTTCTTCTTCTTCTGCAGACAGGTATTCGATACCTTCCGGAGACAAATCAACTACTCCATCCTTTACCTTACGATAAGGAGTTACGATAAAGCCCAGATCGTTGATCTTTGCATAGACACACAAAGAAGAGATCAAACCGATGTTCGGACCTTCCGGTGTTTCGATCGGACACAGACGACCATAATGAGTATAGTGTACGTCTCGCACCTCAAAACCTGCACGGTCACGTGACAAACCACCAGGTCCCAAAGCTGACAAACGACGCTTATGTGTAATTTCAGCCAACGGGTTAGTCTGGTCCATGAACTGTGACAAAGCATTGGTTCCGAAGAATGAGTTGATCACAGAAGAGATTGTCTTCGCATTGATCAGATCAATCGGAGTAATACTTCGTTGTCGCGTACATTCATACGTTCACGGATCGTACGGGACATACGTGCCAAACCGATAGCGAACTGATTAGACAACTGTTCACCTACGGTACGTACACGACGGTTGCTCAAGTGGTCAATATCATCAACATCTGCTTTAGAGTTAATCAGCTCAATCAGATACTTGATGATTTCAATAATATCATGTTTGGTCAGTACCCGGACATCCATGCTGGTGTCCAAAGACAATTTCTTGTTGATACGGTAACGACCAACTTCACCTAAATCATAACGCTTTTCAGAGAAGAACAAGTTGTTGATAACTTCACGTGCACTGGCATCATCAGCAGGATCTGCATTACGCAACTGACGATAGATGTAAAGTACAGCTTCCTTCTCAGAGTTACTCGGGTCTTTCTGAAGAGTATTGAAAATAATAGAATAATCAGATGTATTGGCTTCCTCATTATGAACCAGAATATTCTGAACACCTGATTCGATAATCAGATCAATGTGTTCGGGTTCGATAATGGTTTCACGGTCAATAACAACCTCATTACGTTCAATAGATACAACTTCACCGGTATCTTCGTCAACGAAGTCTTCAGTCCATGTTTTCAACACACGGGCAGCCAGTTTACGACCGACAATCTTTTTCAGATTGGCTTATTCACCTTGATGTCTTCAGCCAAGTTAAAAATCTCAAGAATATCCTTGTCATTCTCGAAACCAACAGCTCTCAACAATGTGGTGACAGGCAATTTCTTCTTACGGTCAATGTAGGCGTACATCACATTGTTGATGTCTGTAGCGAACTCAATCCATGAGCCTTTGAAAGGAATAATACGGGCTGAATAGAGTTTTGTACCATTAGCATGGATACTCTGTCCAAAGAATACACCCGGAGAACGGTGAAGCTGTGAAACGACAACTCGCTCTGCACCATTAATTACGAATGTTCCTTCGGAGTCATGTAAGGAATAGGACCCAGATATACGTCTTGGATGACAGTGTCAAAATCTTCGTGATCGGGGTCTGTACAATAAAGCTTTAATTTAGCTTTCAAGGGAACACTATAAGTCAAGCCACGCTCCAGACAGTCATCAATACTGTAGTGAGGCGGATCGATATAGTAGTCAAGGAACTCGAGCACGAAATTATTACGGGTATCTGCTATCGGGAAATTCTCAGCAAATACTTTATACAAACCGTCATTCTTTCGCTTTTCGGGTGGGGTATCCAATTGAAGGAAGTCCTGGAATGACTTCAATTGCACTTCCAGGAAATCCGGATACTGCATCGGATTCTTAATAGAAGCAAATTAATTCGTTGATTTGAGTTTCTGAAGACATCTGTATGGAGTTTAAAATGTAAAACTAGGATAATAACAGTCGGTCACTCTCACAGTTCCGACAGATGAAACCTAGTGAACTTAATATAGACGCAAAAAGGTTAAGAATCCTCTTTACAGAGGACTCTTAACCGAACTACCTGATTTACAGGATAATCTTATTTAAGTTCAACTTCAGCTCCAGCTTCTTCCAAAGTTTTCTTCAAAGATTCAGCTTCGTCTTTAGC
>ENA-OQHA01000303-OQHA01000303.1-human-gut-metagenome-genome-assembly--contig:-NODE-303-length-25821-cov-4.404452_pt1 | contig 25821 bp, 25 predicted proteins | sample MGYA00242558_ERZ504707 | MGnify/ENA primary metagenome ERZ504707 (study PRJEB26092, sample SAMD00036197) | human gut metagenome | host: Homo sapiens | study: EMG produced TPA metagenomics assembly of...
GAGCCATTTTTGATCTGGACGGAACACTGCTCGACTCGATGCGGGTCTGGGATGACATCGATGTTGCATTTTTAAAGAAGAGAGGACTTGAGGTTCCGCCGGATTATCAGGAGCGATTACACCGCTCGGCTTTCTGGAGCTGCCCGCTACACGATCAGACGGTTCGCTTTCCGGAAACGCCGGAAGAACTGATTCAGGAGTGGCATCAGATGCGGTCGACGCCTATACGTATGAAGTGGAGTTAAAAGACGGGGCAGCAGAATATCTCCGCTATTTAAAAGAAAAAGGAATCCGCATGGCGGTTGCTACCTCATCGAGCCCGGAGCTGTATGAGCCGGCCTTAAAGAGAAATGGGATTTATGAGTATTTTAAAGCATTTGTCACCGTCTCGGAAGTAAAGCGCGGCAAGGGCTTTCCGGATATCTACGAGAAAGCGGCTGAAAAGCTGTCTCTTCCGCCGGAAACGTGTGTGGTATATGAAGATATCCTAGCGGGAATCCGCGGCGCCAAAATGGGCGGATTTGCGGCTGTGGGCGTGTATGACAGAAGCGGGGAAGGAAACCGCGCAAAGATGGAGCAGGAAGCAGACCGCTACGTGACTTCTTTTAAGGAGCTGATGAACGGAGGAGATTCTTTCTTCTAAAGAAAATCTTGCTATTCCGGGAAGAAAAATGATATAATAAAATACTGTGCCCCAAAATGGGACAGACAGAAGTATTTTTAAGAGAAAAAGACAGTAACACATAAGTGAGGATAGAACAGTTATGCCAAAAAAAGAAACGTATGATGCCAGCAGTATTTCCGTGCTGGAAGGTCTCGAAGCAGTGCGTAAGCGCCCTGGTATGTATATCGGAAGTACCTCGCGGAAAGGCCTGAATCATCTGATTTATGAAATTGTAGACAATGCGGTGGACGAGCATCTTGCGGGCTACTGCGACACCATTCACGTAACACTTGAAGCAGACGGCTCGGCGACCGTGACCGACAACGGCCGCGGAATCCCGGTCGCATGCATGAAAAAGGCGTTCCGGCGGAGCGTCTCGTTTTTACAACCCTGCACGCCGGCGGTAAATTCGACAACAATGCGTACAAGACAAGCGGCGGTCTGCACGGTGTCGGTTCTTCGGTTGTCAATGCGCTTTCCACCTATCTTGACGTACAGGTCAGCCTCGGCGGCTGGGTTTACCACGACCGCTACGAACGAGGTGTTGCCGTACAGGAACTCGATGAGGATGGGCTGCTGCCGAAGATCGGAAAAACGAAGAACAGCGGAACCCGCATCAACTTCCTGCCGGATCCGGAAATCTTTGAGAAAACACGTTTTTCCGCAACAGAGGTCAAAAGCCGTCTCCATGAGACTGCATATCTGAACCCGGCGCTTACCATTTATTTTTCCGATCTGCGCGATGGAAAAGAGGAGCACCTGACGTATCACGAGCCGGACGGCATTGTTGGTTTTGTGCGCGATCTGAATAAGAACAAAGAGGCAATCCACGATCCGATTTATTTCAAAGGGGAATCTGAGGGCATTACCGTAGAATGTGCGTTCCAGTATATCAACGAATTCCAGGAAAACGTGCTCGGCTTCTGTAATAATATCTACAACGCTGAGGGCGGTACCCATATTTCCGGTTTCAAATCGACCTTTACGACGATTATGAACAGCTATGCCAGAGAGATCGGTGTCTTAAAAGAAAAAGACAATAACTTTACGGGATCGGATATCCGAAACGGTATGACCGCTGTTATTTCGATCAAGCACCCGGATCCGCGGTTCGAGGGCCAGACAAAAACGAAGCTGGACAACCCGGATGCGGCAAAGGCCGCCGGAAAAGTAACAGGCGAGGAGATTCCGCTGTATTTCGACCGCAATCTCGAAGTGCTGAAAAATGTTCTTGCCTGCGCTGAGCGATCTGCCAAAATCCGTAGAAGCGAAGAAAAAGCCAAGACAAATATGCTGACCAAGCAGAAATATTCGTTTGATACGAACGGCAAACTGGCAAACTGCGAGAAAAAGGATCCGTCGCTGTGCGAGATCTTTATCGTCGAGGGAGATTCTGCGGGCGGTTCCGCAAAGACGGCGCGTGACCGTAATTTCCAGGCGATTCTGCCGATCCGCGGTAAGATTCTGAACGTAGAGAAGGCTTCTATTGATAAAGTTCTGGCAAATGCAGAGATCAAATCCATGATCAATGCATTCGGCTGCGGCTTTTCCGAGGGTTACGGCAACGACTTCGATATCACAAAGCTCCGTTACGATAAAATTATCATCATGCAGATGCCGATGTCGACGGTGCGCATATTTCAACGCTGCTGCTGACACTGTTCTACCGTTTCATGCCGGAGCTGATCTACGAGGGACATGTCTATATCGCGATGCCGCCTCTTTACAAGGCAATGCCGTCCCGCGGAAAAGAAGAGTATCTGTACGACGACAAAGCACTGGAAAAATACAGAAAGACACACAAAGAAAAATTTACGCTGCAGCGCTACAAAGGTCTTGGCGAGATGGACCCGGAGCAGCTCTGGGAGACGACACTGAATCCGGAGACGAGACTTTTGAAGCGTGTGGAGATCGAGGATGCCCGTATGGCCTCCGATGTGACGGAAGTACTGATGGGAACCGAGGTTCCGCCGCGGAAAGCATTTATTTATGAGCATGCAACCGATGCAGAGCTGGATATTTAACAGGAAGGACAAAGGAAGATGAAAGAAAAATCAGAAGATCAGATTATACGGACCGAATATTCTGAGGTCATGCAGAAATCTTATATTGATTATGCGATGAGCGTCATCATTTCCCGAGCGCTTCCGGACGTGCGGGACGGTTTAAAGCCGGTACAGCGCCGTACTCTGTATGACATGTATGAGCTCGGCATCCAGTACGACAAGCCGTTCCGAAAGTGCGCGCGTATCGTCGGCGATACGATGGGTAAATACCATCCGCACGGCGACAGTTCCATTTACGATGCTCTTGTCGTAATGGCACAGGATTTCAAAAAAGGGCAGCCGCTTGTGGACGGTCACGGAAACTTCGGGTCGATTGAGGGTGACGGTGCCGCTGCAATGCGATACACCGAGGCGAGACTGCAGAAAATTACACAGGAGGTCTATTTAAAGGATCTCGACAAAGACGTTGTCGATTTCGTACCGAACTTCGACGAGACGGAAAAAGAGCCGTCTGTTTTGCCGGTGCGCGTGCCGAACCTTCTGTTGAATGGCGCAGACGGTATCGCTGTCGGTATGGCAACAAGCATTCCGCCGCACAACCTGTGTGAGATTGTGGATGCGGTCAAGGCCTACATGAAAAACAACGACATCACCGTCAAAGGTCTGATGAAATACATCAAAGGACCGGATTTCCCGACCGGCGGTATTGTCGTCAATCAGGATGACCTGCTGTCGATCTACGAAAAAGGTGTCGGAAAGATTAAAATCCGCGGAAAAGTGGAAGTGGAGAAAGGCAGAAACGGAAAGCAGTATCTTGTGATCACCGAAATTCCGTACCCGATGATCGGTGCGAACATCGGAAAGTTCCTGAACGATGTGGCGGGGCTTGTGGAGAGCAAGAAAGCGCCGGAAATTGTCGACATTTCCAACCAGTCCTCGAAAGAAGGAACACGCATCGTGCTCGAATTGAAAAAAGGCGCGGATGTGGAGCGGATCACGAATCTGCTGTACAAGAAAACACGTCTGGAAGATACGTTCGGTGTCAACATGCTCGCCGTGGCAGATGGAAGACCGGAGACGTTAAGCCTTAAACAGGTGATCGAGCATCACGTTGATTTCCAGTTTGAAGTGGCAACCCGCAAATACCAGAACCTTCTCCGCAAAGAGATGGAGCGCCGCGAGGTGCAGGAAGGTCTGATCAAGGCATGCGATGTGATCGATCTGATCATTGAGATCCTGCGCGGAAGCAAGACACAGAAGCAGGTCAAAGAGTGTCTGATTATGGGTGTGACCGATGGTATCCGCTTCAAATCAAAGTCAAGTGAGCGTATGGCAGCACAGCTCTGCTTTACGGAACGCCAGGCAACGGCGATTCTGGAGATGCGTCTGCAGAAACTGATCGGACTGGAAGTGGAAGCACTCTTAAAAGATCATGAGGCGACTGTGGCGAAGATTACGAAGTATGAGGATATCTTAAATCATTACGACTCGATGTCGGAAGTTATTATGGAAGATCTGACGCAGATTAAAAAAGAGTACGGCCACAAGCGGAAAACGGCGATTGAGAATGCTGAGGCGATTGTTCTTGAGGAGCCGAAGGTCGAGGAGATGGATGTTGTCTTCCTGATGGACCGCTTCGGTTATGCGAAGACGATCGATACGTCTGCTTACGAGCGGAACAAAGAGGCTGTGCACAACGAGAACAAATATGTGTTCCAGTGCAAAAACACCGATAAGATCTGCGTCTTTACGGATCTTGGAATGATGCACAGCATCAAAGTAATGGACATCCCGTATGGAAGATTCCGTGACAAGGGAACGCCGATCGACAACCTTGGAAATTACAGCAGCCAGAAGGAGCAGATGATTTACGTCGATGCACTGGAAAATATCAAGAACAATAAGCTGCTGTTCGTCAGCGCGGCCGGTATGGTAAAGCTTGTCGATGGATCCGAGTTTGATGTCGTAAAACGAACGATCGCGCGACGAAGCTTTCATCCGAGGAGGACCGTCTGATTCTTGCCGAGGTCTGCCAGGAGCAGGAGTATGTGGTTCTGCAGACGAAAAACGGTGTCTTCCTGCGCTTCCTTACGAGTGAAGTGCCGGAGAAGAAAAAAGCAGCCGTTGGTGTGCGTGGTATCCGTATGGCAGAGGACGACGCGGTAGAGCATGCGTATCTGCTGGCAAGCCGGATGGATTACACGATCACGTATCACGACAAAGAGATTTCTCTGACAGCGAAGATTAAGCTGGCAAAACGAGATACCAAGGGAACAAAGATCCGGGTATAACGCAGAGTTTTGTTTATAACCATGAGAAGCAGCTCCGCGGGTTTTTCGAGAGATCACTTGGCAATAAAAGGACACCTGCCCGATACCAGAACGGTACGGGCAGATGTCCTTTTTGCATAATTTTTTAGTTATTTGAAAAACTGTGGGAAGTCTTTCTTGGGGTTCTTCTTTCAATGGCAACGTACGGACGATGATGACCGACATATTTATAAGCCGGACGGATGATCTTTCCTTCGTTGACAAGCTCTTCGATCCGGTGTGCGGACCAGCCGGAGATACGGGAGATAGCAAAGATCGGGGTGTAGAGCTCTTTTGGAAGGCCAAGCATTGCGTAGACGAAACCGCTGTAAAAATCAACATTTGCACAGACTGGTTTGAGCAGACGGCGCTTTTTGGCGATACACTCGCCGGCAATGCGTTCTACAGACTCATAGAGAGCAAATTCTTTCTCGCGGTGCTTCTCAGCGGAAAGCTTTTTTGCATATTCTTTCAGAATCACACAACGTGGATCGGACAGGGTATAAACAGCATGGCCCATACCATAGACAAGACCAGTTCCATCGAATGCTTCACGATCAAGCATTTTGGTCAGGTAGGTGCGCAGTTCGTTTTCGTCTTCCCAGTTTGTAACATTCTCTTCAATATTTTCAAACATTTCCATAACCTTCAAGTTGGCACCGCCGTGGCGCGGTCCTTTTAAGGAACTTAAAGAAGCCGCAACAGCAGAGTAGGTATCGGTTCCGGAGGAGGAGACAACGTGTGTCGTAAATGTTGAGTTATTTCCGCCGCCGTGGTCTGCGTGAAGAATTAACGCAACATCGAGAACCTTTGCCTCCAGAGCAGTGTATTCTCCATCCGGGTGAAGCATCTGCAGAATGTTTTCAGCCATCGACAGCTCCGGTTTCGGATTTCGGATGATCAGGTTCTGGTTTTCGTGGTAGTGGCGGTATGCATGGTACCGTAAACGGCGATCAGCGGCATTTTGGCGATCAGACTCAAAGCCTGGCGGAGGACGTTCGGAATGGAAATGTCATCCGGCTTTTCGTCGTAGGAATACAGGGTCAGCACACAGCGCTGCAGAGTATTCATCATGTTTTTGCTGGTTGCCTTCATGACAACGTCGCGGACAAAAGTGTCCGGCAGCTCGCGGTAGATACTTAAAATTTCGTTGAAATCATTTAACTGCGGTTCTGTCGGAAGAGAACCGAACAGAAGAAGATAGGTAATCTCTTCAAAACCGAAGCGTCGTCCTTCCATACCTTTGATCAGATCAGCGACGTTATAGCCCTGAAAATAGAGACGGCCATCGGTCGGAACTTTTTCGCCGGTGCGCTCATCAATATCGAAGCCGATAACATCGGAAATTTCGGTCAGGCCGGTGAGAACACCTTTACCAGTGGAATCACGCAGTCCCCGTTTTACATCGTACTCAGTGTATAAAGATAAATCAATCTTTCCGGAATCTTTCGTATACTCTACAAGCTGACTGAGCTTGTCTTCCAGATTATCGTATTGCATGGTCATGACAACAGCCCCTTTCTTCCTTTAGTTAAAAACTATACTTACTTTTTTGGCGGTTGTCAATGCTTTTCTTTCAAAATACATTAATTTTTATAAGGAAAAGGGATGGTTTTCCTTAATTTTTGAAAGTAAGGGCAAAGTTTATGCATAAAATTTGCGCCAGGGAGGTGAAAACAACAGGGATGGAAACGGTGGGAAATCAGTGGGGCGGAACAAATTTTAGAAAAAGATTCATAAATTTCAAAAAAATGCTTGCAATTTCAAAAAAATACGGTATAATAATGATTGTGTCATTCAGGAAATGAATTTCACAGGCCGAAATAGCTCAGCCGGTAGAGCACTTCACTCGTAATGAAGGGGTCGTCAGTTCGAATCTGATTTTCGGCTTATTCTTTAGAAACCCGCAGGACGTAAGGTTCTGCGGGTTTTCTGGTATCATGAGAAATATGACAGAAATACGAACGCCTTTGCAGGAAAAAGATCTGCTGCAAAGGGCGTTTGCTGTTACAAGTTTCAGGAAAATCAGTTCGTACAGCATATCCTGACGGAGCTTTTGGCCAGGCACTTCAAAGAGCACATCAGCTGTTGCCATTTTCCTGTGCTGCCACCCGTGCGTCGCGTTCCCGGCGGGAAAAGACGCAGCCGCAGTAGTCCTGGCGGTAGAGGCCGTATTCATGGGAAGTTCGATGGAACGCTGGTAGCCGCCCCGTTTCTTGAAATCTGAATTGAGATATGGGATCCCGTATTCGGCGGCAAGCCGTTCTCCGATTTCATTCAGCTTTTCCGCGTTTTTCAGCGGGCTGATGGAGAGGGTTGTTGTAAAATAGTCGAGTTTGAGCTGCTTTGCCATTTCGGCCGCTTCGCGGAGCCGCATTTCATAGCAGACAAAACAGCGCTCGCCGCCCTCTGGCACATTTTCCATCCCACGTGTCAGTTTATAGAACCGGTCAGAATCGTACGGGCCGGGGCAGAAGGAAATCGGATGCACGGCGGGAAGAGAATGGATCAGACGCTGCTGTTCCTCCACGCGGTGCTCGTACTCCGTCGGCGGATAGATGTTGGGATTATAGTAAAAGAGCGTAATGGAAAAATACTGCGACAGATATTCCAGCACGTAACTGCTGCACGGCGCACAGCAGCTGTGCAGCAGCAAGGTCGGAACTTCACCGTGAAGTCCTGCAATCTTCGCATCAAGCTCTTTCTGGTAATTTCTTTTATTGGCCATAATGTATCTTCAAACCTCCTGGTATCTTTCAATCCTTTCTATTATAGCCTCAGCGCGGCTGGGATGCAAGCTGCATATGATATCTTATAGATAGAGGAGGATGCAAAAAAATGGATGATCAAATCCTGTCATTAGAGCATATATCACTGTCCTATCACACCATGAAAGGAGAAACACCGGCGCTGTGCGATCTGACTTTTTCGGTAACCCCGGGGGAATTTGTTGCTCTTGTCGGACCGAGCGGCTGCGGAAAGAGCACGATCCTGAACTTGATTTCCGGTCTTTTAAAGCCGGAGGCGGGAACTCTGCTGAGTCGCGGACGGCCGATCACGGAGGCGGATCTCCATATCGGCTACATGCTGCAGAGAGACCACCTGTTTGAATGGCGGACCATCTACAGCAACGTTCTGCTGGGCCTTGAGATTTCGCGCACGCTGACACCCGAGCGGAAAGAAAAAGTCGGGGAGATGATGGAGACATACGGCCTGAAATCCTTTTCCAATGCCCGTCCGTCCGAACTTTCCGGCGGTATGCGGCAGAGGGCGGCACTGATCCGTACACTGGCGATGGAGCCGGATCTTCTGCTGCTTGACGAGCCGTTCTCCGCTCTCGACTACCAGACGAGGCTGAACGTCTGTGATGATATCGGAAAGATCATCAAAAAAGAGGGAAAGACAGCAATTCTCGTGACACACGATATTTCGGAGGCCATCAGCATGGCGGACCGTGTGATTGTTCTGGCGGCACGGCCGGCATATGTGAAAAAAAAGATTCCGATCCGGTTTGCGATGGAGGAGCGCACGCCGATGAAAGCGCGCAGTGCGCCGGAATTTAAAACGTATTTCAATGCCATCTGGAAGGAGCTGAATGAAAATGCGTGAGCAGGCAAAAACGCCGGAGAGCAGCTTTCAGAGGGCGTATCTCCGGCAGAAAAAAAGAGAACGGGAGCAGGTGCGGGTGTTTCGGGCTTTGCTTCTCGTCAGTTTTCTGGTATTATGGGAGGTGGCGGCGGATCTGAGATGGATCGATCCGTTTATCTTTTCCAGCTGTGCGGGTGGGAAAACGTTCGTGACCCTGCTGACGGAGCAGAACCTTCTGCGCCATATCGGGATCACGGTGTATGAGACGGGAATCAGCTTTCTGCTCGTCTCGGCACTTGGCATGGCGTTCGCTGTGCTTTTGTGGCTCTTTCCGCGCTTTTCTGCGGTGATGGAGCCGTACCTGGTAGTCCTGAACAGCCTGCCGAAATCGGCGCTCGCCCCGCTTCTCATTGTGTGGATGGGGGCAAACGTGAAAACGATCATCACGGCCGGCATTTCCGTTGCGATATTCGGCTCGGTGATCAGCATTTACAGCAGCTTTCAGAGTGTGGAGCCGGATATGCTCCGCCTGATTGCAACACTCGGCGGAACGAAGAAGGATATGCTGTTCCGCGTTGTGCTGCCGTGGTCGTTTCCGGGGCTGCTCGCCGTGTGGAAGGTCAACATCGGCCTGTGCCTCGTCGGTGTTGTAATCGGAGAGTTTATCGGGGCAAGAGAGGGGCTTGGCTATCTGATTATCTACGGCAGTCAGGTGTTCAGATATGCACACGCAAGAGAAGGGAGGATGACAGATGATTGGAATCGTATGTCTGGAAGAACGAAGAGGAATGCAGTTTGGCGGACGACGCGTTTCGCGGGACCGCGTGGTAACGGAAAAATCTGCGAACTGTGTGAGGGGAAAACGCTCTGGATGAATCCGGCTTCGGAAAAGCTGTTCGCGGAGCAGAAGGAGAGTGGGAAGGTAACACTTCAGGCGGCGGCAGATTTTCTGGAGCAGGCAGGCGAAGGAGAATACTGCTTTGTGGAGAATACGGGACTGCAGGCTGTGGAAGCGAAGATAGAGAAAATCATCGTTTTCTGGTGGAACCGGCATTATCCGTCTGACCGGAAATTCGACCTGGATCTTTCCAAATGGAATAAAGTGTCCGAGGAGGAGTTTGCAGGCTATTCCCATGAGAAAATAACGAAAGAGGTATATGAGAAATGAAAAACCAAGAAAACAGCTTCTGCTGCTGGCGGCGCTTCTTGTTCTGATACTGACCGGCTGTGAGGCGCAGGATCTTCTCTCGACGGAGAGAGCAGATTCCGGTTCGGAGGTTACGGCCGCTTATACGATGACGGAATCCCAGATTACCGATCAGGCACCGACGGCTGTTTCAGTTCTTGATGTTCCGGAGTTTTCCGGTGAACCGTATGTCGTTTTAAACGGAAATGAGCCGGATTTTACCGATGAGGAAAAGACGACCGAGTCGTACGAGCATTACAGCGATCTGGACAGCCTGGGACGGTGCGGCGTGGCAGAGGCGAATATCGCCAGGATCTGATGCCGACGGAGAAGCGCGGCGCGATCGGCCAGGTAAAGCCGACGGGCTGGCATACGGTAAAATACGATCAGGTGGAAGGTAAATATCTGTACAACCGCTGCCATCTGATCGGATACCAGCTGACCGGTGAGAATGCAAACGAGAAGAATCTGATCACTGGAACACGTTATCTGAATGTCGAGGGCATGCTGCCGTTTGAAAACATGGTTGCCGACTACGTCAAAGAGACCGGAAACCATGTGCTGTACCGCGTTACACCAATTTTTACCGGGGACGACCTTGTAGCGGACGGTGTGGAGATGGAGGCACTTTCCATGGAAGATGACGGCGAGGGCATTTCCTTCCATATCTTCGCATACAACAATCAGCCGGGCATCTCGATTAATTATGCAACGGGAGACAGCACGTTAAGCGAAAGCAGCGGAACGATGACGGATCAGCAGGAATATGTCATGAACACATCCAGCATGAAATTCCACCTGCCGTCATGCTCCAGCGTCAGCTCGATTAAGGATGAAAACAAGGCGACATATCAGGGACCGCGCGAGGACCTGATCGCCGAAGGCTATGAGCCGTGCGGACGGTGCAATCCGTAAAAAGAAATTACAAAAAGAGGGTCGGAACTTTCCGGTCCTTTTTTCTATATAGTAAAGAGAAGCATCTGGAAAGTGAGACAGGAGATGGAAGAGGAGAAGCTGCGTGCGGTTTATTATGCAAGGTGCAGCACCGAGGAGGAAAACCAGAAGGATGCGCTGGTAAGGCAGGCGGCGGAGGCGGAAGAGGCAATCCGGGCAAGAGGATGGAGCTTGTGGATGCCTACGTGGAGAGCCGCTCCGGTACGAGCCGGAAGGGCAGAAGGGAATATAACCGCCTGTACGAGGATCTCGAGCAGAACCGGTTTGATGTCGTCGTAATCAAGTCGCAGGACCGCCTGATGCGGAACACGCGGGACTGGTATCTGTTCGCAGACCGCTTAAACTGCGCCGGAAAGCGGCTGTATTTTTATCTGGAGAACACATTCTATTCGCCGGAAGACGCGCTTCTGACCGGCATTAAGGCGATTCTGGCGGAGGAGTACAGCCGGGAGCTGAGCAAGAAGATGAATCTGGCGCACCAGAAACGGCAGCAGAATAATGGAAAGCCGGTGCTGACCTCAAAAAGTTATGGTTACCGGCGGACGGCAGACGGAGCGATTGAGATCATCCGGAGGAGGCCGCAGTGAAGCGCCGTATGTACGAACTCTGTGCAGACGGTCTCGGCGGACGGAAAATTGCGGCGGTTCTGGCAGCAGAGGGCGTCCGCAGCCGCGCCGGAAAACCATTCTCTGGAACAGACATTATCCGCATGGTGCGGAATCCCATGAATAAAGGCACCGTAGTCATGAACAGGAAGCATTACGATTTTAACACCGGAAAAACGCTCCCTACACCGCCGGGCGGGCAGTACGTCTATGCGGGGAAAATTCCTGCTATCGTCTCTGAAGAGCTCTGGATAGCGGCAAATCGGGCGGCTGACGAGCGTCTCTGCCGCAAAAAGGTGGGCAAATCTGTTCAGACTTGACTGGGTAATCCTGTCCATCCTGATCCTTTGCCTCGTTGCGGCAGGATTGTACGGCATCTTGGGCTGGCTGGAGAAAAACTACACAAAACGCCGAAATTCGGGAAAGTAGGTGATTTGACTTGCAAAGGAAGAGGGGAGTCTTGTATAATAATACATGATAATTTAAAAAACTTACAGGAAAAGAGGAATGAAAATGGCACAGTTATGGGGCGGACGGTTTACAAAAGAGACCGACAAGTTAGTGTATAATTTTAATGCATCCATCAGCTTTGATCAGAAATTCTATAAACAGGACATCAAAGGCAGCATGGCACACGTAAAGATGCTGGCAAAACAGGGCATTCTGACAGAAGACGAAAGAGATCAGATTCTGGAAGGACTGGAAGGCATTCTTGCCGACGTAGAGAGCGGAAAACTGAAAATCACCAGCGAGTATGAGGATATCCACAGCTTCGTGGAGGCAAACCTGATTGACCGCATCGGAGATGCCGGAAAGAAGCTGCACACCGGAAGAAGCCGCAATGACCAGGTAGCCCTCGATATGAAACTTTATGTCCGCGATGAGATCACCGAGATTGATGCACTCGTCAAAGAGGTGCTGGTAACACTCGAAAAAATCATGGAAGAGAACATTCACACCTATATGCCGGGATTCACCCATCTGCAGAAAGCACAGCCGATCACACTGGCACATCACATGGGCGCATATTTTGAAATGTTCCGCCGCGACAGAGGCCGCCTTGCAGACATCTACAAGAGAATGAATTACTGTCCGCTCGGTTCCGGTGCGCTGGCTGGAACGACGTATCCGTTGGACCGCGCTTACACAGCAGAGCTGCTCGGCTTTGACGGCCCGACCTTAAACAGCATGGATTCCGTATCCGACCGTGACTATGTCATTGAGCTCCTCAGTGCTCTTTCTACGATTATGATGCATCTTTCCCGCTTCTCCGAGGAGATCATCATCTGGAATACCAATGAGTACCAGTTTGTGGACATCGACGACGCATACAGCACCGGAAGCAGTATCATGCCGCAGAAAAAGAATCCGGATATCGCAGAGCTTGTTCGAGGAAAAACAGGCCGCGTTTACGCAGCTCTGATGTCAATGCTCACCACTATGAAGGGAATCCCGCTGGCGTACAACAAAGATATGCAGGAGGATAAAGAGCTGACCTTCGATGCCATTGACACCGTAAAAGGATGCCTGGCTCTGTTCAATGGCATGCTTTCTACCATGCACTTCAAAAAAGACCGCATGGAGAACAGTGCAAAGAACGGTTTCACGAATGCAACGGACGCAGCTGATTACCTTGTTGGAAAAGGCGTTCCGTTCCGCGATGCACATGGCATTGTCGGCCGTCTCGTTCTGTACTGCATTGACAAAGGAATCTCCCTTGATGATATGAAACTCGAAGAGTACAAAGCGATCAGCCGGTCTTCGAGGATGATATTTATGATGCCATCAGCATGAAGAACTGCGTAGAACGACGCAACACGATCGGTGCGCCGGGAGCAGATGCGATGCAGGCTGTCATCGAGCAGAATAAAAAATATTTACAGGAAAATTGAAAAAACAGTTGCAATTTTGAAAAAATTGGTATAGTATGACATGAGACGCACAAATGTACGCCACAGAAGAACAAGGAGATGAAACCAATGGAGCAGAAATTGAGAGTAGGAATTTTAGGAGCAACCGGTATGGTAGGACAGAGATTTATTTCTCTGCTGGAGAACCATCCGTGGTTTGAAGTTGTGACCCTGGCAGCAAGTCCGAGAAGTGCCGGAAAAACATATGAGGAAGCAGTCGGCGGACGCTGGAAAATGGATACTCCAATGCCGGAAGCAGTGAAAAAGCTCGTTGTGATGAATGTAAATGATGTAGAGCATGTGGCATCTACCGTAGATTTTGTATTTTCCGCTGTTGATATGTCGAAAGATGAGATCAAAGCGATTGAAGAAGCATATGCAAAGACCGAGACACCGGTTGTTTCCAACAACAGCGCACACCGCTGGACACCGGATGTTCCGATGGTAGTTCCGGAAATCAACCCGGAGCACTTCGATGTTATCGAGTTTCAGAAAAAACGTCTGGGAACCAAGAGAGGCTTTATCGCTGTAAAACCGAACTGTTCAATCCAGAGCTATGCACCGGTATTAACGGCATGGAAAGAGTTCGAGCCATATGAAGTGGTTGCAACCACATACCAGGCAATTTCCGGAGCAGGAAAAACCTTCAAAGACTGGCCGGAGATGGAAGGAAACATCATCCCGTTCATCGGCGGAGAAGAAGAGAAGAGCGAGCAGGAGCCGCTTCGTATCTGGGGTAAAATTGAAAACGGCGTGATCGTAAAAGCAACTGAGCCGAAGATCACCTGTCAGTGTATCCGTGTTCCGGTATTAAACGGACACACCGCAGCTGTTTTCGTAAAATTCCGCAAGAAACCGACGAAAGAGCAGCTGATCGAAAAACTGGAGAACTTCAAAGGCCTTCCGCAGGAGCTGAATCTGCCAAGCGCACCGAAACAGTTCATCCGTTACATGACAGAAGATAACCGTCCGCAGGTAACACTGGATGTCAACTACGAGAACGGTATGGGAATCAACGTAGGCCGTTTAAGAGAGGATTCCATCTACGACTGGAAATTCGTAGGTCTGTCCCACAACACGGTCCGCGGCGCAGCAGGCGGAGCAGTACTTTGTGCAGAGACATTGGTTGCAAAGAAGTTTATCGCTGCAAAATAATGCTTAGAATGATATAAAAAACGCCTCTGAAACGTTTTGGGTTCAGAGGCGTTTTTTGTGCATGGATCAAAAGAATATAGCATGTGTTTGAAACATCGTTCCTGCAATCTGCACGCCCAACTTTGCAGGATATCGAAAGCAGCAAAAAAGAAGCGCCATACGGGAAAATTCCCGCGGCGCTTCTTTTTGCTCAAATAATTTTATTTACGCAAAGTTTGGCTAATCTTAGAATTTGCCAGCTTTTGCTGCCTCTTCAACAGCTACAGCAACAGCAACAGTCATACCAACCATCGGGTTGTTTCCTGCGCCGATCAGACCCATCATCTCTACGTGAGCCGGTACAGAAGAAGAACCTGCAAACTGAGCGTCAGAATGCATACGTCCCATAGTATCGGTCATACCGTAGGAAGCAGGACCTGCTGCCATGTTGTCCGGGTGAAGAGTACGTCCTGTACCACCGCCGGAAGCAACGGAGAAGTATTTTTTACCAGCTTCGATACGCTCTTTTTTGTAGGTACCTGCAACTGGATGCTGGAAACGAGTCGGGTTGGTGGAGTTTCCGGTGATGGAAACGTCAACGTTCTCTTTCCACATGATAGCAACGCCTTCACGAACGTCGTTAGCGCCGTAGCAGTTAACTTTCGCACGCGGTCCATCGGAGTATGCTTTTCTGAATACTTCTTTCAGTTCTCCGGTGTAGTAGTCATACTCAGTCTCTACATAAGTAAAGCCGTTGATACGAGCGATGATCTGAGCAGCGTCTTTTCCAAGACCGTTCAGGATAACACGCAGAGGTTTCTGACGTACTTTGTTTGCTTTTTCAGCGATACCGATAGCACCCTCAGCAGCTGCGAAGGACTCATGTCCAGCCAGGAATGCGAAGCACTCGGTGTCCTCTTCCAGAAGCATTTTACCAAGGTTACCATGGCCAAGACCAACTTTACGCTGATCTGCTACAGAACCCGGGATACAGAAGGACTGAAGTCCCTCACCGATTGCTGCAGCAGCTTCAGAAGCTTTGCGGCATCCTTTTTTGATTGCGATTGCTGCGCCTACAGTGTAAGCCCATTTTGCATTCTCGAAGCAGATTGGCTGAATGCCTTCGATCATTTTGTATACATCAAGGCCAGCAGCTTTTGTAACTTCTGCAGCTTCTTCGATGGAGTTGATTCCGTACTCAGCAAGCTTAGCCAGAATCTGTTTCTCTCTTCTTTCATATGATTCAAATAAAGCCATTTTCCTATCCTCCTAAATTATCTGATTACTCTTTTCTCGGGTCAACGATCTTAACAGCATCAGCAACACGTCCGTACTGTCCGCTTGCTTTTTCGAAAGCTGTGTTTGCATCATCGCCGGCTTTGATGAAGTCCATCATCTTTCCGAAGTTGATGAATTTGTAACCGATAATCTCATCATCTGCATCCAGAGCGATACCTGTTACATAACCGTCGGTCATCTCCAGATAACGAGGTCCTTTTGCAAGAGTTCCGTACATGGTACCAACCTGGGAACGAAGTCCTTTACCAAGGTCTTCCAGGCCTGCGCCTACAACCAGTCCGTCCTCGGAGAATGCACTCTGGCTTCTTCCGTAAACGATCTGCAGGAAGAGCTCTCTCATAGCAGTATTGATAGCATCACACACAAGGTCAGTATTCAGTGCCTCAAGGATGGTAAGTCCTGGCAGAATCTCAGATGCCATAGCTGCAGAATGAGTCATTCCTGAACATCCGATGGTCTCAACGAGAGCTTCCTGGATAACGCCCTCTTTTACGTTCAGAGTCAGCTTGCAGGTACCCTGCTGCGGTGCGCACCAGCCAATACCGTGAGTGAATCCGGAAATGTCTTTGATTTCTTTTGCTTTTACCCATTTTGCTTCCTCCGGAATCGGAGCTGCACCGTGATGCACGCCCTGGGCAACCGGACACATCATTTCTACTTCGTGTGAATAAGTCATTGTTAAACTCCTTTCAAATATGTACTTATTTGAGCTTTTGTCTTTCGAACGGACTGTTTCCAGCCTGTTCACAGACCTATGGTTATTGTCTCACAAAATTGGTCATTCGTCCAGCATATTTTGATAAAAAATTGCAAAGACCACCGGAAAACGATAAAATTTCCGGCGGTCTTTTTAAATCAATCGGTTTGGTTTTCTCTCGATAAAAGAGAATTTTTTTAATTATCAGATTTTTTTGACAATTTCTTTCGCATTCTTAAAAATATGACCTGACGGGATCACACCGCGAACACAGGAGAGTGGATAAATGTTGGAATTTCTTCCGACAACCGTTCCCGGGTTCAATACGCTGTTACAGCCGACCTCAACTTCATCGCCGAGCATCGCACCGAATTTTTTCAGTCCGGTTTCGATCTGTTCATCTGCGCCTTTGACAACAACGAGCTTCTTATCGGATTTTACATTGGAAGTAATGGAACCGGCACCCATATGGGCTTTGTATCCAAGAACAGAGTCGCCGACATAGTTGTAATGCGGAACCTGTACTTTATTAAAGAGAATGACATTTTTCAGTTCGGTGGAGTTTCCAACGACAGCGCCCTCGCCGACGATGGCATTTCCGCGGATAAAAGCACACTGGCGGATCTCCGCGCCTTTTCCGATGATGCATGGGCCGTTGATGGAAGCGGTCGGTGCGATCACGGCATCTTTTGCGATCCAGACATTTTCGCCGCGTTTTTCGTATTCTGCCGGATCGAGTGTTTCGCCGAGTTCAAGAATAAAATCTTTAATGAGCGGAAGCACTTCCCATGGATACGTTTTGCCTTCAAAGATTTTTGCGGCAATGGTCTGGGTTAAATCATAAAGTTCAGAAATGGTTGCATCTTTCATGCGTGATTCATCCTTTCTTGTTTTAGTTCCTGTTTATCTTACCACATTTCAGGAGTTCTGTGTGCCCTTTTTTCTGGCGGTGGAATAGGACTTTGCAGAGGAGTCTTCTGCAGCGGTACGTTTCCCGGTACGGGAGCGCGTGGAAGAGGCTTTTTGTAATACGGCGCGGACGCATCAAAGCTGCTCTTTAGCTGGAACTGATTCCGCATCTGCTTCACATTTACCGTGTGGCGTGTCACAAAGTTTTCCAGTTTTCCCATATATTCCTCGGAGGTAATGGAGCCTTCCGCTACATAGGTAAGTCCCTTTTCCCAGCTTGCCGTCAGCTCCGGATTCAGAAGCGGGCGGATCGACTGGTGTACGACGTCGTAGATCATTTCGCCAAGCTGTGTCGGGTGATAACCTGTGTCTTTTTGTTCAGAGCAAGATATTTGATAAAGACAAGCTTTTTCAGAATCTCAGCACGCGTCGCACTCGTTCCGATGCCGCTTCCCTTAATCTGTTCGCGCAGCTCCTCGTCTTCAATGAGCTGTCCGGCATTTTCCATTGCAAGGATCATCGAACCGGAGGTGTAGCGTTTTGGCGGAGAGGTTTCTCCTTCCTTGATAGAAAGGTCGAGAAGATTCAGCTCGCTGCCTTTCTGCAGCTGGGACAGCGCTGCAAGAAAAGAGGGATCGCAAGTCGTCTCGTCTTCCTTTCTGCCCTCGTCGTCCTCCTCTTTCTTACGGAAGAAAGAATACTGCATGGCTTTTAAATAGCCCTCCTGCACGAGAACACGGAAGTTGGAGAAAAACTGCTCGCCGCCGATTTCGGTGACAAGAGCAACTTCTGATAGACGCCGGCGGATAGAAGATACCGAGAAAACGGCGGACAATCGTCTCATAAACTTTTGCGGAGAGTTCCGAGAGGTTCCGCAGATTGTTAAGGCCCTGTCCGGTCGGAATGATCGCATAGTGATCGGTAATCTGTTTATCGTTTGTATAGCGGGTGGAACCAATCTTTTTCCAGCTTTCACCCTGCAAAATTTCATTTGCAAGGCCGCTGCAGATGCCGTACTGCTGCAGGCCGCGCAGGTTTTTGCTGATTTCCCTGGCAACGGCAGAAGAAAGCACACGGGCATCGGTTCGCGGATAGGTAACCAGCTTTTTCTCGTAAAGCTCCTGAACAACTTTCAGCGTTTCATCCGGACTGATTTTGAAAAAGCGGGCACAGTCATTTTGCAGCTCCGCAAGGTTGTAAAGCAGTGGCGCATTTTTATTTTCCTTTTTTCGCTCCATTTTCAGGACATGCGGGATCAGAGGATTCTGCATGCTTAATTCCTCGATCAGTTTCTGTGCGTCCTCTTTTTTCTGGAAGCCGTTCTCCTTATAGAGAAGCGGAGAGTTGAAGTAGCGGCTGCCTTTTACGGCGCGCCATTCCCCCTCAAAATTGCGTCCATTTAAGGAAAGACCGGCGATGACACGGTAGAATGGTGTTTTCACAAAGCTGCGGATTTCGCGCTCCCGGCGTACGACCATGCCGAGCACACATGTCATAACACGGCCGACGGAAATAGACTGATATTTAGTGCGAGATACGATGCGACAGCGCTTCCGTATTTGAGCGAGAGAAGACGGGAAAAATTAATGCCCATCAGGTAATCTTCTTTGGCGCGGAGATAAGCGGATGCCGAAAGATTGTCGTATTCACTTTCGTCCTTCGCTTCGCGGATACCGCGCAGAATTTCTTCTTCTGTCTGCGAGTCGATCCAGACACGCTTCTGTTTCTTGTCTTTGATACCGGCCATCTGCGCGACGAGACGATAGATGTATTCTCCCTCCCGCCCGGAGTCGGTACAGACATAAATGGTTTCAATATCCTCCCGGTGGAGCAGGTTACTCACAATGGTGAACTGCTTTTTTACTTCCGGGATAACTTCATATTTGAAGTTTTCAGGCAAAAAGGCAGGGTCTCGAGACTCCACCTTTTTAACGCAGGATCATATTTTCCGGATAACTCATCGTAACCAGGTGACCGACGCACCAGGTTACGACGGACTGATCCGACTCTAAGTATCCATCCCTGCGCTGCATATTCTGTTTTAACGCTTTTGCGAACTCCTGAGCAACGCTCGGTTTTTCCGCAATGTATAAAGATTTTGTCATTTATCTGCACTCATCATTCGAAGCGGCCAGGCAAGGAGCACACCGCCTCCTATTGCGTTTCCTATAGTTACAATGACCATACTTTTCAATGCGGCAGTCAGAGAAATGCCGCCTGGGACCAGAAGTGCAGCGGTAACAAAGGTGGCCATATTGGCAACGCAGTGTTCAAAACCGGCAACAACGAATCCGGCGATGCAAAGTATAATCATGAAAAATTTGGCAACTTCATTTTTGCATTTCATGCCGCAGGAACGGCGAGGCAGACGAAGAAGTTGCAGAGAATGGCACGGAAAAACATTTCTCCGGCAGGAATGGAAAGTTTATTTCCAATAAATCCTGCGTAATAATCGGCAGTACCGGAAGCACCTGCCAGTACGAAAATTACGGAGAGAATCAGGCATCCGACAAAGTTTCCGATGTAGCTTACCAGCCATACTTTTCCAACCTGTGCCCAGGAGACTTTTTTGTCATAGGCCCCAAATGCCATAACAAGATTGTTTCCGGTGAAAAGCTCTGCACCGATAAAAACGATCAGCAGAACCGCAATGGCAAACACAATACCGCCAAGCAGTTTTCCCCAGGCAGGATCTGTACTCTGGAACGTATTGCCTACCACGTTGGAGAAAATCATGGCAACCACGATAAAGAAACCGGCCATGACTGCACGGAGAAAGTATTTCCCCGGGTGTTCTTTCAGCAGCTTTGCTTTGTTTACGGCTGCCTCTGAAAATTTTTGTACGTCATCATAAGGCATAGAATAACTCCTTTCTTATGTCCAGTAGGATGGACATATCCCCTCTCTTTTTGTCCGGGGGATGGTCTTTTTTTCCGGAGCAGCTTGCAAATGCTTCGGATTTCGCGCTTTCAACTTTGGCTATTATAGCATTTCCCGGAAAGATTCGCAATGAAGGAGGAAGAAAAAGTATATTTCCACAGAAATGTCAGAAATAAGGGGTGAAACGACAGATTGTATGATGAACTCAGAGGGATTGAAACAAGGATTGAAAGCTTTTTTAACCGAGTTAGCCACTTGCTCAAAGACAGGACTTCCAGAAAATATGATAGATATCATATTTCTGGAAGTTTTATTGTAAAATAATGTAACGTACTTAATAGGAGAACAGTTCGAGTATATGTATCGGCTGTTCTTTTTTTTGCTTTTGAACGTTAAAATGTTAATCTTTTTCTTGCGTATAGTAGAACACTAAAGTATAATAAAATCAGTTTTTTGCATAAGATTAAAGCTATAATAAGGAAATTGGCAAACCAGATGAAAGTCTGGGACGCAAAGCTACAGGGCCTGTAAAATGGCAGCCAGTTGCATAAAATGAGGTGCACTGTCTGTCTGACGGTGCTTTTTTACGGTGTTATTTCACAGACGTAACAATTAATGATTTTATCAGGAAAAAATGAGGAAAATAAAAGTATGAAAAAGGCAAAACGTTGTCTGACAGCAGTGGTGTCAGGTGTACTTGCAGCATCTGCTGTCTTGTCTGGATGTGGACAGTCAAAGAAAGAAGTATCTATAAATGATGATCATCTTACCGTTTATCTGTGGGAAAATCGTTTGATGAAAAATATTGCATCCTATATCCATGAACAGTTTCCAGATCAGGATATTGAATTTATTATAGGTAACAATGATACCGATTTATACAGTTATTTTAAAGAACATGATGAATTACCGGATATTATAACAGTACGTCGATTTTCTGGAACAGATGCACAGGACTTACAGCCTTATCTTATGGATTTTGCTTCTTATGATGTTGTTTCCAAGTATTATTCTTATGCGGTGCAATATTATAAGAATGAGGAGGATGAAATCCAGTGGCTGCCAATCTGTGGTATTCCGCAGACGATCATTGCCAACAAAACACTGTTTGATCAGTATGGCGTAAAGATTCCAGAAAATTATGAGGAATATGTACAGGCCTGTCAGCAGTTTTATGATAATGGCATAAAACCGTATTCCATGGATCTTGGGGAAGACTGGTCTAATAATGAAATCATCCAGGCGGCGCAATCGGTGAGTTTACAAGCCTGGATGGTATTGAATGGCGAAACGGTGCAGAGACTGCAGCGGATGAAGTGAAGTTTGATGATACATTATGGAAACGTATTTTTTCAGAAACCAGTCAGTTTCTTAAGGACTCGCACTTTGGTAAAGAAGATATCAATATTGACGTCAATACAGGAATCCAGATGTTTGTCGAGGGAAAATCAGCAATGTTTCATGGACATCCGACGGTTATGCAGCAGCTGCAGAAACAGATGGATGCGGAGCTGACCCGTATTCCTTACTTTTCACAGACATCGGATGAATCCTATGTGTACATGACTCCGTCCTTAAACATTGCATTTAACAAAAACCTGGAAAAAGACCGGGAGAAACTGGATACTGCGCTGGATGTGCTGGATTGTATGATTTCAGAAGAGGGGCAAAAGCTGATTGCGGATGGAAGCGGTGTTATTTCATTGAATACAGATGTTCCAACCATGATGCAGGATGTGCCTGGACTGGAAGAGGAAATTAATCATAATGCTGTTTATATCCGATATTCCGCCCAAAAATCATTTGATGCAAGTCTTGAGGCTGTTCACGGATTACTGTCAGGGGAAATGGATGAAACACAGGCTTATGATACTTTTCGCAGTGTAATGAATCGTAAAGATCCAGAAGAAAAAGCAATGATGAATTTTGAAAATGAATATTCCATTTCACTGAACGATAGAAATGGCCGTGATGCAGCATCTTCCATTTTAACTACGATCAGAGAAGAAAATGATGCACAGCTGGCTCTGGCACCATATTATTATTTTACTTCTTCTATGTACAAAGGAGAATGCACCAATAGCCGGGTTGGCATGATGACAGCGAAGAGTTCAGATACAACATTATATTTTGCAAAAATAAATGGTAAACAGGTTTGTGAACTCGTGGAAAATTATCTCGCCGAAGCTGATGAGAATTTTTATGTAACCAATGAATACGAATTACCAATTGCATCTGGTATGAAAATGATCGTCAGTCAAGAGAAAAGTGGATTTTCGTTAAAGGACTTAACAGTTAATGATAAGAAAATAGACAAAGAAAAGGAATACTCGATTCTTCTTACAGACACCACAATGTCCGTTTTGAAAAAAATAAATCCGAAATGTGAGATTGAGCAGCTTAAAGATACAACATTATCAAGTGCATGGACCGAAGCAATGTCAAAAGGACAGCAGCCGTCAGCACCGGAAGACTATATAGAGGTTGAACAGTAAAAGTGGAGATAGAACAAGCGGTAAATAAAAGAAAAAAAATAACAAGGCTGTTGCTTATACTACTTATGATTCTTTTAAGCTTAGTTTGTATCAAGTATCTTATAAGTAAGTCTAATAAGTATATCAGCGAAAATGGAAAAAGCAGTATGGGAGCTGTTGTTGAACAGATACAGCAGACCTATGATCTTCAGGTGAGTGGATACTACAGCCAGCTGCAGTTGGTTGAGGAATTCTTACTTCATGAGAGGGAACTGTCTCTTGAAACGGATACGAACAAAAATTTCTTTGAAGCATGGGAAAAAGAATCGGAAAGTACTCTTATATTCCTTCAGGAAAATGGTCAGGCAATATCAGCAGGTGGAACAAAAATGCGGATTGATATGCCAAGTAAACTTCTGCTGGACTTAAAGAACGGATACAATATTGGAAAACTGGTGCGTCTTGATTATGATCAGAAGAAAAAAGACGGTTATCTGGTTGCGATTCCATGTCAGGAATACACGATCAATGGAGAAACTTATACGGCAATTGGAACTGTGTATGATCATTCGAAACTGGATTCCATGTTAAAACTGAAAGGTTATGATGGGAAAGCCTATTTGTTCATGCTGGATGATGACGGAAATATTACGTATACGAACCAGAGTGGTGATAAATACCTGCGTAATTATTCTTTGCTAAAACATTTAAAAGGGCAACAGGCTATTACAGAAGAAGAGGCGGATTTGTTCAAAAAGAAATTTGATAACAGAGAATCCGGAGTTGCACTTTTGGGAAAACAGAACCCCTATTATATGGGGTATTGCCCGATAGAAAGCAACAACACCATTTTGGTGTGCATTGTGGCAAAGGGAGTTGTGGACAATGTGCTGATGGATTACCAGAAAACGGTGTTGTTTACAACAATACTCATGGCAGGTTTTATACTTTTACTTTTTGCCGGATTATTCTACAGTATTTCCAGACTTAGTCTTGCAGATCAAAGAGCAGAATATGAAAAAAGAAATAATGAACTTCATTTGCAAACAATGAAGGAAATGGAAGTAGTCAATCAAAAACTGAAAAAGGCAAAGAACGTTGCAACAGAGGCTTTACAGACAGCTGAAAATGCAAATAAGGCGAAAACGGATTTCCTGTCTAATATGTCACATGATATTCGTACTCCTATGAATGCAATCATTGGTATCACATCTTTGATCAGACATGATGCAGGTAATAAAGCAAAAGTTATAGAGTATGCAGATAAAATAGATATTTCATCGCAGCATCTGTTGGGAATTATCAATGACGTTCTGGATATGAGCAAGATTGAGGCAGGAAAAACAGTCTTCAAATATTCTGACTTTTCTATTCTGGATCTTGTACAGGAACTTAACACTATATTTCATACTCAAATATATGAAAAGCAGCAGACCCTTACAATCATAAAAGAAAATATTCAGCATGAGTGGGTGAATGGGGATCAGGTTCACCTGATACAGATTTTCAGCAACCTGCTTTCCAATGCAGTGAAGTATACCCAGGAAGGTGGGGAAATTCAGTTCTTTGTAGAAGAATGTGAGACAAAGTCATCTGTCTATGCAAAGTACCGTTTCTTAGTTAGCGATAATGGTATGGGAATGTCGGCAGATTTCAAGGATACAATTTTTGATGCGTTTACCCGTGCGGAAAGTTCCATTACAAATAAAATACAGGGAACCGGACTTGGAATGGCGATTACTAAGAATCTGGTTGAGGCAATGGGAGGTACCATTGATGTGGAGAGTGAATTGGGACAGGGAAGCTGTTTTGAGGTTCTCATGGATCTGAAAATTGCAGAGGATAGAACAGTTGCTCTGGCGGCACAAGAAGAAACAGATAAACAGGATGGTAATATCCTTCAAGGAATGAGATTCCTGTGTGCAGAGGATAATGAGCTGAACGCGGAGATCCTGACGGAACTGTTAAAGATTGAAGGTGCGGAATGTACCATCTGTGAAAATGGCGAAGAGATTTTGAAAGCATTTGAACAGTCTGCTCCAGGTGATTATGACATGATCCTGATGGATGTGCAGATGCCTGTTATGAATGGCTATGAGGCGACGAGGGCAATCCGCAGAAGTTCCCATGAACTGGCAAAGACGATACCGATTATTGCCATGACTGCCAATGCATTCTCAGAAGACATTCAGCATTCCCTTACGGCTGGCATGAATGCACATGTTTCAAAACCGGTTGAGATGAAGGTGCTGGAAAAGACGATTAGAAGCATAAATCCGGCGGGGGGGGTACCGAACCGCAGGTCACTGTACAGTGACGAATGGAAAGTAACCGGACATAGAAGAATCAAAAGGATAGTTAGGGATGGACAGAAAATGAAAGGAAAAAGAGTGATTGCAGGCATTCTGCTTGCGGGAATTTTAGCAGTCACCCTGGCAGGGTGTAAAAACACAGATAACACGAAAGAAGAAACCGAAAGGCCTGTTATTACCCTCGGCAGTGACAACTATCCACCATACAATTATCTGAATGAGGATGGTGTACCGACGGGAATCGATGTAGAACTGGCTACAGAAGCTTTCAAAAGAATGGGATATCAGGTGGACGTTGTCCGGATCAACTGGGAGAAGAAAAAAGAACTGGTGGAGAGCGGAGAGATTGACTGTATCATGGGCTGCTTTTCCATGGAAGGGCGTCTTGATGATTACCGCTGGGCGGGACCATATGTAGCAAGCCGTCAGGTGGTTGCTGTAAATGAGAATAGTGATATCTATAAACTGAGTGATCTGGAGGGTAAGAACCTGGCTGTTCAGTCCACAACCAAACCGGAAGGTATCTTTCTGAACCGAACGGATGAGAGAATCCCAAAGCTGGGCAATCTGATCAGCCTGGGACACAGGGAGCTGATCTATACATTTCTGGGAAAAGGATATGTAGATGCAGTTGCAGCACACGAGGAATCTGTTATCCAGTATATGAAGGATTATGACGCAAGCTTTCGTATCCTGGAAGAACCTTTGATGATCACTGGAATAGGTGTTGCTTTTGCAAAAGAGGATGACAGAGGAATCTGTGAGCAGATGAGCCAGACGCTGGAAGAAATGCGTCAGGATGGCACATCTCTGAAAATCATTGAAAAATATCTGGAATGATCCCCAAGAAGTATCTGGAGGTGGATGATCTTGGATATTAAGAGAAAGAAAAAA